>Ga0257156_1000079_pt1 | contig 13203 bp, 10 predicted proteins | sample NI49A_FD_185989 | JGI IMG/M metagenome (GOLD analysis project Ga0257156, IMG submission 185989) | Soil microbial communities from H.J. Andrews Experimental Forest, Oregon, United States - NI-49-A | ecosystem: Environmental > Terrestrial > Soil > Temperate forest > Bulk soil | place: USA: Oregon... | reverse complement strand
GGATCTCCTGGACCTCAAGGGCATCCCGGGCCGGCGGTCGCTGCGCAAGCACCCGTTCGACACGGTGGAGGAGGCGCTGCTCGCCGACGGAGTGGCGAAGGACAAGCTCTATCCGTGCGACGTCGACCGCGCGTTCAAGGTCCTCGATCGCGTCAAGAAGGACGTGGTCGTCTGGTGGACGGGCGGCGCGCAGGCGTCGCAGATGCTCAAGACGGGGGAGATCGACGTCATCCCGACGTGGGCCGCGCGCGCGCAGACCGTGATCGACGAGGGCGGGCCGGTTGCCATCTCCTGGGATCAGAACCTGTGGGCCATGGAAGGCTGGTGCATCCTCAAGGGCGGCCCCAAGGCGGAGCTCTGCCGGGAGTTCATCAAGTTCGCGTCGAACGCCAAGCGGATGGCGGCCTTCGCCCCGTTCATTCCGAACGGGCCGACCAATCCCAACGCTTACAAGTACATCGATCCCAAGCGGGCCCCCGTCCTGACCACGTTCCCGGACAACCGCAATCGGGGCATCAAGCTGGACCACGTGTTCTGGGCCGGCACGAAGGACAAGGTCACCGAGCGCTTCAACGCCTGGCTCATCGCCTGAGCGGGATCGAGAGCGTCGACCACGTACAAGCTCCAGGTCCGAGGACTGCGGAAGACCTACGGGCCCGTGGTCGCGCTCGCGGGGGCTGACCTCGAGCTCCGCGCGGGCGAGTTCCTCACGCTTCTCGGGCCGTCGGGATCCGGCAAGACCACGCTGCTGATGATCGTCGCGGGGCTGATCCAGCCCGACGGCGGCGAGGTCTCGATCGACGGGCGGCTGGCCACGTATGCGCCGCCGTTCAAGCGGGACGTCGGCATGGTCTTCCAGAACTACGCGCTGTTCCCGCATCTCTCGGTCGGCGAGAACATCGCGTTCCCCCTGCGCATGCGGCGGGTGCCCGAGGCCACGATCCAGCAGGAGGTGCGGCGCATCCTCGAGGTGGTGCGCCTGCCCGATGTCGGCGGCCGCTTGCCGCGGGCGCTGTCCGGGGGCCAGCAGCAGCGCATCGCGCTGGCCCGGTGCATGGTCTACAAGCCCTCGATCATCCTGATGGACGAGCCCCTGGGGGCGCTGGACAAGAAGCTGCGCGACCAGATGCAGCTCGAGATCAAACAGCTGCACGCCGAGCTCCGCATCACCGTCCTCTACGTCACGCACGATCAGGAAGAGGCGATGATCATGTCGGATCGGATCTGCCTGATGCGGGACGGCCACATCGAGCAGATCGGGACGCCGGACGAGCTCTACTTCCAGCCCCGGACGCGGTTCGCGGCCGAGTTCCTCGGGGAGTCCAACGTCCTCGTCTGCGAGGTCGTCGGCGTCGAGGCGTCGCGCGTGGTCGTGACGACGGCCGGCGTCAGGCTGCGGGCACCCCAGGATGCGCGCCTGCGCGACGCTCGACGGGTGGCGCTCATGGTGCGCCCGGAACGCCTGGCGATCCAGGATGCGCCGACCGCCGGGCCAGGACCGGAGCCGCACAATCGGCTGGAAGGCCACCTCCGCCAGGTGATTCGCGTCAGCGGCATCACGAAGTACTACGTGGGGCTGGACAGCGGGCAGATGATCGTCGCCTCCACGCTCACCGGTGACGCCAAGACCGTGGCGACGCCCGGCGCGCGCGTCGGCCTGACGTGGCCCCCGGACGCCGGCATCCTGCTCCCGGAGACCGCGAGAACCGAGCGATGAGCCGCGCCGGGGTGGCGGTGGAGGGGGTGACCGGAGCGCCGCGGGGGCCGTCCGGGTGGTGGAAGGGCTGGCCCCTGCTCCCCGCACTCGCGTTCCTGCTGCTGCTCTTCGTCTATCCCGTGGGGCAGCTCCTGTGGCTGAGCGTCGTCGACCGCAGCGGCGCGCTGACCGGGCAGCACTTCGCGCGCCTCTTCGCCTCGTCCCTCTACGTCGACGTGCTCCTCATCACGCTCAAGATCTCCGCGTGGGCGACCGCGTTCGCCCTGCTCGGCGGCTATCCGGTCGCGTATCTCCTGGCCACCAGCGATGCGCGGTGGCGGAGCCGGCTGACGTTCTGGGTGCTCCTGCCGTTCTGGACGAGCTTTCTCGTCCGCGCGTTCGCCTGGATGGTGCTGCTCGGCCGCAACGGCGCGCTCAACAAGCTGCTGGAGGCGACCGGGCTCACGAACGCGCCGGTGGCCGTGATCTTCAACCTGACCGGGGTGCTCATCGGCATGACTCACGCGCTCATGCCGCTGGGCATCCTGACGATGGTGGCGGTGATGGAGCACATCGACGCCAATCTCCCGAAGGCCGCCGCCACGCTCGGGGCCCGCGGCGGGCAGACCTTCTGGCGGATCTACTTCCCCCTCTCGCTCCCCGGAGTGGCCGCCGCGGGGCTCCTGGTCTTCATCAGTGCGGTGGGCTTCTTCATCATCCCGGCCCTGCTCGGCGGCCGGCGCGAGACCATGATCACGCAGATCATCATCGAGCAGGTGCAGGACCTCATGAACTGGGCGTTCGCGGGGGCGATCTCGGTGCTCCTGCTGGTCACCGCGCTCGTCGTCTTCTACCTGTACGACCGCGCTCTCGGCATGTCGACGCTCGCCAGCGGGACGCCGGCGCTCGACCGGCGCGGCGGCGGCCGGGAGAATCTGATCTCGCGGCTCTCGGCGTGGGCGGGAGGCCGGCTGATCGCGATCCTCGGATGGCTCTGCGATCGCGCGGCCGAGGTGACCGAGCGCCTGGTCCCGGCGCGGCCCGATCGGCCGGCCCGCCCGTGGGCGCGGGGCGTCCTCGTCATCGCCTCCCTGCTGATCCTGGCCTTTCTCGCGGTGCCCGCGTTCTTCATGGTGCCGGTCTCGTTCACGACGTCCGGGTTCATCGACTGGCCGCCGCAGGGCTTCTCGTTGAAGTGGTACCGCGCCTATCTCGAGTCGCCGCAGTGGATGGCCGCGACCGTCCGCTCGGTGGGGGTGGGGGTCGTGTCGGCGACGCTGGCGATGCTCATCGGCGTGCCCGCCGCGTTCGCGCTGGCCCGGCGCGAGTTCGCGGGGAAGACGGGCGCCCTGGCGCTCATCCTGTCGCCGCTGGTCATCCCGCGTATGATCATCGCCGTGGCCCTGTTCTATCTGTACGCGCGCATCGGTCTGGTGGGGACCTCGCTCGGCCTCGTCCTGGGCCACGCCGTCCTGGCGATCCCGTTCGTGGTCGTGACGGTGATGGCGGTGCTCAAGAACTACGACGAGCGGCTCGACCAGGCCGCTTCGAGCCTGGGCGCGAACCGGGCCCGCACCCTGTACCACGTGACCCTCCCGCTGATCCGCGGCGGGCTCGTGGCCGCGTTCCTGTTCGCGTTCGTCACCTCGTTCGACGAGCTGACGATCGCGCTCTTCGTCACGGGCGGGCTCACCACGACCTTGCCGAAGCAGATGTGGGACGACGCCCTGCTGAAGGTCAGCCCGGTCCTCGCCGCGGTGTCGACCGTGCTCATCGTGTTCGTGGCTGTTACCATCTCGCTGGCCGAGCGGCTCCGCCAGGGCGCCGCTCGAGCCTGACCCTGGCATGAGGAGGAACACCGCATGAAATTGACCAAGGATCAGCTCATCGGCCTCTATCCGGCTCTGCCGACCCCCACCGACCCGAGCGGCACCGTGGACCGCAAGGCGACCGCGAGGCTCGTCGAGTTCCTCTGCGCCGCCGGCGTCAACGGGCTGGTGCCCGTGGGCGGCACCGGAGAGTACGCCGCGCTTCTTCCGGCGGAGCGCCGCACGATGGTGGAGGTGACGGTGGACGCGGCGGCCGGCCGCGTACCCGTGGTGGCGGGCGTCCTCGCGCCCGGCTTCAAGGAGTCCGTCCAGGCCGCCAAGGACTTCGCGGCGGCGGGCGCGGTCGGCGTCATGCTGGTCACGCCGTACTACGTGACCCCGACCCAGGAGGGGATCCGCGAGTACTTCCGGGCGTTCGCCCAGGAGGTGCCGGTGCCGGTGATGCTCTACGAGATCCCGTACCGCACCGGCATCGCGATGAAGGCCGAGACCATCGCGCAGATGGCCGACGACGGCTCGATCATCGGGATGAAGGCGTGCAATCCCGACTTCAACCAGTTCGCGCGGGTGATCGGGCTGGCGGGCGACCGCATCAGCGTGATGAGCGGCGAGGAGCCGTTCTTCGCGACCCACGTGGCCATGGGCGCGCGCGGCGGCGTGCTCGCGACCGCGAACGTGTTCCCGAAGATCTGGCAGGAGATCTTCGCGCTGGCGAGCGCCGGCAACCTGAAGGGGGCGCTGGCCCGCCAGCAGCAGATCCTCCCGCTCCTGGACGCGGCGTTCGCGGAGACGAACCCCGGGCCGCTCAAGGAGCTCATGGCCATGATGGGCCAGCCCGTCGGCCACGTCCTGCGGCCCCTCCAGCGGCCCCGGCCCGAGACGATGGAGAAGCTGCAGGCGGCCGTGCGAACGCTGCAGGCGACATGACCCACAAGGTCCTGCTCACCACGCCGCGGTTCTTCGCCTTCGAGGCGATGATCCGCGAGCATCTGGCGGAGCACGGGTGCGAGGTGCTCGAGCATCGCGCGCACGACATGCAGATGAAGGAGGAGACGCTGCTCACGCTGGTGCCGGAGGCCGCGGGGCTGATCACCGCGCTCGAGCCGGTGACGGCCCGGGTGCTCGCCGCGGCGCCGCGCCTCCGGGTGATCTGCGCGACGGGCGTCGGGTACGACCACATCGACGTGGAGGCGGCGACCGCGCGGGGGGTGACGGTCTGCATCTCGGCGGGGAGCAACCACCAGGCGGTCGCCGAGCTCACGCTCGGGCTCATGGTGGCGGTGGCGCGGCAGGTCGTCTACGGCGACCGCCTGCTGCGGGGCGGTGGGTGGGACCGCCTCGTCGGGCCCGAGCTGTGGGGCAAGACGCTGGGCATCGTCGGGCTGGGGCGGGTGGGCAAGAGCGTGGCGCTGCTCGCGCGCGCGTTCGGCATGCGGGTCCTCGCGACCGATGTCGTGCTCGACCACACATTCGGGAGCGCGCACGCCGTCGAGTACGTGCCGCTGGCGAAGCTGCTGCGCCGCGCCGACTTCGTCTCGCTCCACTGTCCCCTTACGCCGTGGACGCGCGGGCTGATGAACGAGCGGACCTTCGGCCTGATGAGGCCGGGCGCCTACCTGATCAACACCGCCCGCGGCCCGGTGGTGGAGGAGGAGGCCCTGGTCCAGGCGCTCCGCTCGCGGCAGATCGCGGGGGCCGCGCTCGACGTGTTTCCGGACGAGCCCCACATCGGCGTTGGGCTACGCGAGGCCCCGAACGTCGTCCTGACCCCTCACATGGGCGGCAGCGCCAACGAGGCCCTCGAGCGGATGATGGAGCTCGCCCTCCAGAACGTGACGCAGGTGCTCGGGGGCGGCGCGCCGGTCGGCCGGGTGAACTAGCCGGGCGCGCGGCATCCCGCTAGTCGAACAGCGCCAGGTCTACCGCGTCCCCCATCGCGTTGTACCCGAGATCGCTCGGGTGGAGGTGGTCGCCGCAGTCGTAGATCGGCAGCATGCGAGCCGGGTGAGCCGGATCGCGGAGCGCCCGGTCGAAGTCGACCACCGCATCGAAGGCCCCGCCGTCGCGGATCCAGGCGTTGACCGCCTGGCGCCTGGCTTCGCGCTCCGGGGTCCAAGCGCCGACGAGGAAGGTCTCGTTCTCGTACGGCGTCAGGGTGGCGCCGAAGATCTTGATGCCGCGCATCCGGGCGCGCACCCCGAGCTGCTTCAGGCCCGCGATCATCTGCTCGGCGGTGACCTCCTCCTCGGGCCTGGCCCAGCGGTTGCGGAGGTCGTTGGTGCCGAGCATCACGATCGTGTGGGTGACGCCGGGTTGGGCCAGCACGTCGCGGTCGAAGCGGCGCAGCCCGCTGTCGCCCCGGATGTCGTGCAGGATCCGGTTGCCGCCGAGCCCCTGGTTCATGACTCCCATCGGGCGGCCGGCGGCACGGGCCTGCAGGCGGCGCGAGAGCTGATCGGGCCACCGGCAGAACGCGTCGATCGTCGAGATGTTGGCGTCGGTCAGCGAGTCGCCGAGCGCGACGATCCCGCCGGTGTCCGGTGAAGCCAGGACGTCGACCCCGCAGACGAAGTACCAGTCGTCGGTGAGCTTGCCGACCGGCATCGCGACCGCGGCGGTGAAGTCGCCCGGCGGGGAGATGTAGTTCGTCTGGCGTGAGTAGCGGCCGGTGATTCCGAAGCTGGCCGGCAGGTCGCCGGGCAGGTGGACGCTGATCGCCAGGTCGCCCAGCGGGGGCAGGGGCAGCGAGACCGGATCGCTGACCAGGAGCGCGCCGGCGGCGATCGTCGCGGTGTCGACGCCGCCGAAGGTCACCTGGCGGTCGGAGCCCGGGACGATGTTGGGGCCGGCATCGCGCAGTCCGATCCGCGCGGCGCCGACGGCGAGCGGGCGGCTGCCGCAGGCGTTGGACAGGCGCACCCGCAGCGTGTCGCCGCCGAGGCTGGCGCGGACGTTCATCCGCAGCGTGTGGTTGCTGAACGCGACGCCCTCGGCCGGCGCGGGTGCGGTGGTCCAGGTGCCAACCCAATGCCGATCGCTTTGCATCGGCACGGAATGTAGCACGATCGTCAGGCCGGGGGTTCGGGACACACAGGGCCAATCACGATGGCGGCCGTGCTGCTGCTCGGAGGCGCGGTCATCCCGGCGCTGCCGGGCGTGTCGATCCGATCAGCCGCGGCCGCCGATGAACCGCGGGACTCGGCGCACGTGAGCGCCGGGACGGGCCTGGTCAGGACGGTGGATGCCGGCACGAACACTCTGGTGCTCGAGACCCGAAGCGGCGCCGAGCGAGTCCACGTCGCGCGCGCGGCAACCATTCGGGACGATCATGATGCTGCGCTCGCGCTCGGTGAGATCAAGCCTGGGGATGCCGTCGCCTACTACGAGATCACGTCAGGTGACGCCACCGTGCTGCACGTTGCACGCCAGTTCTGGGCCATACCCCGCGAAGGGTGAGCCGATCGGTCAGATCGTTTCGGTCTCGCGCAGGGTGAGGGGGCTCTGTAGCGCGAAGCGGGTGATCTCGTCCTTGCGCAGGAACGCCACGCCCGGTCGGCTCTTGGCGTACTGCAGGAACGCGTCCCAGACCCGTACCATCTGCGGCGTACCGCTGATGCGGTCGTGCGCGCTCACCGACATCATGCGGCGGCGGCGCCCGGCCTCTTCGTAGAGCTGGTCGAAGTCCAGCTTGATCTGCTCGAGGAACTGGGAGGGCGAATAGTTGCGGCCCTCGATCAGCAGGATGTCGTTGTTACGTAGAGTATACGGCACGACGACGAAGTCCTTGCCGTTGACCTGCTCGATGAAGGGTTCGTCGCGGCTGATATCGTCGATGTGATAGAGGTAACCGAGCTCCTGGAGCAGAGACAAGGTATTCGGGCCGCGCCGCAGCCAGTTGCAGTTGTAGCCGACCGGACGTTGACCGGTGGCCGCTTCGACCATGTCGCCCGCCGCGATCAGGAACTGTCTCTCTTCCTCGCGGCTCATCGCATACTGGGAACTCCAGCGGGGACCGTGACCGGAAGCCTCGTGCCCGCGCCCGACGACGTCCCTCGCGAGGTCGGGATGGTGCTGGGCCGCCTCGCCGATCATGTGGCAAGTGACCTTGACCCCATGGCGGTCCCACAGATCGAGCATGCGAGGGATGCCTTCCCGATAGCCATAGGCGAACCAGGTGTTGGCGGCCGCGTCGGCCGGCACCTCGGGCGGGAAATCCACCTTGGGAAACGGGCTGTCGGTGCCCTTCGGGGGCTGCCCACCCGCCTCGAATTGCATCGAGATCGAAATCGCCATCCTGATTCCATCGGGCCAGAAGGCCAGGGAGGGGCCCTTGCTTGGCTGGCTCTTGCTCGGCTGAGTCCGCCCGCCCCGCGCGGCGGCCGCGGCCTCTGCGGTCGATGCCGCATTCAACACCATCCCGGCGGCCAGGATGCCGGCGCTGGTGCCGGCTTGCATGAGACAGTGCCCCGCGTTGTCATCGCCGAACGTGACTGCGCTCTTCATTGCGGATCTCCTTCAAATCAGCCCGTAGGCTTTGAGCTGCCTGGTGGTGCTGGAGACCAGGACTTTTGCAACGGTGATGGTGGGGATCGCAAGGAGCATCCCGACCGGGCCAAACAGGGTGGCTCCTCCCAGGACCCCGATCACCACCACGAGCGGATGGAGGTTGACCGCGCCCCCGAGGACGACGGGCTCATAGACGACGTTCTTGAGCAGCTCGGCGAGGGCCACCGCCACGATGACCCAGATCGCGAAGTTCTCGCTGCTCACCATCGGCAGCAGCGGACGGATATCCTCCGCCAGCAGCGCATAGGCCAGCCCACTCAGCAATGCCGCCGCGAAGCCCATGTACGGAACCACGTTGCTCGCGCCCGTGAAGATCCCGATCGCGATCGTCCATCGGAGAGGAACGCCGATGATGGTCAGGAACAACCCCACGGTCACGCCGAGCAAGCAGCACTCGAGGAAGAGGCCGCGCATGTAGTCGCCCAGCGCACGGTCGAGATCCGCGAGTACGTTGAGCGCCGGCTCGAAGAGCCGATTGGGGACGGCCCTCAGCAGGCCGCGCTTGATCTCGCCGGTATCCCGCAACAGGAACAGAAACACCAGCGGCGAGATGATCCAGGTGGAGACGATGTCGCCCAGCGCGGCGAGAGGGGTCTGGCCGACCGAGGTGGGCGCCGGGGCCCCCGGCGGCCGCACGGTGCTTCTCGTGGCCGGCTCCGCGAGCGCGGTCCGCGCGCGCTGCTCGAGCGTGTCCACGTTTGCTCGATGGTACTCGACCAGCCGGTCGGGTCCGGCCGCCGGCGCGCCGCGGGCACCGCGAGGCCGCGACGCGACGAACTGGGCGTGCTCTTCCGGTGTCAGGGCGAGCAGCTGCCTGACACGATCCACCAAGGGGTCCAGATCGCCGTACACCCATCGGTAGATCCGATTGCCTCGCGTCAGCGACCGATCCAGCCCCATCAAGGCTTGGTAGCGCTCGTTCAACGTATAGAGCGCGCGGATCCTCAGCTCGAGCGCCCCGGTGTCGCTAGGCATGACGGCGCGTATCCGGTTCACGATGAAGAGCGCGCCCAGCACGAACACGAACAGCAGCAACGCGATCGCCACGCCTCGCGGTACGCGGGAGCGCTCCAGGCGGGCGACGACGGGACGACAGATGTACGCGACTAGTCCACCGACCGCCACGGGCACGATCAGGCTCCGGAGTCCCCACACAAGGTATGCTCCCAGAACCACTCCGGCCGCAGCGGCGAGAGACTTGAAGACCGTTCCCGCCCGACTCGAGGTGTCGGCGAGGGTCACGGAGTGGCCTCCGGATGCTCCCCTGACTCCTTGAGGTACTGAGCGTCGAGGAGAATCTGGAAGCGGATGGCCATGATGCCGGCCAACTTCATGAGAACTTTGTTCGCCAGCGGCGGGAAGTTGACACTGAGCGCGTCCAGGTCGGACTTCCCGAGAGCCAGCAACGAGACCGGGCCACGCGCCCGGGCCGAGAACCAGCGAACCGACTCCGTTCCCGTGGCGGCCGACTCTTCGAAGGAGGCGGGCGGCTCCAGCATGGCGAGGGGGACTTCCGTGCTGCTGCTGCCCCGCCTCACGACCTCGACCAGGCCTCGCCGCACGACAAAGAGCGCCGCGCCGGGTTGCCCTTCCTGGCAGATGTACTCGCTGTCGTGGTAGTCGCGCTCATGGACGATGCGGGCGAGACGCCGGAGGTCCCGGCGACTAAGGTCTTCGAAGAGGGTTACCTGCTTGAGGAAGTCCACCAGGCTGCGGCGTTTCTCGGCCACCGCCGTGTCCGGCACCGGTCCGAACACCGCCCGTGCTGGAACTCCTGACGTATCCGACGAAGTCGTGTCCGCGGGCCGCGGGAGCAAGAGTGCCTTGATCCCGGGGAGATTGAACCTCGGCTTCAATGGACCGCCACCTGACCGCCGGCGCGAGGATCGTTCTTCTCGGTCCTGATCTTCTTCTCCTGAGGCGGTACCACCGGTCTCTTGGTCTGCCCTGCGTCTGGTCGCGCCGTCCGGACCTCTCTTACGAGGCGTCCGCGGCGTGCGGGGGCACGGGTCACGTGAGAAGTCCGCAAGATCACGCAACAGCGGCGCGGGCGCCGGGCTCGGCGACGTTGTACGATCAGCTAGCTACGCGGGGGCGAGGAGTAGATCCCCCGTCACCACCCAGGGGGCGCAGGATGCAACGACACATCGCGCAATCCGCTCTCGCCCGATACGGCGTTGCCGTTGCGAGCGTGGCCCTCGCGGTCGTGCCGGCGTTGTGGCTGCTACCCTTGGCGCTGGCCGGCGCTCAGTTCTTGCTGGTCGCGGTGCTGGTCACCGGCTGGGTCAGCGGTCTGCGGCCGGCGCTGGTGGCCTGGGGCCTGGCCACGCTGGCCTTCAAGTACTATTTCACGCCGCCGCTCGAGTCATTGAATGTCGACGTCGCCCATCTCCCTCGTCTGATCGTCTTCGCGGTCGTTGCGGTGCTCATGGCGACGGTGAGCGCCGCGCGCCGCAAGGCGGAGGATGCGCTGAAGAGCGCCCGCGATGGCCTGGAGGAGCGGGTTCGCGAGCGAACCGTACGCTTCCGGGACCTGGTCAACTCGGTCGAGGGCATCGTGTGGGAAGCGGACGCCACGACCTTTCAGTTCTCGTTCGTGAGCGCCCAGGCCGAGCGCATCCTCGGCTATCCGGTGGAGCGCTGGCTCTCCGAGCCGACATTCTGGAAGGATCACCTGCACCCGGACGATCGCGAGTGGGCGGTGCTGTTCTGCGAACGGGCCACCGGCGAGAACCGCGACCACGATTTCGAATACCGGATGATCGCGGCGGACGGGCGCGTCGTGTGGCTGCGTGACCTCGTGACGGCGGTGGTGGACGGCGGACGCGCCACGCAGCTGCGGGGGGTCATGGTGGACATCACGGACCGCAAGCAGGCCGAAACCGCGCTGCGGGAGCGGGCGGGCCTGCTCGATCTCACGCACGATACCGTGTTCGTACGCGACATGACCGACGTGGTCACCTACTGGAACCGCGCGGCCGAGGAGTTCTACGGGTGGACGGCAAAGGAGGCGGTCGGCAAGGTCTCTCACCACCTGACGCAGACCATTTTCCCGGCGCCGATCGAGCACATCCGGGCGACCTTGCTGCAGGCTGGCCGCTGGGAAGGGGAGCTCGTGCACACCAAGGCCGACGGCTGTCAGGCCGTGGTGGCGAGCCGCTGGTCGTTGCAGCGCGATCAGCACGGGCAGCCGCTCGCGATCCTGGAGACCAACAACGACATCACGAACCGCAAGCAGGCGGAGGCGAAGCTCCGGGAGAGCGAGCAGCGATACCGCTATGTCTTCGACGCGACGGGCGTGTCGATCTGCGAGATGGATTTCTCCGAAGTGAAGCTGGCGATCGACGATCTGCAATCCCGAGGCATCCGGGATTTCCGGAGCTATTTCGCCACGCACCCCGACTTCTTCGAACACGCCGTCACACTGGTGAAGACCGTCGACGTCAACGACCTGGCGGTCAGGTTGTTCGGGGCTCGGCGCAAGGAGGAGCTCCTCGGCCCCGTGGAGAGGATGTTGGTGCCCGAAACTCGAGAGGTCTTCGTGGAGGGGCTGATCGCCATCGCCGAGGGCCGGACGTCCTACGAGGCCGAGACAGTGGTCCAGAGGCTGAATGGCGGCCGGCTCACCGTCCTGCTCACGATGACGTTTCCCCCGCCGCCCGCTCGACTCGACCGAGTGCTCGCGACGCTCGTGGATGTCACGAAGCGCAAGCGGGCGGAATACTTCGCCCTGCACGTGTTCGAGACCTCACCCGATGCGATCTACATCGTCGGGAGAGACTACACATATCGGCGCGTCAACCCGGTCTTCGCCCGGCGCTGGAGAAAGCCGGCCGAGGAGATCGTCGGGATGTGCATGGCCGACCTCACCGGCAAGGAGCCGTTCGAGGAGACGTACAAGCCGAACCTGGATCGCTGCTTCGCAGGAGAAGAGGTCAGCTTCGGAGGCTGGTTCCCCACCCCCGGCGGCCAAAAATACCTGGCCGCGACCTATTCGCCGCTGCGGCCGGATTCGGAGCGGGTGGAAGCCGTGCTCGCGGTCACCCGCGACCTCACCGAGCGCGTTCGGGCGTCCGAAGCGCTGCAGGAGGCGCAGGCGGAGCTCGCGCACGTCACCCGGGTGATGACCCTGGGCGAGCTCACCGCGTCGATCGCCCACGAGGTCAACCAGCCGCTCGCCGCGATCGTGGCCGATGCCAATGCGTCGCTCAACTGGTTGGCGGCGAGCCCCCCGGATCTCGGAAGTGTCCGGGAGGCGCTCGACGCCATCGTGAAGGATGGCCACCGGGCGGCGGACGTGATCCAGCGAACTCGCCAGCTCGCGACGAAGACCCGTCCCCAGAAGGCGCGGCTGGACGTGAACGACGTCATTCGCGACGTCGTTCCGCTCATCGGCACCGAGATGCGCAGCCACGAAGTGTCGTTGCGGATAGAGCTGGCGCCGGCGTTGCCGCCGGTCCTGGCGGATCGGGTCCAGCTACAGCAAGTGCTCATCAACTTCGTGATGAATGGCATCGAGGCCATGGCATCTGTCGATGGCCGGTCACGCGAGCTGGTGATTCGCTCGCAGCCGGAGGACGATGATCACGTGGTCGTGGCGGTGCAGGACGCCGGCGTCGGCATCGACGGGGAAAAGACGGACCAGCTCTTCAGCGCCTTCTACACGACAAAGCCCAACGGCATGGGCATGGGACTGTCGATCAGCCGGTCGATCATCGAAGCGCATGGCGGACGGCTCTGGGCGACACCGAACCCGGACCACGGCGCGACGTTCCACTTCGCGTTGCCCAAGATGCCATGAATCGGAGGTGAACGCAGAAGCATCGTCGGTCGTGGCCACCGCTTCACGATGCGCGCGGGCCTGGTAGCCCACCGTGGCGCCGTACGTCACGCACGCCGGCCGCTCGGATAGCGGCGCGCCCGCCGCCGCGTCCACGAGATGCTGGGGCTCTGCTCACGGACGCCGGCACGTCGAAGCCATGGAGCGCGCCTGCGAACTCGTGCATCTTCGCATCGACGCCCGCCCGTCTGAGTCGCTCCACATGCTCGCGACACGGCCCGACGGGCGTCCAGTCGTCGGCGGCACCGCGGCGGCCCCCCAGTCCCGCTGGA
>Ga0257156_1000072_pt1 | contig 13623 bp, 12 predicted proteins | sample NI49A_FD_185989 | JGI IMG/M metagenome (GOLD analysis project Ga0257156, IMG submission 185989) | Soil microbial communities from H.J. Andrews Experimental Forest, Oregon, United States - NI-49-A | ecosystem: Environmental > Terrestrial > Soil > Temperate forest > Bulk soil | place: USA: Oregon... | reverse complement strand
CTCGTGCGCACCGGCTACTACGGGCGGCGGCTCGCGGAGGGGCCGGTGCACCCGCTGCAGGCCGGGACCCCGGCGCTGCACGCGGCCTGCTGCCCCTGGCTGCGGGAGCGTGGGGTGGCCATGATCGGCACCGACACCCACAACGACGTCCATCCCGCGCCGTACCCGTCCATGGGGAACTCCTTCCACGTGGTCTGCCTGGTGGCCATGGGGCTCTGGCTGATCGACAACGCCAACCTGGAGGAGCTGGCCCAGACCGCGGCGCGGCTCAACCGGTGGGAGTTCCTGATGACGGTGGCCCCCCTCCGTCTCAAGAACGTGACGGGCTCCCCGGTCAATCCGATCGCGGTGTTCTAGGTCGTCTCGAGCGGGCGGGCGCGCGGCCGCGGGGCCATTTCCTTGGCGGGCTGAAAATCCGTCTGACATATACTCGGGAGCATGGAGCGCCGCACCCCCTGGTTCCAGATCGTGGCCATCGTCCTGGTGGTCATCGGCCTGATCACCCTGGCCGCCCCCGAGCCGGCCCACGCGATGGATCCCCAGCTGATCCTGGCCCTGGCCTCCGCGGCCGGCGCCATCGCGCTGATCGTGGGCTACCTCATCGTGGCCAACGGGCGCGAGAAGAACAAGGCCGCCTCCCTCGAGGGGGTCTACGCGTGCCGGGAGCGAGAGGCCAGCGGCCCGATGGGCTGCGGGGGCAACGCGAGCCCCGACTCGATCGCGGTCGCCGCGGCGCCGGAGGGCGCCCCTCAGTCTCCGATGGCGGCCGATCCCCGCTTCACCGCCCGCGCCGACGCCCTGATGGCGATCGCCCAGTCCTGCGCGGGCGGCCAGGCCTCCGGCCCGATGGGCTGCGGCGGCCCGATGGGCACCGAGCCCCGCTACTCCAGCTCCTCCTCGTCCGCTCCCGCCTTCTCCGCCCCCGCCGTCCAGGGCCAGTAACCCCCGAGAGGAGTCAGGTCTTACACTAAAGACATCCGAGGTCTGTCCCGACCCCGACTCGAAAGAACAAGACCGGCGGGGGTTGCCCGCCGGTCTTGTGGTGCGGCTGCTGCGGGAGTGGCTACTTGCGGACTGCCTCGATGACCTCGCCGAACAGCGCCCACTTCTCGCCGTCGAACTTGGCGAGCTGCTCCTGCTCGATGGGCGCGAAGTCGGTCGGGCTGGTGTTGATCTTGATGCCGGGCAGCAGGAGCGGCAGCTCGAAGTTCTTCACGTTGGCCGCCTGCTTCATGATGTTCTCGCGGGAGAAGTCGTTGCCGCACTGCTTCAGCACCTGCGTCATCAAGATGGCCACGTTGTAGCCGAAGCCGTTGGACTGGTCGTCCAGCGCCCCGTCCGGATAGTACTTCTTCATGAAGGCGACCCAGTCGGTGAAGCCCTTGTCGTTCCGCCACTGCGGGTCGGTGACTTCCTTCATGTAGAGCGCGGTGATCAGGTCCTTGGAGGCGTCGAGGCCGGCCGGCTTCAGCACGGTGCCGAGCGAGCTCGACACGTTGTTCAGGAAGTGGAGCGGCTTCCAGCCGATCTCGTGCGCCTTCTTGATGGCCTGGGCCGCGAACTTCGGGGTGGTGATGTTGAAGAACACGTTGGCGCCGCTGTTCTTTAGATTCACCACCTGCGAGTCGATGGTGGGATCGGTCACCTCGTAGCTCTGCTTCATCACGATCAGCTTCTTGTTGGCCTCGCCGAGCCCATCCTCGAAGCCCTTGAGGTAGTCCTTCCCGTAGTCGTCGTTCTGGTACAGGATGCCGATCTTCGCGTCCTTGACGTGGCTCAGCGCGTAGGCCGCGTAGACCCGCCCCTCGGTCTGATAGTTGGGCTGGTAGCCCATCGTCCACGGGAAGTTCTTCGGGTCGTTCCACTTGGTGGCGCCGGTGGCCACGAAGAGCTGCGGCACCTTCTGCTGGTTCAGGTACTTCTGGATCGCGGTGTTCGGCGGGGTGCCCAGGGTCTGGAACACGAAGGCCACCTGATCCTGCTCGACCAGCTTGCGGATCATCTCCACCGTCTTGGGCGGGCTGTAGCCGTCGTCGTAGCTGATGAAGTTGATCTTGCGGCCGTTGACGCCGCCCTCGTCGTTGACCTTCTTGAAGTAGGCGGCGATGGTCTTGCCGATGGTCCCGTAGGCCGACGCGTTGCCGCTGTAGGGGTTGGTGTGGCCGATCTTGATCTCGGTGGGGGTGACCCCCACCACGGTCTGGGCGGTGGCCGCGCCCGCGGGCGCCAGCGCCGCCAGCCCCGCCAGCAGAATTCCTGCGGTGAACCGCTTCAATAGACTCATGCATTCCTCCCGTTCAGGTTGAGTTGTGAAGCACTCGGGCCGGGCGAAGGCGGGCGGCTCACCGAGCTTCTCCTCTAGGAACTGCCCGCCTGGTCAACCGGATCCACACCAGGTGCAGAAATCCGGCGATGCCGCGCGGCATCACGTACATGAAGCCGATCAGGAACAGCCCGAAGATGGCCCAGGGAGCGGCCTTGGAGATGTCCTGGGCCCAGTTTGGCACGAACTGGATGAACAGGGCCCCGTAGATGGGGCCGGAGATGGTCCCGAAGCCGCCGATGACGATCCCGGTCAGGAGGGTGATCGACAGGAAGACGTCGAAGGAGTCGGGGGCGACGAAGGCCACCACGATGGCGCTCAGCGCGCCCGCGATCCCGGTATAGGCCGCGCTCACCCCGAAGGTAACTGACTTGTAGAGCGCATTGTTGACGCCCATGGCCTCGGCCGCGATGTGATTGTCGCGGATGGCGACGATGGCGCGCCCGGTCCGACCCCCGAGCAGGTTCGCGGCCAGGACGAACAGCAGGATGGCGAGCGCCAGGGTCAGGAAGTAGAGCCACTGGTCCTCGGTGAGGGGCAGGTGGAGGGGGGCCTTGGGCTTGCTCAGGACGATGCCCTGGGAGCCGCCGGTCCAGTGCTCGAAGTACTTGAGGATCTGCGGGACGGCCAGGGCCAGCGAGAAGGTGGCCAGGGCCAGGTAGAGCCCTTCGAGCCGCAGGGCAGGCCGGCCGAAGAGAAAGCCGACAATCAGACACACGATGCCCGCCGCGGGGATCGTCCATCCGTAGCCGATGTCCCACCGGTCGACCATGATCGCGCTGGTGTAGGCCCCGATCCCGTAGAAGGCTCCGTGGCCGAGCGAGAACTGCCCGTTGTAGCCGGTGAGCAGGTTCAGCCCGAGGAGCGCGATCGCGTAGATCAGGACCTGGGTGAACTGGAAGAGGCGGAAGCCGCTCACGAAGAGGGGCAGGGCGGCGGCGATCACGACCACCGCCAGCACCGCGGTCAGGCGGAGGGATCGCCCGGGCGCGGTCGCCGGCTGAGCGGCGAGCGCGTCGGCGCGGCTCTCCGCCGCCTTCGCCGTCGCCCCCGGGTCCGCCGCCACGGCTAGACGCGCCGGATGGTGGTGCGGCCGAAGAGGCCGGCGGGCCGCACCAGCAGCACGATGATGATCATGGCGAGGGCGACGGTGAGCTTCAGCTCGGTGCCGATGAAGGAGACGTAGGTGCCGACCAGGTTCTCGGTGACCCCGACCAGGAGCCCGCCCACGACCGCGCCGAGCGGGCTCGTGAAGCCGCCCACCGTCGCCGCCGCGAACGCGTAGAGCTGGATGCCGCCCATCATGTTCGGATCGAGGAAGACCACCGGCGCCACCATCATGCCCGCCACCGCGCCGAAGGCGGCGGCCAGGCCCCACCCGAGGCCGAGCATCCAGCTCACCCGGATGCCGCAGAGCCGGCTCGAGACCGGGTTCTGGGCCGCGGCGCGCATCGCCAGGCCGAGGGTCGTGTAGCGGAAGAAGAGGAAGAGCACCACGAGCATGACCAGGGTCACGCCGATGGCGCCCAGGTCGTGGGCGCCGAAGACGATCTGGCCGATGCGGATGGGCTTGTCCGGGAACGGGCTCGGGAACGGCTTCTGGATGTACGAGTAGATCCAGCCGGCCACGCTGGTGAAGATCACGAGCAGGCCCAGGGTCACGATCACGATGGTGAGGATGGGCGCGCCCTCCACCGGACGGATCACGACCCGCTCGATCACGAGCCCGCCCACGAAGGCGATGATCACGGTGATGGCGAAGGTCACCCAGTAGGGCAGGCCCGCCTGCAGCAGGGACCAGGCGATGTAGGTACTGAACATCGCCATGTTGCCCTGGGCGAAGTTCACCACGTCGGTGGCCTGGTAGATCATCACGAGCGCCAGGGCCAGGCTCGCGTAGATGCCTCCGGTGGCGAGCCCGGAGACTACCTGCTGGATCAGGATGTCCATTTTAAGTGGGGGGGAGCGAGCGCCGCTCCTCCCCCACGCCCCCCCACCGCTTCGAAGCTTGCGCCGAGACTCGCGCTGGTTGGTTCATCGGTCGGTGTTCGGTGCGCTCATCAATTGGTTCATCGAACCCTCAGTATCCGAGATAGGAGCGGCGGATGGCGTCGTTCTTTTTGAGCTCGGCGGCGGGGCCCGACATCACGACCCGGCCGGTCTCGAGGAGGTAGGCGTGGTCGGCGAGGTCGAGGGCCATCGCCGCGTTCTGCTCCACCAGGAGGACGCTCACCCGCTCCTGCTGGTTGATCGTTCTCACGATGCGGAAGATCTCGCGCACCACCAGAGGGGCCAGGCCGAGCGAAGGCTCGTCGAGCAAGAGCAAGCGGGGGCGCGACATGAGCGCCCGCGCGACCGCCAGCATCTGCTGCTCGCCCCCCGAGAGCGTGCCCGCCTGCTGCCGGCGGCGCTGGGCGAGGACCGGGAAATACCCGTAGACCTTCTCGTAGTCCTGGCCGAGGCCCGACTTCTCCCGCCTCGCGTAGGCTCCGAGGCGGAGGTTCTCCTCGACGCTCAGGTCCACGAACGTGCCGCGACCCTCCGGGGTGTGGGCGATGCCGAGGCGCACGATGTCCTCGGTGGCCTTGCCGTCGATCCGCTGGCCGTCGAAGCGCACCTGGCCGCTGGTCTTTACCATTCGGCACACCGCCCGGAGCGTCGTGGTCTTGCCGGCTCCGTTGGCGCCGAGGATCGTGGTGATGCCGCCGCTCTCCACCGCGAACGAGAGCCCGTGGAGCACCTTGGTCCACCCGTACTGGGCGGCCAGGTCTTCCGCTTCCAGCAGCGCCGGCATCAGTTCTCGCTTCCGAGATACGCGCGGATGACGTCGGGATCGCGCTGGATCATCGCGGGCGGTCCCTCGGCGATCCGGCGGCCGAAGTCGAGCACGACCACCCGGTCGGACACCTGCATGACCAGGCTCATGTGGTGCTCGACGAGGAGGACGGTCACCCCGCGCCGATCCCGGATCGAGCGGAGGACGTCGCCGAGCGCGGCCACCTCCTCGTGATTCAGGCCTCCGGCCGGCTCGTCCACGAGCAGCAGCTTGGGGCTGCCGGCCAGGGCCCGCGCCAGCTCCACCCGCTTGAGCGTGCCGAACGAAAGCCCGGCCGCGGGATGCCCGATCACCGCGTCGAGCTGGAGAAAGCCGATGGCTTCCATCGCGGCCTCGCGTATCATCCGCTCTTCCCGCTTGACCGAGGGCAGGCGCAGCGCGTTGCTGAGGAAATCGCTGCCGGTGCGCGCGTGCACGCCCACCATCACGTTCTGCAGCACGGTCATGCTGGGGAACAGCGCGAGATTCTGGAAGGTCCGGCCGATGCCGAGCGCGGCCACGTGGTGCGGCGTGTTCCTGATGATGGACTTTCCCTCGAAGAGCAGATCCCCGCTGCTGGGCGTGTAGAGACGGCTCACGCAGTTGAACAGCGTGGTCTTGCCCGCCCCATTCGGACCGATGAGCCCGACGATGTGGCCCGGGGCCATGTCGAAGGAGACGTCGTCGAGGGCGACGATACCCCCGAAGCGCATCGAGATGTTTCGAACGGACAGGATGTCGGCACCCACGGCCGGCGTCACGGTTCAGTACTTATAGGGGTGGGTGCCTCTTTTGTCAATCCTAAACGCCACTTCGCGAGTATAATTTCGCCTCTATGGCGCACCAATACATCTACGTGATGAAGGATCTGAAGAAGATCGTCCCGCCCAAGCGGGAGATCTTGAAGGGCATCTGGCTGTCGTTCTATCCCGGGGCCAAGATCGGGGTCATCGGCGGCAACGGCGCCGGCAAGAGCACCCTGCTTCGCATCATGGCCGGCGTGGACAAGGAGTTCCTCGGCGAGGCCTGGCCCGCCGACGGGGTGCGGGTGGGGTACCTGCCGCAGGAGCCGCAGCTCGACCCCACGAAGGATGCGCGCGGTAACGTCGAGGACGGGGTCGGGGAGGTTCGCTCGCTGCTGACCCGCTTCGACGAGATCAATGCCCGCCTCGGCGAGCCCCTCGGCGACGACGAGATGGAGAAGGTCTTGGCCGAGCAGTCCCGGGTCCAGGACGCGATCGAGGCGGCCAACGGCTGGGACCTCGACCGGACGGTCGAGATCGCGATGGACGCGCTGCGCTGCCCGCCGGGCGACGCGGAGGTGGGCACGCTCTCGGGCGGCGAGGTGCGGCGGGTGGCCCTCTGCCGGCTCCTGCTCCAGAAGCCCGACCTGCTGCTCCTCGACGAGCCCACCAACCACCTGGACGCCGAGAGCGTGGCCTGGCTCGAGCGGTTCCTGAAGGACTACCCGGGCACAGTGGTGGCCATCACCCACGACCGCTACTTCCTCGACAACGTCGCGGGCTGGATCCTCGAGCTGGATCGGGGCGCGGGCATCCCGTGGGAGGGCAACTACTCCTCCTGGCTCGACCAGAAGAAGCAGCGCCTGGCCATCGAGGAGAAGCAGGAGACCGCGCGGCAGCGCACCCTCGAGCGCGAGCTCGAGTGGGTGCGCATGTCGCCGCGCGCCCGCCAGGCCAAGTCCAAATCGCGCCTGCAGGCCTACGAGGAGCTGCTCGCCGAGGGCGGGCGCGACCGCGAGGGGCAGGCCGAGATCATCATCCCGACGCCCCCGCGCCTGGGCGACCTGGTGGTGCAGACCGATCACCTGGTCAAGGGCTACGGCGACAAGCTGCTGATCGAGGACCTCACGTTCAGCCTGCCCCGCGGCGGCATCGTGGGTGTCATCGGCCCCAACGGAGCGGGCAAGACCACGCTGTTCCGCATGATCACCGGCCAGGAGAAGCCGGACCGGGGCGCGCTGCAGGTGGGCGAGACCGTCCGCCTGGCCTACGTCGACCAGAGCCGCGACGCGCTCGACCCGGCCAAGAACGTGTGGGAGGAGATCTCGGGCGGGGCGGAGCAGCTCCAGCTCGGCACCCGTCAGATCGCCTCGCGCGCCTACGTGGCGTCGTTCAATTTCAAGGGCTCCGACCAGCAGAAGCGGGTGGGCGACCTCTCGGGCGGCGAGCGCAACCGCGTGCACCTCGCCACCATGCTCAAAAGCGGCGGCAACCTCCTCCTCCTCGACGAGCCCACCAACGACCTCGACGTGGACACCCTGCGGGCGCTGGAAGACGCGCTGCTCTCGTTCGCGGGCTGCGCGGTGGTGATCAGCCACGACCGCTGGTTCCTCAACCGGGTGGCCACCCACATGCTCGCCTTCGAGGGCGACAGCCGGGTGGTGTGGTTCGAGGGCAACTACGAGGACTACGAGGCCGACCGGCACAAGCGCCTGGGCGCGGCCGCCGATACCCCGCACCGGATCCGGTACAAGCCGCTCACGCGCGGCTAGCGTCGATTCCCGTATCGAGGAGGAAGATCCCATGTTCAAGGACATCGTGACGTCCCGCGAGGAGCTGCGGGCGCTCTTCGGCGCCCCCAGCGAGCGCGCGGTGCGGAAGGATCGGGGCCGGCTCGACGCGCACACCCGCGCGTTCATCGCCCGGTCCCCCTTCGTGCTGATCGCCACCGCGGGTACGGCGGGCCGCTGCGACGTCTCCCCCAAGGGCGACGCGCCCGGCTTCGTGATGGTCCTGGACGACACCCACCTCGCGATCCCGGACCGGGTCGGCAACAACCGCATCGACGGCCTCACCAATATCGTGGAGAATCCGCACCTCGGGCTGATCTTCCTGATCCCCGGCCGCGAGGACACCCTGCGCGTCAACGGCCGCGCCTGCATCGTCCGCGACGCGGAGATCCTGTCCCGGCTGGAGGTGCAGGGGAAGCGGCCCAAGGTGGCGATCGGCGTCGAGATCGAGGAGTGCTTCCTGCACTGCGCGAAGGCCTTCAAGCGCTCCGGACTCTGGGATCGGGAGCGCTGGCCCGACGTGGCCTCACTGCCCTCGATGGCGAAGATCCTGTGGGAGCAGATCGATCTGCAGGCGACGGCCCAGTGCAGCGTGGACGACTTCGAGCGCGACATGGAGGACCGCCTCCGCAAGGGCCTCTATTGATCGACCCGTCGCCCGCCCGGGCGCGGCCGTGAGCCCGGGCATTCCCCGCACCGCCGACATCGTCGTGATCGGGGCCGGCGCCATCGGCGCGAGCATCGCGTACCACCTGGGCCGGCGCGGGGCCCGCGACGTGGTGGTGCTCGAGCGCGACGCGGTGGGCGCGGGCTCCACCAGCAAGGCGGCCGGGGGCATCCGCGTGCAGTTCGCGACGCGGGTGGAGATCGAGTTCTCGCAACGCGGCATCGCGTTCTTCCAGCGCTTCGAGGACGAGATGGGGGTGCCGTGCGACTTCCACCAGGAGGGCTACCTCTTCGTCGTCACCGACGAGCCCACGCTGGCCCGCTTCCGCACCAACGTCGCGCTCCAGCGGAGCCTCGGGGCGGACGTGCGGATCATCACCCCCGACGACGCGCGCGCGCTCGTGCCGTCGCTCGCGGTGGACGACGCGCTCGCCGCGGTGTGGGGGCCGGCCGACGGCCACGCGTCGCCCAACGACGTGGTGCAGGCCTACGCGGCCCGGGCCCGCGCGCACGGCGTGCGCATCCTCGAGGACACGCCGGTGACCGGGATCCGGCTGGAGGGCGGCCGGGTGGCCGCGGTCGAGACGCCGGCGGGGCCCATCGCCACGCGCCTGGTGGTCAACGCGGCGGGGCCGTGGGCTCCGCTGGTCGGCCGCATGGCCGGCCTCGATCTGCCGGTGGATCCACGCCGTCGCCACATCTTCGTGACCGACGCCTTCGACGGCATCCGTCATCCGATGCCGCTCGTGACCGACACCGGGAGCGGCTTCTACTGCCGGAGCGAGCAGGGGGCGGTGCTGATGAGCCCGGGTGACATCGGGGCGTCCACCGCCTACGAGGCCCAGGTCGACTGGAGCGTGCTCGAGGCCGCGGTGGAGAAGGCGGTCCGCCGCGTCCCGGCCCTCGAGCGGGCGCAGGTGCGTCACGCCTGGGCCGGGCTGCGCCCGCTCACCCCCGACGGGCGCGCGATCCTCGACTGGGCCCCCGGCGTCGACGGCCTCTACCTCGCAGTGGGATTCTGCGGCCACGGCTTCCAGCACTCGCCCGCGGTGGGCGAGACGGTGGCCGAGCTCTTGCTGGACGGCCGCACCGCGGTCGACCTGTCGGACCTGCGCCTCGGCCGATTCGTGGCGGCTTGACACCGCACAACCGGACCGCTAACGTCACGGTTCCGGCTTCCGGCATCCGCCCGGACCGGTGAAGTAGAGAATCGAAGGAGGTGCCGGCCTTGCCGGATGTCTCGCTCGCTCGCCTGCGCCAGGTGGCGAGCCTCGCCCGCTCCGTCGCCGGCACGCTCGACGCGGACGCGGTGCTGCGCCAGGTCGTGGAGGCGGTGCGTACCCTGCGTCCGGGCGCCTTCTGCGTGGTCCGACTCGTGGACGTGGAGCGCGGCGGCTACCGAGCCGCCGCGATGAGCGGGACCGATCCGAGCGCGGTGGTGTCGGTCATCCCGTTCGGCCACGGCATCACCCACGCGGTGGCCCAGAGCGGACGGCCGATGCTCCTGCCCGACGTGATCGGCGACCCGCGCCTGGTGTCGCCGATGTGGCGTGAGGATCTCGGGCTCAAGTCCTACTACGGGGTCCCGATCACCGCGGGGGGCGAGCTGATGGGCGTGCTGAACGTGGCGCTCTCCGACTGCGATGAGCCGACCGCGGAGGAGCGCGAGATCGTCGACCTGCTGGCGAGCCACGCCGCGGTCGCGATCGGCAACGCGCGGCTCTTCGCGGAGAGCGAGACGCGCCGGCGCGCCGCGGAGGCCCTGTCCGAGGTCTGGCGCTTCCTGTCCGAGACCTTCGACGTGGCCGCGCTCGGGCAGCGCATCGCCGACGTGGTGCTGCGCGCGCTCCAGGTCCGTGCCGCCGCGCTCTACCGCCTGGTGCCGGCCTCCGGCGATCTGGAGGTGATCGGGCGCTCCGGCGAGGCCGAGCGGTTCCTCGATCCGGGCTTCGTGATCCCGGCCGGGCACGGCTTGGTGGGCCTGGCCGTGAACCGTCGGCAACCGGTCGTCACCCCCGACATCCGCGTCGACGCCCGGGTGAAGCGCACCCCGGGCATGCAGGTCCACCACGCGATCTGCCCGTCGGTGCTGTCGCTGCCGCTGGTAGTGAAGGGGCAGGTGGTGGGCGGCTTCACGGTCGGGGACGCGCTCGGCCGGACCTACTCGGACGACGACCTGCGCCTGGCCCAGACCTTCGCGGATCAGGCCGCGGTGGCGCTCGAGAACGCCCGCCTCTTCGAGGAGGCCGAGCGCAGGCGGTGGCAGAGCCTCGCCCTGGGGGCGGTGAGCCAGACCCTCGCGGAGTCGCTCCATCCGGTCGGGGTGGCCCAGCGAGTGGTGGACGCGGCGCGCGACCTGCTCGGCGTGCCGGTGGCGATCCTCTTTCACCTCGACCCGACCACCGGAGCGCTCGAGGAGACCGCGTGCGCCGGCCGCTCGCCCGCCCGCGAGTGGCCGATGCGGCACCCCCGCGGCACCGGGGCGGTCGGGCTCGCCGCCGCGGAGCGCCGGGCCGTCGTGTCCAACGATGTGCTGCTCGACCCGCGGCTCTCCTTCGCGGCGGACGTGCGTGCCCACATCGAGCAGACCACGCTCCGCGCGGCGATGGCGGTGCCGCTGACCGTGAAGGAGCAGGTGGTGGGCGCGCTCGGCCTGATCGACGCGGCGGGGCGGATCTTCAACGTGGAGGACGTGCAGCTGGCCCGGGCCCTGGCCGATCAGGCGTCGGTGGCGCTCGAGAACGCCCGGCTCTACGCCGACGCCGAGCAGCGGCGGCTGGAGGGCGAGACCCTCTCGGGCCTGGTCCGCACCATCAGCGCCACCCTCGATCTGGCCGCGGTCATGCGCCACGTGGCCGCGGCGGCCCGCGAGCTCTGCCGCAGCGACATCGCCCACATCCTGCTCCGGGACGCCGAGACCGACACGATGTCGACGCAGTTCGGGGTGGGGCACATGCGCGCCTACAGCACGCGCATCGAGCGCGGGCGGGGCGCGGGCGGGATCGCGTGGAGCACCGGTCGGCCGTTCCGCAGCGCGAACCGTGCGACGGATTCCCGGATCGTCGACCACTATCCGGAGCAGGTGGCGCGAGAGGGTGTCGTCACCACGCTGGTGGTGCCGATCTGGATCAGCGGCCAGGTCGAGGGGTTGCTCTACGCGGAGAACCGGACCGCGCGCGTCTTCACGGACCGCGACGAGGCGATCCTGCTGCGGCTGGCCGACCACGCCGCGGTGGCGATCCAGAACGCCACCCTCTACCAGCGGCTCCAGGGTCTCTCCGGGCGCCTGATGGAGGTCCAGGAGACCGAGCGCCGGCACCTCGCGCGCGAGCTGCACGACGAGATCGGCCAGCTCCTCACCGGCCTGCGCTTGACGCTCGACCTGCCGGAGCCGCCGTCCCCCGCGCTGGGCGAGCGGCTCGAGCAGGCCCGTGGCCTGGTGGAGGAGCTGCTCGACCGGGTCCGCGCGCTGTCGGTCGACCTGCGCCCGAGCATCCTCGACGACCTGGGGCTGCTGCCGGCGCTCCTCGGGCACGCCGAGCGCTACACGAGCCAGACCAAGGTGCAGGTGCGCCTCGAGCACCACGGCCTCGACCGGCGCTTCGACCCGGAGACCGAGACCGGCGTCTACCGCATCGTGCAGGAGGCGCTCACCAACGTGGCCCGCCACAGCGGGGTGGACGAGGTGACGGTGCGCATCTGGGGCACCCGCGACGTCCTGGGGGTGCAGGTCGAGGACCACGGCCGCGGCTTCGATCTGGACGCGGTGCTGGGCAACGGCGGAGGCCTGGCCGGTCTGCGCGAGCGCGCGGTGCTGCTCAACGGGCACCTGACGGTGGAGACGAAGCCGGGTGCCGGCGTGCGCCTCACCGCGGAGGTGCCGGTCAACGGCTCCCTCAGGCGGGAGGGCGAATGAGCATCTCGATCGTCCTGGCCGAGGACCACCACGTGGTCCGGCAGGGGCTGCGGGCCCTGCTCGCCGCCGAGGCCGACTTCGTGGTGGTGGGGGAAGCGGCGAGCGGCCTCGAGGTGGCGCCCCTGGTCGAGCGCGTGAAGCCCGACGTGCTCGTCGTCGACTTCGTGATGCCGGGGCTCAACGCACCCGACATCGTGCGCCGGGCCACGCGCCTGTCGCCGCGCACCCGCGCCCTCGTGCTGTCGATGCACGCCAACCCGGCCTACGTGGTGGAGGCGATCCAGAGCGGGGCGGCCGGCTACGTGCTCAAGGGCTCGAGCGCGGCGGAGCTGGTGCGGGCCATCCGCGCGGTGGCGAGCGGGGCGCGGCACCTGAGCCCGCCGCTCTCCGAGGAGATGGTGGAGGCCTACGCGCAGCGCGCGGTGCCGACCGGCCTCGACCTCTATCGCACGCTGACCCAGCGCGAGCGCGAGGTCCTGCACCTGGCCGCGGAAGGCCAGACCAGCGCCCAGATCGGCGCGCGACTCAACATCAGCCCGCGCACGGTCGAGGTGCACCGAGCCAACCTGATGCGCAAGCTCGGGCTCCGCGGGCAGGGCGACCTGGTGCGCTACGCGCTCGGCCGCGGCATCCTCACCGTCGACGGCTGATCAAATTACGTATGCGTACGAATAGACGAGAGCGGGGCGCTGCGTGCATCGTCGCGGTCAGTGCTGACCGAGGCGTCGCGGCGGCATCTCCGTGGCTGACCCGTCCTCTCCCGCGACGATCCTGATCGTCGAGGACGAGGAGGACGTGCGAGAGCTCACGCGCGACGTCCTCGAGATGAACGGCTTCACGGTGCTGGAGTCGATGGACCCCGCCGACGCGATCCGGATCGCCGAGACCCATCCGGGATCGATCGATCTGCTGATCACCGACGTGGTCATGCCGCGCATGAGCGGCCCCGAGCTGGCGCGGCGCCTGCGGGAGACCCGGCCCGCGCTGCGCGTGCTCTGCATGTCGGGCTACCCGGAGAGCGCGGAGCGCGGGGCGGACGGCTCGGCGGAGTGGACCGGGTGGCTGCAGAAGCCATTCAATCCCGACGGCCTGATCGTGAAGGTGCGCGAGTGCCTCACCAGCTGAGGGCGCCGGTTCCGAAGTAGCCGACGAACTGCCAGAGCAGCCCGCCCAGCCAGCCCAGCGCCCCCAGGATCACCAGGGCCCGGAACGCGCCCGGCGGCGGCGTGCCACGCCGCCACTCGCCGGCGCAGGAGTACCACAGCCCGGCCAGCAGCAGGGCGCCGGCGCCGGCGAGGGTCAGCACCCATCCCGCCACCACGCCGAAGGTGAACTGCGGGTCGAAGAAAATCGGGGGATGGTACATGGTC
>Ga0257156_1000070_pt1 | contig 13695 bp, 13 predicted proteins | sample NI49A_FD_185989 | JGI IMG/M metagenome (GOLD analysis project Ga0257156, IMG submission 185989) | Soil microbial communities from H.J. Andrews Experimental Forest, Oregon, United States - NI-49-A | ecosystem: Environmental > Terrestrial > Soil > Temperate forest > Bulk soil | place: USA: Oregon... | reverse complement strand
CCATATGCACCGCAAATGCAGGCACTCGGATTTCGTGTACAAAGTTTTCCAGACACGATACGCAGCGCAGTTCCACTGGCTGTGAGAGAGAGCCATTAGCCCACAGCCCGCCCCCTGCAACGCCAACATCAATAGCGTAATGAAGGCGGCCAGCGCAACGAATGCCCTCTGATTCAAGTCCCTGGATTGGACATTCCTCGTCGCCTTCCAGATGCAGACCTTGGGTTGGAATTTGTTTCAGGTGAACCTTCATGAGCTGACCCTCCGAACTTCATCAATCAAACTTCCTGCCCAGCGCTTTAGCTACGCAAACCGGAACAAAACTGGAGACATCGCCGCCAAGACGCGCGATTTCTTTTACAATGCGAGAGCTCAGGTACGTGTATTCCTCCTTCGGCATTAAGAAAATCGTTTCTACTGCGGCATCTAGTTTTCGATTCATGAGCGCCATTTGAAATTCGAACTCAAAATCGGAGACCGCGCGCAAACCACGGATCACCGCTCCGGCTTTTTCCGCTTTGGCGAACTCGACAAGTAATCCGTCGAACTCAGCGATCCGCACGTGATCGATCTTGCCTGCGGTTTCTCGAAGCAGCTCGAGGCGTTCCTCGAGCGAGAAAAGGGGTTGCTTTTCGTCGTTGTGCGCCACCGCCACGATGACTTCGTCAAATAGTTTCCGCGCACGCTCGATCACATCCAGGTGACCATTAGTCACCGGATCAAAGCTGCCTGGATAAATCGCGCGTCGCATCTCCGAAAATTCGCAGAGGAATTTAGAAATGAAAAGCGGATTGGTTGGACCGGCTTCGACTGCGTCGTCTTTGCCTTGCCGAATTTCCGTGGAGCACGAGACTGCAAGAGGTCTCATGGTTGATTCATCGCCATATAAAACTATTGCCGTTGCGACGACGTTTTCTCCTCGGTTCAGACAGGTCCTCGCCGAAGCCAAGCGACTCCGAGAGCGCTTTCCGGCTGATCTTCATCTAATCTTTGCGGGCAAGCGAAATGAAGAAGCGGCAACGAAGTTTCGCGAGGCGCTAGAGGAACTCCGGCTTCCCGCCGATTCAACGATTCATTATGGAGAGGGAGATCCAGCCGAAGCAATTTTACGTACTCTCGCTCGTGAGCACATCGACGTAATTGTTGCTGGCGCGCTGGAAAAGGAGGTGGTGTTGCATCCGTTTCTCGGCAATGTCGCACGTCGGCTCGTACGAGAAGCGCAGTGCTCGGTTATGCTCTTTACGAAACCGGCGGCCAAACCCAAGCCGCTGCGCCGGATCGTTTTCGTAGCCGATCATTCCAGTCACGGATTGCAAGCTTTGAAAAAAACGCTGGCCCTTGCCGCGGCCGAATCGTGCGAGCGGCTTTATGTGATTAGCATCATTACGACGTTTGATCAGGCCCGTGCGTCGATTGGCTCAGGCGCCAGCAAAGGTAAAGATTCCAGCGCACACGACGAAGAGGAAGAGGCGCTGGAAGAATTCGTTCTATCCGCAGGCGCAACTGAAGTCCCGATTGAGGTCCGCTGTGTCCGCGGCAATACGGGGTTAGTTGCGTCGGACTTTGTTCAATCGGTAAAAGCGGATTTGCTGGTAGTGCCGCTGCAGAAAAAGGGCGAACCCAGTAAACTACTTCCCAGTAACATTGCTTGGATTACCGATGTTATTCCGTGCAATCTCTGGGTGATCCGCTAAGCGGAAGCTCCAAGTTCCAGAGAAATTCCAATCACCAAGCTCCATATTGAAGCAACTTGTTGATGATTGGAGCTTTGGATTTCTCTGGATGTTGGAGCTTGGATTTTGGAATTTGTCTTTCTTTGCATGAACGACGCGCCTGAATTTCAACCGTACGGATTGCCGCATCTCACGGTCATTTTTCTTACAATCGTCCTGCCGTTTGTGCTTGCGGCGATCGTGAGGCGCACAAAATCGCAGCGACTTGAGAAGATCATTATCGGCGTCCTCTCCGCCGTGCTGATCTTGAACTACGTCGTCTATTTAATCTTCATCCGCAGCGTTGGCATTGTCGATTGGCGACAAATGTTGCCGATGCAGATGTGCGACTGGGGCATGGTCGTAGTGATCGTGGCGATGTGGACCGGAAATCAGCGCTGGTTCGAAGTGGCATACTTCTGGGGCATCGGCGGCACGTTGCAAGCCGTCCTCACGCCAAATCTGCGCTTTGGCTTTCCAGACTGGCGCTTCATCAGTTTTTTTACCTCGCACTGCGGTATCATCGTGGGAGTGGTTTTCCTGATGCTGACCCGGCGATACCGGCCCTATCCCATGTCGATCGTGCGCGTGTGGCTGTGGTCGGAGTTTTATTTTGTGGTGACGCTTATCGTCGATGAGCTCACTGGCGTTAACTATGGATTTCTGCTGCACAAACCGGAGGCGTTTTCCATTTTAAGTTTCCTCTCCGATTCTCGCCCGCTTTACCTTCTGCAATTGCACGGTGTCGCGCTGCTCTTTTTTCTCGTCCTGTATGTGCCATTTGCCATTGTGGATCTAATTCAGCGAGGCGGATCGACGGGCGGGTCAGGTGAACCGCCGCTACCTGAGGCACGCGGGGTGCAGGGTAGGGGCGATTGACCTCAATCGCCCGCCTCGCGAGAGTGGATGCGATCAATGAAACGGAAGCCATTGCGCGTTGGCAAGGTCACGATCGGCGGGAAAAATCCAACCTTCATTCTTGGCCCGTGCGTGATTGAGTCGGAGAAGTTTGTCCGGCGCATGGCGAAGAAGATCGCTGAGGTCTGCTCCGCCGAAGATGTTGATTTCATTTTCAAGGCTTCGTACGACAAGGCGAATCGAAGTTCGGTGCGTTCGTTTCGCGGAATTGGCGTACGCGAAGGCTGCGAGATTCTTTCCGCCATTGGCCGAGACTTAAAAATACCAGTGACGATCGATGTTCATTCGCCCAATGAAGCGGAGATCGCCGGTGAAAGGATCAATCTGTTACAAATCCCAGCGTTTCTCTGCCGGCAAACGGATCTGCTTCGCGCAGCTGCGGAAACCGGTCGCGCGATCAATGTAAAAAAAGGTCAGTTCCTCGCCCCGTGGGACGTGCGAAATATTGCCGAAAAATTGACCGCTTTTGGCAACGCACAATTCTGCTTCACCGAGCGCGGCACAACGTTTGGCTATAACAATCTCGTCGCCGACATGCGCTCGCTCTATTGGATGCGCGAAGCGGGATACCACGTGATTTTTGATGCGACACATTCTGTGCAGCGGCCAGGCGGGGCAGGGGACTCGACCTCAGGTGACGGCGCGTTGGCGCCGGTACTGGCCAGGGCCGCGATGGCCGCGGGCTGCGACGGAATCTTTATGGAGGTGCATGAAAATCCGGCACGTGCGTTGTCGGATGGGCCGACTCAGGTTCCGCTAAAGGATTTGCCGAAGCACCTGCGCATGTTAAAGGCTATTCATGCTGCCGTTTCAGGTAGGGGCGATTGACCCCCATCGCCCGGGCAATAAGGGCATCAGTTCTGGAAAGCGCGTCGTTCGGGGCTGCCACGTTGTAAGTCGCCACGGCGACCAAAGGCGGGTGAAGCGCGCCTACCTGCCGTGGGTATTATCGGTTTGGTTATTGTTGATCTCGCTTTTCGTTTTCGTATTGGCGCCTCCCGTGTCCGGGCAGTCAAAAGGCCGCAAGAAGAAGGGTCGTGCGACAGAGGCGACGAGCGCATCTCCGGGCGAACAAGATCTAACCAACATTCCACTGCCAATCGGCCATGAAGCCAAGGGCCTTGTGTTACCGGATTTCGACGCCAACGGTCATCTGCGGGGAAGATTTGAAGCAGGAACGGCGCACCGGATTGACGAGGAGCACGTAGGGTTTCAGCACCTTAAAATTACGACCTACACACCGGAGAACCAGACCGACCTGCGAATCGACATGAACACGTCGGTGCTTGACTTGAAAACCCGGGTTCTAAGCTCGAAGGAGCGCACAACAATTCAGCGCGCAGATTTCAATATTGTGGGCGATTCAGTGCAGTTCGACACGAACTCGAGAACTGGGCGATTGGTCGGAAATGTAAAGATGGTGATTACTGACAAATCCCATCTGACAGCGAAACCCAACACGTCGGAATGAGAAGATTAGCGGTGTTGGTGTTGTTTATTGCGTGCGCGGTAGGAGCGCGCTTACATGGGCAGATTGCCGCCGCCGCGGCGGGCTCGCCTGCGCCGGTGAAGAAGGCGGAGAAACCGGCTAAGAAGAAAGAGGACAAATCGCCTGTAACGAACTTATTTGGCTCGAGCGCCGCGGGATTACAATCGAACGAACCAGTGACAACGGAAATCTATGCAGACGAGGCTTTTTTTGATTCAACCAAGAACATGGGCATCTTTAGCGGCCGAGTGAAGGTAATCGATCCGCGTTTTAATCTTCAATCTGACAAATTAACAGTGTTCATTACAAAGGGACAAAACCAGAGCCTTGAGAAAGCCGTCGCAGAAGGGAACGTTGGACTCGTCCGCGAACGGCCCGACCCGAACGGTGGAGCGCCCACGCGTGCGGTTGGCCGGGCAGATAAAGCTACTTATACGGCTGCAACTGGAGATGTTGAATTGAGAGGGACGCCGCGTGTGCAAGAGGGAGCTAATATGCACGTGGCGACCAGCCCTGATACGGTGATGATCATTAATCAAAACAGCCAGCTGTCCACGCACGGACCGAGCCGCACGGAGATTCGTCAGCAGCCAAACGAGGATAAGAAAGCCAAAGCGACTTCTTCCCAGACTCCACCTTCTCAGACTTCGCCCGCTCAAACGCCACCGCCTGTGGCTCTCCCGAAACCATGATTAGTCAAACTGCGCCGGTTTCGACGCCCAAAATTCCTTCGCCCGCCAAGGCGAAAGCGGAAACTGTTCTGAGTACTGATCAGTTAGTCAAGATTTACGGGGGACGCGCAGTCGTGAACGGGGTCAACATGAATGTCCGTGCCAGCGAAATTGTGGGACTGCTTGGGCCAAACGGCGCCGGTAAAACGACCAGTTTTTACATGATCGTTGGTCTGGTCAGGCCCAACAGCGGTCGCGTGATTTTTTCGGACACCGATGTCACCAACTACCCGATGTACAAGCGGGCCCGGCTGGGTATGGGTTATTTGCCGCAGGAGGAATCGATCTTTCGGAAAATGACGGTGGAACAAAACATCCTCGCGATTTTGGAAACGCTTCCGCTGAGTAAAGCCGAGCGGCGGAATCGTTGCGATCAACTGCTGCACCAGTTTGGTATTGAGCGCATCGCGAAAAACACCGCGCTTACCCTGAGCGGTGGAGAGAAACGACGGTTAACAATCGCGCGTTCGCTGGTCACAGAACCGAAGTTGCTGATGCTCGACGAGCCGTTCAGCGGTGTCGATCCCATTGCCGTTTATGATGTGCAACAAATTATCGTGAACCTGCGCAAATCGGGATTGGCCATCATGATCACGGATCACAATGTACGTGAGACTCTCTCAATCGTAGACCGCGCTTATCTGATTTACGACGGTCGTGTGGAAAGCGAAGGCACAAAAGATTTTCTCATCAACGATCCCATCAGCCGCCAGCTTTACCTCGGCGAACGCTTCAAGATGTGATCAAACTGACGAAGGAATCGGATCCCGGAAGCCGAATCGCTCAATCTTGCGGTTGATCGGGAATAGAGATGAAGTAGACTCCGCCTGAGGCAATGGAGTTTGCCTTCCTGCTGGCAAAGGTGGGAAAACCGCGATGAGCTAATGACTCCTTCTGACTGAAGGAGTTTTTTTAATGCTGAATTACATCGTGGTGATGCTAGGCGGCGCACTTGGGACTGGAGCGCGATTCTGGGCGTCCGGAATTGTTGCCGGACGCGTAGGAGAATTCTTCCCTGTGGGCACGCTCGTGGTGAACGTTACCGGTTCCTTTGTTATCGGGTTCTTCGCCGCCTTTACAGACCCAGAGGGGCCGTTTCTCGTCCCGCCGCGGTTTCGCCAATTCTTTATGATCGGCGTGTGTGGCGGGTACACCACGTTTTCATCGTTTAGTTTGCAGACACTGGATCTCATTCGGGATGGCGATTGGCTCAAGGCCTCTCTGAATACGCTGCTCTCGTTCGCCTGCTGCCTCGCGGCAGTATGGCTTGGACGAGTGCTTGCTCTCACGATTTTGTCGAAATAGATAACAAACAATGGACCTTCCCGAAGACGCGGTTCTCCTGCGGATTTTCATTGGCGAAAGCGACCGTTACCAGCATCGGCCGCTATACGAGGCGATTGTGCTCAAGGCGCGTGAGTTGGAACTGGCGGGGGCAACCGTCTTGCGCGGCCCAATGGGTTTTGGAAAATCAAGTCATCTGCACACTGCAAAAATCCTTCGATTATCTATGGATCTTCCCATCGTGATCGAAATTGTGGACTCTGAGGAAAAGGTGAATGCGTTCCTGCCTGTGCTCGATCAAATGATCGGCGGCGGTCTCGTTACTCTCGAAAGAGCGAAAGTGATTCGCTACCGGGACCAGGGGAAAAGCTGATAAGCATTTTTGCACGTCTTGACGCAGCCGGAGCTGAGCCGTGAGTTACCGCGCGATGCAGATTGGAAATTGCGCGGCATTCACGCTAGAAGTTAATTCTCATGGCGGAACCACGCGGGACTGAAACGATTACATCCACAAGCAGTCAGCAGAAAAGCGTTCCGGTAGTCACGGTCGAAGGGTTTTACAATTCTCACGCTGAAAAGCTCCATATGAAACTGGAAGGCCAGCGCGTGGGGTTTCATCGGAAAATTCGTGAGCCAACGATTAACCGCCCCGGGCTCGCGCTCTCCGGTTTCTACACGTATTTCGCCGAGAAACGCGTTCAGGTATTGGGAGCGGCTGAGCATTCATATCTAAAAAGTTTGTCTTCAAGCGTTCGGGTAAAGAGATTTCGCGAGTTATGCGAGCGCAAGATTCCGAGTCTGGTGATTTCTCGCGGGTTTCATCTTGCACCGGAGTTGCTTGCTGTCGCAGCGGAGGCAAAGATTGCGGTATTCCGCACTCCGATGATCACAATGAAATTCATTAACGCGGCCACGATTGCTTTGGAGATGGATTTTTCGCCGACAGTGACTGAATTCGGCAGTATGGTCGACATCCTTGGCATAGGCGTCTTAATTCGCGGGGCGAGCGGCATCGGAAAAAGTGAGTGTGTGCTTGGGCTGATTGAACGTGGTTACAGCCTGGTAGCTGACGACGTCACGCGCATAACGATGCTCGAAGGGCGCGAGCTCATGGCCACGGCGCCCGAGCTCACTCGCAACCACATGGAGGTCCGCGGCATCGGCATTATCGATGTAGCGAAGGTTTTCGGCATTGGCAGTATTCGAGTCGAAAAGCGTCTCGACCTTGTTGTCACGCTGAAGGACTGGCAGGAGGTAGATGAAGTCGATCGGATCGGACTCGACCGCGAATTTTACGAGATCCTCGGTCTTAAAGTGCCGCATGTGACTATTCCAGTCAGACCCGGCCGTGACATGGCGCGCTTAATCGAGGTCGCAGCGATGGATGAAAAATTGAAGGGGCTGGGCCAAAACGCGGCCGTGGATTTCAACGCGAAGCTGCTCGGAATTATGGAGCAAAAAGGAGCGATGTAATGGCGTTGTTATATCGAAGAGCGAGCCGCGGGGCGCCTGTCCAGAAGATCGAGAAAGAAATTCCTATCGTGAATCGGCTTGGACTCCACGCCAGGCCGGCCGCGATGTTTGTGCGCATTGCCAGCAGGCATCGCTCGGAAGTTTGGGTGTCAAAAGAAGGCGAGGAGATAAACGGCAAAAGTATCATGGGCCTGATGATGCTGGCCGCTGGGCAGGGATCAAAGCTGCGGATTCGTTGCGAGGGCCCGGACGCTGAAAAAGCGATGGAGGAGTTGGAGGAACTGATCAACGCGCGCTTCAACGAAGACTGATTCGCCCCACACGTGGCATAGACACATAAGAACTGATGGAATTGATGCGGACTTTACGCAGCAAGCTTTCGCGAGTTTGACATCTGCCTTACTCTCCCAAGCGGATGAGCGGCGACAACACGCCAAAAGAAATTCGGTTTGAAGGAGCTGGCGTCTCGGCCGGAGTCGCCCGCGGGAGGGTCCATGTCGTCCGCGATGAGCTGGAGGAGGTCGTGCATTACCGCATTGCGCCTTCCCAAGTGGCAGATGAAATCGCACGTTTCGAGACGGCCCTTATTCAAACGCGTATGCAGATTCTGCAGATGCAGCAGCGCATTGCAGAATCAATCGGGGCGAAAGATGCCGCTATCTTTGATGCGCATCTGCTCGTAGTCGAAGACCGCACGTTAATCGACGAAGTACTCCGGAAGCTGGAGACTGATCTTTGCAATGTGGAGTGGATTTTCCAAGAAGTCGCCACGCGGTATGCCGAGACGCTGAATAAAATCGATGATCCCTACCTGCGAGAGCGTGCGCTCGATATCCAGGACGTGACAAAGCGGGTAATTCGCAACCTCCAGGGGAAAGCACCGAAGACATTTCTTGCCATGGCCGAGCCGCATATTTTGGTTGCGCATAATCTTACTCCTTCGGACACCGCAAGTATCAACCGGGCGAACGTGCTCGGGATCGCGACCGATCTCGGAAGCCGCACCTCGCATACGGCGATTCTAGCGCGTTCACTCAATATCCCGGCGATAGTCGGCTTGCACGATATCACTGCAAAACTCGAGACTGGCCAGTACGTTCTCCTTGATGGGAATGACGGCTGGTTGATCGTAGATCCGACGCCGAAAACGGTTGCGGAGTACGCGGAGATCGAATCAAGAAGAGCCAAGGTCACCGCGAAACTGAAAGAGCTGCGCGAGACAACCTCAACCACGCGTGATGGCCGTCACATTGTGCTCTCGGCAAATATCGAACTCCCACAAGATGTCGATGCCGTCGAGGCCAATGGCGCCGAGGGCATCGGGCTTTATCGCACCGAGTTTCTCTACTTGAACCGACCTACTTTGCCAACCGAGGACGAACAGTACGAAATTTATCGAAGAGTTGCGGAGCGCGTCCGGCCGGATCCGCTGATTATTCGAACGTTTGATCTCGGTGGCGATAAATTAGCTCCGGACACGGTAGATATCGCCGACGAGTTGAACCCGTTTCTTGGCTGGCGCGCGATCCGGTTCTGTCTTGAGAACATAGACATCTTTAAGACGCAGTTGCGCGCTATTCTGCGTGCCAGCGTCGTCGGCAACGTAAAAATCATGTTTCCGATGATCTCCGGGTTGGATGAATTGCGCCGCGCGATCGCGGTACTCGATGAGTGCAAAGAGGAATTGCGCAGCTCCAAAATCGATATGGCCGAACGACTCGAGGTTGGCGCGATGATAGAGATCCCAAGCGCGGCCATCTGCGCAAGCGTGCTCGCATCCGAGGTCGATTTTTTAAGTATCGGAACAAACGATCTGATTCAATATGCGCTTGCGGTCGATCGCGTGAACGAGAAGATCGCGCATCTTTACGAGCCGACGCATCCGGCAGTACTGCGTTTGCTCAAAATGATCGCCGACGCGGCCCACGACCATAATCTCTGGGTTGGCGTCTGTGGCGAAATGGCAGGAGATATCGCGCTCGTCCCGCTCTTGCTCGGTCTCGGCATGGACGAGCTCAGCACTTCCGCGATCTTGGTGCCGAGAGTCAAACGCGCCGTGCAAAGTCTGACAATTCCGGAATGTCGCGAGCTGGTCGAGGAAACGTTCAAGCTCGATACCGGGTCGGAAATCCTGGCGCGTTGCCTGGAATTAGCGGACAAGCGCTACGGCGATTTGCTGGGCTGACGCCTGCGTTGAAGCGTTGCTTTAACGCTTCAACTTTCTTCACTCTTCCGTTTCCGTTTCCGATTCCGGTCTCAGTCCCTCTTCCTCCATCTTGCGCAGGACGTCGCTCATGTCGTCCACTTCATCCCAGACCTCCTGACTCACATAAATGGGTGCCTTCTGCTGGGTGGCCATGGCGATGCAATCGCTTGGCCGGCCATCCAGCTCGATGATTTTCTTCTGCTGCAACTCGTTTTGGACACGAATGATGACGCGCGCGTAGTAAGTGGCATTTTTTAGATCATTGATAATCACTCGATCGACTTTTGCGCCGAGGGCCGTCATCAAATGTCCCATCAAATCGTGGGTGAGGGGCCGCTCCTTGGCGATCTGCCGCATGAACATGGTGATCGCGCTGCCCACCGTTTGATCGACATAGATGATGAACACTTTCTCGTTGTTGCCTATAAACACTGCGCACCCGCCGCTTGTCGGCAACACCGCCCGCACCTGCACCTCGATCACCGTCTTGTTCATCGACGCAACGGTACCTGCGCGAAAATGAAAAACAAGCGGCGGACTGCACACGCCACGTCCGTCTCATCGGTGACATGGCACATATGAGTGACATGAAATTTCTCGGCTGTCGGGCTTGAATGTTCGACGCGCTGATTGAATATGCGTTTTTCGGAATTTTGCGGCCGCGTGAGGAATCGAAATGAAAACTGAGTGGGACCTGGAGTCCGCCATCACTACATACAACGTCGATGGATGGGGCGAGGGTTATTTTACTGTTAACAGCGCCGGGAACGTCGAGGCGAAGCCGCTAAAGGACAGTGGCGGTTCCATCGATCTTCTGGCAATAGTCAACGAAGCGCGCGCCAGAAATCTCAGTTTTCCATTGCTGGTTCGTTTTCAGGATTTGCTCAGGCACCGCGTCGAATCGATCAATCGCGCATTTCAGAGCGCGATCGCTGAATTCGGTTATCGCAATCAGTATCGCGGCGTTTTTCCCATCAAAGTCAATCAGTTGCGCGAGGTCATCGAGGAAATTGTGGACGCAGGGGAGCAATTTCATTTCGGGCTCGAAGCAGGCAGCAAACCGGAGCTCGTGGCTGCGCTTGCCATGCAGAAAGGCCCGCAGAGTTTGATTATCTGCAACGGCTATAAAGATCCCGCTTTCATTCGCATCGCGCTGCTTGGCCGCAAGCTTGGCAAATTGGTCATAATCGTTGCGGAAAAACTAGAAGAGCTGGAACAGATCATTCGCGCATCCAAGGAGGTAGGAGTTGAGCCGTACATCGGCATTCGTGCTCGCTTGTATAGCAAAGGGTCCGGCAAATGGTCGCCGAGCGGCGGGGAGAATGCCAAATTTGGTCTCGACACCACAAATCTCGTGGCTGCCAGCCAGATGTTGAAAGACGCCGGCCTGACACATTGCCTAAAGCTCCTCCATTTCCATGTTGGATCGCAGGTGCCGGATATCTCAACGATCAAGCGAGCTGTGCGTGAAGGGGCGCGCTATTACGCAAAACTTTGCAACCTCGGGCATCAACTTGGTTATCTCGACGTCGGTGGCGGCCTCGGCGTCGATTACGATGGATCGCGCAGTGACTTCGATAGCTCCACCAATTATTCGCTCCAGGAATACGCCAATGACGTTGTTTGGAACATCATGGACGTGTGCGATTCCGAAGGCGTATCGCATCCGATTATTGTGAGTGAAAGCGGGCGCGCCATTGTTGCCCATCATTCTGTGCTGGTGATAGAAGCGTTTAGCTCGATCGAAAAAACTGCGCCCAAGCTCAAGGTCGAAGCCGGCGAGAAAGATCACAAACTTGTAGGCGACATCCTCGATGTGAAACAGCGCTTAAAGCGTGGAAATCGCCTTGAAAGCCTGCACGACATTCAACAGATAAAGGAGGAGGCGCAGCACACGTTCGATCTTGGCCTGCTCGATCTTGAATCGAAAGCGAAGATCGACACCGTTTACTGGCAGATCGCGCATCAAATCGTCAACATGCATCGCGGCCTCCGTTACGTGCCAGATGAAGTAAAGCAGCTCGAAACAACATTGGGCGACCAGTACATCTGCAACTTTTCGGTGTTCCAGTCGCTGCTCGATCACTGGGCGCTCGGCCAGTTGTTTCCCATCATGCCGATCCATCGTCTCACTACGCCGCCTGATCGCCAAGGCACGATCGTGGACATCACATGCGATTCGGATGGCAGGGTCTGCAAGTTCATCGACCTGCAGGATGTAAAGGAAACGCTGCCGCTGCATCGCATCCACCCTGGAGAAATTTATTACCTCGGCGTTTTTATGGTGGGTGCTTACCAGGACATCATGGGCGATCTGCACAATTTGTTCGGCCGCGTCACAGAAGTGCATGTTTTCCTCGATCCCGATGAAGAATCCGGCTGGTACATTGAGGAGGTGATCGAGGGCAGCACAATCGGGGAAGTGCTCGCAATGACGCAGTGGGATAAACTCGAGCTGATGCGCTTGCTTAAAGCGCAAGTAGATGAAGCGATTAAAACCGATCGCCTCAAGCCTAACGACGCGATGCGACTGCTCGATGACTACGAGCGTTTCCTGCAGGAATACACCTACCTCAGTTTCAATGGCGTGAAGGCGCCGCCGCAACCGGGCAATTGGCTGCCGCTCAGTTGATTTTTGTCGTCGCCCGCCTCTTGGGCGGAGCGTTTCGCAAAGCGACCCGGCTACAGTTGAACGTTGGGTGTTGAGCGTTGAACGTTGAGCACTTGCTCCAACAGATGGATAAGCCTCGTTCTCCAATTTCGGTCAAAGACGCGCTGAACAAAACGGCGCCCGCGCAGAACATCTTCGTGCAAGGCTGGGTGCGGACGCGACGCGATTCCAAAGATTTCTCATTTATCGAGCTGAACGACGGCTCCACCCTGCGCAATCTTCAGATTATTGCGAAGAACACGTTGCCGAATTACTCCGCGGTTCAACGGCTCACAACGGGAGCATCTATCACCGTCTGTGGCGTGCTGGTCGCGTCGCAGGGCAAAGGGCAAAAATGGGAGCTGGTTGCGAACAAAATCGAAATCGTAGGAACTACCGATGATTCGTATCCGCTGCAAAAGAAGGGGCACACGCCCGAATTTCTGCGCGAAATCGCTCATCTCCGTCCTCGCTCAAATCTTTTCAGTAGCGTCTTTCGCGTGCGAAGCAGACTCGCGTTTGCAGTTCACCAGTTTTTTCAAGAGCGCGGTTTCCTTTACGTGCATACGCCAATTATCACCGGCAGCGATTGCGAGGGAGCAGGGGAATTATTTCGCGTCTCCACGATCGACATCACAAACCCGCCGCGGAAAAACGGGGAGATTGATTTCACGCAGGATTTCTTCGCTCGCCCGACTTATCTGACCGTCAGCGGCCAGTTGGAAGCGGAAGCGTTCGCTCTCGCGTTGTCCAAAGTTTACACATTTGGCCCGACGTTCCGTGCCGAAAACTCCAACACCTCACGCCACGCCAGTGAATTCTGGATGATTGAGCCAGAGATGGCGTTTTGTGATTTGAGCGGCAACATGGATCTCGCGGAAGAGTTTGTTAAATGCCTGATCGCAGATGCGAAAAAGCATTGCCCGGAAGAGATGGAACTTTTCGCAAAGTTCGTGGACAAGCAGTTGCTTCCGCGACTGGATTTTGTCGTTGACCGGCCATTTCAGCGGATCACATACGCTGACGCTGTCGATCTTCTAAAGAAGAGTGGTGAGAAATTCGAGTTCGCGATCGACTACGGATTAAACCTGCAATCGGAACACGAGCGCTGGTTAACAGAGAAACACTTTCAGTGCCCAGTCACCGTTTTCAATTATCCCAAGGAAATCAAACCATTCTACATGCGCTTAAACGACGACGGGAAAACAGTAACTGCCATGGATTTGTTGTAC
>Ga0257156_1000058_pt1 | contig 14257 bp, 13 predicted proteins | sample NI49A_FD_185989 | JGI IMG/M metagenome (GOLD analysis project Ga0257156, IMG submission 185989) | Soil microbial communities from H.J. Andrews Experimental Forest, Oregon, United States - NI-49-A | ecosystem: Environmental > Terrestrial > Soil > Temperate forest > Bulk soil | place: USA: Oregon... | reverse complement strand
CCCCGGGGGCCGGGGGTTCGCGATTGGCGCTACAGGAAGTTCATAAGATCGATTTCCCGTCTGGAATTTTTTCCGCAATACCTAGCGTCCGCAACGCTGTGCGACACTGTGAAAACGAGCGCAAAAGGCTTTTCTTGAATTATGAGTCCCCTGGTCTAACCGCTGAGCTACAGGCCCGGATTGATCGTGAACTGAACCATAGCATATCGCGGCGGCAACCCTGAACCCTTAGCAGGTCGCTCGGCTAAAATTTCGGATTGCGGATTGTGGATTGCGGACTTGGGATAGAGCGGTGATCCGCGCAATCCTGAGCATAATTGAAATCGCGCTTCTCAGCGCGCTGATTCTGGCAACGCGCTGCGCGAATTATCAGGACGTCTTCATCGCTGGCAATGTCTACTTCGTCGATGCGGATTGTTACGCGCGCATGACGCGCGTGCGGATGTGCCATGAAACGCCGGGGCTGATCGTGCGGCATCACGACTTTGAGAATTTTCCGCAAGGAACAAATCCACACACGACTGCGCCGCTCGATTACCTCATTCTCGGACTTTCGCTTCTGCTAAACATATTCACGGCGCACACTCTGGATCTAGCAGGAGCATTTATCTCGCCGTTGCTGGCGCTGCTTGGAGGCTGGTTTCTCTGGTGGTGGTCACGCCGAATGAAATTCCGGTATCGCTGGGTAATGCTGGTCTTGTACGCGATCAGTCCCATTTTGGTTCACGGGACGGCGCTTGGCAGGCCCGATCATCAATCCTTAGCAATGCTGCTGGTGACAATCGCGATTTGCGCGGAGTGGAGCTCGCAATGCGATGGGCCGCGGGCGATTGAGGTCAATCGCCCCTACCTGCGAACGTATCGGCTATGGAGCATTGTGAGTGGAATCGCGTGGGGATTGGCGATTTGGAATTCCGCTTATGAATCGCTCGTTTTATTTCTGCTTGTGATGGTCGTAAGCACACTTGAAGACCGAAAGGCGCTGATGGCGAAATCTCGGCGTGACGGGTGGCTTTGTTTTGTTCTCATTATTGCCATCGCGCTTTTGATTGAGCGGCGCGTCCCGTCACTCTCGATTTTTCATTCGGACACGGTTTTCAAAAGCTGGGCGAGCACCATCGGCGAACTTGCGCACGTCTCGCCGGCGAATCCGATCTGGTTGCGCTGGTGTGGCTATTTTCTTCTGCTCACGCCTATCCTACTTTGGATACGCGTCAGAAACCGAAAAGACGGCGCGCCCGGCGGTCGCGCCCTACCAACCTACGTTCTTCTAATCGCCACTTATTTTCTCACGCTCTGGCAGGCGCGCTGGGGATATTTTTTCGTTTTGATCTTCGCTCTTGCGCTTCCGGCTTTGCTCGCGCCAATCAAATTGCGCGGCGCAGTTTGGATCGCATTTATTTTATCGATCTTTCCGATTTTGCGTGATTGGGATGAAAGACTCTGGCCAAACGAAACGCAGTTGGGCTGGTGCGCGGAACAGCGTAATGAATCGGCGCAAATACGCGACCTCGCGCTCAATTTGCAATCGACAGAAAGGCGTCCATTCCTTGCGCCGTGGTGGCTTTCCCCCTCGATCGCTTATTGGTCCGGGCAGCCTGGAGTCGCCGGAAGTTCGCACGAAAGCCTAAGCGGCATCGAAGACAGCGCGCGATTTTTTCTTTGCGAGGATTTACAAAAAGCACGCGAAATTCTAAAGAAACGACAGGTGGTGTGGGTTTTTGCGTATGATTCCGGACGCGTGGCGCAAAATTCCGCCGCCGTCCTGAACCAGCCATTGCCTCGGCACCCGCTGTGTCGCGTCTTGGATCGAACGCCCGGCCAGGCGCCGCCGTTTCTGCTTTTTTCCGCCCAGAATGCGACGTGCAAACTTTACCGCGTCGCGATTGAACGATAGAACGACAAATATTTTGCAGTCACGAACGAGAATCCGTTGACAGGCATCGGTGAGTGTCACATTACTATCAGATGCTCAAACGATTCGTCCCGCAAAGGCCGATGCCGCCGGTTCGAGAAGAACCGCGGAATCCGGAACCAGATGACAACAATCATTTTGCGAGTCGCGAAGAACCAGCACCAACACCAACAATAATCGATAAACCAAATCCAAATCCAAAACCTATGGCAGATCACGGTGGCAAAGACATCCTCTCGAGCGATGTCGAAATAAAAGGCTCGATCAAGTTCCAAAAGGAACTTCTCATCGACGGGAAGGTCGAAGGGGAAATTAACTCTGACGGCATTTTAACAATCGGTGAAAACGCTGACATTCGGGGTGAGATAAAAACAAAATCGATCACCGTCTACGGCAAGGTGCACGGCAATATCACCGTGGCCGAGCGCTGCGAGCTAAAATCCAAATGCGTCTTGCAGGGAGATTTGAAAGCAGCGCGTCTCATCATCGAAGAGGGGGCGACTTTCATTGGCAAGTCGGAAGTCACCAGCGGAGCGATTTCCGCGAAGGCGACCCCAGCGCGTCCTGAAGTTGTGCGGCCCAGCGAGCCCATCAAAGCAGCCTTTGGAGCGCGCGCATAGAGAAAGGATCTTGGCTTAGGGTCCAGTGGCCAGTCCGTTACCTGCAAAAGTCAGTGCGGAATGCCCGCATTGTGGCTTCAAGCAGATGGAATATGCGGCGGCCAAAAGCTCCATCTGCCGCCAGTGCGGCCGCTCCTTTTCTCCGTTCGCCCCGAAGCCTGGCCTGAAGCTGCGGACAAGAGAAGAAGCGCCCCCGCCAGAGAGCCCCTCCATTCTTGGCAGATTCGAGGATTTTTGGAAGCGAAAAAGCAGTTCGATTGTCGAGTGTTTTGAATGTAAACGGAAACAGCAGGTCTGTGGCACGGCGACTTCGACAATCTGCCCGGCGTGCAGCGCGCATATTGATCTGCGTGACTACAAAATCACAAGCGGTTTCAGCCGAAGCATTCGAACACGCGGCGACGTGCATCTGACTTCCAAGGGCGATCTGGGCAGCGTGGTTTGCCGATCCGCCTTAATAGAGGGCAGGCTGCGCGGGAATCTGCATTGCGACGACACTGCAACGATCAACTATTCGGGCAAAATTCCCGCCCATATCAGCGCGCGACACATCATCGTTGATCGCAAAGCCGACATTCACTGCTTCCGCAGAGTTCGTGCGGGAAGCGTCGAAATCAAAGGCAAGATGTCGGGAGAGATCATTGCGCAAACAATAGTGACCGTTCACAAAAAGGGTTCACTGGAAGGCGATGTTACGGCGAGGGCCATCACGGTGGAAAAAGGCGGGATGTTTTCCGGCCAGCTCGTCATCGGGGACGTCAGCATTACACAGGGAGAATTGTTGCAGGGCCAAGAACCGGCCGTCGCGAGAATTCCTGAGTCCCACTTTCCAGACGCCGCACCGCGGCCTCTGCCGGCGACTTAATAACGATCTCCATGCAAAGACTGCATCCGCGCAGTCCTTACGAGAAGCTGGGCGGTTACGTGCACCTGCCCCGTTTGATCGATAAGGCCAGGCTGCACCGCAAAGGATTGCTTGACGGTTACAACTATAAAACCGTTGGGTTTGATAAGCATTTGCTCGCATTTCTGAAACTCGACGGCGACGCATTTGAAGAAATCGCTAACAAGCTGGAGGAAGACGACGCAATTCTAGAGTGGGTGCAGAAAAACGGAGCGCGACATTCTCTCGAAGCAATCGAACAATGGAACCAGGCGATGATTTCGCGGCACCCCGACACCGCTGCCAAAAAGGCGCGTTTCCTCCATTTTCTGAAGGAGGCGGGCGGCGAAAGCCGCAAGGATATTCGGACTTATTTCGACCTGATCGAGTTTGATGAAGGACGGCTGAAATGACCCCGCCTCCGCCAAGGCTACGGCGTGGCAGGCGAAATCAAAATACTGTCTTAAGTCCTGAGACTACCTAGAATTCGATCGGCGTTCTCAAGCGTTTCTTTGCTGCCGATATCAAGCCATTTCCCTTTGATCTGAAAAGTCTTTACCGGTTTGCGCGTGTACAGCCATTGCACAAAACGGCCTGGCTGGTCGGGATTATTGCCCGCCGCGAGGTACGTCGTTAACAGAGACAGAACCGCAGGCGAATAATAGTAAAGAGCGATAGCGGCAAGTGTTCCCCGAGGCTTCTTCGGTTTTTCCTCAAACCGGGTAATGTTTCCCTCAGCGTCGACGGTAATGTTGCCGTACTTCTTGATCGCTTCGAGATCCCCGACGTCGTAAACCGCCACTGTTGCGTCCGTTTCCCTCGCCCGCTCCACAAAATTCGCCAGTGATTCAGTAAACAGATTGTCACCGGCAATCACTAAGAGGTTGGTTTGAGTCAAGTTCTCGCGCGTGACTACAAAATTGATATCGCCGATCGCACCCAACTTATCTTCATCGCTCGTGGAGCCGTCGTTGACGATTTTGAATCTGAATTCCGGATGCCGATTCTGATAGCGCTCGCTCCATGTCTCGAAATCAGCCGCAAATTTGTCGTTTGTGACGACGTAAATTGTTTCCAGATCGGGAACACCCGCGAGGTTATCCACGACCCATTCGATGATCGGTTTGCCACCCACCACGAGCAGCGGTTTTGCCCTCTTGAGCGTCAGCGGATAAAGACGTGTGGCGTATCCGGCGGCTAAAATCAGAGCGTTCATGAGATCAAAATGACGCCCAAATCGGGGCGCTTGCTTTTACTTACTGCGATTTCGCAGCGCCTCCACTGAGAATTGTGTTCTTGAGATTTTGGTGAATCAACTGAATGCGGTTGGGATCCGTGACTTTGGTATGGGTGGAACCGTCCACCACATACAGCGTATCAATGGCCGCGCCAGTCTGAGTGTTGATACGGGAAAGCGGGATCAAAATATTTTCGCGATCAAGGCAGCTCAACACGTCGTAAAGCAAACCGATCCGGTCCGGCGCCTGAATCTCAATAAGCGTGTACGTCGGATGCGTTTTGTTATCGATGGCAATGCGAGTTGGAAATTCAATGCCTGGCACGCCACGACGGCTTTGGCGCTTCGCCTTTTCAATTAACGGCAAGAAATCGAAGCTCTCGTCTTCAAGCGCTCGTTTCAAGGTTTGCTCGACCAGCTCGAAGTCGCGGGGGTTAGTGACAGGCCGAGCTTTCGTATCGCACACACGAAAAATGGTAAGCACCACGTTGTCGCCGCGCGGGAAAACGTCGGCGCTCAAAATGTTTAAGGGCACAACCGAGAATGATCCGGCGACTTTCGCCAGCAACCGTTCACGCTCCCACGTGCAGAAAGTAACAACGCTGTGCCCCTGCTCTGACACGACTTTCCATTTTATTGCTGGAGCCAGCGCAAATTCTTCCCCACTGGAAACATTCTCAAGAAAGCAACGGAACAGTTTCAAGTGTTCGAGAACTTCGGGCAGATCGCTCGCGCGGAAATAATTATCGGGCATGAATTCAAAGTGCGCCTCGATTTCCCCAGCGTAATCTGGAGAAAGATTGGCGGCGACGGCGGTTTGCAGGCTTTCGCGTTCAATTCTTGTTTGTTCGTAGTAGGATTGCCGGTCGGCCAAATAACGCGAGGTCTCGTGAAACAATTGCCAAACGAGCGACTCTTTCCAATCCGACCACGCTTCCGGACTCGTCCCCTGACCATCAGCCAAAGTAAGCAGCATTAGTGCGTTCAGGTTTCTTTGATGCTTCACGATGTGGCCGAATTCCATTACTGTAGCTGGATCATCCAGGTTTCTCTGCTGCGCGGTCTTGGAGAGGGTAAGATGATGATCAACCAGCAGAATGAGCGACTTGCGCTGTTCGGATGATAACTGCAAACGGGCAGCTACGCGCTGGGCGAAGAGCGCGCTTCCTTCAGAATGTGGCCTGGCGCCAACGGCTTTGCCGCTGTCGTGCAAAAGAAGTGCAAGATAGAGAACCAGCGGGTCGTCGAGTTGCTCAAGAATATTTCGATAAGCAATCAATTTCGGATCATTCGTCTTCGCGAGGGCGTCGAGCTGGTCGATACACACTAATGTGTGCTCGTCGGCCGTATAACGGTGTAGAAACTCATGTTGCACGAGACAGGTAAGCTGGCCGAATTCGGGAATGTAACGGCCGATAAAATCGACTCGATGCATCATTCGCAGGATGCGCCCTACTCGGCCTTTTTGTGACAGAATCAATTTGAAGATCTCCCGTGGGCCGCGTGCATATTGATATGTACGGGTGACGTGCCGGAGGCTTCTGCTCAGCAAATCCGCCAGTTCCGGGCTAAGATCCAAATCGCGCTCCTGTGCAAGCTGAAATGCCTCCATCATCTTCTCGGGCTCTTTGCGAAAAACATCGCGCCGCCCTGCGTGTAATTGTTTGTTCCGCACAAAAAAAGAGTCACCGATGGGAGTTTTGTCCGCTCGGATTAAAGGAAGAAAACTAAAAAGAGCGCGTGTCTTGCTCGTGACATACCCGCTTACAAATTGTTCTGTGATGCGTTCCGTTACTCGAAAGATATTTCGCGCGTGCTCGTAGTAGTCCCGCATGAGCGTCTCACCGCGGAGCTGTCCATCTCGAGGAGAATAATTAAGCCGTCTTGCGATTTGTTCCTGCAGGTTGATGTGCAGTATGTCGGTGGCGCGCCCGGTGGCGTAATGCAAATCTGTGCGCAAGCGCAGGAGGAAATCGTAGGCTCTCTCGATCCGTCGCTGATCGCTTTCGCTCAACCAGTCTTTACCCACGAGCTGGTTGGTGCTCAGCGAACCCTCTTTGAAGTAGGTCATCCAAAGCAGATTTTGATAATCGCGCAGTCCGCCACATCCGCTCTTCAAGTTCGGCTCCTGTAGATAGACGCTGTCGCCGAACTTGTTGTGCCGGGCGACCTGATCTCGCATGCGCATTTCGACATATTCCCGCTCGTGCCCCACAACGCATTTTGAACGAAATTGGTCACGAAATTCCCGCGCCAGCTCGCCGTCGCCGGCGAGAAACCGCGACTCCAGCATCGCGGTCTTGGTGCGCATGTCGCGATTGGCCTGGGCAATCGCTTCCTTAATGGAACGCGTCGAGTGTCCAACCTTGAAGCCGCTGTCCCACAGCAGATAAAGAACCTGATTCACCATCTCCTCCAGGTCTGGCGAGATCTTTGCCGCGCGTTGGTGATGCAAAAGCATCACGTCGATATCGCTGAATGGATTAAGCTCGCCGCGGCCATATCCGCCAAGAGCGATCAACGCTAGCGGAACTCTGGGTTCACCATTTCCACGCGTAGTAGCGGCAGCGCCGCCGAAGACATATCGCAACAAAACATCGACTAATTCAGCCCGGCGCGCGCAAATTTCGCGGCCACCGCCGCCGGCCTGGTGGTTCAGGCGCAAGCGATGCTCTTCAACCTTGAGAAACTTTTTGTAAAGTGGGAGAACCTCTGTCGGACGTTTGGTCCCGGTCGCGGCAAGGCGACTCTCGGCGTGAGCCAAAACTTGTTCCAAATGTCGGGACATTGTCATCGCGAACTTCAGTTGCAGGCGGAATCTAAAGTTGAAATTTCAAATGCCAAAATCCTGCCCCGCACCAACCGCAGATCGCGTGGTTGACGCAGCACACGCGCTTAAGTCTGCCCTGCAAAACTCAATATTTCAGAAATGACGTGACCGGCGTTGGCTCAAGTCGCTTCCGCCCATGGAGGAATTCTAACTCGATTAGAAACTGTGCTTCGAGCAGATGCCCCCGGGCGTTGCGGATGAGGACAGCCGCGGCAGCAGAAGTCCCGCCGGTCGCGAGCAAATCATCCAAGAGCACGACCCGCTCATCCGCTCTTATACCATCGATATGCATCTCCATTTCAGCTTCGCCGTACTCGAGCGAGTACTTTGCGCTCTCTGTCCTGTAGGGAAGCTTGCCGCGTTTGCGAATCGGAACGAAACCGACGCCAAGTTCATACGCAACCGCTGATCCAAAAAGAAACCCGCGCGCATCAATCCCGACAATTTTGTCGATCTTCATGTCGCGACACCGCTCCAGAAAGAGATCAATCGACGCACGGAACAACACCGGATCGTTCAACACGGGTGTGATATCCTTGAACACGATCCCCTTCTTTGGAAAATCGGACACATCGCGCACAGCAGCGCGCAATTTCTCGACAATATCGGCACTCATTTGCACGAATAAACACCCGAGCAGGAAGTACGCGTTTGCTGCCGCAAATCTTTCCGCGAGGGATGCATTGGAATGAGGGAGTTATTTTTTTGTCAAATGCAGCTCTTCCGTCTTTCCATTTGTTACGAGCCAATGCTTCCCATGCATTATGTAGTGAACTCGCCGCTCGTCAGGCGAAACAGCTATCTCACCTGCACGAGAGTCTTCTCCAAGAATCTCAAGTGAGCTTAGCGATTTTTGGTACACGGGGAGACGTTCTTTCGGTTTGTAAAGCAGGTCCAATTCATGGTCGCTCGTACGCTTAATGATCGGCCTTTGTAACCGAGCGAACCATCCATCTCCCGAACCACCCATACGCGACAATTGGACGTAGGCTACTTCACGACTCACTCCGATATCAGCCACGCCAATTTCAGCTGGAGTAGCGTTTTCAGTTTCCAGCGTAGCGAGCGGAGCGCACCGGTACGCCGCCACCGAAAACTGCTCCTTTTCGTCAAATGTGTCCGTTTGGATTTCGCCGTGCCACAGATCACCGTATGCGGCAAAGAATAACTCTCCACTTGCAGTAAACACCAAGCACGACGGATAGGGGTGACGTCGCATCCGCACGGGAATCCATTCCTTTTCGTTTCGAAACGTGAATAGAGGATTCTCTGGATCATCAGTGGTTACAAATGTTCGACGGCTCTTTGGATCAAAGGCAATTCGCCAGAAACTGGCTCCCGGCGGCGCGTCACGGATTTTTGTCAAACTCTGGGACTTCGGATCGAATGACCACAGGCTTTCCTTCGTAGTGCAGAAAATTCGGTTCTCGTCTGAACATGTAATCCCACGCAGCCAATCGTTATCTGCTAATTGTGTCAGTGCGATGGTTCGAATTGTTCTTTTACCAAGGTCGATCTCTTGAACCGCCGGTCGCAGGTCAATATCCGCCAACGTGTATATTCGCTGGCCATCCCTTGAGAAAACCGCGTCACCAGCGCCGCAATGGGTGACAATCCAGAGAAAGAGCACTCCTGCGAACATCGCAATTCGACGATTACAGTGACGCATATCTCTTGAGTTGTGTCGGCTTCGAAACTTCTGCAGGGAAAGGAGATTTACGAAGCAGGTAAGTCAATTTAAACTGGATTTCCAGTGGATCGATATCTTCTTGTCGTTTCAACAGTCTGTTTTCTCGCAGCCGTTGTGCACACGGCTATTGAGCTGCGTGCCGGAGTGTTTCGGCCGATGCGATTCAATTTTTTTGCCGTCGCTTTGGGATTCATTTTTCAGACGGCGTTCTTGTCGGTGCGCGGGCACGAGCTGGGGCGCTGTCCGCTCACGAACTTATTTGAGGTTTTTATCTTTCTTGCGTGGTCGGTAGCTGCGATCTACATGCTGATCGGGCCGGCTTATCGGCTCTCGCTGATGGGCGCCTTTACCGCGCCGCTGGTGGTTTTATTACAGGGTTTCGCGCTGCTTGCGCAGATCGACATTCGTCACCCGGTCAAGGTGCCGTCTAACTCCTGGCTGGAATTTCACGCATCCATTTCTCTCGTGGCCTATGGCGCGTTTGCGTTGGCTTGCATCGCAGGCGTGATGTATCTGGTGCAGGAACGCCAGCTCAAAACACATCACCTGCATTCGATTTTTTATCATCTGCCGCCGCTGACTGATCTGTTCGCTGCCATCACCCGTCTGCTTTGGTGGGGGTTTGCGCTTTACACGCTGGGAATTGTGAGTGGTTTTTTTACCGGCCATCCATTGCCACGCGTGCAAGTCGGCGCCGCTCTTGTAGTCTGGCTGCTTTACGCGGCGATTTTGCAAGGCCGTCATCTTCGTTGGCTCGCGCCAAAACGCGTGGCCGCACTATGCATCATCGGCTTTAGCGCCGCATTGACGCTTCTCTGGGGAATCACGTTCACCGCGCAGATGCATTCGCTACCATGAATCTTTTCTGCATCGGTTTGAGCCATCACACAGCGAACGTGGCAACGCGCGAGCAGTTTGCGGGCGGCGCAACGGCTGAATCGATCGTGCGCGAAGCCGGTTGCACCGAAGCGTTGCTGCTGAGCACGTGCAATCGGGTAGAGGTTTACGCTGTTTCGCAGGGCCGCATTTCCACCGATGAAATTGCGCGTTGCCTCATGCGAAACATCGATACCGATCCTCACGACTACGCGCCTCCATTTTATCGGTACGAGGCCGAAAAGTGCGTGCAGCACCTTTTCCGGGTCGCCTCCGCGCTCGACTCGATGGTTGTCGGCGAGAGCGAGATACTGGGACAGGCAAAAAAAGCATACGAATCGGCCAGAACATCCGGCGCAGTCGGTCCCTATTTGCATCGTTTGTTCCAGCGCGCCTTTCGCGTCGCGAAACAAGTGCGCACGCACACAGACATTGCGCGCGGCGCGGTGTCGATCGGCTCTGTCGCTGTCGATCTAGCTCAAAGAATCTTTGGCAAACTAAGCTGTTGCAAGGTGCTCGTCCTCGGCGCAGGTGAAACCAGCGAGCGCACGGCGCGCGCGCTTATTTCCCGTGGCGTCAGCGATCTTTGCGTAAGCAATCGTTCGATGGATCGAGCAGTCGAACTGGCGCAGGCGGTAGCCGGCCGTTTCGTTCCGTTCGACGAGTGGCCGGCGCAATGCCGCGAGATCGATATTCTCATCACATCGACAGCATCCGAAACCCTGTTACTGACGCCGGAGAAACTCGCACCGATGCTGCGCGAGCGTTTGGATCGTCCGCTTTTCATCATCGACATCGCCGTGCCCCGGGACGTCGATCCGACCGTAAATGGAATGGAGGGCGTTTATCTTTACGATATTGATTCGCTGCAATCTGTCGCGGAGCAATCGCTCGCCTTGAGACGCCAGCAGGTCGCCGCCGCAGAGGTGATCATCGCCGAACATGTCGCGGATTTTGTCGATTCAATTTCTCGAGGATTGCATCCCGCCTCGCAGACCGGTGAGCTTACCTCGCTCGGCAAAAATTCGCTGCGCGTATCTGAACTATAGCGGCGCTTTATGAGCGCCGGAAGCCGAAAGATTGTCCTGGGAACACGCGGCAGCGAACTTGCGCGCGCGCAGACGCGGTTGGTCGAAGAAGCGATTCGAGGTGCACATCCGGACGTCACAATCGAGACGAAGATTATCTCGACACGAGGAGACAAAGCCGGAGTTGTCGATCCTCGCGCGGGACGAAAAGGATTTTTCACAGCAGAAATCGAGCGAGCCCTCATTGACCGAGAGGTGGATATTGCAGTTCATAGTGCGAAGGACCTTCCAAGTGAAACGAGCGTGGGCGTCGAAATCGCGGCAGTCCTGCCCCGGGCGCCAATGGATGATGTGCTGGTTTCTAAACGTCCGGGTGGTCTGAGTTCACTTCCACAAGGTGCGATAGTCGCGACCGGCAGCGTGCGAAGAAGGCATCAGCTGCTGTGGAAACGCACGGACCTCGACATCATCAATCTTCGCGGCAACGTCCCAACCCGCCTGCGAAAACTAGCCGAAAACGAGTGGGACGCGATCGTGTTAGCTCGCGCAGGCCTTGAACGCCTGGGACTGTTCCACGCCTGTAACGAAATCAGTTTTGAAGGTCAGCCATTTTTTCTTGAGAGCCTTCCCTGCGAAATCTTTTTGCCGGCAGGCGGTCAGGGAATCGTTGCCGTTCAAGTTCGCGCCCACGATCAAAGCACAAAGGCAGTTGTCGATGCCATAAACGATCGCGGAACGTTGCTTTGTTTAGAGGCGGAGCGAGAGTTTCTGCGTGGTTTGCAGGGTGATTGCAACTGCCCGGTCGGTGTCCTTGCGAACATCGAGGACGGCAAGATGAAAATGTGCGCGCAAGTTTTCCTGCAAGGCGCGGTGGCCCCGCGTCAAGGTGAGCTCCAAGGTGCGCCCGACGATCGCGACCGTCTCGCGGCGGAGCTATTGAATCGATTAGGAGCACCAGCCTCCGCGCAAGGCTACGGCTTGGCAGATGAGCATGAGTAAGGATGGAACAGTCTATTTGGTTGGCGCTGGCCCGGGCGATCTTGGCTTGGTGACATTGCGCGCAAAGGAATGCATCGAGACTGCGGATGTGATCGTGTACGATCATCTGGCAAATCCGGCGATGCTCAGTTGGGCGCGAGACGATGCAGAAATTGTTTACGCCGGCAAGGAAGCTGGCGGATCGCAGCTGAGCCAGCAGCAAATCAACGCTCTCCTGATCGACAAAGCACGCGAAGGAAAGCAGGTCGTCCGATTAAAGGGCGGGGACCCGTTCGTATTCGGTCGAGGAGCGGAAGAAGCGCAGGCAATCGCCGATGCGGGAATCCCATTTGAAATTGTGCCTGGGATCACCTCGGCCATCGCCGGGCCGGCCTATGCGGGTATTCCAATGACGCATCGGGCGCATAATTCGCACGTGACATTTTTTACAGGCCACGAAGATCCCGCGAAGGCAGAAAGTGCAATCGATTACGCGGCCCTCGCAAAGCTCGGTGGAACGCAGGTCATGCTGATGGGCGTGGAACGTCTCGGATCCATTACGAACGAAATGCTGAAGCACGGCGTCAGCGGCGATTTGCCGGTCGCGCTCGTTCGCTCGGCAACGACCGGACAACAGGAAACCCTCACAGGCACTCTTTCAGATATCGCTCAAAAAGCGATAGCTAACGATTTCAAAGCGCCAGCGGTGGCTGTGTTTGGAGAAGTTGTCGAGTTGCGTGATGCTCTGAATTGGTACGAAAAGCGGCCGCTCTTAGGGAAAAGAATTGTCGTTACGCGAACACGTAAGCAAGCGAGCGTGTTGAGCAACAAACTGCGTGCATTGGGCGCTCACGTGATCGAACTGCCGACGATTCGAATCGAGCCGCCAAGCAATCTACGCGAATTCGCGGAGCTGGTGCAGGACGCGCATATGTATGAGTGGATTGTGTTCACGAGCGCAAATGGCGTCGAAGCATTCTTCGATATTTTCTTTAAGCTGTACGATGATGCTCGTGCGATCGGCGCCGTGCGGATTGCTGCGATCGGACCAGCCACGGCGCAACGCGTGAAAGACTTTCACCTGCACGTTGATCTTCAGCCGGAAGAATTCGTAGCGGAAGCGGTATCGCGTGAATTCAAAAAGCAGGGAAGCATCGAAAATTTGCGGATTCTTTTAGTTCGCGCGGAAAAGGCGCGGGATACGCTTCCGAAGGAACTTTCGGCCATGGGAGCAATCGTGGACGAAGCGTTCGCGTACCGAACGGTGCCCGAGACGCGAGACACTCCCGGCGCGCGACGCCAACTAGCGCAGGACGGAGCCGACTTGATCACGTTCACGAGTTCTTCAACCGTAGAAAACTTTGTCGCGCTCGGCCTACCCTGGCCGAAGGGAATGCAAATCGCGAGCATCGGGCCGATCACGTCACAAACCGTGCGCGATCAGGGGCTCACAGTCGATGTCGAGGCGCGCCGCCACGATATCGACGGTCTTGTGGGCGCCATCAGGCAGCTGTTTGCTGAAAAATCAAAAACTTGAAGGGTTAAACAGTTGATCAGTGAGAACGAGAACCGCGGCGTCAGGTTACTCGTTTAACTCTTCAAATCTCTAATTGTTTAACTGGGATTAAACCGAAACCTCATTTTACCGCGCTTGGCGTTGGCTTTTGCTTTGCGGCGATGCTTTTGTGAAGGCGTCTCGAAGGCGCGCAAACGGCGGACCTCCTCGAGAATACCCTCGGCATCCAGCTTGTTTTTCAGCCGCTTCAACGCGCGATCGACAGGCTCACCTTTGCGAACAATCACTTCTGGCATCGATAATCACTCTCCGAATTTGGGAATAAACTCTTAAACTGGCGAGCCCGAGCCTACGCGGGCCGGGCGACCTCGTCAAATCTGCCTAAAAATACTCACGGAAACGAGCCGCGAGCGATTTTAGCGCTGGCCAGGCCGAGCCCAGCACCATAGGTAGGTTCCGTAAACGCTAAGTTAAGCTCAAATCCGTTGCCATTTCTTTCCTCGGCTGAGGATCTGATCAAAGATAGAGGTGCTGGCCTCGTTCACAATTGCGTTATTGGGTCGTCCACGAGCGGCGCTCTTGCGGATCAAATAGAGAGGCTTCCAAACGCGAATCTCTGCGATCAAAGATGTGGAACCCATCAACATAAGGTGCTCGAAAACGAGGTTGGAAAGAGCCGTACGA
>Ga0257156_1000057_pt1 | contig 14572 bp, 12 predicted proteins | sample NI49A_FD_185989 | JGI IMG/M metagenome (GOLD analysis project Ga0257156, IMG submission 185989) | Soil microbial communities from H.J. Andrews Experimental Forest, Oregon, United States - NI-49-A | ecosystem: Environmental > Terrestrial > Soil > Temperate forest > Bulk soil | place: USA: Oregon... | reverse complement strand
CGGCCAGCGCTTCTTCGACGAGGGCGAGGACTTCCAGTTCTACACGTACGCCAAGCTCGGCGGGATCATCCTCAACGAGCCGGGCGGCATCGGCTGGCAGATCTTCGACGCCAAGGTCACGCACCTTCTGGAGGGGCGTTACCGGACCGGCACCCCGGTGGTGGCGGACACACTCGAAGCCCTCGTCGACAAGCTGCCGCTCGACCGCGCAGCCTGCCGGCGCGTGCTGGAGGCCTACAACGCGGCGGTGACGCCGGGCCGCTTCGATCCCACCGTGCGCGACGGCCTCGCCACCCGCGGGCTCACCCTGCCCAAGTCCAACTGGGCCCAGCGCCTCGACACCCCGCCCTACGCGGCCTACCCGGTGACCGGCGGCATCACCTTCACCTTCGGCGGGGTGCGTGTCACCGACCGCGCGCAGGTGGTGAGCATGAGCTGGTCGGTCATCGCCGGCCTCTACGCCTGCGGGGAGATGGTGGGCGGCCTCTTCCACGGCAACTATCCCGGCGGCACCGGCCTCATGTCGGGCGCCGTGTTCGGTCGCCTGGCCGGCGCCGAGGCGGCCGGCGCCTGACCCGAGCGCCCCGCCGCGGGCAATGGAGGATCGCGCGTGACCATCAGACCGACGATCGGATTCGTGGGGCTCGGGACCATGGGCGGGCCGATGGCGAGACGGCTCGTCGCGAGCGGCTACGAGGTCGCCGGCCACGACCCCAGCGCCGATCGCGCGCGCCAGGCCGCCGCCGCGGGCGTCACCCTGGGCGCCTCCCCGGCCGCCGCGGCGAAGGCCGCGGACGTCGTGCTCTCGAGCCTGCCCGATCCCGTCGCGGTCCGTCAGGCCTACCTGGGTCCCGACGGGGTGCTCTCGACGGCCCGACCCGGCACCGTCCTCGTCGACATGAGCACGATCGACCCCGATACCTGCCGCGAGGTCGCGGCGGCGGCCCGGACCGGCGGCGTCGACTGCCTCGACGCGCCGGTGAGCGGCGGGCCGGTCGAGGCGGGCAACGGCAAGCTCGTCTTCCTGGTCGGGGGCGACGCGGCGGTGCTCGAGCGGGTCCGGCCGCTGCTCCTCACGCTCGGCACCGAGCTCCACCACATCGGCCCGCTCGGCTCCGGCCTCGTGGTCAAGATCGTCAACAACATGATGTCGATGGCCAACGTCGCGGTCGCGGCGGAGGCGATGGTGCTCGGGGTGAAGGCGGGCGTGGATCCGCAGCGGCTCTTCGACATCCTCTCGACGAGCGGCGGCCGCTCGCATCACTTCCTCAAGCGCTTCCCCAACGTGCTGGCCGGCGACTTCACGCCGAACTTCAGCATCGGGCTGTCGCGCAAGGACGTGTCGCTCGCGCTCGCGATGGCGGCGCGCCTCGAGATGCCGGTGCCGCTCGCGTCCACCGTGCGACAGGTCTACGAGGCCGCCCACGCCCAGGGATTCGGCCAGCTCGACATGGCGGGCGTGACCCGGCTCTACGAGCAGTGGACCGGGGTGGCGGTGCGCGGCGCGGCGGCCCGCGACGCCAGGCCCGGCGCCGGCTAGGCGCGGCCGCCTCAGGCGCCCGCGGGACGCCGGGCGCGGACCAGCGCGTCGATCGCGTCGCGGGCCGCCGCGCCCCCGTCGACCGCGCGGCGCACCCGCAGGGACTTCTCGATCGCGAGATCGCCGATCTCCGCGACCACGTCGTCGGGCGTGAAGAGCACGTCGGCCTGGGTGGGCCCGCCCGATCCGTCGGTGAGGTTCAGCCGGTCGTGGCCCACTACCAGCAGCGTGCCGCCGGGCCCCACCGCGGCGGCGGCGTGCGCGAGCGCGGCCCGACGCTCGTGGGCGGGTAGCTGCAGGTACATCACGGTGACGAGGTCGTAGGCCCGGCCGGGCGGCACCCACGTCACCGCGTCCGCCTCGATCCACTCGATCTCGACGCCGGAGGCGGCGGCCAGCTCGCGGGCCGCCCGCAACGCCACGTCGGAGAAATCGACCCCGGTGACCCGCCAGCCGCGCCGCGCCAGCCACACCGCGTTGCGTCCCGCCCCGCACGCCACGTCGAGCGCGCGCCCCGGCGGCAGGGCTTCCGTCTCGGCGATCAGGAACGCGCTCGGCGTCGTGGCGGCGCTCGCGCGCTCGCCGGCCCAGCGCCGGTTCCAGCGCTCGCGTGAGGGATCGGCCGCGGTGGTCATGGCCCGAATATACCGCGGAGACGAGGCTCGACAAGGCGCGCGTCCGCCCGATAGACTGCCCGGCGTGATCGCTCCCCGGGGGCACGACGTCGCGGTGCTGTGGAGCCGACCGAGCCGCGACGCCTACGCGGCCCGGGCCGTGTCGCGGAGCGAGACCTACCGGTTCACCGACGCGTGGGGCCGCCCCCGCACCTGGCTCAAGGGCGAGCACGCCTACCTGGCCCCGGCCGGCGCCTCGGTGCTGCTCGCCCGCTGCAACCTCAAGCACGATCTCGTGGAGGAGGCCGACCTCGCCGAGGAGCGGCTCGGCGCCGTGCGCGTGCTGCTCGTGCCCAACGCGCGGCATCTGGCCGACCGGACCATCGCCCGCATCGAGGCGTGGCTCCGGGAGGGCGATCGGCGGCTCATCGTCACCGGCAAGACCAACCTCCCGGCCGCGCTCCTCGGGCTCGCCCGCATCGCGCCGCGCCCGGTGACCGGCTACACCGGCTGGCGCTGGCGGCCCGGATCGCCGTTCGCGGGCCCGGCGTGGGAGCCGCTCTACGTGAGCGGCTACGCCGGGCACGAGGCGCAGCAGGTCGAGCCCGCCGCGGGTAGCCGGGTGCTGGCCGACCTGGTCGAGCTGACCGGCGACCTGACCGACGCCACCACCGCGACCGCCACGCCGCTCGGCCCCGCCATCGTCCTCACCGCGCGCACCGCCTACGTCGCGAACCAGGTCCTCGAGCTGGTGGGCGGCATGCTCCAGGCGCATCTCAACGTGGAGGCGGTCCGGCACTGGGCCAACCCGACCCACTGGGGCGACACCCTGCTCTTCTTCCTGCGCCGCCTGCTGCTCGAGGTGGGCGGGGACACGCTCTGGCAGACCCGCCTGCGCTCCTTCGGCACCCACGACGGCGTGCTGTCGTTCCGTCACGACGTGCACGGCATGCGCGACTTCACCTTCCTCGACTACCAGATCGAGAACCTGATCCCGGCCACCTACGACATCGAGGATCCCGGCTTCTCGACCAACATCACCGAGGCCATGGCGGCGGACTGGGTGGCGCGCACGAGCCGCCACGACTTCATCGAGCCCGCGCTCCACAACGACAGCTCGATCGGCGATCCGCCGACCGCCATCCACGGCACCGGGCTCCACGACCACGTGCGGCGGGCCACCGAGCGCCTCGGCTTCCCGGTCTACACGTGCGGCCGGCACGCGGGCGGGCACATGCACCCCGAGACGCTCGACGCGATGGACTACCTCTACGCGCACGACGAGCGCCTTCTCGGCACGTGCACGTTCTGCTACTACCACATGATCGAGTACGGGGTCCGCAACCCGGACGTGATGGTCGGCGGCCAGATCGGCGGCAAGCCGCTGACCTACGTGACCGACGTCCGGCGCACCATCGCGACGCCGGGCATCTGGTTCCCGTTTCATCCCGTCGTCACGACCGACGCGGAGTGGAGGCCGCTGCGGGGCTGGGACCGCACCCACGAGTTCGACGCGGCGTCCGAGCTGGTCGAGACCATCTTCGGCAGCCACAGCGCGCGGGTGCCCGGCGTCGACGACCGGCTCGAGAACGGCGTCTACAGCTTCCAGTACCACCCCGAGCTGGCCCGCGACCCGTCGGTGAACGACGGCAAGGGCACGCTGGACTACCTGCGCTACGCGATCAACCTGGCCGAGCGGAGCAACTTCTGGATCGCGACCCAGCGCGATCTCTACCAGCGCATGGCCGACTACGAGGAGCTGGTGTTCGAGACGCGGGACGACGGCCGGGTCGTGACGGTGACGAACCCGACCGCCCGGCCCATCGCCGCGATGGTCCTCGAGCAGCGGCGTCCGTTCGGCAGCGTCTGGGACGGGTCCGAGGAGCTCGTGCACGTGGTGCGGGGGGCCTTCGTCACGATCCCGCCGCTGCCCCCCGGGGCCGCGGTGACCCTCCGCTTCGCCGCGGAGCAGCCGGACGCCCCGCTGGTCCGGCAGCCGAGCACCAAGGGCCTCACCGTCCTCGACGCCCGCCGCGATCCGGCGACCGGGGAAACGCGGATCCGGGTGAAGGTCTGCCGCGCGCAGCCGCTCGCGGTGGAGGGCGTCGATCCCGACGGCGTCTACCGGGTGCAGGTGGACGGCGAGCCGGCCCGCCTCGTCCTGCCGCGCGTGACGCGCACCATCCAGGCGCTGCTGAGCAAGCGGACCGCGGGCGCGGGCCCGCGCGGCCGGCGGGCCACCATCCCCGGGACGCTGCGCTTCCTCGACCTGCTCGTGGTGGGCGACGAGAACCGCTTCGTGGAGCACACCGTCCGCGTCGTCGAGCTGCCCCCCGCGGAGGCGGCCGCGGCGCGGGCCCGGATCCTGGCCGCGATCCCGCCCCGCACCGGGCGCGTCACCTAGCCCGGAAGCTCCGGCTCCATGCGCCGGTCAGGACGAAGCGCGGGAACGTGATCCACTGCTCGACCACGAAGCGGCTCGCGAAGTCGAGCGGGCCCGCGAACGGCGTCGGGGTCTCACGCTCGCGCGCGTGACCTCGGCCTTCCACCACCACCGCGAAGACCAGGCACCCGAGGGCCAGGGCGATTCCGGGGCCGGAGGCCCGGAGCGCGGCCCCGACCAGCAGCAGCGTCCCGGCCAGGAAGAGCGGCACCGCCACCAGGTGCAGCAGCAGATTCACGCGATCCCGGTGCTTGGCCGAGTAGTCGCTCCACTGCCACGCGAGCAGGTTCGGTCTGATCATGTCGTGCCTCCCTATGCCCCTTACCCTCCCAGATAGTGCGCCCGGACGTCCGGGTTCTCCAGCAGCGCCCGGCCGGTGCCCTCGAACCGGTTGCGGCCCAGCTCCAGCACGAACCCGCGGTGCGAGATGGCCAGGGCCTGCTTGGCATTCTGCTCCACCATGAGCACCGCGGTGCCCGCCCGGTTGACCGTCACGATGGTCGAGAACACGATCTCCACCATCCGGGGATCGAGCCCGAGCGAGGGCTCGTCGATCAACAATATTCTGGGGTGGAGCAGCAGCGCGATCGCGATCTCGAGAATCTGCTGCTGGCCGCCCGAGAGGGTCCCGGCCGGCTCCCGTCGCTTGGTCCCGAGCATCGGAAACCGCTCGAGCATCGCCTCGATGTCCCGGCGGACCGAGGCGTCGGCACGGGTGTAGGCGCCCATCTCGAGGTTCTCCTCCACGCTCATCGCGGGGAAGTTGCACCGTCCCTGCGGCACGTAGGAGCAGCCGCGACGCAGGACGGCCACCGGGTTCTCCCCCGCGATCTCCTCGCCGGCCAGCCGGATGCGGCCCCGCGAGGGGGTGACCATGCCGAACACGGTGCGGAGCAGCGTGGACTTCCCGGCCCCGTTGGCCCCGATGATCGAGACGATCTCGCCCGCCCGCACGTCGGCCGAGACGCCGCGCAGCACCTCGATCTCGCCGTACCCGGCGTGCACGTCCTCGAGCTCCAGCAGGATCTCGCCGGGTCCGTCAGCGGCCAAAGTACGCCTCCACGACCTTCGGATCCCGGCGGACGACCTCGGGCGGGCCTTCCGCGATCTTCTGCCCATGGTCGAGCACGATCACCCGCTGGGAGATGTCCATCACCACGTCCATGTTGTGCTCCACCAGCAACACCGTCTTGCCCTGCCGGTGGAGCGCCCGGATCTGGGCCTTCATCTGCTCGATCATGGTCGGGTTCACCGCGGCCGCCGGCTCGTCGAGCAGCAGAAGATCCGGATCCGGCATCAGGGCCGCCGCGAAGGCCAGCAGCTTCCGCTGGCCGTAGGAGAGCGTGCCCGCCGGCGCCTCGGCCCGGGCGCCCAGGCCCACCGAGTCGAGGAGGCTCCGCGCCCGCTCGACCGCCGCCGCCTCCAGACGTCGCACCCGCGGCGCGCGCACCAGCCGGCCGACCAGGCTCTCTTCCTGGTGCTGCTGCAGGAACGTCAGCAGGTTCTCGAGCGCGGAGAGACGGGGAAAGACGCTGACGAGCTGGAAGGTGCGACCGATGCCGAGCCGGGCGATCCGGTGGGCGGCGACCCCGGTCACGTCGCGGCCCTGGAAGGTGACCCGGCCCTCGTCGGGCGCCAGGTAGCCGGTCACGCAGTTGAAGAGCGTGGTCTTGCCCGAGCCGTTGGGACCGATGAGGCTCACCAGCTCGCCCGCCTCGACGGTGAGGTCGACCGCGTCAACCGCGGTGACGCCGAGGAAGCGCTTGGTGAGCCCGCGCGTCTCGAAGAGCGCCATCCCTACGCTCCCGACGAGGCCGGCCGTCGGCGGCGCGACGAAGCCCGGCGCATCAGGCCCTCGAGCCCGTCGGGCGCGCGGATCACGATCACCAGCAGCAGTAGCCCGTAGATCACCATCCGCCAGGTCGGAGCCATGCGGAGGATCTCGGGCAGCGCGGTGAAGGCGGCGGCGCCCACCAGGACGCCCCGCAGGCTCCCCACCCCGCCGAGGAAGACCATGACCAGCAGGTTGACGCTCAAGCTGACGGTCAGCTCTCCCGGGCAGAGCACGCCCACGTAGGAGACGTAGAGCGCGCCGATCCCGCCCGCCACCCCGCCCCCGATCACGAAGGCGAGCATGCGGTACCGGAGCGGATCGATCGACGCGGCGGCGGCCAGGGTCTCGTTGTCCCGAACGGCGTGGAAGGCCCGCCCGAGCCGGAACGTGGTGAGCCCCCGATAGAGGAGAGCGACCAGGGCCAGGGCGCCGAGCCCCATCCAGTAAAACGCGGGGAGGGTGGCGATCCGGAGCGCGCCCACCTGCGGCTTGGGGATGCCGGTCACGCAGAGCGGTCCGTGGGTGAAGTCCACCCAGTTGGTGGCCACGACCTGGGTCGCGATCGCGAAGCCGAGCGTCCCCATCGCGAAGCTGTGCTCGGTCAGCCGGAACATGGGCACGCCCACCGCGAGCGCGACCACCGCGGCCAGCGCGATGCCGGCGGGCAGCGCGAACGCGAAGGGCCAGCGGGCCTCGGTGGCGAGGAGGGCCAGCGTGTAGGCGCCGAGGCCGAAGAAGGCGGGGTGGGCCAGCGAGAGGCTCCCTACGTGGCCCACCACCAGGTCGTAGCTCAGCGCCAGCGCCCCGTAGAGCACGGTGAAGATCAGCACGTGGAGGACGTAGCGCTGCTGGCCGGGCACCACCGCCGCGGCGATCCACGGGACCGCGACCAGCGCGGCCGAGCCCAGCACCCACCGGGTGGCGCGCACGATCAGATCCCGATCCGCCGGCCGAAGAGCCCCTGCGGCCGTACCAGCAGCACCGCCACCATGACCACGAACGCGATCGCGTCCTTGTACGCGTAGGAGAGGTAGCCCGCCGCGAGCGACTCCGCGATGCCGATCAGGAAGGCGGCCGCGATGGCCCCCCGCACGTAGCCGAAGCCGCCCACGATGACCGCCGCGAAGGCCTTCAGGGTGAGCAGGGCGCCCACGTCGGGGAAGATGCTGAAGAGCGGGGAGACCAGCGCAGCCGCCGCCGCGGCCAGCCCCGCCGAGATGCCGAAGGTGGCGAGCGCGACCTGCTGGACGTCGACCCCGACCACCGCGCACGCCTCGCGGTTCTGCGACATGGCGCGCATCGCCTTCCCGAGCCGCGCGTGGGCCACGAACCACTCGAGGGCGGCGAAGATCGCGACCGCCGCGACCAGCACGAGCACGCGCTGCCACGCCATCCGCACCCCGCCCACGTCGAGGATGGCGGCCGAGAGCCGCGTCGGCACCTCCTTGGGCTGGGTGCCGAACACGATGATCGCCAGGTTGGTGAGCGTGATCGAGGTGGCAAGGGTGGCGATGAGCTGCACGTGCCAGGTCCGGGCCAGGATGGTGCGGATCACCGCTCGCTCGTAGGCGAGCCCGAAGACCGCCAGCGCGGCCACCGCGGCGAGGCCGGCCACCGGATACGGCAGCCCCAGCTCGGCGTACGCGTACCAGAACGCGTAGCCCCCCAGCATGTAGAACTCGCCGTGGGCGAAATTGATGAGGCGCACCACCCCGAACATGAGGGCCAGGCCGGTGGCCACCATCGCGTAGAGCGATCCCAGGGTGAGGCCGTGGACGAGCTGCTCGACGAGATCGCTCAAGCGCGCGCTACGGCTGGATCGGGATCTTCTCCAGCACCTTGAGCTGGCCGCCGCTGATCTCGACCAGGAGCATGTTGATGAACGCCTGGTGGGTGTCGTCGAACTTGATCCGCCCCACCGGGGTGTTCGGGACGTCCACCTCCTCGAGCGCGTCGCGGATTGCCTTGCGATCGGCCTTCCCGGTCTTCTTGATCGCCTGCTCGATGGCGGGCGCCACCGCGTAGCGGAACGCGATGGCGGCGAGGCTGCCGTGGATGCGCACCGGGACCTTCCAGCGCTCGAGCCACTGCTTCTCCCACGCCGGATCGAGGGCCGGCGTCCAGTAGGTGGCCTCCACCAGGCCATCGGCGATGTTGGGGCTGTCCCGCACCTGGTACAGGAACTCGACCGTTCCCATACTCCCCCGCGCGAAGAGCTTCTGATTGAGGCCGAGCTCCCGGTACTGGCGCATGAACACGCTGCCCTCGCTCGCGAGCATCACCAGGAGCACCCCCTCCGGGGCGGCGCGCTTCACCCGGGTGAGCACCGGCCGGTAGTCGGCCTGGCCGCGGTCGAAGAACTCGGTCGACAGCAGCTTGATGCCGACCTTCTTGAACGCGGCGTCGTAGGCCGCGGCGGCCCCGCGCCCGAAGTCGTCGTTCTGGGCGAAGATCGACACCGTTTTGGCCTGCTGGACCATGTACTTGGCGAACTGGTTGGCGAGCATCACGTCGTCGGGGTTCACCCGGAACGCCCACTCGTTGCCGTTCTTGCCGATCTGGTCGCGGATCTTGGGATGGCTGCACGCCTCGATCACCATCGGCACCTGCAGCTCCTTCACCACCGGCAGGGCTCCGAGGCAGGCTCCGCTATGGGTCTGACCGATGATGACGTCCACCTTGTCCACGTCGACCAGCTTGCGCACCGCGCTCACCGCCTCGCCGGGGGTGCCCGCGTTGTCGCCGAAGTAGAGCTCGATCTTGCGGCCCGCGATCCCGCCCTTGGCGTTGTACTCGTCGGCGAGCATCTGGGCCGCCCACTTGACCCCCTCCCCGGTGATGGCGGAGGGCCCGGTCATGGCCGAGGAGAACCCCACCCGGATCGCCGGCGCGGTCTGCGCCCCCGCCGGCGGCGCCTCCGCGGCGAGCCCCCAGGCCAGCCCCACTGCGATTGCGACCCCGATTGCCCGGTATCCGGTGCGTGTCATCGCGCTCTCCTCGCTCGGCCTCAGCCGAGGATCTGCAGTTCCTGGCTCGACTGGGTGAGCCGCCGGACTCCGGCGGCGGTGATCTCGACCGCGTCCTCCACCTGGATCCCGCCCCACCCGTGCTCGTAGTACGGGGTCTCCACGCAGAAGACCATGCCCGGCTCCAGCACCGTCTGCCCCGCCGCGTTGATGGTGGGCGGATCGTAGGGTTCGAGCCCGATCCCGTGGCCCACGTGGTTGCGCTGGTAGTGCGGCATGCCGGCCTCGCGGGTGATCTTCATCCCGATCTCGAAGATCTGGCTCACCGGCACCCCGGGCTTCATGGCCGCGATGGCCGCGATCTCCCCGTCGCGGATCGCGTCGTAGTAGCGCCGCTGCTTCTCGGTGGGCGTCCCCAGCACCGCGGTGCGCGAGATGTCGGAGCGGTAGCCCTGGTACACGCAGCCGAGGTCGAGACGGACCAGGTCACCCGCCTTGAGCGCGGTCTCGGAGGCGTACACGTCGGCGAGCGCGGCCCGGTGGGGGCCGATGGTCACCACCGTGAAGAACGTCTGGGCCCCGCGGCGGATCACTTCCTGCTCGAAGGCGATCGCCGCCTCGCGCTCGGTGACGCCCGCCTTGAGCATGCCCCAGATCGCGGCGATCCCGTCCTCGGCGATCCGGGCCGCCTTCTCGAGCCGGGTGACCTCCACCGGACTCTTGACCATTCTGGCAATTCGGAAGTGGGCGTAGGCCGGCGTGATCGTGGTGCCCGCGAGCTGCTCGCCGAGGCGCTGCCACGTGGCGGGAAAGACACCCGCCTCGTCGACGGCGATCCGCCGCCCGGTGACCCCGAAGGCCCCCAGCACCTCGCGCAGCGCCTCGCCGGGCCCGGCGGCGGGCCGACTCGTGATCTCCCGCACCCGCGTGGCGATCGGCCCCGGCTCGTCGGTGTAGTTGAAGAAGAAGTTGCCGTAGCAGGCGATGCGGTCCACCTCGATGCCGTCGGCCGAGACGCCGGTCGAATCGATGAACGGGATCACGAGCCCAACCCCCTGGCGCGTGAACACCCCGTAGAGCTCGAGGCCGCGGAAGAGCGCGTGGGCGATCGAGCGGAAGCCGGTGACGTACTGCAGATTCTCGGGAGTGGTGGCCACGAGGGCGTCGAGCCCCTCCGCGTCCAGCACCTTCGTGAGCCGTGCCTTCACGTGCTGATCCATGACGATCTCCTCGGACGTCTGAGCCTAGCGGAAATTGGGGAGGACTTCCTGGCCGAACAGCTCGATGGCCTCCTGCATCTCGGTCACCGTGTTGGCCACGAACAGCATGCCCGCGAAGGTGGTGACCCCCACCCGCGCGTAGGCGCGGATGCGCTCCGAGATCTCGGCCGGGCTGCCGATCAAATTGCGCGCGTCGAAGCCCCCGGTTTGCTCGCGCAGGGTCGACTTCTTGAGCGACTCCAGGTGCTGGAAGAGCTGCGAGCCGCGGAAGCGGGCCACCGCCTCGTCGTGGGTGCGTCCGATCGACACCGCGAACTGCGGCGCGATGTCGATGGCCGACCCGTCGCGGCCCGCCCCCGCGGCGGCGCGATGGATGTCGTCGATCCCGCGCGCGATCTCCTCGGGCAAGAGCACCGCGGGCATCCAGCCCTGCGCGTACTGCCCGGCGCGACGCCGCACCTCGGGGTGGTTGCCGCCCGCGTAGATCGGCATGGGCCGCTGCACCGGCTTCGGGAAGCATTCGACTTCCTCGAACTGCACCGCCTGGCCGCGAAAGGTCGCCCGCCGCTCGGTGAAGAGCAGCCGCAGCGCCTGCATCCCCTCGTCGACGATGGTCCCGCGGCGCACCCCGCGCGCGTTCGGGAAGAGCGCCTCGTACTCCTCGCGGTAGGCCCCGGTGCCCACCCCCAGGATGACCCGGCCGCCGGAGAGCTGGTCGAGCGTGGCCACCTGCTTGGCGAGCACCGGCATGTTGCGCATCGGCAGCACGATGATCCCGGTGGCGAATCGGAGCCGGGTGGTGCGGGCCGCGCAGTAGCTGAAGGTGATGAGCGGCTCGAAGAAGTTGGGCGGGTCCGGGAACTCGCGCTGGACGTACCGCTGGGTCGTCATGTGGTCGTTGCCCCACACCGAGTCGAACCCGAGCCGCTCGCAGAGCAGCGCGATGGGCAGGATGTCGGCCGGCGCCGCGAACGGCACCGGGTACATCATGCCCTCGATGCAGGTCGGGATGTGGACGCCGAACCTCACGCGCGGCTCCTCCACCACGGCCCCAGCTCGGCGCCGATGACGCCCAGCTGCTCCACCGGGTCCGCCTCCCCGGCGGGCAGGGCGATCGGGGTGTCGAGCCCCGCGTCGCGCCACTCGCAGAGCCGCGCCCGCACCTGGTCCGGCGTGCCCGCGAGCGCGAGGGCGTCGACGTGCGCGTCGGTCACGCAGCGCGCCCCCGACTCGCCGCCGGCGCGCGCGGCGCGGACGGCGAGCGTCTCCGCGGCGGTGACGCCCGCGTCGGCCAGGATGGACTGGCCGTGCAGGTGCGCCAGGTACCGCGCGAGCAGCGGCCGGACCGCCCGGCGCGCCGCGGCCGCGTCGCGGCCGATCGCGGTCGGCACGTAGGCGAGCACCGGGAACCGTCCCGCGTGGCCGGCCCTGCGCCGGGCCGCGGCCGCGGTGTCGCACACGCGGCGGACGTGGGCGGGCGACGACATGATCGAGCACACCACCCCGTCCGCGACCGCGCCCGCGAGGGCGAGCGCCCGCGGCCCCTTCACGCCCAGCACGATCGGCAGGGTGGCCTGCGCCGGTTTGAACTCGAGCGCGACGTCTCGCAGAGAGAACGCGGCGCCCTCGTGGCTCACCCGCTCGCCGGCCCAGAGCCGGCGCACGACGTCGACGCACTCGGCGAGCGTGGCGAGAGGCCGCGGCGCCGGGATCGCCATCTGCTCCTCGATCCACCGCCGCACCCCGGCGCCGAGCCCGAGCACGACGCGTCCCGGCGCGATGCCGGCCAGGGTGGCCGTCTCCATGGCGAGCAGCGCCGGGTGCCGGGTGTACGGATTGACCACGCCCAGGCCGATCCCGAGCCGGGTGGTCACCGCGGCGGCGGCCCCCGCCACCGCGAAGGCGCCAGTCTGGAAGTAGTCCTCGATGAACCAGAGGCTGTCGAGGCCGCCCCGCTCGGCGGCCCGGGCCCGCTCGACGACGTGGCCGGGCGTCCCCTCGCCCAGCAGCACCGCGCCCAGGCTAGGGCCGGAGCCGAAGCCCATAGCGCTCCTCGAGCACGGTCAGGGTGGACACGAAGTCGCTCCCGGCGGCGGGCACGTCGGGCAGCCAGGCGCGGCTCGCCCCGTAGTCCTTGAGCCCGCCCGAGGTGAGCACGACGACGATACGTTGATCGGGGCGCAGGTTGCGCGCGCGGACCTGCTGCATCACCGCGGTCAGCCCGACCACCGCGGAGGGCTCGGCATAGAGCCCCTCCTCGCTCGCGAGCGCCCGCTGGGCCTCGAAGATCCCCTCGTCGGTGATCGGCACGCCGAGCCCGTCCGAATCGCGCAATGCGGTGAGCCCCTGGTAGGTCCCGTACGGCGAGGCGATCGAGAACGCGACCGAGGAGCCCGCCACCACCTTCGCGGGCGTCTCGAGCTTTCGCTCGAGCGCGTGCGCGAGGGGCCCGAACGGCTCCGCCGCGAGCATGCGGGGCCGCGCCTTCACGAGACCCAGGCGCTCGAGCTCCACCCAGCCCTTCCAGATCCCGAAGAGGCCGTCGCTGTAGCAGCTCGGTACCGCCACCACGTCGGGCGCGGTCCAGCCGAGGTCCTCCGCGATCTCGTAGGCGATGGTCTTGTAGCCCTCCACCCCGAACGGGTTCGAGCCGATCGGCGGCACCACCCAGCCGCTGGTGGGATACCAGCCGCAGCGCTCGATGCCCTCGCGCATCAGCGTCCAGCGCTGCTCGGAGGTGGCGCAGGCCACCACCGCCGCACCGTAGGACTGCATCAGCGTCTTCATAGTGTCCGGCACCGAGGCGAGCGTGAAGATGACGCACGGCAGCCCCGCCCGCGCCGCGTAGGCCGCGGTGGAGGCCCCGTGGTTGCCGGTCGACGCGATCGTGATCACCCGGGCCCCGGTGGCCACCGCGTGCGTCACCGCGAGCGAGCAGAGGCGGTCCTTGTAGGACCACGTCGGGTTCTGGCTCTCGTCCTTGGCGTAGAGGTGCGGGACGCCGAGGCGGCGCCCGAGCCGCTCGAGGGGCACCAGCGGGGTGGCGCCCTCGCCCAGCGAGACCGGCTCCGCGTCCGGCAGCGGGAGCAGCCGACGGAAGCGCCAGAGGCTGCGCGGCGCGGCCGGGAAGCTCTCCGGGGTCAGCGGGCCACGCGCGGCGGCGGGGACGCGGACGGTGAGGTTGACGTTGACCGACTGCTGCGCGCAGCGAGGACACCCGGTGAAAAGCCGCTGATCATCGTAGACCGCGTGACACCGAAGACACTCGAGCTCGGCCACTACCGGGGCGGACGCCATCGGCGGCGAGGTTAGCAAGCGTGCTGCGGAGTGTCAACCGAGGCGACCCGTGCGCCCCGCGCGCGCGGCGGCCCAGAGTCGAGCGGGCGTGATCGGCAGCTCGTTCACCTCGATCCCGAACGGCGCCAGGGCGTCGGCGACCGCGTTGGCCAGCACTGCGGGCGGGCCGAGGGTGCCGCCCTCACCCACCCCCCGCACGCCCAGCAGATTCTCCGCCGGCACCTCCACGTGAGCCAGCTCGAAGGCGGGCAGGTCCGCCGCGGCGGGCAGCGCGTACTCCATCAGCGTGCCGGTCAGGAGCTGCCCGGCGTCGTCGTAGATCAAGTGCTCCAGGAGCGCGCCGCCGATACCCTGGGCGATCGCGCCCTGGACCTGTCCCTCGACGATGAGCGGGTTGATCACCCGCCCGGTGTCCTCGACGCAGATGTAGCGGCGGATGTGAACGCGGCCGGTCGCCACGTCGACCTCGACCACCGCGGCCTGGGCCCCGGCCGCGAAGGTGCCGCGGATCGGATCGTAGAAGCGCGTGGCCTCGAGGCCGGGCTCGGTCTCGGGGGGGAGCCGGTGCGTCTCGAGATGCGCGACCCGCGCGACGTCGAGCATCGACACGCCCCGGCCGGGCATCCCACGCACCGCGATCCGGCCGCCGGCCACCTCG
>Ga0257156_1000056_pt1 | contig 14611 bp, 12 predicted proteins | sample NI49A_FD_185989 | JGI IMG/M metagenome (GOLD analysis project Ga0257156, IMG submission 185989) | Soil microbial communities from H.J. Andrews Experimental Forest, Oregon, United States - NI-49-A | ecosystem: Environmental > Terrestrial > Soil > Temperate forest > Bulk soil | place: USA: Oregon... | reverse complement strand
AGGCGGACCATCGGCTGCTCCGCGAGACCGGGCGCCGGGTCGTCACCGGCTGAGCCGCCCGCCCCATGTGGATCGTCCGGATCGCGCTGGACCGGCCCTACACCTTCGTCGTCCTCGCGCTCCTCATCCTGATCGCGAGCCCGGTGGTGATCGCGCGCACCCCCACCGACATCTTCCCCGCGATCAACATCCCGGTCATCGCGGTGGCCTGGCAGTACAGCGGGCTCAACACCGAGGAGCTGGAAGGGCGGATCACCACCTCCTACGAGCGCGTGCTCACCACCACGGTGGACAACATCCAGCGCATCGAGTCCACCACCGTGAACGGCCAGGCCATCATCAAGGTCTACCTCCAGCCGAACGCGCGGCTCGACACCGCCAACGCCCAGATCACCGCGATCTCGCAGACCGTGCTCCGCCAGTACCCGCCGGGGATCGGCCCGCCGCTGATCATCAACTTCAGCGCCTCCAGCGTGCCGATCCTCCAGCTCGCGCTCTCCGGGGAAGGCCTCGCCGAGCAGCAGCTCTTCGACCTGGGGGTCAACTTCCTGCGGCCCCAGCTCGTGACCATCCCGGGGGTGGCCATCCCGTACCCGTTCGGGGGCAAGCAGCGCCAGGTCATGGTGGATCTCAATACCCGGATGCTGCAGGCCAAGGGGCTGGCTCCCAACGACGTGCTCAACACCATAAATCTACAAAACCTGATCCTGCCCTCCGGCACCGCCAAGATCGGCCAGTTCGAGTACTACGTGAACCTCAACGCGTCCCCGCGCACGGTGCCGGAGCTGGCCGACCTGCCGATCAAGGTGGTGGGCAACTCCACGATCTACCTCCGCGACGTCGCCAACGTGCGCGACGGCTTCAGCGTGCAGACCAACATCGTGCGCCGCGACGGCCGCCGCGGCACCTTGCTCACCGTGCTCAAGGCGGGCGACGCCTCGACCCTCGACGTGGTGGACAACATCCGGGCCGCGATCCCACGGGTGGCCACCACCCTGCCGCCCGAGCTGAAGGTCGACCTGCTCGCGGACCAGTCCATCTTCGTGCGCGGGGCGATCTCGGGCGTGATCCACGAGGCGATCATCGCCGCGTGTCTCACCGCCCTGATGATCCTGCTCTTCCTGGGCAGCTGGCGCAGCACCCTGATCATCGCGGTCTCGATCCCCCTGTCGATCCTGACCTCGGTGATCGTGCTGAGCTTCCTGCGCGAGACCATCAACATCATGACCCTGGGCGGCCTCGCCCTCGCGGTCGGCATCCTGGTCGACGACGCCACCGTGACCATCGAGAACATCGAGCGCTTCCTCGAGGATGGGCGGGAGCTGCGCGACGCGATCTTCGAGGGCGCGGCCCAGATCGCGGTGCCGGCCCTGGTCTCCACCCTCTGCATCTGCATCGTGTTCCTGCCCATGTTCTTCCTGAGCGGGGTGGCCCGCTACCTCTTCGTGCCGCTCGCGGAGGCGGTGGTCTTCGCGATGCTCGCGTCCTACCTGCTCTCGCGCACCCTCGTGCCCACCCTCGCGATGTACCTGCTGCGCCCGCGCGACCACCATCCGGCCCCCACCCGCAACCCGCTCGCGCGGTTCCAGCGCGCCTTCGAGCGCGGTTTCGAGCGGCTGCGCGCGGCCTACCGGGGCCTGCTCATCCGGCTGATCTCGCGCCAGGGCGCCTTCGTGGCCGTCTTCCTGGTGGCCTGCCTGTCCGCGTGGCTCCTGCTGCCGTGGCTCGGCGAGAACTTCTTCCCGACCAGCGACAACGGGCAGTTCATCCTCCACCTGCGGGCCAAGACCGGTACCCGCATCGAGGAGACCGCCCGCCTCGCCGACCTGGTGGAGGCGTCGATCCGGCGTGAGATCCCGGCCGAGGAGCTCGACAACATCATCGACAACATCGGGCTGCCCTACTCGACGATCAACTACATGTACAGCCGCTCCGGCTTCATCGGCACCTCGGACGCGGACATCCTGGTGACCCTCAAGGAAGGGCACCGGCCCACCCTGGACCACATGCGCACCCTGCGGGCGCGGCTGCCCCAGGAGTTCCCGGGGGTGAGCTTCTACTTCGTGCCCGCCGACATCGTGACCCAGATCCTGAACTTCGGCCTGCCCGCCCCGATCGACGTGCAGGTCGAGGGCAACGACATCGAGGGCAACCGCCAGGTGGCGAACCAGATCCTCGCCGACCTGCGGCAGGTCTCCGGGCTCACCGACCTGCGCATCCAGCAGACCTTCGACTACCCGAACTTCCAGGTGAGCGTCGACCGGACGAAGGCCGCGGGTGCGGGGTTCACTCCTCGAGACGTCGCCAACAGCGTGCTGCTCACCCTGAGCGGGAGCGGCCAGACCACTCCGATCCAGTTCCTCAACTGGCAGAACGGGGTCAGCTACAACCTGATCGCCCAGGCGCCTCAGTACTCGGTCCAGTCGCTCCAGGATCTCCAGAACGTGCCGATCAGCGGGGCGACCACCGCGCGCCCCCAGATCCTCGGCGACATGGCCTCGATCTCGCGCACCACCGGGATGGCGGTGGTCTCGCACTACAACACCCGGCGGGTGGTCGACATCTACGGCTCGGTGCAGGACCGGGATCTCGGCGCGGTGGGTCGCGACATCACCCGGATCGTCGACGCGCACCGCCCGAACCTGCCGCGGGGCAGCTTCGTGACCCTGCGCGGGCAGGTGGAGACCATGCGGGCCTCCTACGTGGGCCTGCTCGGCGGGCTCGCGTTCGCGATCGTCCTCGTCTATCTTCTGATCGTCGTGAACTTCCAGTCCTGGCTCGACCCCTTCATCATCATCACCGCGCTGCCCGCCGCCCTCGCCGGCATCATCGTGTTCCTGTTCCTCACCGGCACCACGCTGAGCGTGCCGGCCCTGATGGGCGCGATCATGTGCATGGGGGTCGGTACCGCCAACAGCATCCTGGTGGTGTCCTTCGCCAAGGAGCGCCTGGGCGAGCACGGCGACGCGCGGGAGGCCGCCATCGAGGCGGGCGTCACCCGCTTCCGGCCGGTGCTCATGACCGCGCTCGCCATGGTCATCGGCATGATCCCGATGGCGCTGGGCCTGGGCGAGGGCGGCGAGCAGAACGCCCCGCTCGGCCGGGCGGTCATCGGCGGGCTCGTCTGCGCCACCATCGCGACCCTGGTCTTCGTGCCCGCGGTGTTCAGCCTGCTGCACGGGCGTCGCCGCCTCGCCGCTCCCGCCGTCCCGGAGGCGGCCGCGTGAGGGGCTCGCGCGGGGTCTGGATCCTCCTGCTCGTCGTCTTCGCGCTGGCGATCGCCATCTACTCCGGGCTCCACGGGCGGCGGGGGGCCGACGCGGCGCTGAAGCGGGCGACCCAGGAGGCGGCGGTCCCGACGGTGGCGGTGATCTACCCGTCCGCCTCCTCGCCCAGCGACGAGCTGGTGCTGCCGGGCACCGCGCGCGCCTTCACCGACGCGCCGATCTACGCGCGCGCCAACGGCTATCTCAAGAAGTGGTACGCCGACATCGGGGCGCGGGTGACCCAGGGCCAGGTCCTCGCCGAGATCGAGACCCCGGAGCTCGACCAGCAGCTCCGGCAGGCGCGCGCCGATCTGGAGAACGCGCGGGCCAACATGGACATGGCCCACACCACCGCCGACCGCTGGCAGACCCTGCTCAAGCGCGACGCGGTCTCGCGCCAGGAGACCGACGAGAAGGTCAGCGACTACAACGCCAAGCGGGCCATCGTCGAGTCGAACGGGGCCAACGTGCAGCGGCTCGAGAATCTACAGGCCTTCCAGCGCGTCACCGCGCCCTTCGACGGCGTGATCACCGCGCGCAACACCGACGTGGGCGCGCTGATCGACGCGGGGGCGAGCGCCCAGGCCCGCGAGCTCTTCCGGCTCGCCTCGACCAGCCGGCTGCGCGTGTTCGTCTCGGTGCCGCAGGCCTACGCGCAGGCCGCGCGGCCCGGCACCCCGACCCAGATCACCCTCGAGGAGAACCCCGGCAAGATCTACCGGGGCACGCTGGCCCGGACGTCGACCGCGCTCGACCCGACCGCCCGCACCATGCTGAGCGAGGTGGAGATGGACAACCCGAACGCCGAGGTCCTGCCCGGCGCGTACGTGGTGGTCCGCCTGCGGGTCGGGCTCGAAACAAAGGGGATGACCATCCCGGCCAACACCCTGCTTTTTCGCTCGGAGGGACTGCGGGTCGCGGTGGTGCGCGACGGCCGCGCCGAGCTGGTGCCGGTGACCCTCGGGCGCGACTACGGCCGCAGCGTCGAGGTGGTGGCCGGCCTCCAGCCGAGCGACGCGGTGATCCTCGATCCCGCCGACTCGCTGGTCAGCGGCGCCCTCGTCCGGGTGCGGCCGACCGAGCCCGCGAAGCCGGGCGCACCGGCGCCGGCCGCGAAGACGCCGGGCGGCTAGTCTCCCGGCGCGCGGCGGGCGCGGCCGCGGGCCGGCTCGCGTGCCAGCGCGCCACCTCCTCGCCGGTGGCGAACCACACGCCGCGGGACCGCCGCATGTAGGTCACCAGGTCCTCGAGCAGGGCGATGCGGGACGCCCGGCCGCTCACGAACGGGTGGCAGGTCAGCACGAAGCAGCCATTCTCGCGGTGCATCGCGGCGAACTCCTTGCTCCACATCTGCAGCACGCGGCCCGGATCCGCGATCGCGTTGGTGGCGCCGTACACGTGACGGAACAGCGGCGCGTCGTCGAGCAGCCACTGAACCGGCACCTCGATCAGCGGCCCCTGGCCGGTCTCGACCTCGTAGGGCACGTCGTTGCCCATCAGCGAGGTGTCGTAGAGGAAGCCGTGACGCTTCAGGAGATCGGGGGTCCACACGTTCACGTCCCATGAGGGCGAGCGGTAGCCGGCCGGGCGCACCCCCAGGCGCGACTGGAGGATGTCGAGCTGTTCGCGCATCACCCGCTCCTCCTGGGCCTCGTCGAGGAAGCTCAGCGCCTCGTGCATGTTGCCGTGGGCCCCGATCTCGTGGCCCGCGTCGCGGATGCGCGTGGACTCGGCCGGATGGTGCTCGACGGTCCAGCCCGGGATGTAGAAGCTGGCCCGGAGCTTCAGGCGGTCGAGCAGGCGCAGGATGCGGTCGACCCCGACGCGGGGGCCGAAGCGCCGCTCCTCGAGATCGCCGAGGCTCCGCCGGGCCTTCTCGGGCTCGCGGAAGAGGAAGCCGGACTCGGCGTCGAAGTCGAAGGACAGGACTGCGGCGGACTGCTTGCCGTCGGGCCAGCGGTAGCGCATCGCGATCTCCTGGGGTGAGGCGAGCGGGATCAGCCCGACACCCAGCCGCCGCTCGGGTGGAGGATCTGTCCGGTGAGATAACCCGCGTCGTCGGCGGCCAGGACGAGGGCGCAGTAGGCCACGTCCTCCACGCTGCCGAAGCGGCGGAGCGGCAGCTCGGCCAGGCGGCGGGTGCGGTACTCGTCGGTCATCACGTCGCGGCTCATGTCGGTCTCGATGCCGCCCGGCGCGATCGCGTTGACGGTGATGCCGTGCTGGCCGACCTCGGAGGCGAGCGCGCGGGTGAGCGACTCGATCGCGCCCTTGGTGGCCGCGTAGGCCGCGAAGCCCCCGCCGCCCACCGGGCGCTGGGCGAGCTGGGTGGAGAGGTTGATGATGCGGCCGCCCTTGCGCTCGATCATCGGGGGCAGGGCGTGGCGGCTGCAGTAGAGTGTGCCCATCACGTTGATGTCGAACATGCGGCGGCACTCCGCCTCCGGCACCTGCAGCAGCGGGCCGCGCACCATGATCCCCGCGTTGTTGACCAGGACGTCGAGGCGGCCGAAACGCTCGAGGGTCGTCTCGATCAGCCGGCGCGCGTCGTCCTCGCGGGCCACGTCACCGCGCAGGGCGACCGCCTCGGTCCCGAGCCGGCCGGCCTCCGCGACGACCTCGCGCGCCCCGGCCTCGCTGCCGAGGTAGTTGGCCGCGAGGCGCGCGCCCTCGCGGGCGAAGGCCACCGCGATGGAGCGGCCGAAGCCGCGGCCCGCGCCGGTGATCAGCGCGACCTTGCCCGCGAGGCGACCGGCCGGGACGGCCACCGGCAGGCCCTCAGGCGCGCCCGGCCGCGGCGGTCTTCTGCAGCCAGAACCGGGCCAGGTCGATGGGCTTGGGCCACCACACGCGGCCCTTGCCGAGGATGAGCTGGATGAGCCGCTCCACCATGCGCAGGCGCGAGGTGCGGCCGATGATCTGCGGGTGGGCGAGCCAGTTGAAGAAGCCGCCCTCGGCGTAGAGGCCCTCGAACTCCTCGGACCAGATCTCCCACACGTCCTGCTGGCTCCAGATGCCGTTGCCGACCGGCGGCACCGAGCTCCACATGAAGAAGGGGGCGTCGTTGTTGCACCACGCGGTCGGGAATTCCACCAGCGGGCCGTGCTCGGTCTGGACCGCGTACGGGAGATCGGTGTCGAGCGCGTTGCTGTGATAGACGAAGCCGTGGTGGGCGAGCAGCTCCATGGTGTGCCGGCTCGGGTCGGCCGACGGCGTGCGCGAGCCGAGCGGCTTCACCCCCAGGATCTTCTTGAAGATGTCGAGGCTCTTGACCAGCAGCTCCTCCTCCTCCTCGCGGCTCTTCATGAAGAAGGGTTTCTCGTGGAGATAACCGTGATGGCCCACCTCGTGGCCGCGCCGGACGATGTCCTCGCAGAGCGCGGGGTAGCGCTCCACGATCCAGCCCGGGATGAAGATGCACGTCTTGAGGCCGTAACGGTCGAGCAGGTCGAGGATGCGCGGCATGCCGGTCTTGGGGCCGTAGGCGCCCATCGACATGTGCAGGGGGCGGTCCGCCAGCGCGGGATCCCGGTGGATCCACGGGCTCTCCCCGTCGAGGTCGAACGTCATCATGATGGCGCACCGCGCGCCGTCGGGCCAAGCCACCGTCTCCGGCATCGTGTCCTCCGGGGAAGCCGAGGGAAGAGCGAGCGCGACCGCCGTCGCCGTCGAGGCAGCAGCATAGACCAGCGTTCCCGCCGTTCGCAACGCCGGCGAGCCCCGCGGCGCCGTGACTCCGCGCGTCAGGCGTTGGGAGCCGGGGAACCATCGCGAGGGCTCCGCGGTTGGCACTGCGGGAGGGCCTGCTCATGCTCACATTGCTTCGTCGGTTCGCGCTCCGTGGTGTCCTGGCGGTCGCGCTCCTCACGCTCGGCCTGTCTGGCATCGCCAGCGCCGACGGGGGCGGTGGCGCAGGGGCCATCGGCACCCCCGCCCGGCCCGAGGATCCCCAGTACACCGCCGCCGTGAAGGCCATCAAGGCGGGCGAGTACGCAAAGGCGATCCCGCTGCTGGAGGGCGTGACCTCGCGCGACGGGAAGAACGCGGATGCCTACAACTGGCTCGCGTATGCCACCCGTAAGAACGGCAACCCCAGCGCCGCCATTCCGATCTACCAGAAGGCGCTCGCCATCGACCCCAAGCACAAGGGCGCCCACGAGTACATCGGGGAGGCGTACCTCATGCTCGACGATCTGCCCCACGCCAAGGAACATCTGAAGACGCTCGACTCGCTCTGCTTCATCACGTGCGAGGAGTTCCGCGATCTCCGCCGCGCGGTCGAGGCGTACGAGAAGTCGGGCGGGAAGTCGAAGCCTACCGCGTCTCAGTAGATTCGGCGGGGTGGGCGGTGGGAGGTGGGGGCAGGGGGGCCGCTGACCACGGCCCTCTGCGGCCTCCCGCCTTAGCGCCAGGATTTCCCAACCCGGGTGGCTTCAGGCGTCGCGACGCATAGCCGGAACGGGTCAGTCTGCCCCCCTGCCCCCCACCTCCCCCCGCCCACCCCGCCGCCTCGCGGAGCCCCAGAGAATCCACTCCAGCCAAAACCTTTCGGCGCCTCTGTGGCGTTTGATTGGTTCGAATGCTGGATGCTGGAAGGTTTCGAAACAACCGGGCGGGAGGGTAGGCGGGCGAGCGGGAGGGGCGGGGGAAGGGGCAGACTGACCCGTTCCAGCTATGCGTCGCGACGCCGAAAACCGCCCAGGTTGGGAAATCCTGACGGTCAAGCGGGAGGCCGAGACGGCCGTGGTCAGCGGCCCCTCCCCCCGCCCCTCCCGCTCGCCCGCCTACCCGGAAGACGACGCTAGGCGAAGTTGTAGAGCCGCGCCGCGTTCTCGCACACGATCTTCCGCCGAACGTCCGCCGGGAGGTGCCCCAGCTCGCGGGCGATGTATTCGCGAGAGTCCGGCCACACCCCGTCGGGATGCGGGAAGTCCGACCCCCACATCACCTTGTCCACGCCGAGCTCGTCGAGGAGCTTCACGCCCACCGGGTCCGTCTGGTACGTCGCCCACACCTGGCGCTTCCAGTACTCGCTCGGTGGCATGGTGAGCGAGAGATCCTTGAACTGGTCCTCCCACTCGCTGTCCATGCGCCAGAGGATGTAGGGGATCCAGCCGATGCCGGCCTCGCCCAGGACCACGCGCAGGCGCGGGAAGCGCTCGAGCACGCCGCCGTAGATCATCGCCATCAGGATGTTGGCCATGTTGATCTGGAAGCCGGTGATGTGGGTGGCGAAGGCGATCCGGGAGGCACGCCGGTCCTCCGCCGACATGTCCGCGGGCGCGCGCGAGGGATCCGAGCCGACGAAGACGAGCTTCTGGAGGTTGTCGGGCAGGCGGCTGCCGATGGTGTGGAAGTGCAGCGGCAGCCCGCTGGTCTGGATGACTTCCCACAGCGGGTTCCAGTAAGGATCCCAGAGTGGGGTCAGGTCCGGAGAGTTCGCGATGTCGAGCCCGCGCACCGCGCCGCGCTTGGCCACCCGCTCGACCTCGGCGATGGCCGCGTCGATCGGCGCGTTCGGGATCGAGGCGAGCCCGGCGAAGCGCTCGGGGTGCGTCGAGCAGAAATCGGCGAGCCACTCGTTGTAGACGCGGATCACCTCGACGACCGCCTCCGGATCGTTCATGCGGCCGGTCGCGCCGAGGATGCCGTAGAGGACCTCGGCCTGCACCCCGTCGCGATCCTGGTCCTTCAGGCGCAGCTCGGGATCGGTCAGCCGCCGGATCCCCTTCTTGCCGTCCGAGTAGAGGCCGGTCTCCGCCATGCGGTCCGCCCGGTGGATGCGCCCCGGCACGTACTCGCGGCCCGCCGAGCCCATGCCGCAGAAGAATCCGAGGCTCGCGCCCTTCTTGGTGATCCACGTGGGACCCTTCGGGCTGTCGATCACGTGGGGCATGCGGTCGCGCAGCGCGGGCGCCGCGTTGGCGGTGAAGAGGTCCTGGGGCAGCCAGCAGAGGTCCAGGTGGCAGTCGGCGGAGATCATCTCGTAGCGCATGGCGGGTCTCCTCAGGGCTTGAGCCGGACGTCTTCGTAAGGGGCCGAGTAGGGGAAGGACGGAATCAAGGTAAGCGCGGGCTCCTCCACTCGCGGGCCCACGCCGCGGATGAAGCCGTTCTCCCAGATGGGCGCGAAGATCTTCTTCTCGAACAGGATGCGTTGGATCTGGTGGAGCACCTCCTCGCGCTTCTTGCGGTCGCGCTCGCGCGCCTGGCGCTCGAAGAGGTCCTGCACCTCCGGCAGCACGCCCGCGGTGTAGGGGCCGCCCTTGACCGCCACGATGGCCAGCCGGGTGGCCGCGTTGCCGGCCGGCCCGAGCCCGCCGAACACCAGTCCCTTGAGCTTGCCTTGCGGCCACGCGGAGAAGAAGGCGGCGCGCTCCATGGTGTGGATCTTCACCCGGATGCCGACCGCGGCCAGGTAGTTGGCGATGGCCTCGCCCGCGCCATCGTAGGGCGGGGCGATCGTGAAGTCGCCCGCGTCGACGCCGCGGGGGAAGCCGGCCTCCGCGAGCAGCCGCTTGGCCCGCGCCGGATCGTAGGGATCGGGCTCGATCGCGAGCGCGAACTCCAGCGCGCGCGGCACCACGTTGCCGGTGAGGCCCGCGAAGCCGAGCTGCTCGGCGTCGTTGAGCGCGCGCCGATCGATGGCGACGCTCGCGGCGGTGCGCACCCGCTGGTCGTGCCAGGGCGACGCCGGGTCCCACTGGCCGCGGAAGTCGAGGAAGAAGATGGTGTTGCTGCGCACCGCCATGAGGCGCAGGCCGGGCGTGCGCCGCACATCCTCCGCGATGGGGCCGTTCAGGAAGTAGGCCACGTCCACGTCGCCTCGCTTCAGCGCAGCGGCGCGGGTGGTCTCGTCGGGCAGGCTGCGGAAGATCAGCTTCTTCACCGCCGGGACTTTCCGCCAGTAGCCGTCGAAGGCCTCGAGCTGAAGCTCCACGCCCGGCTGGAAGGTCACTACCCGGTACGGCCCCGCGCCGATCGGCGCCTTCTTGAAGCCCTCGTCGCCCACCTGCTCGACGTACTTCTTCGGCACGATCCAGCCGGCGGAGGTCGCGGTGGTTCCGTAGAACGTGATGAAGTCCGCCCACGGCTCCTTCAGCTGGAACTGCACGCGCCGGGCGTCGAGCACCCGGACCTCCTGCACGTGCTCCTTCAGCAGCGCCGCGTTCGCGCCGTGGTAGCGCGCGAAGGAGAACTTCACGTCCTCCGCGGTCACTCGCTCCCCGTTGTGGAAGCGCGCGTTGGCGCGTAGCGTGAAGTCGTAGACCAGGCCGTTGGGGGAGACGGTCCAGGACTCGGCGAGGCTCGGCGCGCTCGGGCCCGTCGGCATCGGCTTGAGGAGCGCGTCGTGGACCGCGTAGAGGGTGAGGAACGGGGTGATCGAGCCCTCACTCTCGGCGGGATCGAGCCAGCGCGGGGCCAGCGTGAAGTGCACCGCCCACGTCATCTGACCGGCCGGCGCGGGGGCAGCCGACTGCGCCATCCCGGCCGGAGCCAGGCACAGCAGGAACGCGATCACGACGAGCACACCGACGAGCCGTCGCATGGAGCCGCCCTCCCGGGCTAACGTCGGGGCCGATGATATAAACCTATTCGAAGTGAGTAAAGCGGAGAGTTTACGAAGAGTAGGCGGGGGAGATCTGATTCAGCAGGTTCTCACTTTGAGCGCCCGGATCGTCGCCGCGTCTGAGAGGCGAGTCGGGGCCGCGGTCATCAAGCCGCCTGATGCGCCCAGGTTGAAATGACTACAGGTGAAGCGTCAAGCCGAGGTTCCGGGCGCCGCCCCGTCTCAGTGTGGGCGCTCATGCTCGGAACCGGGCCGCGGTTTGCGCGGGACGCGTTCGGCCCGGTGGTGGTGTTCTACCTTGGGTGGAAGATAGTCGGGATGGGTACCGGAACAGTCGCGGCCACCCTGGTCGCGCTCGGCTCCTTTGCATGGGAGCGCCGGCACGCTCGGGCAGGGCTCTCTGCCTTCTTTGGGCTTGGCATTGCATTGGTCCAGGCTTTGGGCGCCTTCGCATCGGGCAGCGCCATCGGATACTTTGCCCCGCCCTTGATCGCTAATGGCGCGTACGGCCTCGCCTTCTTCGTCTCCGTCATAGTCGGCCGACCTCTGGCCGGGATCTTGGCTGCAGAAACGTATCCATTTCCGCCCTCTGTTAGGGGCTCGGTCACTTTTCGGCGTGTCTTCGCAAGAATCTCCCTCGTCTGGGCAGCATATTTTCTGCTACGGAGCGCTATCCGTCTGTGGATGCTCATGCGGACCAGTGTCGACGTCTATGTGTTGATCAACCTCACCACCGGAGTGCCCTTGACCGTCGCGCTCATGAGCTGGTCGATCTGGTACGGTGTCCGCGGGTTCCGGCGCAGTGAGGAATGGGGCGGGTACTTACGCGAACCTTGAGCAGGAGAGATGAAGCCATGAATGACAACGGTCCAAGGTGTCCTGGTTGCGCGAGCGACGACATTGCTATTCGCGGAAGCGCAGCCGCACAGAACTATCCCTCCCCACCCCAGATGTGGGAGTGCAAGACGTGTCATGCACTCTTCGCCTATCGGCCAAGTGCAGCCGGTCGCAGTGGCTGAGCTGCGACCTACTTGGCTCGTCGTGTGCTCGTGCGGCTGGAGCCGAGAAGTCCCAGCCTAGACTGCACTCGCCCACCCTCTAAGCACCGACAACAATCTGCTCCCATAATCTGCGCATGAGCTACGTGAAGGAGATCTCTTCGCAAACTTGTTGAATCCATAGGGCCTCGCGCGCCGCGCACCGGATGATATAATCCGCGCGCCCATTCCACGAGGCGGCACCGAGAGAGGCCATCATGAAGACATTCCGGCTCTACACCGGCAGCGACGGCCAGTCCCACGTCGAACCGATCGATCTCGCCCGCACGCCGGCCTGGACCAAGGGGCTCGCGACCACCCAGATCGCGTTCCGCGAGAGCCCGGTCGGCAACTTCATCGACTGGCATCCCGCGCCCCGGCGCCAGTTCGTGATCATCCTCTCGGGCCAGCTCGAGATCGGGCTGGGCGACGGCTCGAAGCACCTGTTCGGTCCGGGCGACGCCCGCCTGGTCGAGGACGTCACCGGCAAGGGCCACACCACCCGCGTGCACGGCAGCCAGCCGTGCCTCACCGCCACCATCCCTCTCGCGGAGCAATAGCCATGGCCACCAAGATCCTGTTCGCGCCCAAGCAGTCCGACGCGGTGCTCGAGATCGCCCGCTCGCTCACCCCCGCGGGCTTCGAGCTGCTCATCGCCGACATCGGCACCCCCGAGTTCTACGCGGCGGCGGCCCAGGCCGAGTACTACCTGGGCCTGGCGCGCCAGATGGGCGGCGAGTTCTTCCGCTCCGCCCCGAACATGAAGCTGGTGCAGCTGCTCTCCGCGGGCTACGACCGGGTGGACATCGAGGCCGCGCGCAAGGCGAAGGTGCCGGTGTCCAACAACGGCGGGGCCAATGCGATCGCGGTGGCCGAGCACACCATCATGCTGATCCTGGCCGTGCTCAAGCGGGTGGTCCGCTTTCACAACGACGTGGTGGCCGGCAAGTGGCGGGTCGGCGGCTTCGACGACCAGAGGGTCTATGAGCTGTCGCGCAAGACCCTCGGCATCGTGGGACTCGGCAACATCGGCAAGAAGGTGGCGCGGCGCGCGGCCGCGTTCGACATGGTGGTGCAGTACTACGACATCGCCCGTCTCACCGAGGCCGAGGAGGACGCCCTCGGGGTCCGCTTCGTGCTGCTCCCCGAGCTGCTGCGCACCTCCGACGTGGTGAGCCTGCACGTGCCGCTCGACGACTCCACCCGCCACCTGCTGGGGGCGCGCGAGTTCGCCCAGATGAAGCCGGGCGCGATCCTGATCAACACCTGCCGGGGCCCGGTGGTGGACGAGGCCGCGCTCCACGCCGCGCTCAAGAGCGGCCAGGTCGCGGGGGCGGGGCTCGACGTACTGGTCGAGGAGCCGCCCGCCACCAACCACCCGCTCTTCTCGCTGCCCAACGTGACCCTGACCCCGCACTCGGCGGGGCCCACCTGGGAGAACTGGACCGCGCGGTTCCGCAACGGCTTCGACAACATCCAGCGGGTGGCCGCCGGCCGCGCCCCCAAGTGGGTGATCCCCGAGCTGCAGGACCCGCAGCCGTGAAGATCCTCTTCGCGCCGAACCTCATCGTCTCCGGCCTCAGCGAGGCCGACCGCGCCGGCATCCTCGAGGCGGCCGGACCCGGCGCGCGCATCGTGGAAGCGAAGGACAAGGCGAGCCAGCGCCGCGAGCTGCCCGACACCGACGTCATCTTCGGCCGCGCGCACCCCGAGTTGTTCTCGCTCGCGACCCGGCTCGTCTACTACCACTCGATCGGGGCGGGGGTGGACAGCATCCTCACCCCGGAGCTGATCAACAGCGACGTGCCGCTCGCCAGCGAGAAGGGCGAGGTGGGCATTCACCTGGCCGAGCACGCCTTCGCGCTGCTGCTCGCGCTGACCCGCGGGCTCCACACCGCGATCCGCACCCCCGACTACGACCTGCGCGAGCCGATCCGCGTGCACCAGCGCGAGCTGTACGAGCAGACCATGGGTATCGTGGGCTTCGGGGGCACCGGCCGCGCGGTGGCCCGCCGCGCGGTGGGCTTCGGCATGCGGGTGCTCGGGGTGGACGTCGAACGCGTCGATCCCGAGCCGGGAGTCGAGGCGATCTGGCCCGCGGACCGGCTCGCGGATCTCCTGGCGGCCTCCGACGTGGTGGTGATCGGCCTGCCGCTCACCAAGGCCACCCACCATCTCTTCACCCGCGAGCGCTTCCTCCAGATGAAGCGCACCGCGATCCTGATCAACGTCACGCGCGGGGAGATCGTGCGGGGCGAGGACGTGCTCGGCGCGCTCACCGAAGGGCTCATCTGGGGCGTCGGGCTCGACGTCACCGACCCGGAGCCGCTCCCGAAGGGCCACCCGCTCTGGACGCACCCGCGGGCCATCGTCACCCCGCACACCGCGGGGGGCTCGCCCCGCCGGGCGGGACGGGTGATCGCGACGTTCCGCGAGAACCTGCGACGGATGCGGGAGGGGCGCCCCCTGCTCGCCCTGATCGACAAGCAGAAAGGCTACTGAGGCTGGCGGCTCACACCACGATCGCGGAGATCTCCACCGAGGAGCGGAGGCCCTCGACCACCACGATGCCCGACTCGGTCACGTGGTGGCGCCGCTTGTCCTCCTCGAGGTCGTAGCCGACCGTCGTCTCCTCCGCGATCCGCACGTTCTTGTCGAGGATGGCGCGGCGGATCCGGGCCCGGCGGCCGATGTCGCAGTTGTCGAGGATCACCGAGTCCTCGACGATCGCGCCGGTGT
>Ga0257156_1000055_pt1 | contig 14751 bp, 21 predicted proteins | sample NI49A_FD_185989 | JGI IMG/M metagenome (GOLD analysis project Ga0257156, IMG submission 185989) | Soil microbial communities from H.J. Andrews Experimental Forest, Oregon, United States - NI-49-A | ecosystem: Environmental > Terrestrial > Soil > Temperate forest > Bulk soil | place: USA: Oregon... | reverse complement strand
ATCCAGCCGGCTTGCGGCGATATCGAGCACGAACGTTTCCCAATCTTCGATTGGCAATTTCTTCGCCGGGAGGAGCTCGTTCGTTTCGAGAAAGACCAGGCACGACGCCAGAGCGGTCCGTTTATTGCCGTCGATGAACGGGTGATTACGACAAAGATAAAAAAGATAAGCCGCGGCGATCTCGATTGGGTCGGAAATCAAGGGACGGCCCGTCATTGTCGCTTGGGGTGCGGCGATCGCAGACTCGAGCAGATTTTCGTCGCGGAGGCCCGGCGAACCGCCGTGTGCGGCGAGAACTTCCGCATGGATCGCCTTTACCGCCGAGACCGTGAGATGCGTGAGCGATTTGCTCACGAGAGGCGCTTAAACAAAGCCGCGTTCTTCCGAATCAAGCGTTTTGCAGTGGTGCCAGCTTTGGCCGGGTCGAGAGTTGGGTGGACGGGAGTGAGAACGATAGATCCGCCTTCATGCAGGGTTACGGTGAGTTTATCGCCGACTTTTACGCGAGCGAGGTCCATTAGGGCGGCGTCAAAAATGATCCCCTGGGAATTTCCGATCTTGGAAATGGTCTTAATCATGGCGTAATACTATGTTTTACTTGCGGCATTTTGCAACTGATTTCTGATCTCTGGCATCTTCCCTCTTCCGTGACCGTTCCGATTTCAGCGTTTCCAATTTTCCGCCGTTCACTGCCGGGGTTTCGCCTTGCGCTTCGTAAATAACCAACAACCAATAACTAATAACTCGTGAGCTGTCCGCTAACGTCGTTTAGATACGACCCCAGTTCTGCGTTGGGTCGATTCTTGAGCAACTTCGCAGTGATTGTTGGGTTCAATCGGCCAAACAACAGGAGGGATATTCGATCATGGCGAAGAAAATTATTCTGATAGTATCAGCGGTCCTCGCATTTGGGTTTGGATCTGCGCTGCGCTCGAACGCCGGCACCGAGGTGATTGACCGTTACAGCGCTCCAGCGCCGGCTTACAATTACGCGCCGCCACCGCCGCGCCCAGTCTACTACGCTCCGCCTCCGCCGGTGCCGGTTAACGTCCTCATTTACCCGGCCTACGGCTACTACGGCCAGCGGTTCGGCTTCTACCGTACCCATCGATTCTACGGCCGCCACGCTTATTGGCGTTCTCGTGATCACTGGCGGTAACCGACCTCTATCCCGGCCTGTCGCGCCAAAGCTTTAGCGACGGCGGAAGCCTCGGCGGCAATTGCTCGGACACGTCGCTGGAATTATCGCGATGCCGTTCGTGTTCGCTAGCCTCTGGATAAAATTGCGCTACGAAGAAAAGCTCATGTTAAAGAAATTCCCCGATGAATACGCGGCTTATCAGCAGCGCGTGAAGCGCATCATTCCATTTATCCTTTAAATAATTGCGCGTGCATCACGCCCGGTTCGCAGTTCGCAGTCCGAATTTGACCTCCGACCTCTTCGCCAACGGACGAAGTCGCCGTGTCCGCCGATGGACGGACTCGCCGTGGCGAGGCGACTGACCGCTGACCGCTGACCTGTGTCCTCCGTCTTCCGTCCGGTCAGAGCCCTCGTCTGCCTCGGAGCAGGTTAATGATCACGATGATGAGGGCAATCACGAGGAGGAGATGGATGAGACCGCCGCCGACGTGGCCGAGGAAGCCGAGAAGCCAGAGCACGAGCAGGATAACAATGATAGTCCAGAGCATGATGTTCCTTTCGATTGATTGAATTGGCCGCAATTGCGACACAACGTCGTGATTCGATCAAGCAAAATGCTCCTCGCTCCATGCTCCCTCCGTCTCAACGACTCAACGCGGCCCTTGGCCGTAAATGTCAAATGTATAGACACGACCCCGTTTCTCTTTCCCAGCCTTGTCCCCCGACGAGACGAGTTGTTGGTGCGCGAGACGCAGAGCATATTGGCAAAGTTTATGAAGGATTCTGTCGTCAGAGGACGCCTGCTGCAGCTTCTCTATGAACGTCGAAGCGAAGGTTCCATTCCGTTCGGCCATGGTGAGCAGGCAGTCCCGCCGCCAGGAGGTATAAGTCGGCGTGACTGGCTGCGCGCCGTGGCCCAGCTTTCAGAGTATCGCCTGATCGACTGGACCCCTCTTGAAGATCAGAGCGGGATGGGCCTGCTGTCCGGCTTTGCTAAGATAAACGACTTCGGAATCAAAGTGCTCGAAGCTGGCGCCGCGCCCCCAATCCGGATCTCTATTGATGAGAGCCGACGAACCACCATTCTCCCGCAGCAACAAGCGCCGACCGCAACGAGCACTCATCAGCAGCAGGTGATTACGGAGGCGCTGGAGAAAGTGATCACCGCGATCAATCAAGCCGATGTGTCGGAGCAGGAGAAAAATAAAGCAAAATCTTTGTTGCGGAAACTGCTGGGTAGCAAAGCAGCGGCCAGCGTGTTAGGCGCTGGCGCGCGATCCCTCGCCGCGAAGTATTTCTCGGGATAGGGCAGGTATATCGGGTGCAGATAAGGGCGCCCGCTTGTCGCGGAAACGTCAAATGTTTAGACGCGACCCCGTCTGCTCCCCCATGTCGTAACTTTCCCTCGCTCTCGCTCAACCTCTGGTGTAAGCCGTTCCCCGATTCACCATGTCTCCTTTGCTCATCAAGATTAGCAAAGATTTCGCCACTATTTGGACGACGATTGACCCGATCGGTAACGTGGCAATTTTTGCCGGATTGACGGCATCCCTTACCCGCGCGGAGCGGCGTCGCACCGCGCTGCGTGCTACGGTGTATGCCACGATCATTCTCGTGGTGGCAGTGGTGGCGGGGCAGATCATTCTCGACGCCATCGGCATTCACCTCCACTCGCTCAAAGTTGCAGGCGGGATCATCCTTTTCCTCTTCGGTTTGCAAATGCTCTTCGGACGAATGGATGCGGAAGCAAAAACGGGAGCGCCCGAGGCGGGGCGCGACCTGGCCGTCTTTCCGCTAGCTGTCCCTTCTATCGCCGGTCCGGGAGCGATGATGGCGGTGATCCTGCTCACCGACAACGATGTTTACACGGTGGCCGAGCAAGCCCAAACCGGCGTTGTCTTGCTCGTCGTGCTCTTGCTCACCTATATTCTGCTGCTTTTTTCCGATGCCATCCTGCGAATCATCGGCCGTCAGGGAGCGGCCATTCTTGTCCGTGTCATGGGGATCATTCTTTGCTCACTCGCGGTGGAAATCGTGCTGACGACATTGGGAGTGGCAAGCTGGGCCCCCGTTCCGCGCTAGAGTTTAGATCTGACCCCGTTTCCCGTTTCAGCCTATTCGCGAAAAGGTATTGGTGCGCGTTATCGGTATGCCATCGAGCGTGGTGGTCTGTAGTTGGACGATTAGTTCATCGCCCATCACCCGCACATTTCTGACATAAGTGTCGCCAATATTGGCCGGAGAAATCGCGCCTTCCAGACGCGTGGTGAGAGTGCCTTTGACTTCATCCACGCTATAGACGCCGAAGTAAGCATCGTATCCGTTCACACGGGCAGTGTTATTTTTCGCCTGGACTGGCTGCAGCACCGTTTCCTGCGCCGAACGATCGCGCTTCATAAACTGGGCTGAGAAATGCGTTTTCCCAAAGCAAAGGATACCGAGCGGGTTGGGGCCGAGAAACGGATCGATGTGGACTTTGCCGGTCGCATCGACATCTTCGCGCGACCTGAGTTTCCAAATGCCGACAATCGCCGTCGCGAGTTTCGCGGTTGCCGATGGAAGAGAACTTTTCTTCATCTGACCTCCCTGGTCCGGAGACCTTCTGGCGCTGGAATGAGAAAGGTCGCCGCGCATAGAAACACAAAAACCGCGACGGCACCGATCCATTCCCAAAAGCCAAGGTGCCAAAACACCGAGTGACGAAGCGCGTGCCTGATTGGGTGTGAGAACCTCGGATAAAACCGCGAGACCAGGAGCAAAGCTTCACTGCAAATTACTCCCGTCAGTGGTAGCACAGTCACGGCCGACCAGATCCAAAACAATGATCGCGCCAAGGCGCGGCCACTTCCTTTCCACGCGCACCAGCAGCCACCCAACATCCCGATTGCTAAGAATCCCGCCGATGATCGCGCGAGAAACTCGTGGAACCGCCGGATGCGGTAGCGCCAGTCATAGCCTTTCGGAAACATCGATGTACTGAAGGCCAGGACCCCGAAGAACGAAATAACGATCAGACAAAGCAAAATGACCAGTCCGGATCTGCGTCGAAACATTCAGGCAAAACGCTCCCGCAGGCTTCGGGTGCCTGCAACTCATTCCCGATTCAAAGCAAATATCAAATGTGAAGATCTGACCCCGATTCTTACCGGTCTTCGAACTGTAAATCTGCGAAATCTGTGGAAGGACAGTTTTCCGCCTAAAAAAGGTCTTTGGCGTGCATTTGTGGAGTGCTTGATTCAAATTTATGGACCGATTCATCGATGTTGCAGTCGAGCAATTCGCTCGTGATCACACCGAGCCCGAAACCGATTTGTACACTCGTCTTCGGGAAGAAACTTACCGAGAGATGGACCGGCCTGAGATGCAGGTAGACCTTATCGAAGGTCGTTTTCTCAAAATGCTGGTCCGTCTGACCGGCGCCCGACTCATTCTCGAGCTCGGAATGTTCACCGGCTACAGCGCGCTGATGATGGCTGAAGGTTTACCTGAGGGCGGTCGTCTGATCACGTGTGAAATCGACCCAAAAGCCGAAGCGATTGCCCGACGCTACTTCGCGGAAAGCCCGCACGGCGACAAAATCACGATCCGATTGGGACCTGCTTTGGACACGATCAAGACATTAACCGACCCGCTCGATTTGGTTTTCATCGACGCCGACAAGTCCAACTACGCCAATTATTATGAGGCGTGCCTCCCGTTGCTCAAGCCGGGCGGACTGATCGTGGCCGACAACGTCTTGTGGAGTGGCAAAGTCCTCCATCCTAACGACCCGGATGACCACGCCATCGTTGCCTTTAACCGTTTGGTCCAATCCGACCGGCGAGTTGAAAATGTCTGCCTGACCGTGCGAGACGGTATGATGTTGGCTTGGAAACGGAAAGATGGCTGACATCTGTCCACCACTGTTTTTCGGAATGGCAAACAAACCAGCGAACGTCTGTCTCTCCACCAAGGCACGCGTGATCGCACCGATGTCCACTTCTCGATCGGGACTCACCCGCGCGATTGGTGGCTCCGGACCTACTCGATCGTGCTGATCAGTGGCTGCCATTACTACCTGGCCGATGATGGCTGCTGGTATCCAGCCTACGGCTTCGATCCGAGCTGCAACTTCGAGCCCGGAGTTGTCTACTGCGACTAATAGTTAGCTAAACGAAATCAAAAAACTGCCGCGCGACGCCGCCGGTTAATTTTCAACCGCGCGGCCTGCGCGGTTTGTTTTCTTCCCCTCCGCTCCGATCTTCCATCTCCAATCTCCAATCTCCGATCTCCGGGCGAACCCGAACCGCCGTGCAAATCTGGACAGTTGAAGAAGGATTTGGGATTGGAAATGAGTTCCGCCAGACATGCTGCGCGGCTAGAAATTTCCGAGGTCATGAAGTTCCTTTTCGTTGCTTTCAAATAAATGGCAGCTCCAGTCCCAAATGGAACCTCAAGATCGACGGACACCCTTGCCAGTCCGAGGCGCTGTCGCGCAGGGAGCAGGCAAGCGTGCCGTTGATTCGTTACTGGTTAACTTTTCCCGGCGAAGACTCCCTCGCCCTTCACGAAACCACCCGTTTGCTGGGTAATCCCGCTGTTTACGGTTCCACCGGTAAGGAATGGTTCCAGTTGGCTGGCGATCGGCGCCGGCAATTTCGTTTTTAGGAAATCAAACACCACGAGCACCGCCTTCTCGGCGTTCTCCTGGGTGATCCCTGTTCTCTTTACAATCAGGTTTATTACTTGTTCGTTCATGGTGAACTCTCGGCCCGCGCACGATGAGCTGCGCGCCGGATATTGCCAAAAGCAGCCCGCTTCTTGCAGTCCGGCCCCGGATCTCGTCAGCCATCACTTATTACTGCTTATCCTCTTGTTTCCGGTTTTCTTTTCGGTTTCCTAATTTCTTCCTTCTTCCTTCTTAATTTTGCACTCCTATCCTTTGGCCCTCAATATCATCAGCGTTTGCTGGATACTATTTGCTGTCATCTGGTTGCTGGCCGCGTTCGCGACCAAGAAGAGCGTCTATCGGGAAAGCGGGGCGCAACGATTGCGTTATATAATACCGCTACTGCTCGGCTGGTTCTTGCTGGCGAAAGGCCATCGCCTGTCCGATCCGCTCAACCATCGCGTCATTCCACGCCTTGAAGCGCTGGCGTGGATCGGCGCCGGGTTGTGCATCGCTGGCTTGGCCTTTTGTGTCTGGGCGCGGTTCACGCTCGGACGCAACTGGAGCGGCGTGGTCACATTAAAAGGAGGGCACGAGCTGATTACCTCTGGGCCGTATGCGTTGGTGCGTCATCCAATTTATACCGGATTACTGACCATGTTCGTCGCCACGGTGATCGTGCTGGGACACATCGCTGGAATTATCGCGATCCCGTTCGTGATTGTGAGCTTCTGGGTAAAACTGCGCTCCGAAGAAAACCTCATGTTAAAGAAATTCCCGAATGAGTACGCCGCTTATCAACGGCGCGTGAAGCGCATCATTCCCTTCATCCTTTAACGCCAACAAACGGTTTCGATGCTACCTGATTCGCTCCGAGACGTTGTACCAGTTCCATTCCCAGGTTTTGCCGTTGTCCGGAGAAAACGCCTGACTCCAGACCGGTCGATCTGGGTCGCGCGCGTCCCACCTGAACATCATGATGATCGGTTTACCGTTGAATGTGTCTTTGCAGAAAAAGTGGCCCACATTGTTTTCAAACGAACCGACCACCGGCGGATCGAGGACACCGACATTGCTGGCCACCCAGTATAAGCTCCACAACCTGGTTTTCGGATTAAACAGGCGCACGGTCAGGCCTTCGAATCGTTTTCCTTCCTGGCCGGGCATCTCGGTGGTGGAATAGGTGTCCATGTCCGCGGTGCCGCTGAGGATTTTGGAATTTTCATCCCACGAATCGAACTCGGTCCAGTCTTTGCAGTTTTCCAATCGCTTGTTCAGCCGGCGATTATGCATCTTCCATTTCCCGACCAAAAAATCGAAATCGTTCGGGGACGACGTCGCTGACGCGGTAATTTTCAGGTCGCCGTTGGTATCGAAGCTCAATTTTGGAGTCGGCAGATTAGGATCAGTGGTCAGAACTGTTTGCTGCGCTTGCGCTTGGTCAAGGCCAGTGCCGTTCGCGCCGATGCCACAAACGGCAAGCGTCAGAATCGTTATTAGATATTTCATTTCTCAGCTTCTCGTTTCCGCTTTTTCATTTTTCCGCGTTCAACATCTCAATCATGCCGCTCTGCGGCAATCTACAAATCGGGCACATACTTGATGCACTAGCGGGAGCCTAACTTCTCAACGTCCAATCAGCCCGCGAGCTTTCGCTCGCGTCGTTTAGATCTGACCCCGTTTCTCTTTCCAGCCAACCCGAAAGAGCCCACTCCGAAAAAACGCTGCCGCTTTTAGGGAAATGATTGCATTCAGGCACACTAGCGGCTTCATTGGCGCTGGTGCACGATCGTGAACCTAATCTTCTAAACGCTGGACTCTATACTGTCCCAGAGGCCGCGCGACTTACGCGTGTTTCAGTCGGAAAAATTCGTCGCTGGTTGAAAGGCTACGATTTTCGTAGCGGAATGTCAGTCCGTCATTCGGCCGCAGTGTGGGAAGGCGAGATCAAACCCTTAGACAATAAACTCGCATTGAGCTTTCGCGACCTGCTCGAGCTCCGATTTGTCGACGCGTTTATCCGCCTCGGAGTCAGCTGGAGAACGATGCGCCGAGCGCACGCAAATGCGCAACAGGAGTTGAAGACGACTCATCCATTTTGCTCCAGACGAATTGAAACCGACGGCAAAAACATTCTCTTGAGGCAAGCGAAAGAAGATTCAGACGAAGCGTTGTTAAACTTGGTTACACACCAGCGCGAGTTCTCGCGAATTGTACAGGATTTTTTGAAAGAGCTTGAGTTCTCGGGTGATGACATCATTTGGTGGCCGCTTGGAAAGGAACGACAAATTATCGTTGATCCGCGGCGAAACTTCGGCCAGCCAACGGTCGTTAAATCCGGCGTGCCTGCTACGGCCCTTGCCAGGAGCGTCAAAGCCAATTCGTCGATCGATGAAGTCGCGCGTTGGTATGAAGTGCAGAATGACGAAGTACAAGATGCTGTCGAATTTGAAGAGTCGCTCGCGGCAGCGTGAGATTTTTCTTCGATAATAATCTGCCCCCGAAACTGGCGAAGAGCTTACACGTTTTAGTTGAGCCGCATCATCAGGTTGTTCATCTCAAGGCGAAATTCGCCGCGAACGCGACGGATGAGGCTTGGATGCTTGATCTCGCGAAAGAGCAGGATTGGGTGATCGTTTCGGGCGACCTACGAATCAGAAAAAACCCTCATGAAATCGCAGCCTGGAGATCGGCCGGACATACCATCTTCTTCTTGAAGCCTGGCTGGATCAATCTGCCTTTTTGGACTCAAATGTGGAAATTCGTGAAGTGCTTTCCGGACGTCCTTCGAACTGCGGAAAGAGCGAAGAAGGGCAGCTCGTTTTACGTGTCAGTGACCGGCAAGATCGAGAAGTAGCGCGAACTATTTTTTTAAATCGTTCGCGATTTCGGCGAATTGCGCGAGGGCGGCTTGGAGATCTTTTGCGATTTAGGCTGCGCATCTTTTTACCCAAGCCCGCTGATCTTGGTCGATAAACCCGTGTGCTACTGATGAAAACTGTGATCTTCGACGGGTCATCTCCTTTAGTTCAGACACTAGCTTGCGAATCCGTTCCTTTCGCGTGGGAGATTCAGATTTTTGCTGCTTTGCCAATAGCGTCTCCATTTCATCTATCTTCACTTTGCATTGGTTCCAAACCTCCGATCGAGCGCGTAAGAGAGGCGGATGGTCGTTGAGCTTGTAGCGTTCGATAGATCTCTCTGCTCGCTCACGCAACCAACCAGCGGATTCCGCGGCTAAAGGGACTAGATAGAACTGCTGTCGAAGAACTGCCAACAGCAAACGGCCCCGCGGATTACGCACTATTCGTCGCCGGAAAATTGCTCGGGATTCCATTCCGCTTCGGTCGGCATTTTGGGGGAGAAACTAAGCGAGGGGAACTAAAGCAAAAAGTGGAAACTATGAAAACTTGATTTTCACCAAAATCAAGTCGCCGGCTTACGCTCCCGCTAGCGCATCCATTTTGTTCCCTGGTTTTCGGTTTGCCGCAGAGCGGCGTGATTTCCCTAGACCGACTCGCAAAAAGCTTGGGGGAAACAACGGGGTCACATCTAAACATTTGACATTCTGCTCTGAGGGAAACTGAAAAGACGGAAACGCTGAAACTCGGAATTGCCCGCCACGGCGGGTAAACTTCTTGGGGATGTGGATCGGGGAGAAGGCGTCAGGCCGAGATCAGAAGTCAGGGGCGGAGATATTAGAGAATCAGCGCGTCCGTATTTTCTCGCAGTCCGTTAGCGTTGTCAGTTAGTCTGGCCGCATGCTTCGCGAGATCGCGCCGAACGAAGGACGGATGGAATCCGCGCTACCCTGATGCCAAGCGTTTTGATCATTGAGGATGATGAGGCTGGCCGCCGGGCCATAGCCAAGTTGTTCGCGCGGGCAGATTGGAAAGTTTTTGAGGCCGCAGATGGGGATTCCGGAGTGGAACTCGCTCTTCGGAACCGGCCGGAAGTTATTTTATGCGACTTGCTGATGCCGAAGTCGAATGGTTTCCAAGTTTGTCGCACCATCCGGCAAAAGCTCCAGCCGACCAAGATCATCGTGGTGTCGGGACGCGATTATGCGGTAGATCGCGCGAGCGCGCTGGAAGCCGGCGCGGACGAGTTTCTGCTCAAGCCGATTACATGGGAAGTCCTGCAGAAGTCAATCGATCGACTCCTAACACCGATTCCGAAACGACCACGAGCGACGGCTTCCCCTGAGGAACTCGGTTCGGCGCCGCCGCGGATAAGGTTATGGGGCGTGCGCGGCTCGCTCCCGGTGCCGGGGCCGGCGACGAACCGGTATGGAGGCAACACCAGCTGCGTGGAAGTGCGGGCAGACGGCGAAATTATCGTGCTCGATGCGGGCACTGGGATTCGTGGTCTCGGTCTTGCGCTGGAAAAGGAGCTGGGACCGGAGACGATCAAACTGACTCTTCTCATTACACACACGCACTGGGATCACATCCAGGGTCTGCCGTTCTTTCCCCCCGCCTACAACAGCAAGAATCTGATCCGGATCCTGGGTTATGAAGGAGCGCGTGCTGGTCTGAGCACGATCCTGGCCGCGCAGATGGAGACGCCCTTTTTTCCGGTGAGCTTGCATGAATTGCAAAGTCAGCTTGCGATCGAAGAACTTAAGGACATGGAGTTTCACATCGGCAAGGTGAGAGTGGAGGCCAAGTTTGCGAATCATCCGGGCATCTGCGCCGGCTATCGGCTCTTTACCAGCGCCGGATCGATCGCATACATGCCAGACAACGAACCGTACGAGCCTCTCAAACTGCAACTTGCGGCGCAGAATGGAATCGATAGGAACGAAGCGCGAGATTTTGCCGGCGCGGAACGGGCCAAGATGGTGGAGTTCTTGCGGGATTGCGAAGTGGCAATTCTGGACGCGCAATATACGGACGAGGAATACAAGGGACACATCGGGTGGGGGCATAGTTCGCTCAGCAGCGTTGTCCTGCTTGCGCTGGATGCGAATGTGAAAAGGGTTCTGCTTTTTCATCACGATCCCAGCCATGACGATGACATGATCGATGGAATGGTGGAGCAGGCGCGGGAGCTGGTTAGGAAAAGCGGAAAGGCAATGGCGATCGAAGGGGCGCGCGAAGGCGCCGAGATCCTGCTGGAGTTACCCGCGCAGCGGCAGCTGCGCTGAGTTAATGGTTATTGGTTCGGTGGAAAGCGAAAAAGGCGAAGCAAAGGATCAATCGTTATTCGTCGCCGGGATTAACGATCTTGAAAGTGAAGGCGGCGATGGCTCCGCCGACCAGATCCGCGACAACGTGGATCCAAATTTGGGACAGGTTTACCAGCTTCATCACGCCGATGCCCACGGCTACTGCCGGATTGAACGCCCCGCCCGAAATGGCGCCAACCGCGAATGCACCGACCATCACGGTCATACCGATGGCCAGCCCGTAAAAGGAGTTGTTCGCTGTGCCTTTGGCCGTAGCGACGTTGAGTACAACAAAGGCGAGCGCAAATGTGAAGAAAAACTCCGCGATGAAGGCCGCGGGAACATTCGTGATTTCCATCGGAGTGCCGCTCTTGCCGCAAAGAAAGACGGCGACCAAGGCGGCGATCACGCCGGCTGCGATTTGCGCGATCCAATATGGGATCACATCGCTTGCCGGGCATTTGCCGCGCAGAAAGACCGCGAGTGTGACGGTGGGATTAAGATGTCCCCCGGAGATGTGTCCGGTAGCAAAGACCATGACCATGAGCGAGGCACCGATCGCGAGCGGGGCGATGACGCCTGCCGCGCCGGGGATGACGGTGCAGCCGACAGTAAGAACGAGAAAGAATGTGCCGATAAATTCCGCGATATATTTGTTCATAGCGTTTGGGTTGGGGTGTTGGAGAGGCTCCACTTTCATGAACATCACGGCGGGTGGCTGATGTCGAGCATAGAAGAAGTTGAGAACGTAAAAGCTGCGCACACGTCCCGAGGGGGGTTGATCCGCCTACGCAACACGCTACTCCGAACGTTTTCGCCCGCCACGGCGGGTGAAGAAAAGACGTTGAATCGGTAAAACGTGAAGCAATGAAGCCGCTAAGAAGAAGGGAATAAATGGAGGGAACGATTACGATCATGAGCATGAACATGAAAAAACCATGACCCAACCCATCCGCGGCGTCCTGGCGCCCGTTCTCACCCCGTTCAAAGCCGATCTTTCTCCGGATCAGGAACGTTTCATCGCCCATTGCAAATGGTTGCTGTCGCAGAACTGCGGGCTCGCCGTGTTCGGCACAACCAGCGAGGCGAACTCGCTGGCGGCCGAGGAGCGTTCAATGCTGCTCGATGCGCTGGTCGCCGCCGGGGTCGATACGTCGCGCATGATGCCGGGCACCGGCTGTTGCTCGATCACGGAGACCGTTAAGCTCACAGCGCAGGCGGTAAAGCATGGTTGCGCGGGTGTCTTGATGCTGCCGCCTTTCTATTATAAGAGGGTCAGCGAAGAAGGTCTCTACCGTTACTTCAGCGAAGTCGTGCAGCGCGTGGGCGATGCGCGGCTGAAAATTTATCTCTACCACATCCCGCCGGTCGCGGTGGTCGGCATTACGACGGGATTGGTCGAGCGCCTGCTTAAGTCGTATCCGAACGCAATCGCCGGGATGAAAGACAGCTCAGGCGATTGGAACAACACCAAGACTTTCCTCGACGCGTTCGGCAAATCCGGGTTCGACGTGTTCGTCGGCAGCGAATCTTTCCTGCTCGCCGGCATGCGGAATGGCGGCGCCGGCACGATTTCCGCGACCGCCAACGTCAACCCGGCCGCAATTCACAAGCTCTACGCAGAAGTCCGGAGCTCTCCGCGGCGAGTCTGCGACCGGACTGGCGGTAACTCTGCAGGGAGAGCCGATCTCGACGAGCAGCAAGCTAGGCTAAATGTCGTGCGCGATCTGTTCGGCAAAAAGTATCCGATGATCAGCGCGTTGAAGCAGGCCATCGTGACTTACGCGAACGATCCGGCGTGGCGGACGGTGCGGCCGCCGCTGGTCGAACTCACGGCGGAGCAGGCCAAGACCCTGGCCGCGGAACTCAAAGCCATCTCCTTCGCGATGCTGGGACTTTCTAAAACGCTGAAAAGCTGAAAGCTGAAACGCGGAAAAGTGAAACGAAACCGCCTATTTTATTTTACGCCAAATCACATCCTCGTTGTTTCGTCTGTCGATCAGGGCATCGACTTTGCCGGTGGAGTCATAACGGAATAGAATCCGGCCTTCGACGCCTTTGCGGAAAAACAAATCGGACGTCTCGGGGAACAATTCTTCTTTTTTGCCGTTGCGTTCGATGAATAATTTTCCGTTCTCAGACGTGACGGTTCGGGTTTGTCCGGGCGCGAGTTCGTAACTACCGACAAAATCGGGAAATTTTTCTCCGTCGGCTTTGCTGATCGCCGGGTCTTCATAATAGCGGTGGGCCTGGCTGGCGATGAGCTGCCATTGGCCGTTGCGCCGGAGCCAGGTGTCGGTGATGTGATAACGCGCCCTTAAATTCTGACCGAAGATGGTTTCGGTTTCGTTGGCGTCGTAACTCAAAATAGCCGTGTCGCCAATGATCCGGCTGATGACGTTCACGATCTTGATGGCCCCGGAATATCCTTTCGGCAACGGGGTGATGTCGGCGACGAGCTTGGTTTTATCGAAGGTGCGTCCTTTTTCGTCGGAGAAGGTGCAATCGTCGGCGAAATATTTTTTCCACGGGGTTTGGTTTCCAGCGACGATCGAGTCGTACAGTTCCTGGGTGCGCCGGACGAGCTCGGCTTGGGTGATCGGCGGTTCGGCGGCAATCACGGAAGTGATAAGTGACAGGTGACCCGCCGTCGCTAAAGCTATGGCGCGGCAGGCAGTGACGAGAAGGAAAGTGACAGGTGACAAATGACGAGTGACGAGAGCGAAGACGGGTTTCATATCAAAGGACGGAAGACAGAAGACAGGGGACAGATGTCAGATGTCAGAGGTGGGACGGCTGCGAACTCGATGTCTGATCCACGACGGGTTTTTCCGGCAGTCGAGAATCGCCCGGACACGAACCATGTTCTTCTCGACACGGTAATAAATCGCAAACGGAAAGCGTTTGCTCAGGCTGCGGTGATATCCGAAAACCTTGGCGTGAATACCACCTTGGGTCGCCAAGGAGTCAACATCGTCCAAGAGTGAATCCCGGAAATAGCTTCCGAGGCCCTGCGCTTGACGCTCATAAAATCGAAATCCCGCAATTAAATCTTCCTGCGCCTCTGGCAGGATTTGGATCCTCACGAAGTTCGACGGCGGATATCAGCCTTTGCTTTTTCCCATTCGACGAACTTAGATTCTCCGGACTCGATATTGCGTTCGCGCTCCCGCAACTCTTTCTCGTGCCAGGCGGGCGATTCGACCGCGCCAGGATCTGCCGACAGGCTTTGCCAAAGCGCTTCCATCGTTTGCAGCTTTTCTTCGACGCTCATTTCGTTCAATGGGAGAATCGGAACGCTCATGTCTCAATGATAACCTTCTTCATGCGATTCAAATCGAGTGGCTCACTGCCTTCGGCTGTCGCTTGTTCCATGAAGGCTCGCAGTTTGGGGCGCGGCGTCGGATCGTTGATGATCTCCTCCCAGCGATCGTCATCTACTTGCGCGAGCTCGCGCAGCTTGTCGAGGACAGCTTGTCGCTCCGCATCACTGAGCTTTGGCAGTTCTTTGATGATCTCAGATGCGCTCACCGCGTCCATTATAATCTGGCCCAGACGATTTGTCAGCGCCGAAGGTGAAAGGAAAAAGAAAAGTGGGACAAGAAAACGCGAAGCTCTGCTCCGTGTTTTCAGTTAATCGCGCTGAACAGCTGACGTTTCGCATCCTCGGACGACTTGGCGCGCGATTCAGATGTGTATAAGGCGAGCGCGCCGACGCTTGAATAGAACGCTCACGGTTAACGACTAACGGACTAACGATATTTAATATGAATATGAAGAAATTTGCCAGTT
>Ga0257156_1000054_pt1 | contig 14881 bp, 13 predicted proteins | sample NI49A_FD_185989 | JGI IMG/M metagenome (GOLD analysis project Ga0257156, IMG submission 185989) | Soil microbial communities from H.J. Andrews Experimental Forest, Oregon, United States - NI-49-A | ecosystem: Environmental > Terrestrial > Soil > Temperate forest > Bulk soil | place: USA: Oregon... | reverse complement strand
GAACGCACGCTCGCGCAGGATGAAGGAAAGTTTGATATGCAGGTCGCCTGGCTCTCGCCCGCGCACAAGGCGAATCCATTCCAGATGATCAAGGGGGTGAACTATGCCGGAGGGAACCTTCCGAGCGGCGACGAGGAAAATGCCGATGATTCGCAAAATGCAGATGCGCAGATGGCGAGTTCGGACGCAACGCCTGATGTAGAACCCGAAGCAGACTCCCAAGGAAAAGTGAGGCGACGGGCTCCGGTAGCGCGGGCCGTTCCAGTGGCGACGCCGGCTCCCCGTAACTTTTTCCAACGGCTCTTCGGCGTGCGTCGTCAACCTGCGCCCGCGGCCACGCCTCCGCCGCCGACGCGACGTCGTGGTACTCGATGAACTTTCGATTAGAAACTTTGCTTCGAAATTTCCCAATGGTCGCGCTTTTGGCGGCTGAACCTCTTCACTTTTATGATAGACAAGGTAAGAAAAATTTTAGGCCTTTCTTCCCGCAAGACTGGCAACAAACTCATATTGAGCGTGGAAAAGCTCGAGTCGCGTGTCGCATTGCTCGAGAATGGTCGCCTGGAGGAATACAGCGTCGAGCGTAAAAGCTCGCGCAATATCGTCGGCAGCGTTTACAAGGGTAAGGTCAAGAACATCGAAATGGGATTGAAGGCGATGTTCGTCGACATCGGCTTCGAAAAAAACGCCTTTCTTCATTTTTGGGACGCCATTCCCGCCGCGCTCGACAGCGGTATCGAGGAAATTGACCGCTCCGCCAATAGGCGGCCGCGGAAACGCATTACGGCAAAAGATATTCCAAGCATTTATCCGGTCGGCTCAGATGTAATCGTGCAGGTGACCAAAGGCCCGATCGGGACGAAAGGACCGCGAGTCACTACGAATCTCAGTTTCGCGGGCCGATATCTGGTCCTGATGCCATTTAGCGATCGCAGTGGCATTTCCCGCAAAATCGAAGATCCGAAGGAACGCGATCGCCTTCGCAAAATTTTGCGCGAGCTCCACATTCCGGAAGGCGTCGGCGTCATCATCCGCACCGTTGGAGAAGGACAGCGCACACGATACTTTGTCCGGGATCTGCGCTTCCTCCTCGATCAATGGGCCAAAGTGGAGCAATTGATTCGTGACCGTCCCGCGCCGTGCCGAATCTTTGAGGAGCCCGATTTGGTTGAACGGACTGTGCGTGACTTTCTCACTGAAGAAATCGATGAAGTCATCTGTGATGATCGCGAGTCGATTAACCGGATGAACGAATTGGTCGACCAGATTTCGCGGCGGGCGCGGAACCGAATTCATTTTTATGATGGTGCGATACCGATTTTCGAAAGTTACGGTATCCAAAAGCAGATCGACGACGCTTTTCATCGGCAAGTCTGGCTGAGGTGCGGCGGCTATATTGTGATTGACGAGACCGAAGCGCTGGTTGCGATTGATGTGAATACCGGCCGAAACAAAGGTGGGCGCGATGTCGAAAAAACAATTTTGCAGACGAATCTGGAGGCGGCAGATGAAATCGCGCGTCAGCTTCGGTTGCGCAATATTGGCGGTTTGATCATCGGCGATTTCATCGACATGAAAAGCCGTAAGGACCAGCAGATGGTCTATAACCTGATGAAGGAACGGCTCAAGCGCGACAAGGCCAGGACTCACGTGCTTCCGATTTCCCCGCTTGGTCTGATAGAAATGACACGACAGCGGGCGCAGGAAAGTCTTAGCGATACAATATACGAAAATTGTCCATACTGCGGTGGGCGCGGTGTCGTGAAGACCTCGATGACTACAAGCGTGGAATTACATCGCACGCTCAATACCGTGATGCGCAAATACCAGGACAGCATCCACGAAATCCGTGTGATTCTAAATCCGGATGTCTTGAAACGATTGAAAGAGGAGGACGAAGAATTGCTCGTGGAACTAGAGCGTCGCTACGCTGCGCGGCTGATGTTTCGCGGTGATCCCACATTTCATCACGAAAAGTTTATTATCACCGATGCTAATACTGGGGCGGAACTTAAGACTTGACCGGCGTAAAAAAATGCTAAAAAAATGCTTGCAATCCCTTGACGGTCCACTCAAACTCGCAGGCATCCAAAGGAGTAGCGAATTTCGTTATTGACTTGAACGCTCCGAGGTGTTTGGAGTTAGATTGTTAGGGAAGACTTAACCAAAAGGAGAAATAAGATGAAAAAATTAATGTTGAGCGTGTTGGGTATTGCGGCAATCAGCTCGATTGGCTTTGCTGGTACCGAAACCTATTCCGGAAAAGAGATGAAGCAGGTGGCGGCGCCGCCGCCTTGTCCGGAATGGTACGCGGACCGAGAATTTAACGTCGGACTTTGGGGCACTTACGTATTTACCGGAAACGAGTGGCAAAATGATCGCTATCTTGAAGCCGACCACGCCTGGGGCGGTGGTCTCGACGTGAAATACTTTTTCATGCGTTACATCGGCGTTGGGATTGAAGGCTGGGCAGTCGATGACAGACAAGCGCGCGAACAGGTCTTTGCCGATTTCAGCGACGGCATATTTCAGCGCGACTTTAAGAACACGAGCAAGGTGGCGGGATCTGTATTAGGCACGTTGACCTTGCGTTATCCGTTCCACTGCTCGCGCTTTTCGCCTTACATTTTTGGCGGAGGCGGTGCTATCTTTGGCGGCGGCCAGAGGCCGGAGAATGTGCTTGTCGCTGAACCGGGGGAAGGCTTGGACATTGTTCAGACGCAAGGCCACACAGATTCCGAGACAAAGGCAATCGGCCAAGTAGGCGGGGGCCTGGAAATCCGTATCACGCCGCACATCGGTTGGATCAGTGATTTCAGCTGGAACTTTGTCGACGGTCCGAAAAATAACTTCGGCATGGCGCGCACCGGAGTTAATTTCGCATTCTAAGATCAACAATTGCACTTGCGGCGGCGGCGTCTGGGACGTTCCAGACGCCGCCGTTGTTTTTCCAGGCCGTAGTCTCATCGCCTCTCGAACGATAGCTCGAAGGTTGTTTGACAATACGTTTTCTCGACCAGAGCGATTGGTGTTTGCGAACGCTTGTTCGCGCGCGAAATTATACCGATGTCGTTCGTCGAAACTCTGGACAGTTTGGCCCTGAGAAAATCGGAGCTTGTCCATCGATTCGAGCACCTAATTGCCTCGAAGTCCGATCAGGAACTCGAAGCTATGGCGCGAAACTCACGCGCGCTCACGCTGCAGAATTTCGGCCGAACAATGCGTCTCTTCGCGCCGCTTTACCTTTCGAACGAGTGCATCAATACCTGTCGATATTGCGGGTTCTCCCGGGACAATCCAATTCTTCGAGTAACACTCGATGTCGATGAAGTAACCGCGGAAGGGCGGCATCTTGCTCGCCAGGGTTTTCGTCAGGTCCTTCTGGTCGCGGGTGAGCACCCGAAATTCGTCAATCGCGATTATCTCGCCAACTGCGTCCGCGCTCTTGAGCAAGATTTTTCATCGATTTCGATCGAGGTCGGTCCGATGAAAACGCAGGATTATGAGCCAGTGGTCAGTGCCGGCGCGGACGGGTTGGTGGTTTATCAGGAAACTTACAATCGCGCGGTCTACGCCGAAATGCATACAGCCGGCCCAAAGCGCGACTTTAATTTTCGACTCGATTGCGCGGAGCGCGGTTACCGCGCAGGATCTCGCCGGCTCGGAATCGGTGTGCTCTTTGGGTTATCTCCCTGGCAGCAAGAAGCGATCGCCCTCGCGGCGCATCTGGAATATTTGCTAAAACATTGCTGGCAGGCACAAATTAGCGTGAGCCTGCCCAGGTTACGGCCCGCTGCCGGGGGTTTTCGGCCGCTCTTTTCATTAACTGACCGCGAATTAGCGCAATTAGTTTGTGCGTTACGCCTCAGTTTCCCGCAAGTGGGAATTGTGCTCAGTACACGCGAGCGCTCATCCTTCCGCGACTCGCTCGTTTATTTGGGCGTGACGATGATGAGTGCTGGCAGTCACACTGAACCTGGCGGGTACACTCGACAAGGCGGCAGGCGTCTGCATCGCACGATCCGCGGTCGGATCGTTGCCCCCGATTTCCAAGACGGAGAAGACCGGCTTGCCACCGGACAATTTGAGATCAGCGACGAGCGTTCGCCGGCCGAGATAGCAGAGGTCCTTCGGCGTCGCGGCTTCGAACCAGTTTGGAAAGATTGGGACCAAGCTCTTTGCGGCGTGTGACGATTTCACTTAATGGCGAAACGGCGGACGCGCGCGACGCGGAAACGATCGCGGATCTGGTGGAACGTTACGAATTGCCGCAGAAATCAATTTTGGTGGAGCACAATGGCCTCGCCCTACGCCGACAGGAATGGGGGGAGCGATTATTAGCCGAAGGCGATCGCGTCGAATTTGTCCGGATGGTGGCTGGTGGCTAAACGCGGTTCAGTACTCCACTGCGCTCTTCACGACGACTCGCATTCCATCCGTTTGAATCACGGTAATTGGCGTTTGCGGCGGAATAAATTCTCCCCCGGTAACAACATCTACGACGTCATCGCCGAAGCGCGCTTTCCCGCTAGGTCGCAAAATCGTAAGCGCTGTGCCCAGCGTTCCGGGCGTAAGCTGGATTGCCGTAACAAATTGACGCGGCGCACCGACAAGGGAAGGCCCTGGCGGATTTGACGTCATGAGAGCGAATCGACGATAAAGCCCCGTGCGCGGCAGGAAGCGAGCGAGGATCGCGATTACAATCACTGCCGCCACTATCGCGAGAAAAAGATTGAGCAGTGGAATAGCGAGCATGCGGCCCGTCGGAAGAAATGTTTCGCCAGGGTAACGATCAATCATCGCCCAGAGCAACGACGTTAGCATTAGAAAAACACCGATAACTCCGAATACGATCGTGCTATGAGCGAAAAAGAGGATCTCGATTAAGACGAGCACTATACCCAAAACAAAAAGCCCAACCACTTCCCAGCCCGCAAGGCCAGCCAGATAATGACCGAGGAAGAATAGCGCAAAACAAATGCCTGAAATAATTCCCGGCAAACTTGCCCCGGGGATTTTGAATTCAAGATAGGCGCCGATAATTCCTCCTAGCAACAGCAATGGTGCGAGCGCGGTGATCCAAAAGGCGAGTTGCTCGAAGCCGCTGGGGTTAAGCGAAACGATGTTGCCTTTGAGTCCGGCTTTTTGCGTTAGATCGACAATCGAATTGGCGATGCCATCTGCCAGCAACGGTTTTCCGCTGATCCGCTCCGTCGCCTCCTGCGCATTCAGGGTCAGAAGCGTTCCCCTTGGATGAATCAGGCGTTCCCCAACTTTTACCTCCTTGTCTTTGTTCATAAACGCTTCGCCAACATCTGGATTGTGGCCGTTACGAATGGCAGAACTTCGAATCAGAGCCGACCAATACGAAATGGTCTTATCCCGCTCTGTGGCGGGGAGGTCTTCGCCAGTTGGTAGAACCGGGGCCGCTGCGCCGATCGCGCTCACTGGCGCCATATAGATATGTTGGGTCGCGAGCGCGATAAGCGAACCAGCCGAACCCGCATTTGAGTTGATAAATGTGTACGTGGGGATGGTAGCGCGGTTAAGCGCGCCCGTTATTTCTGCGGCACTATCGAGGCGTCCGCCGTAAGTATTCATTTCAAAAATGATGGCCGACGCCCCGCTGTTTTCGGCTGCCTTTTCGGTTCGACGGAGAAACGTCAGGAGCGAAGGTGAAACTTCGCCACGGAGAGGGACCACAACCACATCGCCTTTATGAATGATGTCGCGCGCCTGAACTGTCGCTTGCAAGCAGCAAATTAAGGCGAAGATCGAGAATATTTTTCTCCTATTTGGAAAGCAACTGTGCACCGCGTAAGTTTGACATCGCTTCCCAAGCCAAACGAGCGAAAAATCGAACACCTCATGGGAACAATCCCATCCGAAACCATCGAACAGATTGCCGCGGCGAATGATATCGTCGAAGTGATTAGCTCCTATTTTCCGCTGAAACGAGCAGGGGCAAATTTCAAGGCGCTCTGTCCATTCCATCAGGAGAAAACGCCGTCATTCCATGTTAGCCCGCAGCGACAAACCTTCCACTGCTTTGGATGCGGTGTGGGCGGAAGCGTCTTCCGTTTTGTGATGGATTATGAGCACATCGATTTTCCGTCAGCCGTACGCAAACTCGCGGCCCGCGGCGGCATCCCGGTGATCGAAGAACGGGGGCCAATCGGGGCCGAAGATCGACACATTGAAACTCGCCACCTCTTGTTGCAGGTGCATGGGGAAGCTGCCGCCTGGTTTCACGAGAATCTGATTAAGAGGAAATTCGCGGAGCCGGCACGAAAATATTTGAGAGACCGCGGGATCACGGCAGAGATCGCAAAACGATGGCAGCTCGGTTATGCGCCTGAAGAATGGGATGCGTTTGGCAGTTGGGCCCGCGGGCGCGGCTATAACACGCGCGATCTCATTGCAAGCGGTCTGGTCAAAACCAGGGACGATGCAGATGGGAGGCCTGGTCACACGTCATACGATCGCTTTCGTGGGCGAATTATGTTTCCGATCTGCAACGACGTTGGCGAAGTTATCGCGTTTAGCGGACGTGTCCTGCAAAGCGAAACAGAAAGCGCAAAATATCTAAATTCGCCTGAGACCTCGCTTTTTCGAAAGGGCAGCGTCCTTTTTGGTCTCGACAAGACCAAGCGCGCACTGATCGAGGCGAACTGCGCGATCGTGTGTGAGGGCCAGCTTGATTTGATCAGTCTGTTCGAAGCAGGAATCACGAATGTCGTCGCGCCGCAGGGGACCGCGTTTACGGAGAGCCAGGCGCGGCTTTTAAAGCGGTTTGTGAACGAAGTGGTTCTTTGTTTCGATGAGGACGCTGCAGGGAAAAAGGCGGCTGAGCGATCTCTCGATGCACTGCTTCAAAACGATTTGATCGTGCGCGTTGCGGAGATGCCCGCTGGTGAAGATCCTGACTCGCTCGTCCGGCTGGAAGGAAAAGATGAATTTGAGAAACGCGTCGCGGCGGCATGCGATTTCTTTGACTATTGGATAAAGCGCGAAGTCGCGACTACGGATTTGAATTCGTTAGGGGCGAAGATGCAACTTGCGCGCAAAATGGCTGAAACGATCTCGCGGGTGCGCGACCCGCTTTTACGCGGCGAGGTTGTGAGCAAAACGAGCGCGCGGCTTGGTGTCTCCAATACGGATTTCGAAACACTCCTGCCAAAACAAAAGCGCGAACAGGTTCCTGCATCGGAACCTCCGCGCTTTCAGGCTTCTCCAAGTCCTCGCCATGATGTCGCAATGCTTTGCCTACTGGCGTTGCGAGATGAGACAGCGCGAGAATTTCTTCGCGGGCAGAACTGGCGCGAGATTCTGGAGCAAGTGCCAGATGCGGAAATTTTGGTCCGCGTTCTCGAAAGCGATTTGCGCCCAACCGACGCAGCCTCGCTCAATACTTTTATGGCCACTCTCTCCCCGGCAGACGAAGGACTGGTTTCTTCGTGGTTGTTGCAAAAAATGCCGCCTAATGCCGGAACGATGGTGGGGAAATGGTGGCTCGGCGTTCGTCAAAGCGTGTTGCGCCGTCAGCTCGAAGTGGCGAAGGACCGAATAAAACTTCCGCAGCTCAGCACCGGCGATGTAGTGAATTTGCAGAAACAAATCCTTGACCTGCAAGAGCAACTCCACGAGCTTTCCGAGCCTGCCCGCGCGGCCGACAATTAGTTGTCGATCCCGGACGGTAGATCGAAAGTCTCAGTCAAATCCTTAACCGCACAATCTTGGCCAGGCATTCGAAACGAAAGGGAGGCATTCGACGGTCGTCGCCGCGACGACTTAAAACAAAACAGCTTCGCCGTCGTTCAATAACAAAGGCTTCCGTGCTCCGACATAGCCTGAAGAGACAGCCAAAAATCGCCGCATTCAAGCCCAAGCGTATTGTTCTCGTCCGAGGACGGCGACGCCGTGTCGAACCGCGGCCGAAGCAGCAAAGCGAAATGACTGTGGCGCATCTGCATTCGGCGATTGAAATCCAGGCCCGCATTCGCGAACTGATTAAACTGGCGAAAGAACAAGGCTATCTCACATTTGACGATCTGAACGAGGCGTTGCCAGAGGGGATCACCGCCGCCGACGAGCTCGATCTCATTCTCACCCGGCTGCGCCGCATGGAGATCGACATTATCGAAGCTTCGGAGGTGGATCGCTATAAGGACGGGAAAAAAGACGCAGAGGAAGAGGAAGAAGAGGAAGAGAAACCCGAAGCCAAGCTCGATATTCTTGACGATCCGGTGCGGATGTATCTCAAGCAGATGGGCCAAGTCCCTCTGCTGACCCGAGAGCAGGAAGTGGAAATTTCCAAACGGATTGAGGAAGCCGAAAACATGGTGCAAAAGCACATCAACCGGTTTGGCTTTATTGCGCGAGCACACCTGGACCTTGCCAGGAAACTCGCCGAGGGCCGCGAAAGGTTTGATCGCGTTATTCTCGACAAAAAAATCGAGAGCCGAGAACGTTACATGAAGAAGCTTCCGCGCTTGTGCAAACAGGTGGAACAATCGAGTGCCTCGATTACTCAACAATACTGCCAACTGCGCAACTCTTCAAAAAAACAAACAAAGAAGCTCAGATCTGTGCAGAGAGCGATCGCTTCGCTGCAAAGGTTTTACCCCCACTTCTATTTCAAGCAAAAAGTAACAGAAGAATTTGTTCACCTAGCGGATGAGGCCTATCACACGTCACTCTATCTTCAAACCGAGTTAGCGGAACGTCCGCGCGAGAAGAGAAAACGTTTGCAACTCGGGAACAGAGTTCGCGACTTGGAAAAGAACCTGTGGCTTTCGCTTGGTGAATATGCCGAGCAGTACCAGGCGCTGAAAGGTTGGATGCGCCAGGCATTGCGAGCCAAGACCGAAATGGTGGAGGCCAATCTTCGCCTTGTTATTTCGATCGCAAAAAAATACACCAACCGCGGTCTCTCGTTTCTCGATTTAATTCAGGAAGGGAACATGGGACTAATGAAAGCGGTCGAGAAGTTCGAATATCGGCGCGGCTACAAGTTTTCGACGTACGCGACATGGTGGATTCGCCAGGCCATCACACGATCGATCGCCGATCAGGCGCGCACCATCCGGATTCCGGTTCACATGATTGAGACAATCAACAAGTTGATGCGTGTGCAAAAACAGCTCGTCCAGGAATACGGTCGGGAGCCTACGCCGGACGAGGTAGCGGAAGAGGTACTATTGCCGGTGGATCGCGTCCGCGCGGTCTTAAAGATGGCCCAGCAGCCGATCTCGCTCCAATCGCCCGTGGGCGAGAGCGAAGAAACCAATTTTGGCGATTTTATCGAGGATAAGGGCGCCGAAAACCCGAGCGATATGACGGCCATCGTTTTGTTGAAGGAGAAGATCAAGGACGTGCTCGAGACTCTGACTGAACGCGAGCGTCAAGTGCTCGAGCAACGCTTTGGGTTGGTGGATGGATACAGCCGAACGCTCGAGGAAGTAGGCCGGCAGTTTCAGGTCACGCGGGAGCGCATTCGCCAGATCGAAGCGAAAGCGCTGCGAAAGATGCGCCATCCGACCCGTATCCGACAGCTGGAAGGTTTCCTTGAGGCGCCTGAACTGTAATATCGGGACTTTCGGAATTCTTTCCGAGCGCAACTTTCAGAGCTGCAATCAGTTCAATTTCACGGAGACAATATGAAACGTGAAGATGACCAGGAATTGTGGGACCTCCTCGGCCACACGGCCGAGCCCGAGCTTTCGCCATTTTTCGCCCGCAACATTGCGAGACAAGTCCGGCAAGACGGAAGCCGCTCCGAGCGGATGCGAAAGTGGCTTGGCTTGCGCAGACTCATCCCGGCATCTGCCGTGGCAATTGCCCTGATGGCAACGGCAATCGTCATTCATCATCCTGTGTCACAGAAGACCTCCGAGGGACAGCCAGATGTGGTGGCAAAAATCGATCCACAAGATTACGAAGTTGTCGCCGATCTGGATGAATTGCTCGTTTTGGATGAAAACAGCCTGTGGGACGAAAAGCCAACTTTGTAAGGATAATCATTACGTTGTCGATCTTCGCCTCGTCCTGCGCTTTGGCACAAGCGCAGCCGCAGCGGACTAATGGGCGAAGGGCAGGCCCAGGCCCTGGGGCTGGACCTGCCCGGCATCCCCCGCCGCAGAGCGTGCGTGAGCGGTGGTCCTCGCTCCCGCCAGCGGATCGACAAATTTTCCAGCGAAATGCCGAGCGTTGGATGCGAATGAGCCCACAGGAGCGTCAAATCATGCGGCAGCGAGAGAACCTGCGACGAGAGCGAATCAGACGCGAAACTGAGGCCGCCCTACGCGATTCCGGCCTCCTGCTGGATCCAGAAAGACGCGATTTGTTTGAGTCCCGCTACATCCAAGAGCGCCGCAAAATCGAACAAGGACTCCGGCACCAAATCGAGACTGAGCGACAGCAGCAACTGCCAGCTTTGATTCAACAGCTGAAAAATGAATTCCAACCTCCGCAATCGAACGGCCCAACCACAGCGAAACCCACGGAGTCGCCCAAATCTCGCAAATAAGGGAGTTTACCCCGAAGGATCGATAGCGGGGCCTGTGCCCAGCCAGAACCTGCTTTGTCCGCAAGAAATGAGCTGGCTCGGATTGCGAGCCAGCTCAGCGGATTTTGCTCTTCTACGTCAGCTTAGTACCGGTGACGGTAGTAATGGTGACGATGGTGGCGGTAATATCGATGGCCTCCGGACCAGTAGAATGAAGGCCCCCCGTAGTATCCATAGTACGGATAGGGTCGATAATACCCATACGGGTTGCCGTACCCATAATAGCCCGGGTAGCCATAGCCGTAGTACCCAACCGGGAATCCAAGTCCGATTCCGAACGACACCCCAGCGTCAGAACGCGGCGTCGCCGCAAAGGCAAATCCACTTGCCACCAATGCAATTAAGAGAAGTCGTTTCCAGTTCATTATTTTACCTCCCAATAATTCAACAGTGGGTACGACGAAAAGTTTCTCGATTTATTCGGCAGCCACCACCTTGGGATAAGCCGTAACACAGACATTTTGGCCGATCAGCCGATAAGAGACACGATCGAGACGAATGGCGTTTACAGTGGCCTCGACTCCGCGGCCTGAGAATGCGATTATTGGTCCTCCTGTCAGAATCGGACCCAGGTAAAGTTGAACCTTATCAATCAAATGCGCATCCAGTGCTTGGCCAAGCACTTCGCCACCGCCCTCGATCAATACGCTTGTCACATTTTTTTTACCCAAGTCTTCCAACACAGCAGCCAGGCCCTTGCGCTTGTACACCAACGTTCGTGCGGCCAGCCGATCGGAAAATAAACGAGCTCGCGGTGGCAAATTACCTGAACGCGTCAGCACGACCCGCCAAGGCTGTCGAGCGTGGCGCATACTACGCGGGGTCAATCGCGGATTATCCACCCGAACCGTTTCCGCTCCGACAAGAACGGCGTCCACGTGAGCGCGAAACTGGTGTGCGTCACGGCGTGCGGGCGCGCTGGTAATCCAACGCGGCTCACCCGGACGCCGCGTCAATCGGCCGTCGAGACTCATGCCGCACTTTGCGATCACAAACGGCCGCCCAGTAACAATCCATTTGTTGAAAGCCTCGTTAAGTCGCGCGCAATCGTCGGCCAAGACGGCATCGCGTACTTTGACGCCCGCATTTCGAAGTTGCGTAATGCCTCTCCCACAGTGACGAGGATTTGCGTCCACCGCGCCGACAACAACGTTCTTTACACCGGCCCTGATGATCGCGGTCGTGCAGGGGGCCGTGCGACCAACCGTGGAACAGGGTTCCAGAGTAACGTAGAGCGTGGCGCGAGCGGGCACGTCGGCGGCAAAGTTGCGGAGGCACTCGATCTCAGCATGTTCATGGCCTGCTCCTCGATGGTGGCCCCTTGCCACAATCCGATTGTCAATCGCAAGGACCGCACCGACGGCCGGATTGGGACTCGTTTGTCCTTGTGCTTTTTCCGCTTCGTTCAGCGCGGCACGCATAAACCGCTCGTCTCGTTGTGCCCTCATCGTCACGACAAATCAATAGTTGCGCACGCTCGTTCCGGCAACACCATCGTGAATCGCGCCCGGAGAATTATCGACGCACGTTCGAGCTCGACCCATCGATCGATGCAGATAAGATCAGCGCAAAATCGATCAGGGCGTTGTGACTTTTGACTCTGCCGAAGGCAGAACACGTCAAACCGCGCAAAATTACTGTTTCTTAAACACCAGTTTTTCTGGAAAAAAGGCCGTGAACGCTAAGTTCGCGACCTTTTCATTTTTCTGAGAAGCTTTTCCGCTTGGCGAATTGTCGGCGGAGAAGTAATTACAGGTATCTCGATATGGCGACGAAAACCGAAGAGAAGACCGGCGAAGACAAACTGACTGCCGCGCGAAATAAGAATCTCGATCTTGCGATTCAACAGATCGCAAAAGATTACGGCGACGGCGCGATCATGCGCCTTGGTGACGAAAAGATTGTCGACATTGACGTCATCCCCACCGGCAACATTCTGATCGATCGCGCTCTTGGCGTTGGTGGATTTCCACGAGGCAGGGTTATCGAAGTGTTTGGCCCGGAAGGATCGGGAAAAACCACGCTCACGCTCACGGTGATCGCGCAGGCGCAAAAGCGCGGCGGACTTGCCGCGTTTATCGATGTCGAACATGCGCTCGATCCGAAATACGCGAGAAAGCTCGGTGTCGACCTGGATGACCTGCTCGTTTCGCAGCCAAGTTCCGGCGAGGAAGCGTTGCGCATTTGCGAGACGCTCGTGCGATCCAACGCTCTCGACGTGATCGTCATCGATTCCGTGGCCGCGCTTGTGACAAAAGCGGAATTGGAAGGCGAGATCGGCGACACAACCGTAGGGGCACAGGCACGACTCATGAGCGCGGCTTTGCGTAAACTCACTTCGCTGATTTCAAAAGCGCGAACCTGCTGTGTTTTCACGAACCAAATTCGTGAAAAAATCGGCGTCATGTTCGGCAACCCGGAAACGACGCCAGGTGGCAGGGCGTTGAAATTTTACGCCAGCGTGCGTGTCGATATTCGCCGCATCGGCGCGATCAAGCAGACAGACGGCGTCGTCACGGGAAACCGCACGCGGGTCAAGATTGTGAAAAACAAGGTGGCGCCGCCGTTTACTGAAGCGGAATTCGACATCATGTACAACGAGGGAATTTCATCGACCGGCGCACTTCTCGATCTTGCGTTGGAAAAACAAATCATCGAGAAGCGCGGTTCTTGGCTGAATTACAAAGGCACCCAACTCGCGCAAGGCCGCGATGCAGCCAAGGAAGCGCTGAAGAATGATCGGGTGCTCTACGAAGAAATCGAGTCTGCCGTTAAAGCAAAGCTCGACGAAGATAAAAGGTAGCGGTCAGACGATGTGAATGACGTCAGTGGGAGCGAAGCGCACTTTTTTCTGGCCAGCGCTCTTATCCTCTGAAGAACGATAGCCCGCGGCGCAACAAACGACTGAAGTCAGGCGCCTCGTGGGAAGCTCGAGAATTTCATCATATTCGTCCGGCTTAAATCCTTCCATCGGGCATGTGTCGATCCCGAGCAAAGCCGCGCTTGTCATGAAATTTCCAAGAGCGATATAGGCCTGCCGCGCCGCCCACTCATGCGCCTGCGCCGCGCGAGTTCCCGTTACGAGGTCCTCAGCGACGGCGTCACGAAATCGCTTCAAAGCCTCAACAGTTCCGCCACGTAATTCCGCCGTCCTTGCAACATGACGATCGATGTCTTCGTTCGTTATTTTCGTTCTCGCCGCGAAAACCACAAAGTGCGAGCAGTCCAGGATCTGGCGTTGATTCCATGTCGAAGGAAAAAGTCTTTTCCGCATTTTCCGATCGGTGATCACAACAAATGTCCACGGTTGCAGCCCGTACGACGAGGGCGAGAGAATGAGCGCCTCTTCCATTGCCGCCCAGTCCTCTGGAGGTATTTTGCGCGACGGATCGAATTGCTGGGTCGCGTAACGCCAGTTGAGCCGCGCGAGAAGCTGCTCACCTTTGATCGTATTCATGATTTGCCGTGGAAGATGACAGCCTCTCCAAACATTTCCATTTGGAAATCTGCACCCGCACTCGCGCCTCCTGAATAGCGAGAGACCTGCGCCGCCTTTGCTCTCGACCGCCTGAGGCGGAATTGAGATAATTTCCGCTTTGAATTGCCGACACACGAACATGACCGCTGAGCTCGAAGGTGATGCTCAACTCGAAATTGGACATGTCTTGTTCATGGACATCGTCGGTTTTTCGAAATTGCTTGTTGATGAACAGAGCGATGTTTCCAATCGATTAAATCAGATCGTTCGCAGCACCGAACAATTCCGCGCTGCGGAAGCGGCAAACAAACTGACTCGTCTGCCCACTGGGGATGGCATGGTGCTCGTTTTTTACACAAGTCCAGAAGCCCCGGCGCGATGCGCAATGGAAATCGCGCAGGCGCTGAAAGATTCGCCGTTCGGACTGCGTATGGGCATTCACAGTGGGCCGGTAAACAAAGTTTCGGACGTAAACGATCGATCAAACCTTGCCGGCACTGGGATCAACATGGCGCAGCGCGTGATGAACTGCGGTGACGCTGGACATATTTTGCTCTCGAAACGGGTGACCGAAGACCTCGAGCAACACAGCAAGTGGTGGCCGCGCCTGCATCACCTCGGCGAATTTGAGGTGAAACACGGCATCAAGATCGACATCGTCAACCTTTACACCGAGGACGTCGGCAACCCTGCCTTACCGCAAAAGCTCAAAGACAAGAAAGTCACACCGGCGTCTGCCCTTGTTCGAACTGCGAAACCGCTCGTCGTGGCTGCGCTTGTGATCGGCATCGCACTCGTTGGCGTTTGGTTCTTTCTGCATCGTAGCGGCCAGGGCT
>Ga0257156_1000052_pt1 | contig 14978 bp, 14 predicted proteins | sample NI49A_FD_185989 | JGI IMG/M metagenome (GOLD analysis project Ga0257156, IMG submission 185989) | Soil microbial communities from H.J. Andrews Experimental Forest, Oregon, United States - NI-49-A | ecosystem: Environmental > Terrestrial > Soil > Temperate forest > Bulk soil | place: USA: Oregon... | reverse complement strand
GCTCATCCTCCGTGAACGCGGTGCCCTTGTTCAACCCCGGACGGTTCAACAGGTCTGTGCCATGCGGTACATCGGCTTTCATCGTCATGCTCCTTCCTTTCTCAGCGGTTTCGGGAACGTTCGACTGACGGACGCTACGTACCTGCGACCTCTGCGCCCTCGTGCGCCGGGTGACGCGGCGCGCCGTGGACGACCAGGGGCTCGCGGTGCCCATGGAACGCCGCCCGGACCACATCGCGGTTGAGCTGCGCGATGAACTCCAGCGGGATTCCCTTCGGGCACACGGCTTCACACTCGCCGTGGTTCGAGCAACTGCCGAACGCCTCGCGCCGCATGGCGGCTACCATGTTCAGCGTTCGATCGTCGCGCTCCGGCTGTCCCTGTGGCAGCACGTTGAGGTGGGTGACCTTCGCTGAGGTGAACAGCATGGCCGCGGCGTTGGGGCACGCGGCCACGCAGGCGCCGCAGCCGATGCACGCGGCGGCGTCGAACGCCGTGTCGGCGGCCTCTTTACCGACCAGGATCGCGTTGGCGTCGGGGGCGCTGCCCGTCGGCGCCGTGATGTAGCCGCCGGCCTGGATGATGCGGTCGAAGGCCGAGCGATCGACGACGAGGTCTCTGACCACCGGGAACGCGGCGGCGCGCCACGGTTCGAGGGTCAGGGCATCGCCGTCCTTGAAGAACCGCATGTGGAGCTGGCACACGGTGGTGTGACGGCGCGGGCCGTGCGGCACCCCGTTGATGAGGAACCCGCACGAGCCGCAGATGCCCTCGCGGCAATCGTGCTCGAACGCCACCGGCTCCTCGCCGCGCTCGATCAGCTGCTCGTTCAGGACGTCCAGCATCTCGAGGAACGACATGTCGGGCGTCACGCCATCGACCTGATAGCTGACGAATCCCCCGGCCGCACGCGAATTGTTCTGGCGCCAGATTCGGAGTGTGAGTGTCATGGCTACTGGTAGCTCCTCTGGGCGAGGTGGACGTGCTCGAACGTAAGCGGCTCCTTGTGGAGCGTCGGCGCTTGGCCGGGCCCCGTGTACTCCCACGCCGCGACGTAGCAGAAGTTGGCGTCGTCGCGTTTCGCCTCGCCCTCGGGGGTGTGGCTCTCGATGCGGAAGTGACCGCCGCACGACTCCCTCCGGTGGCGCGCGTCGATGCACATCAGCTCGCCGAGCTCGAGGAAATCGGCGACGCGGCCCGCCTTCTCGAGTGACTGGTTCAGCTCTTCCTCCGCGCCCAGGACGCGGACGTTCTTCCAGAACTCGTCTCGCAGCTCCGGGATCTTCGCGAGCGCCCGGCTCAGGCTTTCCTCCGACCGCGCCATGCCGCAGTTGTCCCACATCAGCCGGCCGAGCTCTCGGTGGAACGAATCCACCGTCCGCTTACCGTTGACGTGGAGAAGGGCGTTGGTGCGCTGGCGGATCTCTTCCTCGGCCTCGCGGAACGCGCGGTGCGAGGTATCGACCTGCGGCAGCTCGGCTTTCGCGAGGTAGTCGGGCACCGTGGCCGGCAAGACCCAGTAGCCGTCCGAGAGGCCTTGCATCAGCGCGCTGGCGCCGAGGCGATTGGCCCCCTGGTCGGAGAAGTTCGCCTCACCGCCGACGAAGAGCCCCGGGATCGTCGACATCAGGTGGTAGTCGACCCAGAGTCCACCCATCGTGTAGTGCGGCGCCGGGTAAATGCGCATCGGAACCTGGTACGCGTCGTCGCCGGTGATCCGCTCATAGATCTCGAAGAGGTTTCCGTACTTGTCGCGGACGTTGTCCACGCCGAGCCGCTCGATGGCGCTGCGGAAGTCCAGATACACGCCGTGTCCGCCCGGCCCCACGCCACGTCCCTCATCGCAGACCTCCTTGGCGTTTCGTGAGGCGACGTCGCGCGGCACCAGGTTGCCGAAGCTCGGGTAGCGGCGCTCCAGGTAGTAGTCACGGTCACTGTCCGGGATATCGTTGGGCTTGCGGGTATCGCCCTTCTGCTTCGGGACCCAGATGCGGCCGTCGTTTCGCAGCGACTCGGACATGAGGGTCAGCTTGGACTGGTACTCGCCCGCCTGCGGGATGCAGGTCGGATGAATCTGTGTGAAACACGGATTGCCGAACAGCGCGCCGCGGCGATGCGCCCGCCAGATGGCGGTGCAGTTCGACGCCTTCGCGTTGGTCGAGAGGTAGAACACGTTGCTGTAGCCACCGGTCGCGAGGACGACCACGTCACCGAGGTGGGACTGGATTGCACCCGTCCGCAGATCGCGCGTGACGATGCCGCGCGCCTTGCCGTCGAGGACGACCAGGTCGAGCATCTCCGTGCGCGGATGCATGGTGACCGAGCCGGCGGCGATCTGGCGCTCCAGCGCCTGATAGGCGCCCAGCAGCAGCTGCTGCCCCGTCTGGCCACGCGCGTAGAACGTCCGCTCGACCTGCACCCCGCCGAAGGAGCGCGTCTCGAGCAGGCCGCCGTAATCGCGCGCGAAGGGCACGCCCTGGGCCACGCACTGATCGATGATGTTCACGCTCACCTGGGCCAGGCGGTAGGAGTTGGCCTCGCGGGAGCGGAAGTCACCGCCTTTCACGGTGTCGTAGAAGAGCCGGTGGACGCTGTCGCCATCGTTGCGATAGTTCTTCGCGGCGTTGATGCCGCCCTGGGCCGCGATGGAATGCGCACGGCGAGGGGTGTCGTGGAACGAGAAGCACTGCACGTGGTAGCCCTGCTCGCCGAGCGTGGCGGCGGCGGCGGCGCCGGCGAGGCCGGAGCCGACGATCAGGACCGTGTGCTTGCGCCGGTTGGCCGGGTTGACCAGCTTCATCTCGGAGCGACAGCGGTCCCACTTCTGTTCGATCGGGCCGTCGGGGGTTCTGGCGTCGAGCGCGACCTGCATGGGAGCCTCCTTCAGCGCAACCACCCGGCCAGGACGGCGCCGGGGACGGAAATGAAGCCGACGAACACGACGAGGGCGACGCCCCGTGACAGACGCCGCAGCGTCGAGGTCGTCCGGGCACTGTTCCACCCGAGCGTCTGGAGCAGGCTCCAGATCCCGTGATCGAGGTGCAGGCACAGGCACGCCATCGCGATGATGTAGAACAGCGACACGTACCACACCGAGAAGCCCGCCACGACGTTGTGGTAGACGGACAGATCCCTGAACTGGCCGGGCTGGAAGCCGACCACGCCGCCCGTCAGGTGCAGCAAGTGATAGACGACGAAGAGGATGAGGATGACCGCGCTCCAGCGCATGGTACGAGCCGCGTAGGTCGTCGCGATGGAATCCTTGGTGTCGTAAGCGAGGGGACGCGCGGCCCAGTTCATCCGGGTCAGCTGGACGGCGGCGGTGATGTGCAGCGCGACACAGGCGAGGAGGACGATCCGAACGCCCCACAGCAGCGCGCGGTAGGGAAACAGGGGCTCGCCCATCGTGCGGAGGAACACCGCGTAGGCGTCGATGGCCTCGGCGCCGAGGAAGATCTTCAAGTTGCCGAGCATGTGCGCGATGACGAAGCCGACGAGCACGATGCCGGTCACCGCCATCGCGACCTTCTTGCCGACCATGGTGCTCCACAACGCGACGGCCGGATTGCTCGGCCACACGCTGCGAGATTTTCTGGCCGGCTCAGACGTCTGCCGATCTGCTACCGCGCCGTCGAGTAACTGGGTCGTCATGTGTTGTCTCCAGCTCTTGTGGTCGTCGTTGTTTGGAGGGACAGCCGTGCCACTGGACGCTGGCAACGGGAGATTTCAGCAACAAAGTGCGAGCGCGTTCCATCGCCGCGACAGGTCACAGTGGGTCACTCCTGGTTGTCCGACTCCGGAGTCGGTTGCGGCTGGCTGTCTCTCTCTGCAGCGATCCAGGTACGCACGTACTCCGGGCAGTTGACGAGTCGAATCCCGGTGGCCTCCACGCCCGCCAGAAACTGGACCGCCGCCCGGTCGACCAGTGTGACGTTTTGGAGATCGAGGATGAGGCGACGGCCCGTATCGCTCGTGAGGAATTGCTGCAGTCGAGCGGCGTGCTCGCGATCGATGTCTCCACTCAGCGCGAGTACGACCGCGTCCGGCATCGATGAGCGATGGATTCGAAAGGTCAACCGAGTTCCTCCCCCTGGCGTTCTCGAGAGAGCAAAGTGCTGGCCAAATGCAAAGCATTGATTCTATTGAAGGCAGGGAGCGCGTTCGCAAAGTTCTCACGACGGCTCGCGAAAAAGGATTGAGGGTGTGCCCGCTGCTGGGTTACGTACCGCTGAATCGCTCCCGCCACGCGTCAGGAGCGGGGCCGTCAGGGCTCGCCCCAGGCCGGGATCTCCTTAATGCACGGCGATCAGATGAGTGACGGCGGGGGGCGTGCCAGCGACGTGGAACCGTCGAATGCGCTCCTCGACGGCGCGATCATCCACGGTGATGCGCTCATGCTGCCGTAGATGCTCCACCCAGGACTCGACCAAGAAGCTTTCGACGTAACGCCCCTTTTGTCCTGAATCTTGGTAGACGGCCCAGTTGACGGCGCCGTCGCGGCGGCGAATCGGCTCCAGGTCGCGGATGGCGTGGGCAAATGCGTGTGCCTGCGCGGGATCGATACGGTATTCGACCTCGACACGGACGGGGCCTTCGTCAGGCGCCGGCATGACATCGAGGTGAGGCTCGGGCCAGTGCGCCGACGGCGTGAGATCGAGCGTGGTCACCCCCCGTAACGGCCATCGCCGGATGGCGGCAAGCCCCAGGAGCGCGCCACCGGCGGAGGACGCGAGCGCGATCGACGCGCCGACGTGCTCGGCGACGAAACCCCACAATGCGCTGCCGAGGCCAAGCCCACCCTGGAACACCAAGAGATAGATGCCGAGCGCGCGGGCCCGCACCCACGCGGGGACAGCGGTCTGAGCGGATCCATTGAGACCGGCCATCATCGCGATCCACGCGACGCCGCCGACGATCATCGCGATGCCAAGCCCTGGGATGAATCGCCAGAAGGCGGTCAGCGCGCTCACGACCGCGAAAGCAACGGTCGCGAGGCCGATGACCGCGTCGAGCGGCAGCCGGCGCTTCACGCGCGGTAAGAGTGCGGCGCCGGCGATGGCCCCGACACCAAGGCAACCAAGCAGAAGACCGTAGCCAAAGGCACCGAGGCCCAGGTCTCGACGGGCGATGACGGGCAACAAAGCCCAGAACGCGCTCGCACAGACGATGAACAGTCCCAGCCGAACGAGCACGGCGACGAGCGGCGGAGCGTGACGCGCGTAGCGGATGCCGGCTCGCGTCGCGCCGATCACTCGCTCGGCGGGAAGCAGGGCCCGCGGCGCCTCGCGGCGCCAGCGATACACGACGACGAGCACGGCGACGAATGACACCGCGTTGAGCGCGAACACCAGAGCCGGCCCGGCCGCCGCGACCAGAATACCGCCAAGGGCGGGCCCGATCGCACGGCCGATGTTAACGGGCAACGCGTTGAGTGTGACCGCTTGGGTGAGCTCAGACGGGGGCACGAGCTCGGACGTAATCGCCTGCCACGTGGGCGTGTTCATCGCCACGCCGATCCCGAGGGCGAATGTCAATGCGAGGAGCGTGGTTGCCGTCATCAGGCCCAGGAATGCCAGGACCGCAAGCAGTCCGGCCGCCACGAGCATCCAGCACTGCGTGACGAGCAGCAGTCGCCGTCGGTCGACGATATCGGCGACCGCGCCCGCCGGGAGCCCAACGACAAGGACCGGAAGGCTCGTCGCGCTCTGTACGAGAGCGACCATCAGCGGAGATGGCGAGAGGGAGGTCATGGCCCATGCCGCGCAGACGTTCTGCATCCACGCCCCGATGTTGGAGACGAGCGAAGCGATCCACAGCACGCGGAATACCGGATGCGACAGCGGTGTCCAGGCCGAGTCGGCGGTGCCGCCGTCACCACGCATATTTGAACTCGACGTTGAAATACGTGGAGTCATGGCCTCCCGCGCGGCGAATCACATCACCGATCTCGAAGCGGACGGCTTCGACGGCGGCCGCGAGGTTCGGCGTGATCGCCCAGTCGGCTCGGAACTGCCAGTACACCCCGGACCACCGCCCCGCGTTCCCGGCCGTGCCGGGGACGGGTATGTTCGGCTGGACGTAGACGGCGTCCGCCGTCGTTTCCCGCCATTGGAGGCCTGCGGCCACCATCAGCGCCAGGTTGGCGATCGGCTTGACGGTGAGTGAGGGCTTCAGATGAATCAGGTTCACGTAGCCCGTGTAGCCCGCGAGGGCGAAATAGTAGCCGTTCGGAAACAACGGATTGAACGTGCCGAGCGTGTTGTCTCCGGCCTTGTGATCACCCGACGCGGCATCGATCTGGAGCCCCAGACGCGGCGCCCAGGCCACGTCGGCGATGGTGTACCCGCTGCGGCTGCCGACGGCCCAGGCTCGGATGCTTTTGCCGCCGATGTCACCAGCCTGGCCCATGGCTTCGAGGTCCCAGTCGAACCCGCTGCGCGCGCCGGCGTATCGGATATCGAAGTTGTTGCGGCGCTCGTCGCCGCGCGCGTCGAGAAAGCGAGTCTTGTCGAGAATGAAGCGCGAGTAGTACGCCGACAGGTCACCGGGGCCGACGTCCTTACGCTCGACCCTCACGCCTCCGTACTGGAAATGCTCGCTGGAGAAGTCGTCGAAGAAATGCTCATTACGATATTGAACCGGCATGCTCCAGAACCCGATGAAGCGCCACTCGCGTTGCTCCCAGTCCAGCCACGCGGCGTCGTAGGCCTGCCGGACGTTCGGACCGTCGCGCACCGAGACGAAGCGTTGCAGATCGAACGCCATCTCCTGGCGCCCCACGCGGGCCTTCAACGTACCGCCCCAGAACGAATCGACGTAGGTGATGAAGGCCAGGCGCAGATCCAGCGGGTTTTCGTCGACGGGCGTGATGACGGCTTTCCCCGGCGCACGGACGTCTTCGAACTCGGTGAAGATCTGCCAGTGCGCATTCGGCCGAACGTCGACGTGCCACTGGAGACGGTCCAGCAGGTAATTGTCGCTTTTGTTGCCCGCGATCCCGAACAACGCCGCGTCGTTCAGCTCGAAGCGCTCGCGCGCGGTGAGACCGAGCGACACGTAGCTCTTCGGATCGTCGAACGGGAGCGGGATGTATTTCAAGCGGTCGAGCGGCTGGGTTCGCAGGTTCGGGTCGGCCAGCGCCGACCAGTCTTCCAACCAGCGGTAGAACGAATTGATCTTGGGGCGAGCTGCCTCGTCGTCTTCAGCCGCGGCCGTGCTCGTGCTCGCCGATAGGACGAGTAGACCGACGGCGGCCAGAAGACCGGCGCAGAGCCGTAGCATCAGTTGCGGAGTGTCGCATGGATCTCCGCGATGTAGCCACCGGGAAATTGCACCAAGGCCGCCCGCCGGTCGGCGGCCGAGTAGGGCTCGACCAGCACACGAGCCCCGGCACTCTTTGCCTTGGCCAAGGTCGCGTCTAGGTCGGGCGTCTCGTAGCCGGTCTGCTCTCGCCCGTACGGGTATGGGAGATGGCCATCCGTCACGAGGACGGCGACGTTGCCGAACGTCGACGCGATGCGGACCCGCCGGTAGGTATCGCTGGGCCGGCCGATCTCAACCCCGGGCGCCTTCGGATCGTCACGCGTCACGGTGCCGCCTGAGAAGGCGACAAAGCTACGGATGAAGGCGTCGGCGCGGTCGGGCGAAAGGTACACGCGGTTTTCGGGAATGGTTTGCAGCTTCACGTAGTTCGGCGCCGTCGTGTGCCAGTAGAGCTGCATGTTGACGCCACCCGGAAACTGCACGATGGCATCGCGACCGATCGGATCATTGAACGGCGAGACGATCACGTCGGCCCCGCTCGCCCGCGCCGCACGGACGGCGGCATCCAGGTCGGTGACGAGATAGCCCGTTCGCTCGCTGCCGAACGGATACGGGATCGGCGTTTTGAAGCCGAACACCGACACCGTGCCCACCGGTGTGAGCACCAGCTGGGACATCGTGCTGCTCGGCGTCGGCGTCACCGTGAAGACGCCCTGCTTCGACGTGCTCCCGCCGAACGTCGCCACGAAGCTCGTCACGAGCCGATCGAAGTCTTCCGAGGCAACGTAGACGTGGGTGGTGGCGTATTGCGGTCCGACGGCCACGGCCGGGGAACTGGAGGCCGGGCTCGTCTGCGCCCCGGCGGTCGCCGCGCTGGCGAGCAGCATCGTGGCGAAAATGAGTGCCGTGATCGTGCGCATGGGTGTACTCCTCAGACAGCCGAGCAGGCTGTCATCGGCTGGGTGCCAGTTCTGGGGTCGCCGTCTGCTGCTGCCTGGTGACCTCCTGGGCCTTCCCATAACTCTCCATGACTGCGCCATAGTTCGGCGCCACCATGGTGTACAGCTGAGCGAACTGCGGTGCATCGGGACGGTTCCAGGTCCTCTGCAGCTCGCACAGTACGGCATTGGCGCTGGTCGGTATGACACCGGCCTGGGTGAAGCGAGCGAGCGTCGTTCTCGACGTCATCTCGCTCGGATCACCCGACGCGTCCATGACTGCGTATACCTTGTATCCGGCTACCAGTGCATCCAGTGCCGGAAACATCACGCACACGCTGGTCCACACGCCGGCCATGATCAGGGTTTTCTTGCCAGTCTCCTCCACCGCCTTGACGAAGGCCTCGTTGTCCCAGGCATTCACCTCTCCCTTGCGGTGGACGAAGACGGCATGGGGCGCAAATTGCTTTATCTCTGGCATGAGAGGGCCGTTCGGTCCCTCCGGCTCCGAGGCGGTCTGGATGACCGGAACTTTCATCAACGTCGCCAGCTTCGCGAGCATCGCGGTGTTGGCCCGCAATTCGCTCACACTGATGTCCTTGACGGTTTGAAACAGCCCCGATTGATGATCGAGCAGCAGGAGCGCCACATCGGCCGCCTTCATCAAGGCGGCGCCGCCGCCCGGCGCGTGTCTGATTCCGTCTTGGATCGAGTTCGAGGCCTGCACTGACGCTCTCTGATTGCTCATGGTGATCTCCTTTCACGGTGTGGGTTTGTCGGCTCCTCTAGGAGTGATGGACGTTCAAACGACGCTCTCCGCATCTAGCGCTCCTTCCGCGAACATCCTTATACAGCCCAGCAGGCGCAGCCGAGCGCGGCCCAGAGCGATGTGAAGTCGCGGACGTGCCTCGCGCGGACGCGACCGCAGGCCGAAGCGACTCGTGGCATTGCCGCTTTCGCCGTCGATCGCTCGCGATCGTCCCAGGCCGCGTACCCGCCGAAACGGCGTACCGGCGACCAATCCGGCATGGCCGGTGGCGGCGTCGCCTCGTCCAGATGCGCGAATTCTCCGGCCCCGTAGACGATCTCGCCGCCGACGACGGTGAGGTGCGCCGTGATGTCCGCGATCTCGGTCTCGGGGCAGGAGAGATAGTCGCGGTCGGGGACGATCAGATCGGCGAGCTGGCCGACCTCGATGCGACCTTTCTTGCCTTCCTCATTGGAGAACCAGGTGACGTTCTCGGTCCACATCCTGAGCGCGGTCTCACGATCGAGGCAGTTGCGCTCGGGGTAGAGTCGCAGGCCGCCGACGGTCTTGCCGGTGACGAGCCACGCGAGCGAAACCCAGGGGTTGTAGGACGCGACCCGGGTCGCGTCGGTGCCCGCAGAAACGCGGATGCCCTTGCTGAGCATCCGGGCGAACGGCGGCGTCGCGGCCGCGGCGGCCAAACCGTACCGCTCGACGAAGTACTCGCCCTGGTAGGCCATGCGGTGTTGAACCGCGATGCCTCCACCCAGCGCGGCGATTCGGTCCATCGACCGCTCCGAAATGGTCTCCGCGTGGTCGAAGAACCAGTTCAGCCCGTGAAGAGGGATGTCGCGAGCGACCCGCTCGTACACGTCGAGGGCCCGGCTGATCGTCTGGTCGTAGGTGGCGTGGAGTCGCCAGGGCCAGCGATTGGTGGCGAGAATGCGCACGACGTCCTCGAGTTCGCGCTCCATCTCGGCCGGCATCTCCGGCCGCGGCTGGCGAAAGTCTTCGAAATCGGCGGCGGAGAACACGAGCATCTCGCCCGCTCCATTGTGGCGGAAGTACTCGTTTCCCTGCTTGTACGTGGACGTCTTCACCCAGTTCAGGAAATCGTCCTTCTCGCCCTTCGGCTTCTGCGTGAACAGGTTGTAGGCGAGACGGATGGTCAACTGCCTGGCTTCGTCGAGGGTGCGGACGACGGCGTAGTCGTCCGGATAATTCTGGAAGCCGCCGCCGGCGTCGATGGCGCCCGTCACGCCGAGCCGGTTCAGCTCACGCATGAAGTGTCGCGTGGAGTTCACCTGATAGTCGAACGGCAGCTTCGGTCCTTTGGCGAGCGTCGCGTACAGGATGGCGGCGTTGGGCTTGGCGAGGAGCAGCCCGACCGGAACGCCGCGCGCATCGCGCACGATCTCGCCGCCGGGCGGCTCCGGGGTGTCCTTCGTATAGCCGACCGCCCTCAACGCAGCCGCGTTCAGGAGTGCGCGGTCGTAGAGGTGGAGCAGGAACACGGGAGTGTCGGGAGCGAGCGCGTTGAGCTCCTGCAGCGTCGGCAGCCGCTTCTCCGCGAACTGGTGCTCGGTGAAGCCGCCAACCACGCGCACCCACTGAGGAGGCGGGGTGACCGCGACCTGCCGCTTCAGCATCTCCATGGCGTCGGCGAGCGAGCGCACGCCGTCCCAGCGCAGCTCCATGTTGAAGCTGAGACCGCCCCGGATGATATGAAGGTGGTTGTCGATCAATCCGGGCAGGACGCGGCGTCCCTTCAGGTCGATGACTCGCGTCGCTGAACCGGCGAGCGACATCACATCCGCGTCCCGACCGACACGAACGAACTTGCCGTCCCGAATCGCGACCGCCGTCGCGGTGGGATTCGAGCGGTCGAGCGTCGTTATGTTGCCGTTGTACAGGATCAGACCGGCCGCCGTGCTCGCGTCGTTCACGATCGCACCTCCCGGGCATCGGCGATGGTCGTCGAAGGGGACCGTTCCGCATGCCGGCCAGGCATCGCGCCGAAGACATGCTGGCCACACCGGATCTGCTGCCACGCGGCGGTGATGGAGCTCCCCGCGATCATCTGGCGTCCCACCGGGATGATCTGCTCACCAAGCAGGATGCCGAGCAGGCCGAGCAGAGCGACCACCGGCGGCGCGGGGGACCGGACGTTGAGCAGGCTATAGACGACGCCGACCAAGAGGCCGGCGCCGAAGGACACGAGATAAACCTTCATGAGCAATCCTCGCTTGGCGGCCGTCTAGCGGCGACTCGCGGCCGAGGGGACCACGTACTCGGGAAAGACGGTCGGCGGCGCCTTGTGCACCATCGTGTAGACATACTCGACACCGATGCCGTACGCGCCGTAGTGGGTCTTCACGATGTCCATGACCGCGTCGTAGGTGTCCTTCTGAGCCCAGTCGCGCTGCAACTCGAGCATGACGGAGAGCGACGTCACCGGCTTTGCGCCGGCCTGGATCATGCGCTTCATGGCATTGTCGTGCGCGAGCTGGGTGACGTCGCCGCAGCAGTCCTCTACGATGTAGATTTCATAGCCGTCGTGAAGCGCTTGGATGGTCGGAAGGGCGACACACGTTTCGGTCCAGAGTCCAGCCAGGACGATCTTTTTCCGACCGGTAGCCTTGATCGCGGCCACGAAGTTTTGATCATCCCAAGGATTCATGGACGACCGCTCGACCGGCGTCTGCTTGGGGAAGACCGCCTGGATCTGGGGCCAAATATTTCCGCTGAAGCTGTGCGTTTCTACCGTCGTCAGGACGACGGGCACATCGAAGACCCGGGTAGCTTTCGCGAGCGCGACGGTATAGTTGACGATCGATTGACGATCAGGATATGAGGCGCCGAAGAGCATCTGGGGTTGGTGATCGACGAGCGCGACGACGCAGTTGTCCTGAGTCAGTAGACCTTTTTCACTGCGCTTGGCATGGCCATTGGCTGAAGGCATCAACGTTCTCCTTTTCGAGGTCGCTAGCGGGTCTTGGAGCGTCTACTCCTCGGCAAAGCAAGGCGGCGGCCAAATGTAAGCCGCTGACTCTATTGAGGGCAGCGCGCGCGCTCGCGGATTTCTCACGATGGCTCGCGGAAAAGGATTGATGATGCGCGCTCGGCGCCGGCGGCACGCGAGTCACCGCTCGACGGTGACCGAGGGGGGCTTCCGCGCGCAGGATGGTGATCGAGAGGGCCTCGGCGGCCGCCCGTGTCTCCCCGGAGGCCTGGCGGAGCCGGGCTACGGTCCTGGTGACGATGCCGTGCAGCTTGCGCCAGAGCAAGTCCAGCACCGCCGTCAGTTCTGCCTCGGTCTCGTGGGCCTCCGCGATGGGCCTCTCAGGCAGCGGCCTCATCTGGGCATCTCGTGCTGCTGAGCTGTCCACTGGGCGTCACTCAGGCTCCAACCTCCCCCCAGTGCCTTGTAGAGGCGAACATAGGTGAGGAGGCGGTCTTGGCGAATCTGCGCGAGCGTGATCTGCGCGGGATAGAGCTGCTGCTGGGCCTCGAGCACCTCGTAGTAGCTGGCCAGCCCCTGGCGATAACGATCCGTCGCGTGGTCCACCGCGTCTGCGAGGGCCCGCACCGCCGTGTCCTGCCCAGCTTCGGCGTCAGTCAGCTTGGCCAGCGCCGTGAGGGCGTCGGAGACTTCGCGCAGCGCGGTGAGGACCGCTTGCTCGTACCGAAGCCGAACCTGCTCCCACTGGGCGATGGACGCGCGATAGATCCCGCGGGTGCGGCCCGCGTTGAACAATGGCCCGCTGAACATGCCGGCGACCGCCCAGATCGTGGCCGTGCCGCCGGTGAGCGCCGACATCTCGGGACTGGCCGTGCCGAACAGCGACGTGAGGCTCAGCTTGGGAAAGAACTCCGCCTTCGCGACGCCGATCCGGGCGTTGGCGGCGACAAGCTGTTGCTCGGCTTGCCGCAGATCCGGGCGGCGCTCGAGCAAGGCCGATGGCAGCCCAGCCGGTACCGCGGGCACCACCGGCTGCTGGTACATCGGCTGGCCGCGCGGAATCGGACCGGGCGCCTTGCCCAGCAGGATGCGGATCTGGTTCTCCCTGGCCACGATATCGCGCTCGAGCTGCGGAATGGTGGCCTGCGCCACGCCGAGCGCGCCGAGCGCGCGCGACGTCTCGAGCTTCGACGCGATACCGTGATTGAGGCGATCCAGAAACAGATCGTACGTCCCCTGGTACGCCTGCGTACTGTCCCGGGCGATCTGCAGTTGCACGTCGAGCGCGAGCAGCTGGAAGTACGCCTGGGCCAGGTCACTGACCAGCGTCAGCCACACCCCGCGCCGCGCATCCTCGGTGGAGAGCAGCGTGGCGCGGGCCGCCTCGTTCGAACGGCGGATGCGACCCCAGATGTCGAGCTCCCACGACATACTCATCGTGGCGGAATAGAGGTCGCTCGCCGGCGCCTGCGCACCGACGCCACCCAAGACGCCCGGCAGCATCCTGGCCCTCGAGGCACCGCCGCCGTAGTCGAGGGAGGGGAAGTAATCCGATCGCGCCACCCCGAGATTCGCGCGGGCCTCCTGCACCCGCGCCGCGGCGATGCGAACGTCATAGTTGCTGCCCAGCGCATCCTGGATCAGACCCTTCAGGATCGGATCCTGGAACGCCTCCCACCATGGCACATCGGCGAGCGAGGCCGCCTCGGCCGTCGCCTGGCCCCGAAACGTCTCGGGTCTCGCCACCGCAGGCCGCTTGTAGTCCGGTCCGATAGTGCACCCGCTCAACAGGGCGGCCACGACGAAACTGGAAATGATCCTCACCGAGCGCGTCATCGAATCCTTCCGTCGGCCGACGGCTCAGCGTCCGTTCCGCCGGAGATCGGAGCGAACGCGCTCCGTGCTCTTTAATGGTGTTACGAACTGGCCGTGGGCGACGCCGTGTTCGCGATCTTCGCGGTCCGTCGCGGAACCGATCGGCCCGACCCTCTCGAGCTCTGACCCGAAAGATGCGCTTCCAATTGCTTTCTCAGGAACAGCCGCGCGCGATGCACACGCGTCGTCACATTGTCGACGGTGAGGTCGAGGATCGCCGCGATGTCCCCCGGCGTGAGCCCCTCGACGTCGCGCAGCAGCACGATGGCGCGGTAGTCGGCGGGCAGTTCATCGATGGCGGTGCTGAGCATGATCCGAAGCTCGATCTGGCGAGCCGGGTCGTCGACGCTCCGCGACCAGTCGGCGACCGGCGCGACGTGGCGGCCGTGCTCATCGAACACGGGAAGCAGTTTGTCCAGCGAGACATCGGCGCCGCGGGCGCGACGCCTCCGGCAACACTGATAGGCCGCGTTGGCCACGATCCGATAGAGCCACGAGCCGAAGGTGGCGTCTCCACGAAACGTATCGATCCTCCGGATCACGGACAGGAAGGCGTCCTGCACGACTTCCTCGGCATCCTGGGCGTTCCCCGTGATCCCCCTGGCGAGGCGGGAGGCGCGGTCACCGTAGGCGGCGACTAGATCCTCGGCGGCCGTGGGCTCACCCCGGCGGAGGGCCGCCACGAGCGAGTCATCCCGGTCGGTCGGTGTCGTCATGCGCGGGCCGCTCCCATTCATTTCTTCGGTCGACACGGGACGCCGTCTAGGCGCGCGGGGCGACGATCGCCTGGAGCACGGCCTTGGGACCGTCCCGACAACCCGAGCCATTCGAGGGTTCTCTGTCAATGCAGACCTCTGCGGACGACGTAGAGCAAGGGGAAGGCCAAGCCTAAGCTGCCGTTTCTATTCGAGATCGCGATCCAGGTCGCGAATCTCTCGCGAAGGGTCGCGAACCAGCAAGCGCCCGCGCCGGCACGGTCGCAGAACGGTCGGCGATCGTGCGGCGGTGTGGCGCCGCGGTCACAGGTACTGGCCAGTGGTGACGACCTTCTCCATGTTCCGCTGCGGTTGACGAGTGAGGCCGACCAGCGACTTGACGGCGGCGATGCGCTCGCCCTTCCTGCCGGCGATCTTCGCCCAGTCGTCCGGGTTGCTCGTGTTCGGCAGGTCCTTGTTCTCCCTGAACTCTTCGC
>Ga0257156_1000051_pt1 | contig 15190 bp, 16 predicted proteins | sample NI49A_FD_185989 | JGI IMG/M metagenome (GOLD analysis project Ga0257156, IMG submission 185989) | Soil microbial communities from H.J. Andrews Experimental Forest, Oregon, United States - NI-49-A | ecosystem: Environmental > Terrestrial > Soil > Temperate forest > Bulk soil | place: USA: Oregon... | reverse complement strand
GTGCTCTTCACGTCGCTGGGGGCGGGTGTGGTGGGGGCCATCCTGGGGCTGGGCGGCGGCATCCTGCTGGTGCCGATCCTCACCATCTTCTACGGAGTCGACCTGCACTACGCGATGGGGGCCAGCATCATCTCGGTCATCGCCACCTCGAGCGGAGCCGCCGCGTCCTACCTGCGCACCGGCCTCAGCAACCTCCGCGTCGGCCTGTTCCTGGTGGTGGCCACCATCACCGGCGCGCTCACCGGCGCCTTCCTGGCCGGCGTGGTGCCCACGCGCTGGCTCGAGCTGATCCTGGGGCTCGCGCTCTCCTACTCCGCGTTCACCACCATCCGGCAGCTCGGGGACGAGCTGCCGCGGGACCTCTCGGCGGACGGGCTCGCGATCCGGTTCGGCCTCGAAGGCACCTACCACGACCTGCGCCTCGACCGCGAGATCCCCTACCGCGCGCGCAACGTGGCGGGCGGCTTCGTGGCCATGTACGGGGCGGGCGTCCTCTCCGGCATGCTCGGCATCGGCAGCGGCGCGTTCAAGGTCCTCGCGATGGACTACCTGATGCGCCTGCCCATGAAGGTCTCCACCGCGACCAGCAACTTCATGATCGGGCTGACCGCGGCGGCCAGCGCCGGCATCTACTTCAGCCGGGGCGACATCCACGTGCTGATCGTGGCGCCGGTGGCGGTGGGGGTGCTGGCCGGCGCCTATCTGGGCACCACCGTGATGGCCCGCATGCGCAACACCACGGTGCGGAAGCTCTTCCTGCCCATCGTGGTGTACCTGGCGCTCTCGATGATCCTGCGCGGCCTCGGCATCCACCTGCTGTGACCGCGACCCGGCCCGCGTTTCCCGTCGAGTACCTGGTCGCGCGCGTCCTGCTCGTGGGCGGGCTCCTCGGGCTCGGCCTGATCGTGCTCGGGCTCGGGCTCTACGCCGCGCACGGGGGCTTTCACCAGCACGTGCTGCTCCTGAGCCGCCCGGCCGGCGACGCGCCCCCCGGGGTGTTCACTTCGCTGCGACAGATCGGGATCGGGCTGCGACACCGGCCCATCGATCCGCTTGCGCTGAGCGCCCTCGGCCTGGTGCTGCTGATGGCCACGCCGGGCGCCGCGGTCGCCCTCGCGATTCCCGGCTTCCTGGCCGCCCGGGACTTCCGCTACGCGACGATCGCCGCGCTGGTGCTGACGATGCTGCTGGTGAGCCTGCTGCTGGCCGGCGCGATCCACAGCTAGCGCCCCGCCCCCGGGCGGGATCACTCGCTCTCGTCGGGGCGGCTCCGCCAGCGCTTCACGTCGGCCCGCTGCTTCTTGCCGGCGAGCCGCCGACGCCGGGCTCCGGCCGAGGGCCTGGTCTTCACTCGGGGGCGGGGCGCGACGAGCGCCGCGCGGATCAGGTCGGCCACGCGGGCGCGGGCGTCTTCCAGGTTCCGCGCCTGGTTGCGCGTGGCCTGGCTCGTGACGACCAGTCGTCCCTCGGCGTCGGCGCGGGACCGAGCTAGGACACGCAGGCGCGCCCGCGCGGCGTCGGACAGCCCTTCGATCGCCTCCAGGTCCACGCGCAGGTCGATCTTGGTCGCGACCTTGTTCACGTTCTGCCCGCCGGGCCCGGAGGCGCGCACCGCGTGGACCGTGAGCGCGGAGGCGGGCACCCGCACCTCACCGGTCACGTCGATCGGGTCGGCCATGGCGCGGATCCGGTCGGTAGGCGGGCGCTCAGCGCGGCGACGAACTCGTCGGGACGGCTCGGGGAGAGCACCACGAAGCCGCCCGGCGTCTCCAGGAACACCAGGTCGGCGGTGTTGGTGATGGCCAGGTAGTGCCAGCCGCTGCGCGGGTTCCAGCGCGGGCCGTGGGAGCCGAAGAGCCCGTTGAGCCCGGCGGCCAGCAGCCCGCCGATCGGCCGGCGGCGGCGATCGCAGCCGGTGATGCGGTCGTAGGGGATGAGGCGCCGGAGCCAGCGTCGCTCGAGCCGCACGCCGTGCTCCTCGAGGGTGTACCCGCTCGGGGCGAGGCCCTGGATGGCCCAGAGCGCACCGAGAAACGGCAGCGGCAGGATCAGCGCGGTCGGGTCACCGGTGGCGGCCACCAGCCCCACCGAGCCGAGGAAGGGCCCGCCGAAGCCGACTCCGATGCCCAGCACCCCGGCCAGCAGGCGCTGCTTCCGGCCGAGGGACGCCGGGAAGTGCACTCCCTACCTGGCGAAGATCTCGAGCGCGCCGAAGAAGTAGGGGATCTCGAAGGCGGCCGACTCGGGCGAGTCGGAGCCGTGGACCGCGTTGGCCTCGATCGACGACGCGAAGTCCTTCCGGATCGTCCCCGCGTCGGCCTTGGCCGGATCGGTAGCGCCCATCAGCTCCCGCAGGCGCGCGATCGCGTTCTCCCCTTCCAGCACGATCGGCATGCACGGCCCCTGGGTCATGAAGGCGCAGAGGCTCGCGTAGAACGGCCGCGCCTTGTGCACGATGTAGAAGCCGCCGGCCTGCGGCGCGCTCAGGTGGATGAGCTTGGCCGCGAGCACCTTGAGCCCGGCCTTCTCGAAGCGGGCGATGATCTGGCCCGCGACGCCCTTGGCGACGGCGTCCGGCTTGATGATGGTGAGAGTGCGCTGGACGGGCATCGCGGACGGGTCCCTACCCTTTCTTGCCCACCACGCGGGCGACGGTCGCGCCCATGTCGGCGGGGCTCTTGACGGTGGTGATGCCGGCGGCTTCCATCGCGGCCATCTTCTCTGCCGCCGTCCCTTTACCTCCGGCGATAATGGCGCCGGCGTGACCCATCCGACGGCCGGGCGGCGCGGTCTGGCCGCAGATGAAGCCGACGACCGGCTTGGTAACGTAGGCCTTGATGAAGGCGGCCGCCTCTTCCTCCGCGGTGCCGCCGATCTCCCCGATCATCATGATCGAGGTGGTGTCGGGATCGGCCTGGAAGAGCTCGAGCACGTCGATGAAGTTCGTCCCGTTGACCGGGTCGCCCCCGATGCCCACGCAGGACGACTGGCCGAGCCCGCGCTGGGTGAGCTGGTGGACGACCTCGTAGGTGAGCGTGCCGCTGCGCGAGACCACGCCCACGTGGCCGACCTTGTGGATGTGGCCCGGCATGATCCCGATCTTGGCCTGGCCCGGGGTGATGAGGCCTGGGCAGTTGGGGCCGATCAGGCGGCTCTTCGTGCGGGCGAGGAAGGCCTTGACCCGGACCATGTCGGCCACCGGCACGCCCTCGGTGATGCACACGATGAGCGGCATCCCCGCGTCGGCCGCCTCCATGATCGCGTCGGCGGCGGCGGGGGGCGGGACGAAGATCAGCGCGCAGTCGGCGCCGGTGGCCTTGGTCGCCTCCTCCACCGTGTTCCAGACCGCGAAGCCCTCGTGGGTGGTGCCGCCCTTGCCGGGCGTGACCCCGCCCACCACCTGGGTGCCGTACTCCTTGCAACGCGCGGCATGGAAGGCGCCCTCCTTGCCGGTGATGCCCTGCACGAGGACGCGGGTCTTCTTGTCGACGAGGATGCTCATGCCTGGGCACCCCGGGCCAGCGCCACGACCTTCTTCGCGCCCTCGCCCATGTCGTCGGCCATCACCAGCGAGAGGCCGGACTCAGCCAGCATCTTCTTGCCCTGCTCGACGTTGGTGCCCTCGGCCCGCAGCACCACCGGGAGCTTGAGCCCGAGCTTCTTGACCGCGGAGATGATGCCCTCCGCGAGTCGATCGACTCTCAATATTCCTCCAAAAACGTTGATGAAGACCGCCTTGACGCTCGGATCGGACGAGAGGATGCGGAACGCGTTCTCGATCTGCTCGGGGGAGGCCCCGCCGCCCACGTCGAGGAAGTTGGCGGGCTCGCCGCCGGCCAGCTTGACGATGTCCATGGTGGCCATTGCGAGCCCGGCTCCGTTCACCATGCAGCCGACGTTGCCGTCGAGCTTGATGTAGTTGAGGCTGTACTTCGAAGCCTCGACGTCGAGCGGGGTCTCCTCGTTGACGTCGCGCAGGGCCACGATGTCCTTGTGGCGGTAGAGCGCGTTGTCGTCGAAGTTGAGCTTTGCATCCAGGGCCAAGACTCGCCCATCGGTGGTAATAACTAGTGGATTAACCTCGGCGAGCGAGCAGTCCTTCTCGAGGTAGGCACGGAAGAGGCTCAGGATCAGGGCCACGCCCTGCTTGAACTGCTCCCCGGTGAGCCCGAGCCCGAAGGCCAGGTTGCGCGCCTGGAAGGGCTGGAGCCCGAGCGCGGGGTCCGTCCACTCGCGAATGATCTTCTCCGGGTGGGTGGCCGCCACCTCCTCGATCTCCATGCCGCCCGCCTGCGAGGCCATCACCACGTGGGTGCCGCGCCCGCGGTCGAGGGTCATCGAGAGGTAGAGCTCGGTGGCGATCGGTGAGGCTTCCTCCACCAGCACCTTGAGGACCTTGATGCCCTCGGGCGGGGTCTGCGGCGTCTTGAGCATCATGCCGAGGATCTGCTTGGCCGCCGCCTCCGCGCCCGCCGGGTCGTCGGCCAGCTTCACCCCGCCCGCCTTGCCGCGCCCGCCCGCGTGGACCTGGGCCTTCACGACTACTCGACCAGCCAATCGTTCCGCAATACGGCGGGCCTGAGCCGGGGTGTCGGCCACGTCACCGGCCGGCACCGGCACCCCGAACTCCTTGAGGATGGCCTTGCCCTGGTACTCGTGGATCTTCATCGGCCGCGAAGCTTGCGTAGCACCCACACCACCGGGTCGTAGCCGTCGGCCACGCGCTCCTTCAGCGGGATGATGCCGTTGTCGGTGATGTGGATGTGCTCCGGGCAGACCTCGGTGCAGCACTTGGTGATGTTGCAGAGCCCGATGCCCGCGTTGTCCCGCAGGAACGCGGTGCGATCCAGCGTGTCGAGCGGGTGCATCTCGAGCGCGGCGGCCTTGATGAAGAAGCGCGGGCCCGAGAAGGCCTTCTTCTTCTCCTCGTGGTCGCGGATGACGTGGCAGACGTCCTGGCACAGGAAGCACTCGATGCACTTGTGGAACTCCTGCCCGCGCTCGACGTCCTCCTGCATCATCCGGTACTTGCCGTCCGCGTCCGGCGGCTTGAGCCGCAGCGGCGGGACCTGCTTGGCCTTCGCGTAGTTGTAGGAGACGTCGGTGACCAGGTCCCGGATCAGCGGGAAGGTCCGGATGGGGGCCACCGAGATCGGCTCCCCCTCCTTGAACATGTCCATCCGGGTCATGCACATGAGCCGCGGCTTGCCGTTGACCTCCGCGCTGCACGAGCCGCACTTGCCCGCCTTGCAGTTCCAGCGGCAGGCCAGGTCCGGGGCCTGGGTGGCCTGGATCCGGTGGATCACGTCGAGCACCACCAGGCCCTCGCCGCCCTCGACCTTGTACTCCTTGAAGTCGCCCACCTCGGGGCTGCCGCGGAACACCCGCATCGTGAAGGTCGGCATCACTTCTTCTCCTGGAGGAGGGCCTTCAGCTCGGGCGGCATCTGGGGCAGCGGCTCGCGCCGCAGCTCGAGCCGGTCCCCCTTCTGCCGGGAGGCCAGGTTGACGGTGCCCCACGTGTCGTCGGTGTACGGGTGGTCCTCGCGGGTGTGGCCGCCGCGGCTCTCCTTGCGCTCCAGGGCCGCGAGGGCGCAGCACTCCGAGACGGTCAGCAGCGAGGCCAGGTCGAGCGCGGTGTGCCAGCCCGGGTTGTACACGCGCCCGCCCTCGACGCGCACCCGCTTGGCGCGATCCTTCAGGACCTCGAGCTTCTGGAGCGCCTCCTTCAGCTCGGCCTCCACCCGGATGATGCCCACCAGGTTCTGCATCGTCTCCTGCAGGTCGGCCTGGATGGTGTACGGGTTCTCGCCGCCGGTCCGGGTGAAGGGCTCGAGCATCTGCCGGGCGATCTGCTCCACCTGGCCCGTGTCGACCTTGAGGGCGCCGCCCAGGTTCTTGGCGTAGAGCGCGGCGTGCAGGCCCGCGCGCCGGCCGAACACCAGGAGGTCGCCGAGGGAGTTGCCCCCGAGCCGGTTGCTGCCGTGCATGCCGCCCGCGACCTCGCCGGCCGCGAAGAGGCCGGGCACCGTGGCCGCGGTCGAGTCGGCGTCGACCCGCACCCCGCCCATCACGTAGTGGCAGGTGGGGCCGACCTCCATCGGCTCCTTGGTGATGTCGACGCCGGCCAGCTCCTTGAACTGGTGGTACATGGAGGGCAGGCGCTTGCGGATGTAGTCGGCGTCGCGCCGCGTGCAGATGTCGAGGAACACGCCGCCGTGGGGCGTGCCCCGGCCCGCCTTCACCTCCGAGTTGATCGCCCGCGCGACCTCGTCGCGCGGCAGCAGGTCGGGGGTGCGGCGGTTGTTCTTCTTGTCCACGTACCAGCGGTCGGCCTCTTCCGGGCTGTCCGCGGTCTCCCCCTTGAAGAACTCGGGGATGTAGTTGAACATGAACCGCTCGCCGTTGGTGTTCTTGAGCGTGCCCCCGTCGCCCCGGACCCCCTCGGTCACCAGGATGCCGCGCACCGAGGGCGGCCACACCATCCCGGTCGGGTGGAACTGGACGAACTCCATGTCGATCAGATCGGCGCCGGCCCAGACCGCGAGCGAGTGGCCGTCGCCGGTGTACTCCCAGGAGTTCGAGGTGAACTTCCACGCCTTGCCGATGCCGCCGGTGGCCAGCACCACCGCCTTGGCCTTGAAGAGCACGAACTTGCCGGTGTTGCGCCAGTAGCCGAAGGCCCCGGCCACCCGGTCGCCGTCCTTGATCAGCCGCTCGATCTTGCACTCCATGTACACCTCGATCGGCTGATGGATCGCGTGGTACTGGAGCGTGCGGATCATCTCGAGGCCGGTGCGGTCGCCCACGTGGGCCAGGCGCGCGTAGCGGTGGCCGCCGAAGTCGCGCTGGGAGATCAGGCCCTCCTTGGTGCGATCGAAGAGGGCGCCGTAGCGCTCCAGCTCCAGCACCCGCTCCGGGCTCTCCTGGGCGTGCAGCTGGGCCATGCGCCAGTTGTTGAGCATCTTGCCGCCGCGCATGGTGTCGCGGAAGTGCACCTGCCAGTTGTCCTCCGGCCACACGTTGCCCATCGCGGCCGCGATGCCGCCCTCGGCCATGACGGTGTGGGCCTTGCCGAGGAGCGACTTGCAGACGAGACCGACCGACATGCCCTGCGCGGCCGCCTCGATGGCGGCGCGCAGTCCGGCGCCGCCCGCGCCGATGACCAGGACGTCGTGCTCGTGTGTCTCGTACTCTTCGGTCGCCATCAGATGATCCTCCAGTCGTGGATGATCCCCATGGAGACGAGGCGGATGTAGAGGTCGGTCAGGCCCACGCTGAACAGGGACAGCCAGGCGAAGACGGGATGTTTCTCGTTGAGCCGAGTGATGCCGCGCCACAGCGAGTAGCGCACCGGCGCGTTGGAGAAGACGTCCACCGCCCCGCCGCAGACGTGGCGGCAGGAGTGGCAGGAGAAGGTGTAGCCGGCGAGGAACACCACGTTGATCCACATCACGAGGGTGCCCACCCCGATCCCGAAGCCGTCCTTGAACCGAAAGGCGAGGATCGCATCCCAGGTCAGCATCGCGATGAAGAGAACCGCCACGTACCAGGCGTAGCGATGAACGTTCTGCAAAATGAGCGGGAAGCGGGTCTCGCCGGTGTACCCCGACTTGGCGTCCCGCACCGCGCAGGCCGCCGGGGCCAGCCAGAACGAGCGGTAGTAGGCCTTGCGGTAGTAGTAGCAGGTCAGGCGGAACAGGCCCGGGCCGCCCAGGATGAGGAACGCGGGCGACACCACCCCGATGATCGGGAACGTGAAGTCCGGTAGCGTCCACCCGCCGAAGCTGTGGTGCAGACAGGCCTTGGTCAGACAGGGCGAGTAGAAGGGCGAGAGATAGGGGTCCGCGAAGTAGTGGGCGTTCTGGAACGCGGCCCACGTCGAGTAGACGATGAAGGACAGCAGCACCACCGCCACCGTGACCGGCAGCGCCCACCACGGATCCGTCCGCAGATGCGCCGCCCGGATGGGCGGGCGCGCTGCGATGCGGCCCTGCCCCTGCGCCGTTGCGCCGTTCATGACCCCTCCCTCGCGAAGGCCTTCATGCCGTCCTGATAGAGATCGCCGCCGTGGCAGTCGTTGACCACGATGGCGGGGAAGCCGGCCACCTCGAGACGCCGGATGGCCTCGGTGCCGAGATCCTCGTACGCCACCACCTCGAGCTTCTTCACGAAGCCCGACAGCACCGCGCCCGCGCCCCCGATGGCGCCGAAGTAGACCGCCTTGTGCTGGCGGAGCGCGTCCTTGACCGCCTGGGAGCGCGCGCCCTTGCCGAGCGTGCCCTTGAGCCCGAGCGCGAGGAGCTTCGGGGTGAACTTGTCCATGCGCCCGCCGGTGGTGGGCCCGATGGAGCCCACCACGTCGCCGGGCCGGGCGGGCGAGGGCCCGGTGTAGTAGATGATCTGGCCGCGCACGTCGATCGGTAGCGGCTTGCCCGCGTCGATCAGCGGCAGCAGGCGGGCGTGGGCCGCGTCGCGCGCGGTGTACATCACGCCGGTGATGCGGACTCGGTCCCCCGCCTTCAGCGACTCGGCGTCGGCGTCGCTCAGCGGCGGCGCGACCTCCTTGATCCCGTCGGCCCCCATGGTGACGCTCATAGCGTCACCTCTTTGTGGCGGTGCGCGTGACACTCGATCGTGACCGCCACCGGCAGGCTCGTGATGTGGCACGGATAGGTGAGGATGTGGATGCCGAAGGCGGTGGTGTCGCCGCCGTAGCCCTGGGGCCCGATGCCGAGCCGGTTGGCGCGCTCGAGCACCTCGCGCTCCACCGCGGCCACCGCCGGGTCCGGGTTGGGCGCCCCCAGCTCGCGGAAGAGCGCCTTCTTGCTGAGGCGCGCGGCCTGCTCGAAGGTGCCCCCCACCCCCACGCCCGCGATCAGCGGCGGGCAGGCGTCGGGGCCCGCGGTGCGGATGCACTCGACGATCCACTCCTTCACGCCGTCCACCCCCTCGGCGGGGGTGAGCATCTTGTACTTCGAGCGGTTCTCGCAGCCGCCGCCCTTGGCCATGATCTGGATCTTGATCGCCGCCCCCGGCACCACGTCGAGATGGACGACCGCGGGGGTGTTGTCGCCGGTGTTCACGCGGTCGAACGGCGAGCGCACGATCGAGGCGCGGAGGTAGCCTTCCCGGTAGCCCTGCCGCACCCCCTCGTCGATCGCCTCGGTGAGGCCGCCGCCGGTGACGTGGACGTCCTGGCCCAGCTCGAGGAAGCAGACCACGAAGCCGGTGTCCTGGCAGTAGGGGATCTTCTTCGTCCGGGCCAGCTCCGCGTTCTGCTGCAGGATCTGGAGCACCTGGCGGCCGGCCGGGGAGCGCTCCTTCTCGAGCGCCCCCGCGAAGGCCCGCAGCATGTCGGGCTCGAGCGAGTAGTTCGCCTCCATGCAGAGCTTCTTGACCGCGTCGATGATGGAGGAGACGTGGATCTCGCGCATGTGCCTACTTCTTGGCCATCGAGGCGAAGAACTCCTTCTGCCGGCGTCCCATCTCCTCGGGCGACGGGTCCTCCATGTGGGTGGCGAGCCCCCAGCGGTGGCCGGAAGGATCGTCCACCGCGCCGAAGCGGTCGCCCCAGAACATGTCGGTCACCGGCATCACCACCTTGGCCCCCGCGGCGACCGCGCGCCTGAAGGCCGCGTCCACGTCGGGCACGTAGAGGTAGAGCGAGCTGGTGGCGTGGCCGACCGAGGCGGGCGAGACGCAGCCCATGCCCGGGTACTCGTCGGCCAGCATGATGCGGGAGTCGCCCACCTGGATCTCGGCGTGCATGATCTTGCCGTCCGGGCTGTTCACCCGCATGGTCTCGCGGGCCCCGAAGGCCCGCTGATAGAAGTCGATCGCAGCGGCCGCGTCCTTCAAGGTCAACGACGCGGTCACGGTGTGGTAGCCGTCCGGAATTGCCTTGCTCATGGGCCGGTACTCCTTTTCCTATCCACTCGCCTCGCCTTCGGCTTCAGCTCGCCCTGCTACCCCGGCCCTCTCCCCCCGAGGGGAGAGGGAGCGAGGTTAGAGTTTCAGTTTATCGACGAGCTCGCGGACGGCGGCGGCCGACTTGTCGAAGGCGGCCTGCTCGTCCTTCTGGAGCTTGATCTCGATGATCTGCTCGACGCCCCGGCGCCCGAGCTTCACCGGGACCCCCACGTAGAGTCCCTTGGTGCCGTACTGGCCGTTCAGGTAGGCCGCGCAGGGCAGGATCTTCTTCTTGTCCTTCAGGATGGCCTCGACCATCTCCACCGCGGAGGCGGCCGGGGCGTAGTAGGCGCTGCCCGACTTGAGGAACGCCACGATCTCGGCGCCCCCGTTGGCGGTGCGCGTGACCAGGCTCTGGATCTTGTCCGCCGGCAGCAGGTCGGTGATCGGGATGCCCGCCACCGTGGAGTAGCGCGGCAGGGGCACCATGGAATCGCCGTGGCCGCCCAGCACGAAGGCGGTCACGTTCTCGACCGACACGTCGAGCTCCCGGGCGATGAAGGTGCGGAACCGGGCCGAGTCGAGCACCCCGGCCATGCCGATGACCCGCTCGGACGGGAAGCCCGACTTCTTCCACGCGAGCTGCACCATCGCGTCGAGCGGGTTGGTGACCAGGATCAGGATCGCGTTGCGGGAGCGCTTCACCACCTGCTCCACCACCGAGCCCACGATCTCCGCGTTCTTGAACAGGAGGTCGTCGCGCGTCATGCCCGGCTTGCGCGCGAGCCCCGCGGTGATCACCACGATGTCCGAGTCGGCGGTCTCGTCGTAGCCGTTGCTCCCGGTGAGGCTCGAGTCGTAGCCGTGGACCGGGCCGGCCTGGGCCAGGTCGAGGGCCTTGCCCTGGGGAATCCCCTCGACCACGTCCACCAGGACCACGTCGCCCAGCTCCTTCTCGACGGTGTACTGGGCGACCGAAGCGCCGACGTTCCCGGCGCCGATGACCGAGATCTTGGGCCGCGGCCGGTACTCGCTCAGGATCTCGGCCTTGCCGACTTGCAGCGCTGCCATCACATGGACTCCATGTTCTTGACGATGGCGGTGCCGAACTCCGAGCACTTCACTTCCTTGGCCCCGTCCATCAGGCGGGCGAAGTCGTAGGTGACCGTCTTCTGGGCGAGCGTCTTCTCAATGCCCGCGATGATGCGGTCGGCCGCCTCGGTCCAGCCCATGTAGCGCAGCATCATCTCGCCGGAGAGAATGACCGAGCCGGGGTTGACCTTGTCCTGCCCCGCGTACTTGGGCGCGGTGCCGTGGGTGGCCTCGAACAGCGCGTGGCCGGTGTCGTAGTTGATGTTGGCCCCCGGCGCGATGCCGATGCCGCCCACCTGCGCGGCGAGCGCGTCCGAGATCAGGTCGCCGGTCAGGTTGCAGCACGGGATCACGTCGAACTCGTCGGGCCGGGTCAGAATCTGCTGCAGGAACGCGTCGGTGATGGCGTCCTTCACCAGCATCTTGCCCGCGGGCGGCTTGCCCCCGCACTCGTCCCAGGAGACGAGGCGGTCCGAGAACTCCTTCTTGGCTAGCTCGTAGCCCCACTTCATGAACATGCCTTCGGTGAACTTCTGGATGTTGCCCTTGTGCACCAGCGTCACGTTGCGCCGGCCGTTCTCGATCGCGTAGCGCATGGCCGCGCGGGTGAGCCGATCCGAGCCTTCCTTGGAGATCGGCTTGACCCCGATCGAGGAGGAGTTGGGGAAGCGGATCTTGTTGACGCCCATCTCCTTCTGCAGGAAGTCGATGACCTTCTTGGCCTCGGGAGTGCCGGTCAGCCACTCGATGCCCGCGTAGATGTCCTCGGTGTTCTCGCGGAAGATCACCATGTCGATCTTTTCGGGGTGCTTCACCGGCGACGGCACGCCCTTGTACCAGCGCACGGGGCGCAGGCACACGTAGAGATCGAGCTCCTGGCGGAGCGTCACGTTCAGCGAGCGAAAGCCCTCGCCCACCGGGGTAGTGAGCGGGCCCTTGATGGCCACCAGGTACTGGCGGATGACGTCGAGGGTCTCGGGGGGCAGCAGGTTCGGCGGGCAGTCCTTGCCGTACACCGTCGCGGCCTTCTCCCCCGCGTACACCTCGGCCCACGAGATCTTGCGGCGTCCCTTGTAGGACTGGGCCACCGCCGCGTCGAGCACGCGGACCGACGCGGCCCAGATGTCGGGGCCGGTGCCGTCGCCCTCGATGAAGGCGACGATCGGGTGGTCGGGGACCTGCAGCTTGCCGTGGGAGATCGTGATCTTCTCGCCCGCCGGAATCTTCACGCGCGCAGCCGCCATGAGACTTCTCCTCGCTGAAAAGTTAAGTGAGAGCGTTCAGGGCGGAGCCCGCCTTGAACCAGCCGATCTGCTCGTCGGTCATGGTGTGGAGGCACTGGATCGTGACCGTCTTGCCTCCCGCCTTGTGGATCACCACCTCCACCGGCTTGCCCGGGGCGAGCCCGGCCAGCCCGCGCACGCTGACCCGGTCCGCCTGCTCGAACAGGTCGTAGTCCGACGTCTTGGCGAACGTGAGGGGCAGGATCCCCTGCTTCTTGAGGTTCGTCTCGTGGATGCGGGCGAAGCTCTTGACGATCACGACCTTGCAGCCGAGGTAGCGGGGCGACATCGCCGCGTGCTCGCGGCTCGACCCCTCGCCGTAGTTCTCGTCCCCGATCACGATCCAGCTCACCCCGCGCGCCTTGAGGTCGCGCGCGTTCTGGGTGAAGGTCTTGCCCGCCTCCCCGGTGACCGGGTTGACGCCCTTGCCCGCCTCGCCGGTGAAGGCATTCACCGCGCCCAGGAACATGTTGTCGCTGATCCGGTCGAGGTGCCCGCGGAACCGCAGCCACGCGCCCGCGGGCGAGATGTGGTCGGTGGTGGTCTTGCCCTTCGTCTTCACTAAAATGGGAAGCTCCCCGAAGTCGCGCCCATCCCACCGCGGGAAGGGCTGCAGCAGCTGCAGCCGCTCGCTGTTGGGCGCGATCACCACCTGCACGCTGTCGCCGTCGGCGGCCGGGGCCTCGAACCCCGCGTCGCCCCCCGCGAAGCCCTGCGCGGGCAGCTCCTCGCCCTCCGGCGCGGTGAAGCGGAACGGCTTACCGTCGGGGCCGGGAATTGTCCCGTGGACCGGGTCGAACTCGAGCGTGCCCCCGAAGGCCATCGCGGTGACGATCTCGGGGCTGGTCAGGAACGACAGGGTGGAGGCGCTGCCGTCGTTGCGGCCTGGGAAGTTCCGGTTGAACGAGGAGACGATGGTGTTGGTCTCCTCCTTGCCCACGTCGCTGCGCTTCCACTGCCCGATGCAGGGCCCGCACGCGTTCGCGAGCACGGTGCCCCCGATCTTCTGGAAGGTCTCCACCATGCCGTCGCGCTTGATCGTCTGGTAGATGCGCTCCGAGCCCGGGGTCACCAGGAACGGGGTCTTGGCCTTGACGCCGGCCTTGAGCGCCTGCATCGCGATGTGGGCGGCCCGCCGCATGTCCTCGTAGGAGGAGTTGGTGCACGAGCCAATGAGGGTCTGCCGGATCTGGGCCGGCCAGCCCTCCTTCTTCACCTCGGCCGCGAGCTTCGAGATCGGCCGGGCCCGGTCCGGCGAGTGCGGACCCACGATGTGCGGCTCGAGCTCCGAGAGGTTGAGCTCGACCACCTCGTCGTAGAACTTCCGCGGGTCGCGCAGCACGTCCGGATCGGCCACCAGGTGCTGGCGGTGCTGCTCGGCGAGCCGCGCGATGTCGGCCCGGTCGGTGGCGCGGAGGTAGGCCGCCATCCGGTCGTCGAAGTGGAAGAGCGAGGTGGTCGCCCCCAGCTCCGCGCCCATGTTGCAGATGGTGCCCTTGCCGGTGGCGCTGATCGACTCCGCCCCCGGCCCGAAGTACTCGATGATCTTGTTGGTCCCGCCCTTGACGGTCAAGAGCCCGCAGAGGTACGTGATCACGTCCTTGGGCGAGCTCCAGCCCGCGAGCTTGCCGGTCAGGTGCACGCCGATCAGCTTGGGATCGAGCACCTCCCACGCGAGCCCGGCCATCGCCTCGCCGCAGTCCGCGCCGCCCACCCCGATGGCGGCCATGCCGAGGCCGCCCGCGTTCGGGGTGTGGGAGTCGGCGCCGATCATGAGGCCGCCGGGGAAGGCGTAGTTCTCGAGCACGACCTGGTGGATGATGCCCGCGCCCGGCTTCCAGAACCCGATCCCGTACTTCTTGGAGGTCGAGTGCAGGAAGTCGTAGACCTCCCGGTTCTCCGCGATGGCGCGCTGCATGTCCGCCGCCGCACCGCTCTCCGCCCGGATCAGGTGGTCGCAGTGCACCGTGCTGGGCACCGCCACCTGCTTCTTGCCCGCCTGCATGAACTGGAGCAGGGCCATCTGGCCGGTGGCGTCCTGCAGGGCCACCCGATCCACCTGCAGTCTCAGCTGGGCCTTGCCGCGGCTCCACTCCTGCTTGGCGAAGTCGTCGGCGTGGGCGACCAGGATCTTCTCCGCCAGGGTGAGCCCGCGGCCGAAGCGCCGGCGCGCCTCATCGAGCTTGCCGGGCATGGATTCGTACAGCCGCTTGATCTGGTCAACCGCCATGGTGGGCCTCCTCGACTGATACCCGCTGACCGGACGCCGTCGCCGACCCCCGGAGGGCCCGACGGCGGACCGCACACACACGTATCGCCTCCCACCGGCTAGGCAGGAGGCGACCAGGTAAAATCGCAAGTTACGCTAACATGTCGCCCGGGGGAGGTCAAGGGAACGCCCCCGCCCGCACCCATGTCCGACCCCATCGAGGACTACGCGCTGATCGGCGACGGCGAGACCGCAGCCCTGGTCTCGCGCCGCGGCTCCATCGACTGGCTCTGCCTGCCTGATCCGGATCTCCCGGGCGGGCTGCGCCCCGCGGAGCACCGCGCCGGGCGCTGACCCGGCCGCGACAGGTCACGCCCCCGTGCCGAGCGCCCCTCGGTCGAGCGCGGCAGCGATACGGGCGCGGGTCTCCTCCATCGCGGCCGGGCTCTCGTAGCGACCCCTGGGCCAGAAGAAGCCGCGCAGCCCGTCGCCGCGGCGCCGCGGCACCACGTGCACGTGCAGGTGCAGCACGCTCTGGCTCACCCGGTTGTTGACCGCCACGAAGGTGCCGTCGGCGCCGAGCCCGGCCTCGAGCGCCCGCGCCACCGCCGCGGCGGCCTCGAAGAGCGGCCCGGTCATAGGGCCCGGCAGGTCGCCGAGCGTGTCGACGTGCTCGTGTGGGATCACCAGGCAGT
>Ga0257156_1000050_pt1 | contig 15243 bp, 14 predicted proteins | sample NI49A_FD_185989 | JGI IMG/M metagenome (GOLD analysis project Ga0257156, IMG submission 185989) | Soil microbial communities from H.J. Andrews Experimental Forest, Oregon, United States - NI-49-A | ecosystem: Environmental > Terrestrial > Soil > Temperate forest > Bulk soil | place: USA: Oregon... | reverse complement strand
TCGGCTACGCTCCGGGCACGGCACCGCGATCCCGCAGCGCAGGAGACCATGCATGCCCGTCAGACTCGCGCTCGTCCTCGGTGTTCTCGCCTTCCTCATCGCTCCCGACGGCGCGGGCGCAGCCGAAAAGGTCACGGTCGCCCTGGACTTCACGCTCAGCGGGTACCACGCCCCCTGGTTCGTGGCGCAGGACAAGGGCTACTTCGCGGAGCAGGGCCTCGACGTCAACCTGGGGCGCGGCTACGGCTCTGGGGACACGGTCAAGAAGCTCGCGACCGGGGCCATCGACATCGGGCTCAACCATCCGGCGCCGCTCATCATCGCCAACGCGGAGGGCGGGAACCTCCGGACGGTGATGGGCTACCTCAACCAGGAGATGTGCGCGATGTACTCCTCCGCCGAGGGAGGCAACGTGCGGGTGCCCAAGGACCTCGAGGGCCAGACCTTCGGCGGCCCCCCGGGCGACATCTGCACCATGATGCTCCCGGCGCTGGCCGAGAAGACCGGGGTCGACTACGGCAAGATCAAGGTCCAGCAGATGGACGGCCCCCAGCGCCTCGCGATGCTCACCGCGGGCCGCATCTCGGTGCTCGGCACCTTCTTCGACAAGGACATCCTGATCAAGAAGGGCATGGACCAGGCGGGCAAGACGATGGTGAGCTTCCACTACGCCCAGTACATCTCGATGTACTCGATCGCGGTCACCGCGACCCAGGCCACCATCGACAAGCGCCCGGAGATGGTGCAGAAGATGGTGACCGCCCTGCTCCGCGGCTTCAGGTTCACCGTCGCCAACCCGGCGGAGGCGGTGAAGGTCACGAGCAAGCTCCACCCGGAGCTGGACGCCGACTACGTGAAGGCCTCGGTGGACACCCTGCTCGAGGGCATGTGGGACGAGACCTCGAAGGCCAAGGGCATCGGCATCCTGGACGCGGGCAAGATGCAGGCGACGCGCGACACGGTGGTGAAGTACTGGAAGCTCAAGGCGGAGCCGCCGATGGACCAGCTCTACACGAACCGGTTCGTCGAGGCCGCCCACCGGGCCGTCAAGTAGATGCGCGAGCGGCTCGGCGGCGCGATCGCGCCGACGCTGGCGTTCGCGGCGGTGCTCGTGCTCTGGCAGGCCTCGGTCTGGCTCCTGCGGCCGCCGCCCTTCATCCTGCCCGGCATCGGGCAGGTGATCGCCCGCCTGGTGGCGTTCGGACCCAACTGGGCGGGCCACGTGGTCGCCACGATCGAGGGCATCGCGCTCGGCTTCCTCGCCGCGGTCGTGTTCGGCACCGCGGGCGCGGTGCTCATCGTGTCGTCGGATACGCTGCGGCGGGCGATCACCCCGCTGCTGGTCACGATCCAGATCGTGCCCAAGATCGCGTTCGCCCCCCTCATCCTGGTTTGGTTCGGGATCGGCCTCACCTCGCGGGCCACCATCGCGTTCCTGGTCGCGTTCTTCCCGGTCCTGGTCAACACCGCGGTCGGCCTCACCCAGATCGAGCCCGATCTGCTCGACCTGGCCCGCTCCATCAAGGCCCGGCCCGCGTGGGTCTTCTTCCGCATCCGCTTCCCCAGCTCGCTGCCCTACTTCTTCGCCGGGCTGCGTGTCGCCTCGACGCTCGCGGTCATCGGGGCGGTCATCGGGGAGTTCGTGGGCTCGGACGTGGGGCTCGGCTACCTGATCGTCATCGCCAACAACCAGATCGACACCGCGCTCGGGCTCGCGGCCATCTTCCTGATCTCGCTGATCGGCCTCGGCCTGTACGGCGCCGTCGTGCTCACCGAGCGCCTCTGCACGCCGTGGGCGGGCGGCGAGGGCGGCGGGCTCGAGACCTCGCTCTGATGGCCGCCTTCATCGAGATCCGCGACGTCGAGAAGCGGTACGCGACCCGGTCCGGCCCGCAGGTCGCGCTCCGGCCGACCTCGCTCGAGATCGCGGCGGGGGAGTTCGTGTCGATCGTGGGCCCGAGCGGCTGCGGCAAGACCACGCTGATGAAGATCGTGGCCGGCCTGCTCCCGTGCACGCGCGGAGAGGTCCGGATCGACGGGGTCCCGGTGCATGAGCCGCCCGACGGGGTGGGGATGGTGTTCCAGACTCCCACCCTCCTGCGCTGGCGCACGGTGCTGGACAACGTGCTGCTCCCGGCCGCCGCGCTGCGGCGCCCCCGCGCGCGGTACGAGCCGGTGGCCCGGGACCTGATCCGCCTGGTCGGCCTCGAGGGGTTCGCGAACCACTACCCGCGCGAGCTGTCGGGCGGCATGCAGCAGCGGGTGGCGATCAGCCGGGCCCTGCTGCTCGAGCCGCGCCTCCTGCTGATGGACGAGCCGTTCGGCGCGCTCGACGCGATGACGCGGGAGGAGATGAACCTCGAGCTGCAGCGGATCTGGAACGAGCAGCCCAAGACGGTGCTCTTCATCACCCACTCCATCGACGAGGCGGTCTTCCTCTCCGACCGGGTGGTGGTCATGAGCCCGCGGCCGGGCGGGGTGCGGGCGGTGCTCGACGTCGCGCTTGACCGCCCGCGCGGCCTCCACGTCCGGGAGCACCCGCGCTTCGTCGAGTACGTGGGCCGCATCCGCGACCTGATCTTCAACAAGCCATAGGAGTCTCGCCATGAGCAGCGAATCCCACCAGAGTATCCGCGGCTTCGTCTCGACCCTGGAGCGCGCGTATCTCGACGCGGTGATGCGCATCGCCGAGCCGGTGGACCAGGCCTACCAGATGCAGGCCCTCGCGCTGGAGCTGGAGCGGCGGCGGCGCTTCCCGGTGCTCCTCTTCGAGCAGGTGCGCGGGCACTCGATCCCGGTGGTCTCGAACCTGATGGCCAGCCGCCGCGGGCTCGCCACCGCGCTCGGGGTCGGGGAGGCGGAGCTGCCCGAGACCTACGCGGCGCGCCTGAAGGAGCCGGTGAAGCCGGTGGTGCTGGAGCGCCCGCCGTTCCGGGTCGACGCCCGCCGCGGCGACGCGGTCGACCTGGGCTCGCTGCCGATCCCGACCTACTTCCCGGGCGACGGCGGCCCCTACCTGACCGCCGGCCTCCTCATCGCGCGCGACCCGGCGACGGGAGTGGCCACCGCGGGCTTTCACCGCTTCCAGGTGAAGGGGCCGAATCGCCTCGGGGTCAGCCTCCACTCGCGGCGGCGCATGTTCGAGTTCCAGCAGCGGGAGGAGAAGGCGGGCCGGGGCCTCTCGTGCGCGATCGCGATCGGGCTCCATCCCACCGTCGGCATGGGCTCGCTCTCCTACCCGGCGCCCGAGATCTCGAAGTTCGAGGTGGTGGGCGGGCTCCTCGGCGAGCCCATGCAGCTCCGGCGGGCGGAGACGATCGACCTGGACGTCCCGGCCTGGGCCGAGATCGTGATCGAGGGGGAGATCCTGCCCGGGGAGCGCGAGCCGGAGGGGCCCTTCGGCGAGTTCACCGGCTACTTCTCACGGCGGAGCACCGACAACGTCTTCGTGGCCCGCGCGCTGGTGGTGCGGGAGGGCGCGTGGTTCCACTCGATCGCCTCCGGCCGCGCCCCCGACCACATCCTGCCGCTCGGCGTGCTCCGGGAGGCGGAGATCCGCAACGCCCTGCGCCGGGTGGTGCCGGGCGTGCGCGCGGTGCACGTGCCCACCTCGGGCGGGGCCTCGTTCACCGCCTACGTGTCGATCAAGCAGACGCGGCCGGGGGAGGCCAAGCACGCGATCCCGGTGGTCCTGGGGGTCGATCACTACCTCAAGCTCGTGATCGTGGTGGACGACGACATCGACGTGTTCGACGAGTCGGACGTGCTGTGGGCGATCGCGACGCGGGTGCAGGCCGACCGCGACCTGGTGGTGGTCGGCGGGAGCCTCGGCGCAATCCTGGATCCCTCGGCGGGCCCCGACGGGCTCACCGCCAAGCTCGGGATCGACGCGACCCGGCGGTTCGGGGACCCCGCGGCCGAGAAGCTCGTGATGACCGAGGCGCCGATGGAGTGGGCCCGCCGGTTGGTGGATCGGCTCGGCGGGTAGCCGCTCGGGCCGGCCCGCCCGCACATTTCATACCGTGGTGACGGGGGTCATGCGGAAGAATACGTCCACCATCGATGGGCGTCACCGCGCGGCTGCTGAAGCAGGAGCTGTTGATCCACGTGGACTACGGGCTGCCCTTCGGTGACATCGTCGTCCGCTACCGCGGGCCCATCAGCGACCCGGAGGCGCTGCCGGAGCAGGTCATCCACCCCCTGCGCGCCCGGATTCCCCGCGACGTCCAGTACGAGCTGGACGAGCTCTACCAGGGCTGCACGCGGAAGATCCCGCCGCCGAGCGGACCGGCCCGGGTGGGCTGGGTCATCCAGCCGGCCCTCGCCACCATCCTGATCCAGGACCACGAGCGCCCGACCGGGCTCGCGGTCGCCTGGCTCACGTACGTCCAGCACGTGCCCGCGACCGGGCCCCGTCTCGAGCAGCAGCACATCGCGCTCCGCGCGGTCGATCTCACCGTGGAGGAGCGCTCCACCCTCGAGCGGCTCCGGCACCGGATCAAGGGCATCGCCTGGACGCACTACCAGGGGCCGATCGACCAGTGAGCGAGCCGCTCCCGGATATCCTGCCCGCCGACCCCCTGCCGCTCGCGGCCCGCTGGATCGGGGAGGCGGCGGCCGCGGTGAAGAGCGCGACCGCGATGGCGCTGGCCACCGTCGACGGTGACGGCCGCCCCACCGTCCGCATGGTGATCTGCCGCGGGTTCGACGCGGTGGCGGGCTCGCTCGTCTTCTACACCGACCGCGAGAGCGCCAAGGGGGTCGCGCTCGAGCGGACCCCGCGCGCGGCGGTGGTGTTCCACTGGGAGGTGTTCGAGCGGCAGATCCGCATCGAGGGTCCGGTCACCCACGTGTCGGAGGCGGACTCGGACCGCTACTGGGGCACGCGCCCGCTCGACGCCCGGCTCGCCGCGGTCGCGAGCGCGCAGAGCCGCCCGATCGGCTCGCGCGCGGCCTTCCTCGCGCAGATCGAGGCCGCGCGGCGTGCGCACGGCGAGAGTGTCCCGCGGCCGCCGCGCTGGGCGGCTACCGCATCTGGGCCGAGCGGGTGGAGCTGTGGGCGGGGCAGCCGGGCCGCGCGCACGATCGCGCGGCCTGGACGCGCGCGGTGCAGCCCACCGAGACCGGGTTCACCGGCGGCTCGTGGGTCGGGACGAGGCTTCAGCCCTGAGCGGGGCGCGCCGCGAGGGCGCGCGGGGCGAAGCTCAGGTGGCGCTTCCGGGCGCCGGGCCGGCCCCGTCGGGCGAGGTGAGGTGCCGGATGCGGTCCTCCGCCTCGCCGATCGGCGAGCCGCCGTGCATCATGGCCCGGGCGAACTCGAGCATCGGGTAGCCGCTGCGGGCCTCGTCCTGGAATCGCCGGGCGAAGCCCCCGCTCTTGATGTCCTCGAGCACCCGCCGGAAGCGATCCGCCATCTCCTCGCGATCCATCTCGAGCGAGCGGGTGATGCCCCCGAACACCGCGGTGGGCCCGTGGTCCTCGGAGGCGCGGAAGAAGCCGGTCTCGCGGAAGGCCTGGAACACCGCCTCCATCTCGCCCGACATGTACATCTCGAGCACCAGGGCCTCGCCCGGGATGCCCGCGTCGCGCGCGACCTCGAAGGCCATCATGATGGCCATGCCCAGCACCGCGCCCACCGTCTGCTCGACGAACAGATCGAGGGTGGCCTCCATCTTCGCGCTCATCTGCACCGCGCCCGCGCGCAGCACGCCGAGCCCGTCGGCCAGCCCCAGCATGCGCTGCTGCGCGCGGCCGCTCGCGTCGGCCTCCACGCCCACGCACGCCCAGAAGCCGTGGCCCTCGAGATAGCGCGTGCGCGCCGAGTTGCCGGCCATGCGCGGAGCGACCAGCAGCACGTCGATGCCGGCGGGCGGGTGGATGAGGTCGAAGGCCAGGCTGTAGCCCGAGCCGAACGCGATCGCGCTGCCCGGCCGGAGCGCGGGCGCGATCGTCGTGTCGAAGACGGTGGGGATCACCTCGTCGGGGAGCAGCACGTACACCACGTCGCCGGTGGCGGCGGCCGCGATCGGCACGACCTCGAAGCCTTCGCTCCGCGCCTGCTCGGCGTACTCGTCGTCACGATTGCCGATGCGGACCTTCGCGCCGGAGTCACGCAGGTTCAGCGCGGCGGTGCGGCCGAGGTGGCCGTAGCCGAGCACCGCTACCGCCTCGCCGGCGAGCGCGCCGGGCGGCGCATCCGCCGCGCGATACACTTGGACCGGTGTCTGTCCCGGATTCGTCATTTCGTGATACTAACCCATCTCACGTGGCTTTGCTGCGAGTTCAGGCATCCGGCGGGTGGCCATTGTAGCATTGGGTCGTCATGCCCGGGCGACCATCCGCGGTGACGTGCTGCGTGGCGGGCGGCGGCCCGGCCGGCATGATGCTCGGGTTCCTGCTCGCCCGGGCCGGCGTCCGGGTGATGGTCCTCGAGAAGCACGCCGACTTCCTCCGCGACTTCCGGGGCGACACCATCCACCCCTCGACGCTCGAGCTCATGCACGAGCTGGGCCTGCTGCAGGAATTCCTGCGCGTGCCCCACCAGGAGATGCCGCGCTTGATCGCCCAGTTCGGCGATACGTCGCTGGCGGTGGCCGATTTCACGCATCTCCCGACGCGTTGCAAGTTCATCGCCATGATGCCCCAGTGGGACTTTCTCGACTTCCTCGCGCGGCACGGTGCCCGTTACGCGGGCTTCCATCTCGAGATGCGGGCCGAGGCCACCGGGCTGATCGAGGAGGCGGGCCGGGTGATCGGGGTGCGCGGGACCGCGGCCGGCGGCCCGTTCGAGCTGCGCGCCGATCTCGTGGTCGCCGCCGACGGCCGCTCCTCGGTCCTGCGCGAGCGGGCCGGCCTGCACGTGGAGGACCTGGGGGCGCCCATGGACGTGCTCTGGTTCCGGCTCTCGCGCGCGCCCGGCGACCCCGCGGCCATCATGGGTCGTTTCGACGCGGGTAGAATCTTCGTACTACTCAATCGAGGGCCGCACTGGCAGTGTGGCTACGTCATCCCCAAGGGCTCGGCGGAGGACGTGCGCCGGCGCGGGCTCGACGCCTTCCGGGCCTCGGTGGTCGCGCTCATGCCGTTCGCGGCGGACCGGGTCGCCGAGATCCGCGGATGGGACGACGTGAAGCTCCTGACCGTGCGGGTGGACCGCCTGCGCCAGTGGTACCGGCCGGGCCTGCTCTGCATCGGCGACGCCGCGCACGCGATGTCGCCGGTCGGCGGGGTCGGGATCAACCTGGCGATCCAGGACGCGGTGGCCGCGGCCAACCGGCTCTGGCTGCCGCTCCGCGAGGGCCGGCTGACCACCGAGGACCTGCGCCAGGTGCAGCGCCGGCGCGAGTGGCCGACGCGGGTGACCCAGTGGCTGCAGCTCCTGGTGCAGCGCCGGGTCATCACAACCACGCTGGGTCGCCGCGGCGGCCGCCTCACCCCGCCCCGGCTCGTCCGCCTCCTGGCTCGCTTCGGGTCGCTGGCTCGGATCCCCGCGCGGCTCGTGGGCGTCGGCGTCCGCCCCGAGCACGTGGAGACGCCCGAGCGCGCGGAGGCCCCGGTCTAGGCGCCCGTCACCGCGGCCGGCTCGGCGCCTGCAGGCAGTCGTTGTAGGCGAGGTAGGGGTCCCGCACCCCGTAGAAGTTGGAACCCTGGCCGTAACCGTTGCGGGAGGCCTCCATCGCCTTCACCGCCTCCTGGTAGAGCTGGACCAGCTCCGGCGTGACTTGACGTCGGCACACCTCGGTCAAGGCGCGCTGGTAGGCCGCGACAGGATCCTGAGCGCTCGCGTCGAGCGAGCCCAGGGCCAGCAGGGCCACCGCCAGGCCCGAGATCCGCGGCCACCAGATGGTCGATTGGCGAACGAGTCGGCGCATGGGCCGGTCCTCCCCACGCCAGCCTCTCGCCGGACGGGCGCCGGGTCAAGCCCGGCGGGGCGCTCGGGCGCGGGTGATAGACTGCGACCTCGTATGAGCGTGTGCCCACGCTGCGCGCACGTCGCCCCCGAGGGCGCGCGCTTCTGTCCCGCCTGCGGCGGCCGCCTCGGCGCCGCCGACGCGGCCCGCTTCGCCTCGCCCGGGGCCTACACCCCGCCGCACCTGGCCCAGCGCATCCTGGACACCCGCGCGGCGGTCGAGGGCGAGCGCAAGCAGGTCACCGTGCTGTTCGCGGACATCCACGGGCTCATCGACGTCATGGGCGATCGTGATCCCGAGGAGGTGGCGCCGCTCGTCGACCGGGTGCGCGAGCTGATGATGGAGGCGGTGCACCGCTACGAGGGCACCGTGAACCAGGTGGTGGGCGACGGGATCATGGCGCTCTTCGGGGCGCCCCTGGCCAACGAGGACCACGCGGTGCGCGCCTGCTACGCGGCCCTGCGCATGCAGGCGCAGGTGACCGCCTACGGCGACGAGGCGCAGCGGTCGCTCGGGCTGCCGCTGCTGATCCGGGTCGGCCTCAACTCCGGCGAGGTGGTGGTGCGCTCCATCGGCCGCGACCTCTCCTTCACCTACACCGCGGTGGGCCAGACCGTGCACCTCGCCGCGCGGATGGAGCAGATGGCCAAGCCGGCCACCATCCTGGCCACCGACCAGACGGTGGCCCTCGTGCGCGGTCGCGTGGCGGCGCGGTCGCTCGGGCCGGTGCCGGTGCGGGGCCTGCAGGCTCCCGTCGGCGTGCACGAGATCAGCGGCGCGGTGCCGATCCGCTCGCGCCTGGACGCGGCGTCCGCGGCGCGCCCGCGCTCGCCGCTGCGCGGGCGCGAGCCCGAGCTGGTCCGGCTCGACGGCGCGCTCGACGCGATGCTGGCCGGGACCGGCCAGCTCGTGTCGATGGTCGGCGAGGTCGGCGTCGGCAAGTCGCGGCTCGCCCTCGAGTTCGCGCGGCGGTGCCGGGCGCGGGGCTGTCTCGTGATCGAGGCGCCCGCCGTCTCCTACGGGCGGGCCGCCGGCTACCGGCCGGGGGTCGAGCTGCACCGCCGCTACTTCGAGGTGGAGAGCGGCGACGACGCCGCGACCATCCGCGACAAGGTGGCCACCCGGCTGCGCGATCTCGATCCCGAGCTCGAGGAGGGCGTGCCCGCCATCCTGTGGGTGCTGGGGGTGGCTCAGGACGGTGGCGGCCTCGCGGCCATGGACCCCGGCCTCCGCCGCCGCCACGTCATGCGCACGGTCCACCGCCTGGTGGCGCGCCAGGGCCAGCGCCAGCCCTTCGTGATGATCCTCGAGGACATGCAGTGGGTGGACACCGAGACGCACGCCGCGATGGATGCGCTGGTCGAGACCCTGCCGCCCTTCGTGCTGGTGGCGTGCACCTATCGCCCGGAGTACGCGGACCACTGGACCGGACACCCGGGCTTCACCCCGGTGCGGGTGGGCGCGCTCGAGGCGCCGGCCACCGACCTGCTGCTGGACGCTCTGCTCGGCACCGATCCCGCGCTCGCCCCGCTCAAGCGGCTCGTGGCCGAGCGCGCGAACGGTAACCCGCTCTTCCTCGAGGAGTGCGTGGCCAGCCTGGTCGAGACCGGCGCGCTCGAGGGCGAGCCGGGCGCGTACCGGTTCATCCGTCCCACCCTCGCGCTCGAGGTGCCGCCCACCGTGCGCGCGACCATCGCCTCCCGCATCGACCGGCTCCGCTACGAGGACAAGCGCCTGCTCCAGGCCGCCTCGGTGATCGGCGACGAGGTGCCGGTGCGCCTGCTCGAGGCGGTGGCCGACGTGCCGGTCGAGGAGCTGCAGCGCGGGCTCGAGCAGCTCCACGCGGGTGGCCTCCTCGACCAGCGAGCGCTCTTCCCCGATCTGGTATACGGCTTCCGCCACGCCCTCGTCCACGACGTGGCCTACGAGAGCCTGCTGCACGACCGGCGCCGGGGCCTGCACGCCCGCATCCTCGACGCCACCGAGCAGTCCTACGCGGGCCGCCTGGCCGAGCAGACCGAGCGCCTCGCCCACCACGCGTTCCTGGGCGAGGTGTGGGACCGCGCGGTGGGCTATTGCCGCGAGGCGGGCGCCCGCACGCTCTCGCGCATGGCGAGCTGGGAGAGCGTGTCGTTCTTCGAGCGGGCCCTCGCCGCGCTCGCCCACCGGCCCGCGGACGCGGCCCTGGGGGTGGACCTCCGCTGCGACCTGCACAACGCGCTGGTCCCGCTCGGCCAGCACGCCCGCAGCGTGGCGGTGCTGCGCGAGGCGGCCGCGCTCGCGACGAGCCTCGGCGACCAGTCGCGACTCGCGCGCGCGCTGTCGCTCGAGAGCAGCGTGCACTGGGACATGGGGGCCTCCGACGAGGCCGCGCGGGTGGGGGAGCGCGCGCTCGCCATCACCGACGAGGCCCGGGACACCGGGCTGTGGGTGGTCGGCCACTACAACGTGGGAGCGGGCCGGCGGGCGGTCGGCGACTACCGGCAGGCCCTGGTGGTCCTGCGCCGCGTGCTCGCGGTGCTGCCGCCCGCGGCGAGCGGCGAGCGCTTCGGCCTGCCCGGCATCGCGGCGGTCCTCACCCGCGCCCAGCTCGCCTGGACCCTCGCCGAGCTCGGCCAGTTCGACGAGGCGGAGCAGACCGCCGAGGAGGGGCTGCGCCTCGCCGAGGCGCGCCGCGACCCTTACAGCGTCACCTTCGCGCTGCTCGGCCTGGGCGGCACCCTCGTCCGCCGCGGCCGGATCCGCGAGGCCCGGGGCCTGCTCGAGCGCGGCATCGCGCAGTGCGGGGACATGCCCGCGTTCTACCCGCCCCTCGCGGGGGACCTCGCGGTGGTCAATGCGCTCACCGGCCGGACCGCGGAGGCGCTCGAGCTGGCCGAGCGCGGGGTGCGGCAGGCCCAGAGCATGCAGCGGCTCGGACGCCTCTCGCTGATCATGACCCATCTGGGCGAGGCGCGCCTGCTCGCGGGCCAGCCCGCCGCGGCGGCGGCCGACGCGCGGCGCGCGCTCGAGCTGGCCCACACCCACCGGGAGCGGGGCAACGTGGTCTACGCCGAGCGGCTGCTCGGCCTCGCCGCCCGCGCCGCGAGCCCGCCCGACGCGGAGGCGGCCCGCGGCCATCTCACGCGCGCGCTCGACCTGGCCGGCCTACTCGGCATGCGCCCGCTGGCCGCCCGCTGCCACCTGGGGCTCGCCCGGCTCGCCCGTGACGTGGGCGACGCGGCGGGCGCGGAGAAGCACCTCTCCGTTGCGCGCGAGGGATTCGAGGCGATGCGCATGACCTACTGGCTGGAGCGGCTCGGCCTCGAGCCGGGCGGCGCCGGCCCGCCCGAGATCTGACCGTCAGGTCAGGTCTCGAGCACCCACTGCACCAGGGTGCGGAGGTCCTCCACCGAGAAGGGCTTGGTCAGCACCGGGTCGCCGGTCTGGGCCAGGAACGGCACGAAGGCGTCCGCCTCCGAGTGCCCGGTCACGAAGATCACCCGGGGGAGCGCCTGCCCGTAGCGTTCGCGGAGGGCCTCGTGCAGGCCGGGCCCGTCGAGATTCGGCATCTGCAGGTCGCTGATGATCAGGTCGTACTCGCGCTGCTCGATGCGATAGAGCGCCTCGACCCCGTCGCGCGCGGTGTCCACCTCGTGCTCGTCGAGCAGCAGGATGTGGGCGATCAGCTCGCGGAGGCTGCTCTCGTCCTCGACCACCAGGATGTTGCGGGGACGCGTCACGGCGGGAGCACCCGGCCCACCAGCTCGAGCACGCGGCCCGGCTTGAGCGGCTTCACGAGAACGGGGGCGCGCAGGTCGGCGAGGAAGCCGCCGTAGTGCGGATCGAAGGTGTGGCTGGTCAGGAACACGACCGGGGGCAGCGTCTCGCCGAAGCGCTCGGACAGCGCGGTCAGCAGGCGCGGCCCGTCGAGATCCGGCGTGCGCAGGTCCGCGATGACGAGGTCGTAGCGGCGCTGGTCCAGGATGAGCAGCGCCGACTCGGCCTCGCCCGCGCCGTCCACCTCGTGGCCCTCGAGGCTCAGCACGTCGATCAGCGCCTGTCGCACCGTGCTATCGGCGTCCACCACCAGGATCAGGCGGGGGGTCATCAGCGGCGCGAGCGGCGGCAGCCGTCCTGGCGCGCCTCGTCCTCCGTCGCGTAGCAGCGATCGGTGCGGCTCTCCACGTAGGTCGGAGTGCCGGGCCGGTAGTAGATGCAGCGCTCGCTCGAGTAGGTGCGGAAGTCGCCCTTGATGGGGTGGTCGAGCGGGCAGGTCCACCCGTTGGTCGGCGGCTGGCCGGGCCGGCCCTGCGCGGCGCGCGCCTCCGGGGCGGGCGGTCCGCTCCGGGCCGGCGGCGGCGTCGGGCCCGCGGTCCTCCAGATGCCGAGCCGGGCGACGCGCGCTTCCTGCTGACGGCTCAGCAGCGTCTCCTGATGGCGCACGTTGGGGCTCCCGCTCACGACCTGCCCGTAGCCGCGGGCGACGACCTCCGCGTTGGCCATCACGTCGCCGAGCCACACGTAGGCCAGCAGCCGCCCTTCGGCGTCGCGCTCCTGGACGTCGAGCTCGAGCCGCACGTTCTTGGCGCTCACCAGCCCGCGGTTGAACCGGAGCGCCTCGTTCCCCTGAGGCTCGCCCGACTGGTCGCCCTCGCCCGGCTCGGGCGCGACCACCCCGATGTAGTGCACGCGCTCGACATCGCCGTTGACGAAGACGTGGATGGTGTCGCCGCTCACCACCTTCACGACCGCGGCGGGCAGGCTACGGCCGCGGCCGGGCTCCTGAGCCGGGGCGGAGGTGGCGCCCAGGACCAGCATCGCGAGCACCACGAGTCGGGCCCTCCACCCCACTACTTCCTGCCCTCGCTCAGCGCGCGCTCCAGCGCCTCACGACGGAGCCGCTCGGCCGCGAGCTGGTCGGTGAGCGCCTTGACCTGCGCCTCCAGCCGGGCGAGCTCGTCGGTCTGCTGCGCGCGCAGGCCCGCCTGCTCCTGGGCGCTCTTCTGCCGCCAGACCCGGTCCGCGGCGAAGCCGCCGCCGACGAGGCCGAGCACGGTCCACACCGCGACACGCTTGACGAGAGCTTTTCGGAGATCCATGGCGAGCCTTTCGTCGGGTCGAGGGGCCGTCAGTCCACGAGGGCGACCGCGCGGACGGGCGAGCCGTCCGCTCCGGTCACGCGGAGGGGCAGGGCGATGAAGCGGCAGCGCGCGGCGCCGATGCGGTCCAGGTTCGTCAGGTACTCGATCACGGTGATGCCCCGGGGAAAGAACACGTGGTGCGTGGTGCACTCCTCGCGGGCGACCTTGGTCTCCGGCGAGAAGATCCCGGTGCGGATGCAGTAGTCGGGTGGGTAGTCGTAGCCCACCGCCTTCACCCCGCGCGCCACCAGCCACTCGCACGCGTCGCGCCCGGTGTAGGGGGCATCCTTCCAGAAGCGCTCGCTCTCGACCGGGCAGCGGGCCGGCCAGTCCGTCCGCAGCAGCACGATGTCGCCCGCCCGCACGTGCCCCGCGCACCGGTCGAGATCCGACGCGCTCACCTCCGCGTTCTCGCCCAGGTGGGTCAGGTCCACCACCGCGGCCTCGCCCATCCACTGGTCCACCGGCATGGAGGCGATGTCGCGGTCCCCGGGCAGGAAGTGCACCGGCGCGTCCACGTGGGTGTAGGCGTGGCAGCTCACGGTGAGGACGGTGGACTGGAAGTTCTGGCCCGCCTCGTGGGTCGAGCGACGCTCGCTGGCCACCGTCCAGCGGAAGTGGGGGCCGATCGGGAAGCTCAGGTCGATCACGCGCATGGCGGTCCATGGTGTACTCGGGCTGCCGCAGCTTGTCAATGTGGAGGGAATCCCGTAGACTCGCGCAGATCCAATCCGGCCCGAGGAGGCAGCGCCATGGCAAAGAGGCCCAAGAGGTGGACCCGCCGCGAGTTCCTGCGTGACGCCGCTCTCACCGCGGGAGCCGTCGGCGCCGCCTCCCTGCTGCCGCCCGCTCTGCCCGGCGCGGCCGGGCGCGCGCAGGCCGAGGAGGCCAAGCTCGGGGCTCAGCTCATCGGCAAGCTCGAAGGTCCGGAGTTGGTGCTGGACCCGGCCAAGTGGCCGAAGAAGTTCGCCGAGGCGCCCATGCTGGCGGACCTCGTGAAGCAGGGCAAGCTGCCGCCGGTCGACAAGCGCGTGCCCGACGAGCCGATGGTGGTGAAGCCGCTCCAGTCCATCGGCCGCTACGGCGGCACCTGGCGCCGCGGATTCACCGGGCCGGGTGACGGGGAGAACGGCAACCGCATCGTGTCGACGGACAAGATCCTCTTCTGGGACTACACCGGGACCAAGATCATGCCCTGCGTCGCGCGGGAGTGGAAGCAGAGCGACGACGGCAAGTCGGTGACGATCTCGCTCCGCAAGGGCCAGAAGTGGTCGGACGGCACCCCGTTCACCGCCAACGACTTCGTGTTCTGGCACGACGAGGTCTACCTGAACAAGGACCTCATGCCGACCCCGCATCCGGACTTCATGGCCGGCTCCCGGTCGGGGTCGCTGCGGAAGATCGACGACACCACCGTGATCTTCGAGTTCCAGGACCCGAACTTCCTCTTCGTGGACATCCTGGCCGGCTCCACCGCGATCGGGGGCGGGCAGGCGACGCAGTCCATGGACAAGCGCAGCATGGGCGCCTACATGCCCGCGCACTACGTCAAGCAGTTCCTGCCCAAGTTCTCCTCGAAGGACGAGGTGGATCGCAAGGCCAAGGCGGCCGGCTTCGACGGCTGGGTGTCCTACATCAAGAACCGCTGGGACTGGCGCCTGAACCCGGACCTGCCGGTGCTGACCCCGTGGAAGACGGTGAACCCGATCAACACGCCGACCTGGGTGCTCGAGCGCAACCCCTACTACATGGGGGTGGACACGCAGGGCAACCAGCTCCCCTACATCGACCGCATCAGCATGACGCTGGCCGAGAATCTCGAGGTGCTCAACCTGCGGGCGATCGCGGGCCAGTACGATCTCCAGGAGCGCCACACCGGGCTCGCCAAGCTGCCGGTCTTCCTCGAGAACCGGGCCAAGGGCGGCTACGACGTGCGGCTCGACCCGGCGCTGAACGGCTCGGACGCCACGCTGCAGACCAACCAGGCCTACGACGCCGATCCCGAGGTCGCGAAGTGGCTGTACACCCGGGACTTCCGCCGCGCGCTCGCGATGGGGATCGATCGCGACCAGCTCAACGAGACGTTCTGGGTCGGGGTCGGCACCGCCGGCTCCATCGCCCCTTCCGAGACGCTGCCCTACAGCCCCGGCCCGGAGTGGCGCAAGAAGTGGTCCACCCTCGACGTCAAGCAGGCCAACGCGCTCCTCGAC
>Ga0257156_1000049_pt1 | contig 15311 bp, 15 predicted proteins | sample NI49A_FD_185989 | JGI IMG/M metagenome (GOLD analysis project Ga0257156, IMG submission 185989) | Soil microbial communities from H.J. Andrews Experimental Forest, Oregon, United States - NI-49-A | ecosystem: Environmental > Terrestrial > Soil > Temperate forest > Bulk soil | place: USA: Oregon... | reverse complement strand
GGCCGGCGAGGACACGGTGGGCACGAAGACGTGCGCCGGGACGCCAAGCTGCATCGCCGCGTAGGCGACCGCCGCCCCGTGATTGCCGCCCGAGGCCGCGACCACACCCGCGGCCGGGATGGAGCGCGTCAGCAGATTGGCGAAGGCACCCCGCGTCTTGAAGGAGCCCGCGTGCTGGAACAGCTCGAGCTTGAGCGTGAGGGGGAAGGCGGGGAGGCCGAAGTCGGCGCCGGTAAGCTCCATCACCGGCGTGAGGCGGATGTGGGGACGGATCAGGCTATGAGTCCGCTCGATCCTCTCCCGGTCGATCGTGGGCGTCACCGGCCATCATGGTAGCACCGTCGCAGCCGCATCCCGGCTCGGCGCATGGCCCGGAGCCGTCGACGTGGCAGTGCATGCTCATCATGTGCCCGCACCGGCACGCCCCGCGCATCTGCTGCGACGTCTGGCGACTGGCCATGGTCGAGAAGGACCGCAAATGGAATGCCAAGGGAGCCCCTCAAGACTCACGGGCACTTAGGCGGCGTTCCGGCGGTACACCTACCCGGCCGCGGCAACGGCGCTGCCGCGCTTAGGCACCGGAACGTCTCAGCGGATGAGATTGACCGGCGCCTCACCCCGCGCGACACGGTGGATGTTCTCCGCGATGACCGTGGCGCGCGCCTCCATCATGCCCTCCGTCCAGCCCGACACGTGGGGGGTCATCAGGACGTTCGGCAGCGTGTGGAACGGGCGATGGCCGGGCAGGGTCGGCGTGCTCCCCTGCGGATAGCGATACCACACGTCGAGCGCGGCACCCGCGAGGGCGCCCCCGGACAGCGCCTCGTAGAGCGCGTCCTCGTCCACCACCTCGCCGCGCGCCACGTTGATGAGCACCGCGGTGGGCTTCATGCGGGCGAGCGCGCGGGCGTCGATCAGGCCCCGCGTGTCCGGCGTGAGGGTCAGGGTGAGAGCCAGGACATCCGCGCGGGTCAGCACGTCGTCGAGCGCCTCCGGCCCCCGCAGGTACGCGAGGCGATGCGGGTCGGGCCGACTCGCGTCGCGGCGGATGGCCATCACCTCCATGTCGAAGGCCAGCGCGCGACGCGCCACCGCCTGGCCGATCCGCCCGTAGCCCACGATGCCGAGGGTCTTGCCGGCCAGCTCGGACCAGAGCGGAACCGGCGCGCCGGACCAGACGCTCTCCCACCGGCCCTGGCGCAGGCTCGCGTCGAGCCGGCAGAAGCTCCGGGCGAGCGCGAGCATGGCGCCCACGACGTACTCCGCGATGCCGACGTCGTGGCCGTAGGCATTGGCCAGCGCGGTCTCCGGTCCGAGCGCCTCGCGATCGACGCGGTCGAGGCCGGCGCCGGGCACCTGCACCAGCCGCAGGCGCGGGGCCGCGGTGGCCATCTCGCGGGTGAAGGCCATGCTCACCAGCACGTCCACGTCACCGAGCCGCGCGAGCACCTCCTGCTCCCCGCCCTGCACGACGTCGCACGGGACCTGCACCCGCGCGCGTACCCGGTCCGCGATCTGTCCCGCGAAGACGCCCGCGAAGGCGACCTTCACATCAGCACCATCTGCGTCTGCGTGGTCAGCGAGAGCAGCCGCCCCGACTCGTCGGTGACCCGCGTCTGCCACACCTGGGTACGCTTGCCCCGGTGGAGCGGGGTGGCCTCCGCCCGCACCACGCCGCTCCGCCCGGCCGCGAAGAAGTTGGTCTTCGACTCGAGCGTGGTCGTGGACGCGCCCGCGGGCAGGTTGACGATGGTGGCCGCCGCGCCCACCGTGTCGGCCAGCGCCATCAGGGTCCCCCCGTGCAGCGCGCCGCCGACCGTGCGCAGCTCGTCGCGGATGGTCAGCTCGGCCACCACCCGGTCCGGGCTCGCCTCCACGATGCGCAAGCCCAGCAGGGTGCTGAGGGTGCCCTGCATGCGGTCGTTGAAGTGACTCGGATCGATCGCCATGGATGTTCCTCCCCCGGGCCTCGGGCCCCGGCTATCCTGGCCCGACCGGCGCGGCAGTTCAATTACCTCGAAGGTAATGGCGGAGCGGCAGGCGCCGGTGTACCTTCCCCGCCATGAGGCACGCCACCTCCCCCGTCAAGAAGCCCCGGGCGAGCCCGGTGGGCCAGCTGATCAAGCAGTGGCGGGAGCGCCGGCGGCTGAGCCAGCTGAGCCTGGCCGTCGACGCCGAGATCTCCACCCGCCACCTGAGCTTCATCGAGACCGGCCGGTCCCAGCCGAGCCGCGACATGGTCCTGCTCCTGGCGCGCGCCCTCGAGGTGCCGCCGCGCGGGCGCAACGACCTGCTCGCCGCGGCGGGCTACGCGCCGGTCTACCGGGAGACCGCGCTCGACGCCCCGCAGATGAGCGACGTGCGCCGCGCGCTCGACTTCACGCTGCGCCAGCAGGAGCCCTTCCCGGCCCTGGTCGTCGACGGGCACTGGAACCTGCTGATGAGCAACCAGGGCGCCCAGCGGCTGATGGCGCGCTTCGTCTCCCCCGAGGACATGGCCGCGGTGGGTGGCCGCCCGAACGCGCTGCGGCTCTTCTATCACCCGCGCGGCATGCGCCCCTACATCGTGAACTGGGAGGCCACCGCGGCGGCCCTCATCCAGTGGCTGCACCACGACCTGGCCCGCGGCGTCGGCGACGACGAGACGCGCCGCCTGCTCGCGGAGCTGCTCGCCTATCCCGACGTGCCCCAGAAGTGGCGCAGCCTCGATCTCGACGTGACCCCGGTCCCGTTCCTGGCCGTCGAGATGCGCAAGGACGACTTCCACGTGAAGTTCTTCTCCACCCTCGCGAGCCTCGGCGTGCCGTACGACATCACGCTGCACGAGCTGCGGGTGGAGTGCTTCTTCCCGGCGGACACCGCGAGCGAGGCCTTGCTGCGCGGGCTCGCGCTGTGAAGTACGTGCTCCTCTACGAGTCGTCGCCCGACGTGCGCGCGAAGGCGCCGCTCCACTTCTCCGCCCACCGGGCCCGCATGCAGGACTTCCACTGGCGCGGCACGCTCCTGATGTCGGGCCCCTTCGGCGATCCGGAGCGTGAGGGCGCGATGGGCATCTTCACCACCCGCGAGGCGGCGGAGGAGTTCGCGCAGGGCGACCCATTCGTGCTCCACGGCGTCGTCGCGCGGTGGCACATCCGCGAGTGGAACGAGGTCCTCTCATGACCACCGCGCCCGCCCGTCCCACCCAGTTCGGCCGCATCCATCCGCCCGACGAGGCGTGGCTCGGCCGGAACCCGCCCGAGCCGATCCTCGAGCCGGATCTCCCGATCATCGACACCCACCACCACCTGTGGGACCGCGGCGGCCATCGCTACTTCCTGCCCGACTTCCTGGCCGACGCGGCCACCGGGCACAACGTCGTCGCCACCGTGTTCCTCGAATGCCACTCGATGTACCGCGCGGGCGGGCCCGCGGAGATGCGGCCGGTGGGCGAGATCGAGTTCGTCACCGGCCAGGCCGCGATGAGCGCCAGCGGCATGTACGGGTCGACCCGCGTGGCCGCCGGCATCGTGGGCTTCGCCGACCTGACCCTGGGCGACCGCGTCGAGCCGGTGCTCGAAGCTGAGCTGCGCGCGGGCGGCGGGCGGTTCCGCGGGGTGCGCCACTCGGCGGCGTGGGACGCGAGCGAGGTCATCGGCAACAGCGAGGCCGCCGGCGGCCCCCATCTCTACCGGCGCCCCGAGTTCCGCGCCGGCCTCGCGCGCCTGACCCGGCTGGGCCTCTCGCTCGACGCGTGGGTCTTCCACCCGCAGCTCGGCCTAGTGGCGGAGCTGGCCCGCGCGCACCCAGACGCCAACATCATCCTGGGCCACGTGGGCGGCGTGCTCGGCTACGGCCCCTACACCGGCAAGCAGAAGGAGGTCTTCGCGGCCTGGAAGGCGCAGATGACCGAAGTCGCCAAGTGCCCCAACGTGAGCCTGAAGCTCGGCGGCATGATGATGCGCCTGGCCGCCTACGACTACCGGACCGAGCCGAAGCCGCCCACCTCGACCGAGCTGGCCGCGCTCTGGCGCCCGTACTTCGAGACCGGCATCGAGCTGTTCGGGCCGAGCCGCTGCCTGTTCGAGAGCAACTTCCCGGTCGACAAGATGGGCATCGGCTGGGCCGCGCTCTGGAACGGGTTCAAGCGCATCGTCGCCGGCGCGTCCGCCACCGAGAAGCAGGCGATGTTCGCGGGAACCGCGCGCCGGGTGTACCGCCTGGACTGATGGACCCGTACCGCGAGGCCAATCGCGGGCTCTGGGACGCCTGGACGCGCGTCAATCTTCGCTCCGAGATGTACGACGTCGAGGCGTTCGCGGCCGGGCGCGGACGCGACCTCGATCCGATCGCCCGGGCGGGACCCGGCGACGTGCGCGGGAAGACGCTCCTCCACCTGCAGTGCCACTTCGGCATGGACACCATCCGCTGGGCTCGCCACGGCGCGACCGTGACCGGGGTCGACTTCTCGGAGGAGGCCATCACCGCGGCGCGGGCGCTCGCCGCGCGGATGGGCGTACCCGCCACCTTCGTGCAGAGCGATCTCTACGACCTGCCGTCCACCCTCTCCGGTCGTTTCGACGTGGTCTTCACCTCCCACGGCGTGCTCGGCTGGCTCCCGGATCTGGAGCGCTGGGCGCAGATCATCGCGCACTACCTGGCGCCGGGCGGCGTCTTCTACATCGTCGAGGCGCACCCGATCCTCCAGTGCTTCAACGACCGCCTGCCCGAGCCGGACCTACGCCTGCTCTATCCCTACTTCCACGGCCCCGAGCCCATCCGCGACGAGCGCACCGGCTGCTACAGCGCGCCCGACGCGCCGATCGAGAGCGTCGAGCACGTCTGGCTGCACCCGCTGTCGGCCATCATCGGTTCGCTCCTCCGGGCCGGTCTGCGCATCGAGTCCTTCGAGGAGTACCCGTTCCTCGGCTGGAAGTTCTTCCCGTGGATGGAGCAGGGCGCCGACGGCTGGTGTCGCCTGCCCGCGGATGCCCGGCTGCCCCAGGGCCCCGGCAGCCTGCCGCTGATGTTCTCCCTGAAGGCCACCCGCGACCCCGCCGGCTAGGCCCATCGCAATGGACTTCGGGTATTCCGCCGCCGAGCAGGCCTTCGCGGAGGAGGTGCGCGCCTTCCTGCGGGCGCATCCCCCGGACACCTTTCCGCCCGACGGCACCGACGCCGGCTACGGCTCGGGCGCGCACTCCCGCCCCTTCACCGCCGCGCTCGGGGAGCGCGGCTGGCTCAGCCTGACCTGGCCGCGGGAACACGGCGGCCAGGAGCGGCCCATGGGCTTCCAGCTCGTGCTGCTGGAGGAGCTGGCCATGGCCGGCGCTCCCTTCGGTCCGCTCGCCGGCTGCCTCCAGGTGGCCGAATCGATCATCCGCCACGGGTCGGCCACGCTGCAGCGGGAGATCCTGCCGCAGATAGCCCGGGGCCACGCGACGTTCTGGCAGGGCTACAGCGAGCCGGGCGCGGGCTCCGATCTCCTCGCCCTCGAGACGCGGGCGCGCCTCGACGGCGACCACTGGGTGCTCGACGGCCGCAAGATCTGGTCGAGCCACGCCGGCATCGCGACCTACGGCACGGTGCTCGCGCGCACCGATCCCGTGTCGACCCGCAGCCGCGGTCTCAGCATGCTGATGGTCGACAACCGGCTGCCCGGGCTGGAGGTACGGCCGATCCGCAGTCTCACCGGGCAGGTCTATCACTACGAGGTCTTCATGGACGCGGTGCGGGTGCCGCGCGAGTGGGTCCTGGGCAAGCCGGGCGAGGGCTTCGGCCAGCTCCTGCACGGGCTCGACACCGACCGCTTCTGGGGGCGCTTCTACAAGGCGCCGTTCCTCCGCCGCATCCTGGGCCTGCTGGTCGAGTACGTGCGCGCCGAGAAGCCCGACGATGCGGTGGCGCGGCACCGGCTGGCCCACGCCGCCATCGAGATCGCCGCCCTCCGCGCCCTCTTCCATCGCGCGGCGTGGCTCATCGAGCAGGGCCTGCCGGCCACCGGTCCGGTCTCCGCCGCCAAGGTCATGGCCGACGAGCTGGGGCAGCGCGTGCTGTCGCTCGGCATGGAGCTGCTCGGCCCGTACGGCGTGCTCCGCGCCGGCTCCCGCTGGGCCAGGCTCCGCGGAGAGATCGAGCATCAGTACCAGACGAGCTGGGGCCACACCCTGGCCGGCGGCACCTCGGAGATCCAGCGCACGACCATCGCGGTGCGCGCTCTCGGCCTGCCCGCCGAGCCGCGCGGGCGCGGATAGGCGGCGCGCCGATGGATCTCGCCCTCTCGCCCGCGCAGCAGCTCCTCCAGCAGTCGGCGCGCACCTTCCTCCAGCACCGCTGCCCACCCGAGCGGGTGCAGGAGCTGGCGCTCGACCCCCGGGGCTTCGCGGCCGATCTCTGGAAGGAGATCGCGACGCTCGGCTGGCCCGGGCTCCTGATCTCTCCAGAGCTCGGAGGAAGCGGCGGCAGCGTCGCCGACGCCCTCGCGCTGGTCGAGGAGCTCGGTCGCGCCTGCTTCCCAAGCCCGTTCATCGCGAGCGCCGTCGTCGCCACCACCGCGCTCGGGCGGGCCGAGAGCCGGCGCGCCAGGGACCTGCTCGCCTCTCTCGCCATGGGAGAGCGCATCTGCACGCTCGCGCTCCTCGAGGGCTCGGCCGGACTCGACCCGGGACGCCTGACCGGCCGCAAGCTCTTCGTCCCGGACGCGCACGTGGCCACCGACGTGCTCGTGCTGGCGAGCGGCCCCGCCGGGCCGACCGCGCTCCTGCTGCCGATGGACCGCGCCGGCATCGCCGCGCACCGGCTCGACAGCATGACCGGCGACAAGCTCTTCGAGCTCGTCCTCGCGGACGTCGAGATCCGATCGGACGACCTGCTCGGCGCGCCCGGAGAGGCCTGGGCGCTCCTCACCCCCGCCCTGCGCGTAGGCGCGCTCGCCCGCAGCGCGGAGATGGCGGGCGCCGCGCAGCGGGTGCTCGAGCTCTGCGTCGAGCACGCCCGGGTGCGCACGCAGGGCGGCCGCCCCATCGGCGCCCACCAGGCCATCCAGCACGCATGTGCGGATTCGTACCGGGACGTCGAGAGCGCGCGGTGGCTCACCTGGGAGGCGGAGTGGAAGCTCGCCACCGGCCGGCCCGACGCCGACGCCGCGGTGGCCGCGGCCAAGGCCTACGGCGGCGAGGCCGCGCTGCGCGTGGCCCGCCGGGCCCACCAGATCATGGGCGCCATCGGCTACAGCGAGGAGCATCCGCTCCACCTCTTCCACAAGCGGATCCTCGCGGCCTCCCTGGACGCGGGCGACGCCACCCAGAACCTGGACGCGGTGGCCCGATCGATCGGGCTGGCCTAGGGTCGCACTGACATGAAGGACATCACCGCGCTCGACCGCCGGCGCTACGCGGCTCTCGCGACCTTCCGTCGCAGCGGCGCCGAGGTCAGGACTCCGGTCTGGTTCGCGGCGATGGACGGCAAGCTCTACGTGTTCAGCGCCGGCGACTCCGGCAAGGTCAAGCGCCTGCGCCACTCGTCCCGCGCGCGGATCGCGCCCTCGGACGCGCGCGGAAACGCGCGCGGGGAGTGGTGGGACGCGCAGGCGCGCGTGGTCACCGAGCCCCGCGTCATCGAGCGGGCGCACGCCGCGATGCGGGCGAAATACGGCTGGCAGGCCCGGGTGGGCGACCTGTTCTCCCGGCTCACCGGCCGGCTCCCGCGTCGCGCCTGGATCGAGATCGAGATCTGACCGGTGGTCTCCCCACGAACGCTCCACACCGCGCGGACCGCTCTCTGGATCACGTGCGGCTGGATCGGAGCGGCGCTGCTCGTGCATTGGGTCGTCCGGCGGGTGCCGACGCACCTCGCCCGTGAGCTCACCGCGACCGCCACCGGGGCGGCCATCGGGCTCGGCAGCGCGTGGTTCGAGCTGCGCCTCATCCCGCGCCACGTGCGCTCGCTGACCGTCGGCGGTCTCCTCCTCGTCCGGACCTTCTTCTACGTCACCCTGTGCGCCGTGGTCATCCACGCCGTGACGATGAGCCTGCTCGGACTCTCCGAGCACGGGGGCCTGCTCGCGTACTACACGTCCGAGCAATACCGGGACTTCGTGCTGGGCGGTCGGTTCCTGGTGGCGCTGGCGATCCTCACGCTGGCGAGCTTTCTCATCAACTTCTTCCGGCAGCTCAACCGGATGCTCGGTCCGGGTACCCTGGTGAGTCTCCTGCTGGGCCGGTATCACCGACCCGTCGCGGAAGAGCGCATCTTCATGTTCCTCGATCTGAACGACTCCACCGCGATCGCGGCGGCGCTGGGTCCCCTCCGCTTCAACGACTTCAAGAACGACTTCTTCCACGACATCGCGGAGCCGATTCTCGAGACGCGCGGCCGGATCTACCAGTACGTCGGGGACGAGGCGGTGGTGACCTGGACGGTCGAGCGTGGGCTCCACCAGGGCAACTGTCTCCGCTGTGTCTTCCTCGTGACCGAGCGCATCCACGAGCGGAAGGATCGGTATCTCGCTCGGTATGGGGTCGTCCCCCAGTTCAAGGCCGGCATCCACGGGGGCCCCGTCGTCACCGCCGAGATCGGCGACATCAAGAAGGACATCGTCCACAGCGGCGACACCGTCAACACCGCGGCCCGGGTCGAGGCGCAGTGTCGCCCGCTGGAGCGGCGCGTGCTGGTATCGGCGGCGCTGCTGGACCGGTGCCGGGTCCCCGAGGAGCTCGAGATCGAGGACATGGGGGAGCGAGAGCTGCGGGGCAAGACCGAGTCCCTCCGCCTCTTCAGCGTGCGGGCGCGCGCGTAGGCGGGCGCCTCGCTTCCCGGCCTACCAGGGCAGGATCGCGGGCGCGTAATCCGCGATCCGCTCCTCCACCGTCAACAGCGGCTCGATGCCGTAGAGCGTGCGCGCATTCTCGCCCATCAGCTTCTTCTGCGCCGCGACCGGCACCTTGAACTCGGCCATGTGGTGCAACCCGTCCCACGCGTCCTCGGCGTCGTGGTGCGGATAGTCCGACGACCAGATCGCCACGTCCTGGAACACGTCCCACAGGCGGTAGACCAGGGTCTCGTCCGACTCGAAGCCGATGAAGCACCGCTCGTTGAACACGTCGACCGGATCACGGATGAGCCGGTTGTCGCGCTGGAAGGCGAAGAGGTTCGAGAAGTTCGAGGAGCGCGACAGGACCAGCGGGAGCCACGAAGCGTTGGATTCCAGCACTGCCGCCTTCAGCTTCGGGAACTTCTCCAGCCAGCCGGTCTGCACCACCACCGTCACCCAGGTCATCGCCTCCAGCAGGAAGCCGAGCGTCTCGGAGGCGTCGATGGCGGGATCCATGGCCGCGGTGATGTTCGACACGAACTGGCCGGGTGAATAGACCACCGCCTCGTCGGTGAAGAGCAGGCCCTGGCCCGAGTGGCCGCGCGCCTGGGCCATGCGCTCGCCCCATTCCGGCGTCAGCGCCTCGCGAGAGGGGAAGGTGTGCATGGCCAGCACCGTCCCGGTGGCCTCGAACTCGCGCCACAGCGGGTCGAACTCGGCCAACGTGGGATAGCGCCCGTTCCAGAAGCAGGGGCGCACCGCCGCCGCCTTGAAGCCCAGCTTGGCGACCCGCCGGAGCTCCGCGATCGACGCCTCGACGCTCTGCAAGGGCAGGACCGCGCAGGGAAAGAGCCGGCGCTTGTCCGCGGCGCAGTAGTCGAGCACCCAGTTGTTGTAGGCCTGGGCCAGCACCGTCGCCGCCTCGGCGCTGCGCACCAGGGCCAGCCGCACGAACCACGTGGGGAACAGCATCACCTGGTCGGTGCCCAGCGCGTCCATGTCCTGGAGCCGCGCCTGCGGGTCGCGACAACCGAGCAGGCGCCCGAACTTCCTCTGCCATGCCGCGGTGCCGGGGGTCAGCTTGCCCACCTCCTTCTTGTCCCAGCGAGCCCAGCCGACCTCGGCGGCGTTCGAGCGCTCACGCGCGGCCGGAACCACGCGGCCGTTGATGAAGAGCAGATCGCTGTCGGTGTGGAAGCAGAACTGCGTCTTCACCCAGGCGCGGCTCCGGGCCGGCACGTACTCGTCCCATATCGCCGGCGGCTCGACGACGTGGCTGTCGCAGTCGAAGACCGGGAAATCCTTGCGCGCGTTCGTGGCCACGGCGACCCTCCTGTCCCTTTCAATGTCGGGAGGAGCATTCTATTATCCGGGGGAAACATGGACAAGACGCCGGGGATCGAGCGCTTCTCGCTGTCGGGGCGCGTCGTGCTGGTCACCGGCGCGACGCGGGGGCTGGGGCTCGCGATCGCCCGCGGCATGGCGGCGGCCGGCGCCGCCGTCGGGATCAACGGGCGCGACCCGGCGCGGGCCGCGGAGGTCGCGAGCGGCATTCCGAACGCCTTTCCCGCCCCCTTCGACATCACCGATCCGAGGGCAGGAGCGGAGGCGATGGCCGCGATCGTGGCCAGTCGCGGCCGCCTCGATTGCCTCGTCAACAATGCGGCGGTCCGCGACCGCCGGCCCCTGGAGGACATCGCGGCCGACGACTTCCGCCGTCTGATGGAGACCAACCTGGTGGCGCAGTACGAGCTCTCTCGCGCGGCCGCGCGGCACATGGCGGCCCGCGGCCAGGGGCGGCTCATCTTCGTCTCCTCGATGGTGGGGCCGCGGTCGTTTCAGGGCGATCCGGCCTACGTGGCCTCGAAGGGCGGGCTCGAGGCCCTCATGCGCGCGCTCGCGGTCGAGCTGGGCCAGAAGGGAATCGCGGCCAACGCGATCGCGCCCGGGTTCTTCCTGACCGACGGGAACGCTCCGTTCTTCTCCCAGCCGCGGGTGGTCGAGCTGGCGAAGCGCATCCCGCTGCGACGGTTCGGCCAGCCCGACGAGCTGGTGGGCGCCGTCATCTTCCTGGCCTCCGACGCCGCCTCCTACATCACGGGCCAGGTCCTGACCGTGGACGCGGGCCTGTCGATCGCGCTCTAGCGGCCAAAGGGCGATGCCCCAGTCTGGCACCTATTGCTGGAGGCACCCCATGGACGTGGAGCGGCTGATCCAGCGGGCCCAGCAAGGAGACCTGGAGGCGTTCGCGGAGGTCACGCGGCGCTTCCAGCACATGGCCTTCGGCTATGCCGTGGCCCTGTTGCGCGATCTTCAGCAAGCGGAAGACGTGGTCCAGGAGGCCTTTGTCGCCGCCTGGTTCGGGCTGCGCGGCCTCGCCGATCCCGCGGCCTTCCCCGGCTGGCTCAGGGGTATCGTGCGGCACCAGGCGTACCGCGTTCTGCGGCAGCGACCGCGCGCGCCCCTGCCCCTCGAGGCCGCCGTCGCCGTGCCGGCCAACGGGAGCACGCCCGACCGCCGGGCCGAGGAGCGGGAGCAGGTCGCCGCCGTGCTGGGCGCCGTCGCGGAGCTCCCGACCCCGCTGCGCGAGGTGGTGACGCTCTTCTACGTCCACGACTGCACCCAGCAGGACATCGCCACGTTCCTGAGCCTCCCGGTAACGACGGTGAACAACCGCCTGCACGCGGCCAGACAGCAGCTCAAGCGAGGGACACTGACCATGGTCAAGGACACGCTCGAAGCGTATCGGCTCCCCGACGACTTCGCGGCCCGGATCGGCCGCATCGTGCGAACCCGCGAGGGCGTGGTCGAGGTCCTCTTCGACCCCACCAACCTGCCCGACCCTCTCACCGAGCTGACCGTCAGCGACACGCCCCGACGGCGCGCGGTCACGGTCCAGGTGGTCCAGCTGCTGGAGGGCGGCGTCGTCCGCTGCGTCCCGCTCTCTCCGACCGACGGGCTGACCGCGGGCATGACCGTCCTGAGCGCCGGGCGGCGCATCGAGGCTCCCGCCGGACGGGAGGCGCTCGATCGGGCGGTCCGGCTCCTGGCCGGACCGGTCCGCGAGCCCGACCGGGCTCCGGAGTTGCTCGAGACCGGCATCAAGGTCATCGACGTGATGTGCCCGCTCGTGCGAGGCGGGACGGTCGCCGTCGCGGGCGAGCTTCGAGCCGGGGCATCCGTCGTCGTGGAGGAGCTCTGCCGCCGCCTCAACCGCGAGCCGGGAGGCGTCTCGATCTTCGCGTTCATCCCGCCATACGACGCCCCGGAGCGCGCGTTCCAGGAAATGTGGGCAAAGGAGGGCTACACCGGGGGGACGGCCGGCACGGTGCAGACGTTCTACTTCCTCGGCCAGGAGGAGTGGACGGCCGAGCGCCTCGCGACGCTGCCCTCGGTGGATGCGGTCATCCGCCTGTCGAAGGACCTCGCGCAGCTCGGGATCTATCCGACCGTCGACCCGCTCGCCTCCCGATCCCACCTCCTCGACATGGGCCTCGTGGATCCGGAGCACGCGGAGATCGCCGCGCGGGTCCGACAAGCGCTCCCGGCCGCGGGGGCGGAGACCCCTGCGACCCCGGAAGGCGAGCTGCTGAAGCAGCGCGCCCGCAAGGTCCAGCGGTTCTTCGCCCAGCCGTTCTACGTGGCCGAGCCGTACACGCACCGGCCCGGCGTCACCGTCGGCCGGGCCGAGGCTCTCCAGGTCTGCCGCGAGACCCTCGACGGCGTGCACGATCGGCTCCCCGAAGCGGCGTTCTACTTCACGGGAGGAATGGACGAGATCCGTGCGAAGGTGGAGGTCGAGGGATCGAAGCCATGACCGAGCAGAAGCCGCCGGGGATGAGCTGGGAGTCCTGGATCGACCAGCAGATCCGGGAGGCGCGCGAGGCCGGCCTCTTCGACAACCTGCCGGGCGCCGGGAAACCGCTGCCAAACCTGGGCGGCGAATACGATCCTCTCTGGTGGATCAAGCAGCTCGTGCAGCGGGAGCAGATCTCCGTCCTGCCCCCGTCCCTCGAGGTGCTCCGCAAGGTCGAATCCGAGATGGCGGCGGTCTGGCAGCTCGCCGACGAGGCCAAGGTCAGGTCTCGAATCCTGGCGCTGAACCGCGAGATCGCCAAGGTGAACGCGCGGGCAACCGAGGGCCCGCCCACCCGCCTGGGCCCGCTCGACGTGGAGGCGATCGTCGCGGAGTGGCGCGCCCGGCGCGCGTCCTCGTAGAGCCTTCCCCGGAGCGGCCTCCGGGGTCAAGTCGCTCGTCGGACGGTGGCTCGCGTCGCCAACGGGTGGAGCACGTCGATCGCCCATCCTACGTCCAGGCGCTCCCCCCACCATCCTGGGATTCCGGTGCGCGCATGGATCTGAAGTCCCTGCGCGGTGTGCTCCGCCTGAAGCACCTCCACCGGATCGGCGGGCAATGGCGGCGGCGCGGGCACCTCGGGCAGCGGCCGACCATCCGGCCGTCGGAACTGGAGCGCGCCGTCAGACCCGCGCTCCATCTGGTAGCCCTCCTCGTGAACCGAGCGGTGATGGCGACGGCACAGTAGCGCCAGATTCGACAGCGTGGTCGGGCCCCCTTGGGCCCAGTGGCGCACGTGATGCCCCTCACCCACTCGGACGGTGCAACCCGGGAAGCGGCAGCTCCGGTCCCGATGGTGCAGCGCCCGCCGGAGCGCCGGCGGGATCGTCCGCGTGCGGGCTCCGACTTCCACCACCCGCCCGACCTCGTCGTGTCGCATCACCACCCGGCTCGCATCGCAGGCCAGCCGTTGCGACGTTCCCGCGGGAACGCGCGGCCCGTCTTCGAGCGCCGACTCCCCGGCCTGAGCCGGATCCGCGAGGACCGCGGCGTCTACATGGACCACGACCTGATACCGCTCTGCGGGGGAACCCGGGTCGAGCTCGTGACGAAGCGCTGCCTCGGCCAGCAAGGCCAGAGCATCCGCCTGTTGCTGCGGCCGGGTCGGAGCGTCCGCGGTGGGATCGATAACCGAGGGAATGATCGCTCCGGCGCGGCGGCGCTGGTAGAGCGTCTCGCGGGCCGCGTCGAGCGCACGCAGCATCAGCGCGCCGACTTCCGGGGCAAGGCGCCCGCGCAGCACCAGCGTTCCGTCCGCATCCGGGTAGATGTGGAGAGAGCGACCGGCATGCTGGCGGGCAGCCTTGCGAGCCTCGTTCTGCCGGTCTACCTGGCGCCACCCCTGCACGATGCGCTCCACGTGAACCGCTGTGCCCGCGCGCGCTACCGCGAGCAATCGGGCCTCGGTCTCCGGGGTCGCCACGCGGGTCAGAGCACGGACCTTGGCGTAGGACACCTGTCCACGCTCCAGGGCCGCCGTCACGGCCGGCAGCGACCCGAGAGCGCGCGCCACCCGAACGCGCTCACGAGCGGAGCCCGGAGCGAGCCCGACACGCCACGTGAGCCACTCGGCGCAGGACCGGAAGCCGGTGTTCCAGCCGCCGCGGTCGTCGAACTCGCGGATGAGCGCAAGGAGTCGGGCGGTCGCCGCATCGACGTGGGCGGAGAGTTCGGCGATCTGGTCGCCCAGGCGATCCAGCTCCGCGGTGGGTTGCGCCGTGGGCTGCAGCGTGGCGGTAAACTCCGGTGGGCGCGTGTGCATGACGAGTCCTCCCTTCTCCTCGGAGAACTCTAACCCCTGGATTTCCGCCCGCCGTGGATCGCGCATGTCACGCGATCGCCGCGCACGTCACGATCCGCCGTCTCCGCCCTCGTGAACGTGCATCACGCGGCCGATGCGGGGCCCTCAGCCCGTATTCCATCAGCCTGTTCGACCCGCTTCGCGGCTGTCCGTAGAAAGCTGTCAAGAGGAAATCGCCGCTCGCCGGTCGCCCTCAGCTCGCGCGACGGCCGACGACCGCGCGCTCCATGTCCGCCGGCAGGGGCGCGCGGAATTCCACGTACTCGCCACTCGCCGGGTGCACGAAGCCGAGCACGGCCGCGTGGAGCATCGGACGGCTCAGCGAGGGATCGACCGGCGCCGCGCCGTAGCTCGCGTCGCCCAGGACCGCGTGGCCGATCGAGGCCAGGTGTACGCGGATCTGATGCATGCGGCCGGTTTGCGGGCGCGCCTCGACCAGGGTCGCGTCGGGGCCGAGTCGCTCGGCCACGCGATACTCCGTCACCGCCCGTCGCGGAGCCGCCGAGCGAACCGAGACGCGGCGTCGATCGCGTGTGTCACGCCCCAGCCCCTGGTCGATCAGCCCGCCCCGCCGGACCGCGCCCGCCACCAGGGCCAGGTACACGCGGTGCACGGAGTGCGCCCGGAACTGGCGCGAGAGATGGCGATGAGCCGCGTCGGTCTTCGCGATCACGAGGACGCCGCTCGTGCCCTTGTCGAGGCGATGCACCAGCCCGGGTCGGGCGCGCCGCCCGTCTCCGGGGTCGACGTGGTGCATCAAGCCGTTGAGCAAGGTGCCCGTCCAGTGGCCGGGGCCGGGGTGCATCACGAGACCCGGGGGCTTGTCGATCACCAGGAGCTGCCCGTCCTCGTGCAGGACACGC
>Ga0257156_1000048_pt1 | contig 15565 bp, 10 predicted proteins | sample NI49A_FD_185989 | JGI IMG/M metagenome (GOLD analysis project Ga0257156, IMG submission 185989) | Soil microbial communities from H.J. Andrews Experimental Forest, Oregon, United States - NI-49-A | ecosystem: Environmental > Terrestrial > Soil > Temperate forest > Bulk soil | place: USA: Oregon... | reverse complement strand
CTGACGGCTGCTCCCGTTCAGCCGGTGGCGCGACTGGAGGAGATTCATCGACGCGCATAGAAGTCCATCGATTCCGCTCGCGGCGAAACGTGCAATTTTGGTGTGCGGCGATGCGGCAGCTACCGGACCGCTTTTTAAAGCGCGAACGCGGCGGCGCTCTCCAAAACGCTCTCGCGGCGGGTGCGGCAAGTCGTCCGTTGTTAGGCGAAATTTTTGTTGCAGTTCGGCGTAAAGATTCTTGAATGCCGCCGCCAGCTCGTATTCGATCCGCTCGCGCGCCTCTGATTTTTGCAGCTCTGGGAAATGTGAGATTGGATTCCCAAATGCGATCCAGATTGGCGTGCGACGCAGTCCCGAAAGCTTTCGGGATTTCATCGAATAAAGCCGATCGCTGCCGAGGATGACGCAGGGTAAAATCGGAACCCGAGCGATGTGCGCAAGCGTCGCAGCACCCGGCCGCAACGGCGCGCCTTCGAGCAGCGAGTGTGCGCCATCGCGAATCCCGCCCTCGGGAAAAATACCGACGACGCGGCTGGCTTTCAGTCGCTCGATTGCAGTCCGAATGGTTTTTCGATCAGCGCGATCTCGATCTGCCGGAAATGCATCTACCGCACGCAAAAAAAATCCCACAACGGGAGACCGAAAAAATTCCGCCATCGTCATCCAGTCGATTTTTCGTCCGACTACTGATGAAATGATGAATGGATCGAAATGACTGATGTGATTCGCCGCCAGCAAAAATCCACCGGGGCGATTTGCATTTTCGCGTCTCAGCACGTGAACACGCGCGACGCAGCCAAACAGGACTTTCATCAGCAGCGCTGCGGCGCGGTTGGCGAATTTGTGAAAATGCGAGCGCATCGAATTGTCAATTATTAGCAGTGATTGCTTCGAGATTCGGGAATTCCTCGTTTGGCAAAACTCAGATGCGGATGCGACGAAGGATGCGGGCAAGCCTGCTATTTCTCTTACTTTTTTCCTTCAGGTAAGATGCTGCCCACTCATCCGAAATTTTGTTGGCTTGCTTTTGAAACACCGGCGGCGCGATCTCAATTGCTGGCGGACATGGTAATCCTAGAAATTCCAGGACGCGTTTAGCGGCGTCACGCCCGGACTCGACCACATCTTCGTAAAAAAGAATAACAGGCTCGATCTGATTTTCAGAAAAATAATTTCCCCAGCCCGTTTCATGCTCGGCGATGCGGTTGCACCATTCATCGATCACCTTAAAATCGAACTCACGTATTGCGCGCGGTTTTGTTTGTGCCCCCGTTTTTTGGGCCCATACACCTGTCTGGCATGCTATTGCCCAGGAGACAGCTTGCTCAACTCGGCTGCGGCGGCGCATCCAGATGTACTTCGGTTCGTTGAAAACAGCGGCCAAAAGGCGCGCTCCAGTGAGACCCCTGTATGTCGGAATTTGTTGCAACATCTGGAGCATTCGGTCGAGATAACTCCACATCACGACAGTGCCGAAGACGCCGGTGGTGGTCATGTTTTGCTCCAGCACGTCTTCCACATATGCGGCCTGCGATGAAGTGCCCCAGCGTTCTTCCCACGTTTCCCCAGGCTTGCATAAAAAAAACTCACCAGGCGAGCCGGCGACTCCGGTGCTTCGGAGAATGCTGCAAAGCAAATGCGTACCGCTGCGCTGAACAGAAGCAATGATGTAAGTGGTGACAGGTTTCATCCTGATGGCTACTGCGGCAGAGCTGGGTCGTCCGAGTTGCCTTCGCTGGAACGTTTCGCTGGCCTGCTGGGCTCTAAATGTAATTTTTTCAGGCTGATTCCTTTCCTTAACGTGTTATCATAATTCCTAGTTCCCACCCCGAATCGTGGGCCAGAGCTATGAAACCGAGGAGTCCTTCTACGGGCAAGAGGCGATTTCCGCAGACAGACTACTTTTTCCATTCCGGTTTCGGCCAATGGCGCGGTGGGTATTTCTCTCCCTATGATGGAGACGACAGGTCGGAGTTCAGGAATTTTTACAACTTAGGACGCGAATATCGTATCGAAGCCGCGCGCGAACGGGCCAAGGAGATGGCGGCATTTGCCGCGATTATTCTGACCTCCGCGTGGCCAGTGATCTACATGGTTGTCACGGTGGTGAAGTTGCTGAGCAAAGGACGTCCGTAGTCATCTGGTCGAGCATCGGACCGCGCCCCGTTTAGATCTGCGCGACTAATACGGCAAGACTATTGCGGCTTTGGCCAGAGAAATTCGTCGCGGTATTCTGGCGTTTGCTCTGGCGCGAAGCCGTGGCGCGTGGTGTTTTCGGTCACCACGCGAGGGATGAGAAAATTCAGGAGATAATCTTCGCCACCGGCCTTCGTGCCGCTGCCGCTCATTTTGAATCCACCAAAGGGATGGCGTCCAACAATCGCGCCAGTGCACGAACGATTGATATAGACATTTCCCGCCTCCAGTTGCGCTTTTACGCGCTCGATGTTGTCCGGGCTGCGCGATATAAACCCGCCGGTTAACGCGTAATCCGTGCCGTTCGCTACTTCGAGCGCTTCGTCGAGATCGCGCACTTTTAGCACGCTCAACACCGGGCCAAAAATTTCTTCCCGCGCGATGCGCATGTTTGGTTTTACGTCTGTAAAGATCGTGGGGGGGATGAAATAACCTTTCGGCGGCAAATCTTTCGCTTGATAAGCGAGCGTCGCCTCACTTTTGCCTATCTCGATGTAATCCAGAATGCGCCGGTAAGCGGCCTCATCGATCACCGGCCCCACCATAATCCCGGATTCTTCAGGATTACCAACACGCAGACTTGCCGCGGCCGGAATCAGACGTTCCATCACGCGATCATAATTTTCCTCAAGAAGAATCAAACGGGACAGCGCAGAGCACTTTTGTCCCTGAAAACCGAACGCGGAATAGATGGAATAGCCGATTGCTTCACCAACATCGGCGTCGGAGTCCACGATAATCGCATTTTTGCCGCCCATCTCGCAAATGACTCGCTTTAGCTCGCGTTGGCCGGGTCGAGTAATACCAGCTGACTCCCAAATTTTTAATCCCACTTCACGCGATCCGGTGAACGCGATCAAATCGACATCTTTATGATCGACCAGGTGGGCTCCGATCACAGAGCCGTGCCCGGACAGAAAATTCAAAACGCCTGGCGGAACACCCGCTTCCTCAAACACCTGCATCAGCATGGCACCGCAGACGATCGATTGCTCGGATGGTTTCATGATCACGGTGTTACCCGTTACGACGCCGGCCGACGCCATTCCGCAGAGAATCGCCATTGGAAAATTCCATGGAGCAATCACGAACGCGACACCGCGTGGCCAATAGTGATGATAGCTATCCTCCCCGGGAACACGTTGTGTGAGCTTTGGGCGTCCAAGACGTCGCATTTGCTGTGCGTAAAACCGGCAAAAATCTATCGCCTCACGAATATCGGCATCGGCTTCATTCCACGGCTTGCCAACCTCGAAAACTTCGACTGCGGAGAGTTCGTACCGCCGACGTTCCATGATGTCCGCCGCGCGCTCCAGCAAGCGCGCCCGCTCTTCGACCGGCGTCCGACTCCATTTGTCAAATGCCTCGCGCGCAGCTTTGACGGCGCGCTCCGCTTCGGCAATCCCTGCTTCGCTTCCGTAACCGACAATCTCGTCTGGAACGCTGGGATTAACCGAAGGCGTCAACTCATCGGTCCAGACCTTTTCGCCCCCGATGACAAGCGGATACTTTTCGCCGAAGCGTTTGCGCACTTCTCGCAATGCGCTTCGCATCTTGTCCTGGCTATCTTTGTAAACGAAATTCACAAGCGGCGAATTTCGGTAAACATCGCTCGGCGCGCTGTCAAGGGAAGCGTAATTTTTGCGATCCTGATCTTGCATAGTAACTGCGCTTGCTAACGGCGCCGGATTCGCTCCGTCTGGTTTTATCAATTCCCTTGGATCGCGAAGCAATTCGTTCGCGGAGACGTTCTCGGCGAATTTTGCGCGCAGAAATCCTTCATTCGATGTGTTCTCGAGCAAACGCCGAACCAAATATGCCATGCCGGGAAGCAGTTCGCCGACCGGGCAATATTCGCGAACACGGTAACCCATTTCCACGAGTGCCCGCTTGATTGGTCCTGCCATGCCGTAGAGCAGTTGAAACTCGAAGCGGCTGGCATCGATCCCAAGCTCGTCCGCAAACGCCTGCGCGTGCGCGATGCTGCGAACGTTGTGCGATCCGAAAGCAGCGGTCACGATCGATTCATTTTCCAGAAGCACCCTGGTGAGCATCTCGAAATTCGCGTCGCTCTCCGGCTTCTGAAAATAAACGGGACAATCCCAGCCGTTCTGGAGCGATTTCGTGGTTTCATAATCCCAGTATGCACCTTTGACCAAGCGTACGGCGAAGCGCGTGCCTCGTTTGCGGCCCCAGTCGATCAAGTCGCGCAAATCCGCCTCCGAATCTCGCAAATACGCCTGGATGACGATCCCGGCATGCGGCCAATCTTTGAACTCCGCCTCGGCGAAAATGCTTTTGAACAGCTCGAGAGTGGTATTTTTGTGCGCATAGCTTTCCATGTCGAAATTGATAAAAGCACCAACCTCTCGTGCGCGGCGAAGAAGCACTCGCAGCTTGGGCGCGAGATGGGCAATTGCATCCGCCGGATCGGCTGGATTCATTTGCGAATAGAGCGCAGAAATTTTGACCGACAGATTTACAACTGGAAAAAGCTCCGAATTTTTGCCCAGCGGGTCTGTCCAAATTTTTGTTTCCCGCGCGAGTTTCTCCAGCAAATCCGAATAACGCGCTGCATATTCATGCGCGTCCGCTTCGCTGACGACTGCTTCTCCCAAAAGGTCGACAGTAAAGCCAATTTTTTGCGCACGGCGCTTGCGCAATGTTGCGATTACGTCGTCTGGATTTTTTCCGGCAATAAACTGCCGCGCCATTCCCGAAACGTTCCAGCGTAAGATTGGGCCGCTCACCCAGGGAACGATGCGTGCCAGACGAACACCGGCGTCAACAAGCGGCCCGAAGCCGTCATCGGAGAAATACTCGTTGAGATGCCCAACAATTTCGCCGGAGCGGCGCAGCGAGGGCAGAACATCGACAAACCGAAACAGTTGCACCTTGAACCGCTCGTCGCGCATGGATAGCGCCATCAACCGCTGATAAAATCCTGCTTTGCTGAAAAGCGGCTCTGGATGCTTATCGACGAGCTCGAAGATGCGCCTGCCGCGCTGCTCAATTTCGCCTTGGAGCGCCTTCATTTGCGAAGCTAGTCCGCCCCCGTGCGTTAGGCAAAAAGGGAACCAGGCGTCTCTCGGAAACGTAAATATTTTCCTTGGCGACACGATCACTTGGCCACCTGTCTCCGAAATAAGAATGAGACTGTTGCACGCAATTTCGAAGAGCAAATCGAACGAGATTTGCCTGGCAGAGTTCGGAGGCCCAGGGCTCTGAGCTGTCAGGCAATCTCTTTTGGGCTGATTTGATCCTGCGCAAAACTCGGGTAGCAAAAGGACGAGATGATCGTCGAGCGCCATGAATTTGCGAGCGATAACGTCGCACCCATTTGCCCGGAGGCTTGGGCCGCACTGCAGGAAGCAAACGTGCATTACGCGCCATCATATGGCGAGGACCGTTGGACCGCGCGCGTGTGCGGTCGGGTTCGTGAAATCTTCGAGACCGATTGCGATGTCTATTTTGTTTTCACCGGCACGGCAGCAAATGCGCTGTCGCTCGCGCAGCTGTGTAAGTCGTTTCAGAGCGTGATCTGTCACCAGTATTCTCACATGCAGACGGACGAATGCGGCGCGCCTGAATTTTTCACTGGAGGATCCAAATTGCTTCTGGTTGGCGGCGCCGGTGGCAAGATCGACATCGGCCAGGTGGAAGCCTTGCTGGCCCGCCACAACGACTTGCATTCGCATAAGCCGGGCGCGGTCAGCATTGCACAAGCGACGGAGTTCGGAACGGTTTATGCGCGCGACGAAATTGCGGCAATCGCTCACCTGGCACGCACGCACCAACTGTTTCTCCACATGGATGGCGCGCGTTTCGCCAATGCAATCGTATCACTTAACTGCGCGCCCAAAGCGATCACATGGGAGGCTGGGGTTGACGTTCTGTGTTTTGGGGGAACAAAAAATGGAGCGGCTGTCGGCGAGTTGCTGATTTTTTTCGATAAGAAAATCTCCCGCGAATTTGATTATCGAGCGAAACAAGCCGGGCAGCTCGGATCAAAGATGCGTTTTCTCGCTGCGCCGTGGTTGGGGCTTCTGACCGGGGACGCCTGGCTATGCAACGCGCAGCATGCCAACCGTGCGGCACGCAGCCTTGCGAGCCATCTGCGAAAGGAGGCAGCGATGGAGAGCGCATTTCCAGTCGAGGCAAACGCGGTGTTTGTGTCGATGAATGAGCGACTCGCCAGCGGTCTCCACGCGCGCGGCTGGCGTTTTTATAAATTTGCCGAGCCCGACGTTTACCGTTTGATGTGTTCGTGGTCAACGACCGAGGAGGAGATCTCAAGTCTGCTCGCCGATGTTGTCGCGATTAAATGATTGAACAGATCGCGGTGACGGCACATCTGTTACAAGCGACATGAAAATATTGGAACCACCTTTGCTGTTTGCGGCAGTTTTACTTGGGGGGTGTGGAACGACCAAGAACGTTGCAGTGACTTCTTACCATGTGACGCGGGATGTTGCCGTCGGGTCGTATCGTGTCGCAACCGCGCCAGTGCATTACGCTTTGGGGCGCCGCGGCGAACCAAAAATGGTTGGCACGACAGAGGCAACGTCATCCGATGTGACTGAGCCTGGGCGACCTGTTTCATCACAACAGGTGACCGCCGCGCCGCCGCGCCGCTCGAAGCTTCAGGCCGAAAGCAGTCAAAGCTCGTCCCGAACAACTCCGCGTACCGATTCGAGCGAAACAACACAGGCACATCCAAAATCATCCTCATCGCAGGCGTCATATCCCCAGTCGGCGTTCCCAACTGCGAAAGCAGTGCCTGACAAGCCTGGCTACGTGTTTAGTCCGTTTGATACCAGCGGAAGATATGTCGATGTGAGCGGTTACGCCTCCGGGACGAAAGTAAAGGATCCGTGGACCGACAAAATTTTTGTCGTGCCCTAGGTTACGTGACGTGCTTCTGGGGAGCACAGGCTGCCAGCCTGTAGGTCTCGGCAGCTTGCCGAGACGGGCAAAGTTCGTGCGATTCAAAATTGCGTGTCTACCAAGATGTTGCCGGCAGGGCTGCCGACAACTGCAGGCTGGCAGCCTGTGCTCCCAGACATTGCCGCAGACGCGCGCGAATGTTAACTAATAACATGAGACTGGCATCGAGACTCGTGCTCTGCGCGTTCATCTGCTGGTCAGTCCTCGCGTTTGCCCAGCACGGCCTCGGCCAGACGTATCAAGGAAAGCAACTCGTCAAGGCGGAGCTCCTGGCCGACACAAGCGCTGTTGTCCCAGGAAAGCCGTTTACCGTTGGGCTGCTGCTGCGAATGGCTCCCGGCTGGCATACCTACTGGAAATTTTCCGGTGACGCTGGTCTTCCTACAGAATTGAAATGGAAGCTGCCACCGGGCTGGAAAATCGGTGAGATTCAGTGGCCGATTCCATTAAAAACAATCGATCCGGGCGATATTCAAACCTACGGATACGTAGATGAAGTCCTGCTGATGCAGGAAATGACTCCACCGCCGAAGATTGGTGATTCGTCCGTCAAGCTTTCCGCTGACGCAAGTTGGTTGATCTGCGAGAAAATCTGCATCCCCGGGGGCGCAACGTTGCAGTTGGAACTGCCGACATCGGCAAATAGCCAGCCTGCGAACACCGAGCTTTTCGTACGTTACCGGCATCTACTGCCACATAACTGGCCCAGACCAAACGTGGCTACTGCCGAATGGAGTCGAGTTGGGTCCGATCTTCGCCTGAAAGTCACGAGCGAAACCCTGGCAAAGTATCCGGCGGTCGATTTTTTTCCGTTGCCGGACGAAGGCACCGTTGTTGGCCATCCAAAAGTCGAATCGCGCAAAAACAATGAAGTTGTCTTTCGGATTCCGATTGAGTCGTCAGGGAAGAATCTGTCGTCCATGGCGGGCCTTGTGGTTTTTTCCCAGCAGCCAAACGGCGCAGATCGCGCCGCGTGGCAGATTACGACTGCGCCGGTTGTTTCGACGGCTCGTCCAGCGCCCGCACGGGGCATTCTCACTTTCCTGTTGTTCGGTTTTCTCGGCGGCATGATTCTGAATCTGATGCCGTGCGTGTTGCCGGTGATCTCGCTGAAGATTTTCGGCTTCATTCAACAAGCGGGCCAAAGCCGTCAGAAAATTTTGCGTAGCGGCATCGCGTTCACGGTTGGGATTTTCGCGTGGTTTATCGCGCTGGCGCTGCTGCTGATTGCACTCAAGGGAGCGGGACGCGACGTCACGTGGGGCGGATTTCAGTTTACCAATCCTTACTTCGTTCTTGTGCTGAGCGTGATTGTGCTCGTGTTCGCCTTAAACCTCTTTGGTGTGTTCGAAATTTCGCTGCCTCAAAGCATGACGCGCGGCTTACTTTCGACGACCGAGCGTAAAGATGACTTAGGTTCATTCTTCCAAGGTGTGTTCGCAACCGTGCTGGCCACGCCGTGTACTGCGCCGTTTCTCGGAACCGCGCTTGGCTTCGCATTTTCGCAATCGCCCGCAATCATCTTGGCGATGTTCATCGCCATCGCCGCTGGGATGAGCGCGCCGTATCTACTCTTAAGCGCGCAACCGGCCTGGCTGCGGTTTCTGCCAAGGCCCGGCGCCTGGATGGTGCATGTGAAGCAATTCATGGGCTTTCTGCTGCTCGCGACGCTGCTCTTTCTGCTCTACGTGCTCGGCGCTCAGCGCGGTCTGGAAGGAGCGATTTGGGCAAGCTGCTTCCTATTGGTAATCAGTGTCGCGTGTTGGATGAAAGGCGTGTTCGTTGTGCCAACCGCATCAGCCACCAAACGGGGCGTCGTGCTCGTGCTCATGCTCGTGCTCGTGCTCGGAAGCGGCATCTATTTCATTGGTGATAAGTTTCATTCTGCCAATGTCGCTTCCGCCGGTTCACAACTTCGAGGCGACTGGCAGGCGTTTACTCCCGAGCGTTTGCAAGCTGAACTAGAGCAAGGCCACACGGTTTTCGTCGATTTCACCGCCGCGTGGTGCCTTACCTGCAAATTCAACGAGGCCAATGTTCTCGAAAGTCAGGACGTGCGAGAGGCGTTTCAACGTCACGCCATCGTGAAAATGAAAGCCGACTGGACCAATGGCGATCCAGTGATCACGAAATTGTTAAAACAATTCGATCGCCCCGGCGTTCCGCTGTACGTGCTTTACCCAGGTAAAAACGAAGAGCCAATCGTTTTTCCGGAACTGCTGACCAAGAGCATGGTCCTGGAGAAACTCGAAATCGTCGCGCGCAGAGTCGCGTCACAATAAAATCGAGAGAATGCCTCGGGGTCTGGTGAGCAGCGTGATTCGATGCGCCGACAGAAAAAAATGTGGGCGACGATTCGGCGCTTCGTGAATAACCGCACTCGCGAAATCTCCCGCAATCCTCGGCCCGGCCCGCCTCCGCCCTGGACGGTTTCCGTCGTGGCGATCTCGCCCTACCAATCCTGCATTTGAATTTTTGCCAGGTTTCTTAGAAATGTGTTACTTGCGAGAAATTGAACCATCTCAGAAAGTATGTTTCTAACCAATCTATGAACACGAAAATATTGTTATCCGTTTTTACATCATTGATCGCCACTGCAGTCTTTGCCTTCGACCCGCCTCCGGTGGGCAGTGCTGCGCCGGATTTTTCGCTCCCGGACGCGAAAGGCGGCACGCACTCGCTGTCGCAATACAAAGGCAAATACGTCGTGCTCGAATGGTTTAATCCGGAATGCCCGTTCGTGAAGAAGCATTACGGCAGCGGCAACATGCAAAAGTTACAGGATCAATATACGGGCAAGGGAGTTGTCTGGCTGACTATCGATTCCAATGCCCCGGGGACCGAGGGGAGCATAACCCCGGAGCAGGCGCAAAAGATCGCCGATTCGTGGAAGACGCATCAGACGGCATTGCTTCTCGACCCAGAAGGCAAAGCGGGCCGCGCATTTGGCGCCAAGAATACCCCGAACATGGTTATCATTAACCCGGAAGGAAAAATTGCCTACGAAGGTGCGATTGACAGCAAAGCCTCACCGAACCCGGCTGATATTCCCAGTTCTACCAACTACGTAAAGGCGGCGCTGGACGAATCGTTGGCAGGCAAATCGGTCTCCACGCCACAAACCAAACCATACGGTTGCTCGGTGAAATACAAATCGTCCTAACGCTGTAGAAGCGGCTGTCTCCAGCCGCAACAAGCGGGGCAGCGGAAGTAATGGAGACGTTTTTTCCCATCTAGCGGTCAACTGCCTGCTGAAACGTTCGACTCGCTTTTAAATTCCATTGTGCTTGTCAGCACCTTGTTTCCTGGCTGCCGCCAACAGGGCCACGCCAATTGGCAGTGAAGTTCTTTTTAACAGATGGAGTTCCAGTGCCATGACGCGTTTAAAAAGACGATGCGGAAGTGAATCTGCGGCAGAATGAAAATCGCGCCCGGTTGAAGACCCACCCAGCGTCCGAGCGATCACCGCCAGCGGGAACAGTAAGGTCGTCCAGTAAGTCAAGCGGCAAATAGCAAATCCATTGTCGCGCAGCAATCGCCGAATCTCGCTTTTGCTGAATCGGTGCGCAGTCATAACTGCTTCATCATGGGCGCTGTGGAGAAATCGAAGAGCCGGGACATTCAGTAACAGCCATCCTCCGGGTCTCAAGACGCGGTGCAATTCTCGTACTGCCACAGCGGGGTCCTTTACCCACTGGTGATAAAGGACGCTGGAGCAAACCACTATATCGAACGAGGCGTTAACAAAAGGCAACGCACAAATATCGCCAAGGTGCACATTGTTTAGACCGCGTTGCCGGCAGAAGGAAATCGCCTCCGGAGCTAAATCGACACCGACGTTCTTCGCGGGGTTGCCCAGTTGCTTCAAGATCGAACCCGTACCGCAGCCGGCGTCCAAAATTTCCTTTTCGCGCCAATCAGGCAGCTCGCTCTCCAGTGTTTGAAAAATCAGCCGATTGAGTGCCTGGTACCACCAGTGCGTCTCCTCGATGCGAAACATGACGCCATATTCTTCCGGTTGCATTGACTCAGTTATGACGGCGCGCGTGCGGTCACCCTCGATCACGGGAGAGCAGTTCCACTGCTATTTGAAGGGTGCCGCGTTTCGCTCTGAACGATCTTCACCATTGGTTGACACGTCAGCAGACGGTTCGCCTTTGAAACCAGCCTGCACAGTGTAGCGAACGACATATTGCGGCGTTCCTGTATGATCAAGATAAAGCCGCCCGAGATATTCGCCAACAAGTCCGAGAATCATTAGCTCAACGCCAGCAAAGAAAACAATACTCGCGAGCACCGTCGGAATCCCAAGGGTCATATTTCGAGTGATCCAAAGTTTGTCGATCACAATCGCAATTAGCGCCACAACGCTAAGACCGGAGGCGAGTAGTCCGACGTAAACTGAAAGTCGCAGCGGTTTGATAGAAAAATTCAAAAACATGTTAAGCCAAAGCCTCACAAGTTTTCGAAACGTGTACCGTGAAGGTCCGCTGGCAGTGGCGCGGTGCTCGACCGGTATTTGCCCGATCTTTCGCGTCGTCCGGTAGATCAACCCGTCTGTGTAAGGGTACGGGCCATGATATTTGATAATTTCGTTGACTAGAAACCGATTCATGACTTTGAAGCTAGAAAAATAAAGGTCCTTTGGTTTCTGGAGAAGGAATGTGGCGATCCTGTCGTTGAACCAACTGCCCGCATTTCTGAACCTCGAATGTTTCTTCTCGATGTAGTGGCCGTAAACGACGTCTAAATTCTTGCGCTTTAATTCTTCCAACATCCGCATGATCTCTTCCGGTGGATTCTGGCCGTCATCGTCGAGAACCGCTACATACTGACCCCGAGCGTGGCTGAGACCGGCCAGGACAGCGCTGTGCTCACCGAAATTCCGACTTAGGTGTACGAATGCCACGGTTTGCGGGAATTTTTCGGCCAATTCGAAGCAGACTATTTCGCTCTCGTCCTCGGAACCGTCATTCACCAAAATGATGTCGAAAGGCTTGGTCGCGAAAATCACTTGGATGTGCTCAACCAGAGGTCCGATTGTGCGACTACCGTTGTAGACGGGAATCACTAGCGATAGCTCGACAGTCTCTCGTTCGTCGGTCATAAGGCAGGGGCTATAAATAACGCTGCGGAGCTTCGCAAAAAAGTGCAAAAAGTATGACAAACGTGTCGCCGAGACTTTATGGTTCACTCATGCCGTTCGACGACGAACTTTTTTCTGGTGCCAACGTTCTAATAACAGGCGGTCTCGGATTTATTGGCTCTTCGCTGGCCCGGCAGCTTGTCGCTCTCCAGGCAAAGGTAACGTTAGTTGATAGTCTGATTTCGGAATATGGTGGCAACCTCTTCAACATCCATGATTTCCGCGACGAGGTGAGCATTGAGCTTATTGACGTCCGCGATATAAGGGCTATGGCCACACTGATCAAAAAGCGCGACTTTCTTTTTAATCTTGCCGGTCAGACAAGCCACCTCGATTCGATGGTCGACCCGTTGACTGACTTAAACATCAACGCCGTTGCGCAACTGCATATTCTGGAGGCATGTCGGTTGCACAACCCGGATGTGAAAATTGTCTTTGCCAGCACCCGACAGATTTACGGCCGCCCGGAGTATCTGCCGGTAGACGAAAAGCATCCAACTAACCCAGTTGATGTGAACGGCATTAATAAGCTGGCCGGTGAATCTTATCATCTGCTTTACAACAACATTTATAAAATTCGAGCGTGCGCTTTGCGTTTAACTAATACGTATGGTCCCGGTATGCGCGTTAAAGACGCGCGCCAGACATTTCTGGGTGTTTGGGTTCGTCGCGTTATCGAAGGAAAACCAATTCAGGTTTACGGTGACGGAAGACAGCTGCGGGATTTTGATTTCGTTACCGACGTGGTAAAAGCACTACTGCGGGCCGCCGGCGACCCGGCATCTGAAGGTCAACTATTCAATCTAGGGCATTGGGAACACATCAGCCTTGAGGAGTTGGCGGCTTTACTTGTGCAATTAAATAACCACGGACGTTACGAACTGATCCCGTTCCCTGCCGATCAAAAAGCGATCGACATTGGCGACTATTATGGCGATTTCAGCAAGATCCAGAACGTGCTTGGCTGGTCTCCTGAGGTCCTACTCGAAAACGGCCTTGCACTGACGCTAGCATATTACAGGAAACATCACGCCCATTACTGGAATTCCAAAATATGATTCTGATGAACACGACACGGGACGACCAAAATGCCTCTGCGGGCATGCGACTGCGGATAATTACGCTTATGGATGGTCCTTTGTCGGTTGAAGGATGAATAGCCATAACCCTGAAAAACTGGCAACCCCCACTGCCCCTCCGAAAGGGCAGTTCGATACTTCCTCGGCTTGGCCTCGCTGGGCCGTTTTATTGGCTGGATTGTTTCTTTTGCTGGTCGGAGTTTTAGTTTTCAGCAATTTCCTACTACTTAATAAAGTACTGTTGTATAAAGATGTAGGAGCCGACTCTGTAAACGATTCGTATCCGTATTTCGTTCATCTCTCGGATTACATCCGGCGTGAGGGCCTTCCTTCGTGGTCTTTCTGTGTCGGCATGGGCCAAAGTCTCTTTTATCTTACGGGTAGCCTAATCTGGGAGCCCGTTATATGGCTGCCTAGAGAAGTCATTGCTCATGCACTGGTATTCCAACATCTGTTCAAAACTCTGATAGCTGGATTGCTATTCTTCCGATTTCTTCAACTGCGCGGCCTTACTTTGCACGCTTCGTTATTGGGTTCGCTCCTGCTCGCTTTCTCTTCCTACATGTGCACGGGTAGCTGTTGGGTTGTCAGCGCCGATGAGACTGTAGGATTTACCTTTCTGTTGTTCGCGATGGAAGAAGCCATCTCTCGTGGGCGGTGGATTTATATCCCGGTCGCGGTCGCTCTGATGGGTCTGGTTACTGTATTTCATTTCTACTTGAGCGCGGTGTTGCTCTGCTTGTATGTTCCGACCCGGCTCTTCGAAATACACGGGTGGCAGCCGGTGGAGTTATACAGTGCTTGCACGCGTCTTGCCGCTTTCGCTCTCCTAGGTGTTGGGTTGGCCGCTGTCATCTGCTTTGGAAGCGCGCAATCCATTTCAAATAGTCCGCGCGGCTCGGGTACCATAGGCAACTTCAACTGGGGACCAACCCCGTCGCTATTTCAACTGGAGTCGCCTCCCTACTATGTGACGGCCGCGCTGCGACCGTTTTCAACTGATATGCTCGGGACTGGGGATGATTTTCGGGGCTGGGTAAACTATTTCGAGGCCCCGATGACCTATTGCGGACTGCTTTGTCTACTTATGGTTCCGCAAGCGTTTATTGGAGCGACTCGCCGGCAGCGAATTCTCTACGGGCTTTTCCTAACGTTTGCAGTTGTCCCAGTGATATTCCCATGGTTTCGGTATTTGTTTTGGGCCTTTAAGGGTGGCTACTTCCGAGCGTTTTCATTGTTCTCCGTTTTTGGAATCATCACATTAAGCATGACCGCTTTCTCACGCTATACCCAGCGCAAGCCTCTTAATCTATTCATTCTGGGTGCGAGTTTACTTCTATTATTGAGCGTTCTGTATTTGCCCAACAATGAAATACAGATGCTTATTAGTAACCAGCTCAGACTGACCGTTGCAATTTTCCTCATTCTATACGCAGCTCTGCTGATCAGCGGTCAGATCGCAAAGCGACAAAACATCATCGGGCCGATCATTCTGTTCTTAGCCGCGATCGAGCTTGTCTATTTCGATCGACTAACTGTGAATCGTCCAACTGTTACGAAGCAAGAATTGCGTGAACGGGTCGGCTTTAATGACGAGACTGTTGATGCCATCCGGGATATAAGAGCCAATGATAGCTCCTTTTTCCGAATCACCAAAACCTGGTTCTCGGGGCCTGCCACGCGGCCTAGTTATAACGACGCGATGGTCTTTAACTACTATGGAATGATGTCCTACAGCTCTTTTAACAATCTGGACTACATCAAGTTCCTGCTAGCCGTAGATGCCATTTCGAGTGTTGATATTGCGACAGGCGCACAATGGTCACCAGGCTTGGTAGGGCATCCTTTACTGTCGATTTTCGCTTGCGAGAAATACATACTGACAAAAGATCCTGTGCCGTTCGAGGGCGCTGAGCAGTTCGAATTTGTTCGGCGCTACGGCACCATTTATCTCTTTCGCTACAAGTTTTTTCTCCCGTTTGGGATCGTATTCGACCATTACATTCCCGAAGATATTTTTTTGCAGCTGCCGAGTTCGGTGAAACCAGAAGCGCTTGTGCATGCAGCCATTCTGTCGGCGCAAAGTGCTGCTAACAAACCAGAGCTCTCGCAGCTCAGCCTCAATGAATTAGAGCAGCAAATGAGCACAACCTCGATTCTGGATGCTCTTGCCGAGGGCCGAGCAACGGCAATGAAT
>Ga0257156_1000045_pt1 | contig 16180 bp, 13 predicted proteins | sample NI49A_FD_185989 | JGI IMG/M metagenome (GOLD analysis project Ga0257156, IMG submission 185989) | Soil microbial communities from H.J. Andrews Experimental Forest, Oregon, United States - NI-49-A | ecosystem: Environmental > Terrestrial > Soil > Temperate forest > Bulk soil | place: USA: Oregon... | reverse complement strand
CCTGGGCGTGGTCGGCTTCGGCCGGATCGGCCGCGCGGTGGCCCGGCGGGCCCAGGGCTTCGGGATGCGTGTCCTCTATCAGGACGCGGTGGCCGCGGACGCGGCGGCCGAGCGTGAGCTCCGCGCAACCCGGGCCGACCTCGCGACCCTGCTTCGCGAATCCGACTTCGTCACGCTCCACACCCCGCTCATCCCCGAGACCCGCCACCTGATCAACGCGCAGTCGCTCCGCACCATGAAGAAGACCGCGTACCTGATCAACGCGGCCCGAGGACCGGTGGTGGACGAGGCGGCTCTGGTCCAGGCGCTCCGGGAGGGATGGATCGCGGGCGCCGGCCTCGACGTCTTCGAGGAGGAGCCGAAGGTGCATCCGGGTCTGATCGGCCTGTCGAACGTGGTGCTGGCCCCGCACATCGCCAGCGGCTCGTCCGAGACGCGGCTCAAGATGGCCACCCTGGCGGTCGAGAACTGCCTCGCCGTGCTCGAGGGCAAGACGCCGCCCACGCCGGTCAATCCCGAGGTGCTGAAGCGCCGATAGCCGTGGACCTGCTGGTCCTCGATCGGGTCAGCAAGCGCTTCGGGCCGGACGTATCCCCGGCGGTCGACGGGCTGTCGCTCCGGGTGGCCGAGGGCGAGATCCTGGCCCTGCTCGGCCCATCGGGCTGCGGCAAGACCACCACGCTGCGCCTCATCGCGGGCCTCGAGACCCCGGATGCGGGCACCATCACGCTGCGCGGCCGGCCGGTGGCCGGGCCGGACCACGCGGTGCCTCCCGAGGAGCGCGGCGTCGGCATCGTGTTCCAGGACTACGCGCTGTTCCCGCACCTGACCGTGGGCGACAACGTGGGCTTCGGTCTGGCCCGGGCCGCCCGCCGCGACCGGGTCGGCGACGTCATCGACCTGGTCGGGCTCGGAGGCCTCGCCGCTCGCTATCCGCACGAGCTCTCCGGCGGCCAGCAGCAGCGCGTGGCGCTCGCGCGCGCCCTCGCCCCCGCACCCGCGGTCATGCTCCTCGACGAGCCGTTCTCGAACCTGGACGCCGATCTCCGGGCCCAGATGCGCGACGAGGTGGAGCGGATCCTCCGGTCGAGCGCCACCACCGCGATCTTCGTGACCCACGACCAGGAGGAGGCGTTCACCCTGGCCGACCGGGTCGGCGTCCTGCGGGCCGGCTGCGTCGAGCAGCTCGCGACCCCGTCGCAGATCTACCACCGCCCGGCCACGCGCTTCGTCGCCTCGTTCGTGGGGGCGGCCGACTTCCTGCCCGGGGTCGTCACCGGCCTCGGCATCGTCACCGAGGTCGGCACGTTCGCCAACGTCGAGCAGCTCGCCCTCGGCGCCCGGGTCGACGTGATGATCCGGCCCGACGACATCACGTTCGTCCCGGAGACGGACGGGGCCGGCACCATCACCCGCCGCTATTTCCGGGGGTCGGAGACGGTGTACTGCATCCGCCTGCCGTCGGGCCACCGGGTGCATTCCTCCCAGCCCTCGGCCTCGATCCTGCCGGCCGGCATGCGGGTCCGGGTCTCGTCTCACGTGCTCCACGTGGTGGCGTTCCCGGCCGGCGACGCCTAGCGGCGAGACGTCAGCCGGATCAGCAGCACCACCGGCAGCAGCCCCACTCCGACCAGGGCCAGCGCCGGCACCGCCGCCTCCTGCCACATCGCCTCCGACGTCCGCTCCCAGATCTCGATGGCGAGCGTGTTGAGCCTGAACGGCCGGAGCAGCAGGGTGGCCGGCATCTCCTTCATGGCCTCGACGAACACCAGGACCAGCGCGGTCAGGAGGCCGCCTCGGATGAGCGGCAGGTGGACCCGGCGCAGGGCAACGCCCGCGCGCGCTCCGAGCGTCCGCGCCGCGTCGTCGAGGCTCGGAGGGATGCGGCCCAGGCTCGCCTCCACCGACTGCAGCCCCACCGCGAGGAAGCGGACGACGTAGGCGAGGATCAGCCCCGCCGCGGACCCGGTGAGGAGCAGGCCGAGCGGGCGATCGAGTGCGCGCTCGAGCGGGGGCACCAGGACGTGATCGGCCCAGGCGAGCGGCAGGAGCACCCCCACCGCGATGACCGCGCCGGGCAGCGCGTAGCCCATGGACGCGAGCCGGGCCGCGAGCCGGACCGCGAGGGTGCCCCGGAGCCGTCCCGCGTAGGCGAGGAGCACGGCCAGGGCGCACGCGAGCCCCGCGGCGGCGGCGGCGAGCAGCGCGGTGTGCTCGAGGAGCGCGAGGAAGTCGGGCGCGACGCGCCCGCCACGCACCGCCGCGAGGGCCCACCACGCCAGCTGACCCACCGGCAGGACGAAGGCCGGACCGAGCACGCCCACGCACACCGCGGTGCCGGCCGCCGCCCGGAGGCCCCGGAGCGGCTCCGGCTCCAGCGCGCGGCTCGGTCGGCCGCGCTGGATGAACCGGGCCCGGCCGCGCGAGCGGTGCTCGAGCAGGAGCAGCGCCAGGGCAAACAGCAGCAGCACGCTCGCGAGCTGGGTGGCCGCGATCCGATCGAACATGCCGTACCAGACGCGATAGATGGCCTCGGTCAACGTGCGATAGCCGAAGGTGGCGACGGTCCCGAAATCGGCGAGCGCTTCCATCATCGCGAGCGCCACCCCCGCCGCGAGGGCGGGCCGCGCCATCGGCACCGTCACCGCGAGGAACGCGGCCGGGCGCGAGCGACCGAGGGTGCGCGCGATCTCCACCGCCGCGGTGCCCTGCTCGCGGAAGGCGATCCGGGCCAGAAGGTAGACGTACGGGTAGAAGACCAGGGTCATCATGGCCACCACGCCGCCATAGGAGCGCAGCTCGGGCAGCCGCGCGCCCGCGCCGAGCGCGCCGCGCAGCGCGCCCTGGATCGGCCCCGCGTACTCGAAGAGGCCGAGGAAGGTGAAGCCGATGACGTAGGCCGGCACCGCGAGCGGCAAGATCAACGCCCACTCCAGCACCGAGCGCCCGGGAAACCGGTGGAACACGACGAGCCAGGCGAGGCCGCCGCCGACGAGCAGCGTGCCCATCCCCACCCCCAGGAGGAGCAGCAGCGTGTTGGCGATCAGCTCGAGGAGCTGGGTGCGCCAGAGATGGCGCCAGACGTCCCCCGACGGGACGGCCAGCGAGGAGAGCACGGCCGCGATCGGGACCGCCACCACCGCCGCGATCCCGATCGCGGTCCAGGCCCAGAGCGGAGACCCGGCCGTCGCGCGGGCGAGCACCCGCGCGCTACTTGTAGCCGGCCCGATCCGCCAGCCGCGTGGCCGCGGCCTGGAACTCGCCGGCCGCCGCCACGTTGGTGTCGTCCTGCTTGAACTTGCCCCACTTGGCGATGACCGGGTTCACCGCGGCCTGGGGGTTGGCCGGGAACTCGAAGTTCGAGTCCGCGAACATCTGCTGCGCCTCGGGGCCGGTCAGGAACTCGATGAGCTTGATCGCCTCGGCCCGGTTCTTGGCGTGCGTGGTGACGCCGGCGCCCGAGATGTTCACGTGGGTCCCGGTCGTCTGCTGGTTGGCCCAGAAAGCGGCCACCCGGAACGCTCCGTCCTTGGCCAGGATGCGCCCGAGGTAGTAGGTATTGGTCAGCGCCACGTCGCACTGGCCGGCCGCGACCGCTTCCAGGATCTTGGTGTCCCCGTTGATCAGGGTCGGATTGTTGGCGACCCAGCCCCGCACGATGGCCTCGGTCTTCGGCTCCCCGTAGCGCTTGATCGTGGTGGCGATCAGCGACTGGTTGTAGATGTGGGTCGACGTGCGCAGGCACAGCCGCCCCTTCCACTTCGGGTCCCCGAGGGCCTCGTAGGTCGAGAGCTCGTCCGGCTTCACCCGCGCGGTGTTGTACATGATGGTGCGGGCGCGCACCGTGAGCCCGACCCAGCGATTCTCGGGGTCGCGGAGATGCGCGGGGATGTTGGCCTGGAGCTCGGGCGAGTCCACCTTGGACAGGAGCCCGGCGCGCGACGCGTTCCAGAGATGGCCCGCGTCCACGCTGATCAGGACGTCGGCCGGGGTCCGGTCGCCCTCCGCCTTCAGGCGCTCGAAGAGCGGCCCGGCCTCCCCGCCGAAGCTCTTCACCTGGATGCCGGTCTTCCTGGTGAAGGCCTCCATCGCCGGCTCCTGCCCGTAGTGCGCGCGCGCGGAGTACACCATCACCTCCGCGGACTCGCCGCTCGTCGCCGCCAGGCAGGTGGCCAGGCCCAGCGCCGCCGCCAGGGCCATCGTCCCGATCGTCCTCGTCCGCGCTCTCGCCATGGGCGTCTCTCCTGGGGCACGTTGGCTCACGACTGAAATGGAGAGTGAGGCTAGCCTAATCCCCAAGATGTGTCAACCCTAAGCCGACCGGCCGGAGCGGGCCGGCCCACCGGGCTACAATGCGGGCCATGGACTCCCGCCTCTGGGCCTTCGTCGTCGTGGCCACCCTGCTGGCCGTCACGCCGGGCGCCGACACCCTGCTGGTCGTGCGCAACGTGCTCACGCGCGGTCGGGTCGCGGCCCTCCTCACCGTCGCCGGCATCGCGGGAGGCTGCGTGGTGCACGCGGTGCTCTCCGCGGTCGGCGTCTCGCTGATCCTGGTGCGCTCGGCCGAGGCCTTCGCGGTGCTCCGGTTCTGCGGCGCGGCCTATCTGATCGTGCTCGGCGTGCAGTCGGTTCGGCGCTGGTGGCGGGTGGACGACGGCGCCCGCGCCGCATCCGCCTCCGGGGCGGCGGCGCTCCGCCCCTCGCAGCGGCTGCGGTCGTTCGTGGAAGGGCTGCTCACCAACGTGCTCAACCCGAAGGTGGGGATCTTCTACCTCGCGTTCCTGCCCCAGTTCATCGCCCCGGGCGATCCCGTGCTCGAGCGGTCGCTGCTGCTGGCCGCGCTGCACATCGGGATCGGGGTGGTCTGGCTCTCCGTGCTCTCGTTCGGGGTCGGGCGCATCCGGCCGCTGGTCGAGAGCCGCCTCTGGCGGGCCCGGCTCGAGGGCGTGAGCGGCGCGGTGCTGATCGCGCTCGGGGTCAGGCTGGCAGCCGCGCGGCGCTGAAGCCGACGCTGCGCTCGAGCCGGCGGGCCAGCCGCTCCAGCCGGTGCTCGAAGTCGGCCAGCACGCGCTCGGAGGCGCGGTGGCGCCGGGCCAGCTCGAGAGCCTCCTCCACCACCCGCCGCGCGGCCGGCAGATCGCGCCGGCGGTGCTCGTGCACCTTGGCGATCTCCTCCCACGGCCGCGGATCGAAGGCGCGCGGGGCGCGGGCGGCCGCCTCCCAGAGGGCGCGCGCCTCGTCCCAGCGCGCCCGGCGCTTCTCGCCCTGGGCGAGGCGGAGCAGCAGCCGCTCCCGGAAGGGTGTCGGCAGGCCCGCGTCGAGCGCCATCCGGTAGCAGGCGAGGCTCCGCTCGGGCTCGCTCAGCTCAAGCAGCCGGCCGAGCCCGGCCAGCGCCTCCGGCTCGAAGTCGGGGACCGGCGCGCGCACCACCGCGTCCGCGACCCAGCCGGTGAGGGCGGCGAGCGAGAGGATGTCGTGCCGGTTGTGCTCGAACACCCGCGGGAGCTCGTCGGGCCGCTTGCGCCGCAGGTACTCGAAGTAGACGGTCGGGATCAGGGCGCCGGGCAGATCGTCGTCGCGAGTGAAGCGGAGCGCGTGCTGCTCGACCGTTCCCAGCCGGCAGTCGGCGAGCCGGTCGCTCCAGAGGCGGCGCGCGGGGCCCAGCAGGTCGACGTGGAAGACCGGCCCCGGGAAGCGGCGGCGGGCGAGGACGAAGCGGGTCTCGAGCAACGGCAGGTCGAAGCCGCTCCCGTTGTAGGTGACGAAGCCGTCGAAGCCCTGGAAGATCTCCTCGAGCGCGGTCAGGAGCGCGGGCTCCTCGTCGAGATCTCGCATGAAGAGCTGGCGCACCTCGAAGTGGTCGCCGTCGAAGAAGCCCACCCCGACCAGGAACGCGTAGGTGCCGGTGCCGCCGGCCAGGCCGGTGGTCTCGGTGTCGAGGTAGAGCAGCCGGCGACCCTCGGCCAGGTCGGCGCCGGCGCGCGCCAGGAGCGACAGCGCCCGCGGCGCCGCGTCGCGCGCCGCGAGCAGCGACTGGTCCCCGTGCCGATGATCGACCGGGAAGCGGCGCCGCACCACCAGGAGACGCCCCCGCTCGTTCTCCTCGACCGCGCCGTCGAGCAGCCCCTCCAGCGAGCGAGGCGGACCCGCGGGCGGACGGATCCGGCTCTTCGCCTCGATGCGCCGGATGATGCGGGTCAGCTCGGTGAGGTCGCGACCCACGGTGGCGCGCGCCTCAGCGCCGGGGGACGAGCCGCGTGAGAAGCTTCAGGGCGACCGGCTTGGCCTGCCGGCCCACCTCGTTCACCGGCCCCACGCACGACGGACAGCCGCTCCGGCAGCCGCAGCCCTCGAGCGTCTCCCGGCCGCGCGCGAGCATCTCCGGGAGCACCTCGAAGATGCGCTCGGCCAGCCCGATGCCGCCGGGCTGGTTGTCGTAGAGGTAGATCGTCGGGGTGAAGTGCTCGCCCTGCAGGAGCTGGGCCCGCATCGTCTCCCGCGTCACCACCTGGCCGGCCTGGGACGGAGAGCCGTCGCCCAGCCAGGCCCCCACGTCGCGGATGTCGCACAGGAGGAAGATGGGAGCCAGGCTGTGCAGCAGGTGGCTGAGCGCGCGCAGCCCGTCGACCAGGTCGTCGCGCCGCGGCGAGATCTCCGCGAGCAGCTCGGGGTCGAGGGTGAGCCAGGCGCTGGTGGTCTGCATCTCCTGCTGCGGCAGCTCGACCTCGCCCGAGCCGACGTTCTCGAGCGTGCCCATCTTGATCTTCTTGAAGCCGACGACCTTCTCGGCCACCAGCACCTCGCCCTGCTCGGCGAGCAGGCCCGGCGTCTCCTGGCGCCCGAAGCGCTGGAGGATCCACACTCCCTTGGCGGTGATGGCGTCGGTGAAGTAGTCGACCACCACCTTCTTCACGTACGCGACCTTCTCCTCGTCCTCACGGTAGTGGAGCTCCTGCACCTCGAAGGGCTCGCCCTCGACCATGTAGATGGCCTTGGGATAGATCATGGCGAAGGCGCTCTTCCAGTCCACCTCCGCGATGATCTGCCGCCGCTTCACCTGCTGTTGATCGCGCGCGGTGGTGTCGATGACCAGGAAGTTGTCCGAGGTCACCGTGCGCAGCGAGATGTGATCGGCCGGGTAGGTCTCGGAGCTCCAGTGGAAGTGCTCCCCGGCGCGGTGGAGGACGCCCTCGAGGACGAGGGCGTCCAGGTGCGCCGACACGTCGCCCCCGAAGACCTCGTCCGCCCCCAGCGGCAGCTCGAAGGCCGCGCACTTGACGTGGTTGATCAGGATGAACGGGTTCTCCGGGTTGATGCGCGCGTGCTCGGGCGGCGCCCCGAAGAGATAGTCCGGGTGCGCGGCGAGGTACTGGTCCATCGGCGAGCTCGTCGCCACCATCACCGCGGCGGACTCGCCGCTGCGCCGCCCGGCCCGGCCCGCCTGCTGCCACATCGAGGCGATGGTGCCCGGATACCCCGCGAGCACCGCCAGGTCGAGGTGGCCGATGTCGATGCCGAGCTCGAGCGCGCTGGTCGAGACCACCCCCAGCACCTCGCCCGAGCGGAGCCCCTGCTCGACCTCGCGGCGGCGCAGCGGCAGGTAGCCGCCGCGGTAGCCGCGCACGATGCCGGAGTCGCCGGTCTTGTCCTCGACCATCTTCTTGATCGAGGCCAGCACCACCTCGGTGGAGAGCCGGCTCTGGCAGAACACGATGGTGGCGACCTTCTTCTTGAGAAAGCGCGCCGCGAGCTTGGACGCCTCGCCGAGGTACGGGGCGCGGATGCCGAGCTCCGGGTTGACCACCGGCGGGTTGTAGACCATGAAGGTCTTCTCCCCGGTGGGCGCGCCGCTCTCGTTCAGCTCCACCACCCGCTCGCCGGTCAGCCGCTGCGCGAGGTCGCCCGGATTCGCGATCGTGGCCGAGGCCATGATGAACTGCGGGGTGGCCCCGTAGTGGCGGCAGATCCGCTTGAGCCGCCGCAGCACGTTGGCGAGGTGGCTGCCGAAGACGCCGCGGTACGCGTGCAGCTCGTCGATCACCACGTACTTGAGGTTCTGGAACAGGTTCACCCACTTGGTGTGGTGGGGCAGGATCCCGGAGTGGAGCATGTCCGGATTGGTGAGCACGAGGTTGGCCCGCGCCCGCACCGAGCGCCGCGCGTCCTGGGGGGTGTCGCCGTCGTAGGTGAACATCCGCATGTCGGGGAGCGACTTGGCCAGCTCGGTCAGCTCCGCGAGCTGGTCCTGGGCCAGCGCCTTCGTCGGGAAGAGATAGAGCACGCGCGCTTCCGGCTGCTGCACCAGCGCCTGCAGCACCGGCAGGTTGTAGCAGAGGGTCTTGCCGGACGCGGTCGGGGTCACCACCACCAGGTGCTCGCCCTTGGCCACCGCCTCGACCGCCTTGGCCTGGTGCGAGTAGAGCTGCTCCACCCCGCGCGCCTTCAAGGCCTCCACGATTCGCGGATCGAGCGAGGAGGGAAAGGACGCGAACACCGCCGGCCTGGCCTCGAAATGGCGGACCGCGCTGATCAGCGGGCCGGTCTCGAGCGACGTCAAGAGCTCGTCGAGGAGCTCCCGGATTTGCATGGCTCATCCTATGTTTAGTGAGCGCAAGTTGTCAACTTTGGGCCCCTGTGACACCCTGGGGTACGTGATGACGGCGCGACGATTCCTGGCGCCGCTCGCGTGGTCGGCGCTGATCGCCTGGTTCTCGAGCGACCGCTGGGGCGCGGGCGCCACGGCTCCCCTGCTCGAGCCGTGGCTCCGCGCGCTGGCGCCGTGGGCCGCCCCCGAGCAGATCGCCGCGCTCCACTGGCTCGCCCGCAAGGCGGGCCACGTGGGCGAGTACGCGGTGCTGGCGCTGCTCTGGCGCCGCGCGCTCGCTCCCGCGGGCTGGCGCGGGCCGTTCCTCCTCGCGGTGCTCACCGCCGCGCTCGACGAGGCGCACCAGGCCACCACGCTCACCCGCGAGGGCAGCGTGGCCGACGTGCTGCTCGACGGGGCGGCCGCGGCGGGCGCCCTGGTGGTGGCCGCGGTCGGGATCCGGCCGAGCGCGGATCATCTCGCCCGCCTCCTGCTGTGGGCCGCGGCCGCGGGCGGCACCGTGCTGCTCGCGATCGACGTCGCGGCCGCCGCGCCCTCGGGCTGGCTCTGGATCTCGGTGCCGGCGGCGTGGCTCACGCTCTGGGCCTGGCGACGGGGGCGCGCCCGCGCGTGAACGACCTGCCCGCGTGGCGGCAGGGGGACCTGCCCCACGCGCCCGCCTACAATCCGGTCAACCTGGTGCGCGTCATCGGGCCGGGCGCGATCCTGCTCGGCCTTTCCCTGGGCGCGGGCGACTGGCTGCTCGGCCCCGCGATCGCGGCGGGCTACGGGCCGAGCCTGCTCTGGATCTGCACGCTCTCGATCCTCTTCCAGGGCGTGCTCAACACCGAGATGGCCCGCTACACCCTCGCCACCGGCGAGCCCGTCTTCACCGGCTTCATGCGCCAGCGCCCCGGGCCCCGCACCTGGGCCGTCGTCTACTCGCTGCTGCACCTGGCCCAGGTCGGCTGGGCGGGCTGGGCCCTCGCGGGCGGCTCCGCGCTCGCCGCGCTGCTCCTCGGCCGGATGCCGCGCGAGGAGGACCGCGCGATCACGGTGGGGCTCGGCTACCTGCTCTTCCTCGCCGCGGTGGGCCTCGTGCTCGCGGGTCGCCACCTCCATCGCGCGCTCGAGATCGTCGAGTGGATCATGATGGGCTGGATGCTGCTGTTCCTGGCCGCCCTCGCGCTGCTCTACGTGCCGCGGCCGGTATGGGTCGCGCTCGGCGGGGGCTTCGTGGGGCGGCCCCTCTGGGAGCCCGGGTGGCTGCCCGCGCCGCCGCCCGACCGCCCGCTCGACTGGCTGCTCGTCGCGGGCTTCGCGGCCTACTCGGGCGCGGGCGGCACCGTCAACGCCATGCTCACCTACTGGCTGCGCGACAAGGGCTTCGGCATGGCGGGGACGGTGGGCGTCCAGCCGATCTCGGTGGGCGCCCAGATCCTCCTGCTCCCGCGCGAGGGCGCGATCTTCCCGCCGAGCGAGGCCAACCTGGCCAAGTGGCGCGAGTGGTGGCGCTATCTCCGCGCCGATCTCTTCTGGCTCTGGACGGTGGTGTGCCTGATCGGCATGGCCCTGCCGGTGGCGCTGGCCCTCGACGCGGTGCCGCGCAACCTCGACGTCAGCGGACTCGGCGCGGGCGCGGTCTTCGCGCGCGAGCTGGCGCGGCGCTACGGGGCGGTGCTCTGGATGCCCGCGCTCCTCACCGCGCTCTGGATCTTCTTCTCGACCCAGGTCGGGATCGCGGAGGGCTTCGCCCGCCACGTGACCGAGATGCTGTGGACCGCCGGCGCGCGGCCCGGAGCCAGGGGACCGGTCTGGCTCTTCTACCCGGTGCTCGCGCTCTTCGTGGCCGCGGGCGGCCTCGCCATGACGAGGGCGGCGCCGCTCACCTTGATCCTCATCGGGGCCAATGTGGCCGCACTCAACTTCGCGGTCCTGTCCTTCCACACCCTGCGCCTGAACCGCGCGCTGCTCCCGGAGCCGCTGCGTCCGCCGCGCTGGCGGGAGGCGGTGGTGGCGCTGGGCGGGCTCGCCTTCGCCCTGCTGGTCGCGCGCGTCCTCGCGCGGCTCCTGCTCGGGCTCTAGGCGGAAGCGTCCTCCTCGAGCGGCGCCCCGCCCTCGGAGTCGCGCCCGGCGAGCGCGTACACCGCGGGGAGGACCAGCAGGGTCAGGATCGTCGAGGAGATCAGCCCCCCGATGACCACCCGGGCGAGCGGCCGCTGGATCTCCGCGCCGATGCCCTGGGACAGGGCCGCGGGCAGGAAGCCGATCACGGCCACGATCGCGGACACCACGATCGGGCGGAATCGGATCTCGCAGCCGCGCGCGATGGCCTCGCGCAGGGGCAGCCCGTCCTCCCGCGCCTGCCGGATGGAGGAGACGAGCACCACCCCGTTGAGGACGCTGACCCCGAAGACCGCGATGTAGCCCACCGCGGCCGAGATGTTGAAGTTCGTGCCCCACAGGAACAGCCCGAGGGTGCCGCCGATCAGGGCGAACGGCAGGTTGAGCATGATGATGAGCGCGTCCCGCACCGAGCTGAACGCGCCGAACAGCAGCACGAAGATGATGAAGATCACGAGCGGCACGATGATCGCGAGCCGCCCCAGCGCCCGTTGCTGGTCCTCGAAGCGACCGCTCCAGACCATCTGGTAGCCCTCGGGCAGCCGCACCGCGGCTCCCACCTTCTGCATGGCCTCCACGACCAGGCCGCCCATGTCCCGCTCGCGCACGCTCCACTTGATCGCGATGCGCCGAACGTTGCCCTCGCGCCAGATCTCGGCGAGGCCGTCGGTGCGGACGAACTCGGCGAGCTGGGCGAGCGGAACCCGCTCCCCGCCGGGCGCGCTGATGGTCGCCGCGCGCAGGGCCGCGATCGGATCGCCGGGGGTGGCGAGCCGTACCGCGATGCCGAAGCGGCGCTCCCGCTCGAAGACCTCGGTGACCACCCGGCCCTTGGTGGCGGCCTCGATGACGTCCTGGATGTCCTGCACGTTGATCCCGTGGCGGGCGGCCGCGCGCCGGTCGACCACGATCTGCAGCTGCGGCTGGCCGGGAGCGTGATCGTAGTCGAGGTCGGCGACCCCGCGGATTTCCCGCAACACAGCGGCGATCTCCTTGGCTTTGGCGTCCATCACGAAGAAGTCGGGCCCGTAGAGCTTGATCGCGAGCTCGCCCTTGGTCCCCGCGAGCGCCTCGTCCACGTTGTCCTTGATCGGCTGCGAGAAGTTGGTGGTGATCCCGGGGATGCTCGCGAGGGCCGCGGTCATCGCCTCCACCAGCTTCTCCTTGTCCGGGTCCGCCCACTCCTCGCGCGGCCGGAGCCCGACGTAGAACTCGACGTTGTCGGGCGCCTCGGGGTCGGTCCCGTCGTCGGGGGCGCCGAGCTGGGAGACCACCACGCGCACCTCGGGAAACCTGAGCAGCCGCTCGCGGATCTCGCGCACGTAGGGCCGCACCGCCTCGATCGAGATGCCGATGGGGAACTGGGTCCGCACCCACAGATCGCCCTCGTCCAGCTCGGGCAGGAACTCCTTGCCGAGCAGCGAGAAGACGAAGAGCGCGGCGACCACCCCGAGCGCCGCGCCCAGCACCGGCAGTCGCGGGCGCTTCAGGCACCAGCGGAGCGCCGGGAGGTACGGTCGGCGGAGCCACCGCAGGAGCGGGCTCTCCCGCTCGGCGGGCGGCCGCCGGAACAGGAGGCTCGCCAGCACCGGGATGAGGGTGAGGGTGAGGACGAGGGCTCCGATCACCGCGAGGGAGATCGTCACCGCCATGGGCCGGAACAGCTTGCCCTCGATCCGCTGGAACGTGAGGATCGGCACGTACACCGTCATGATGATCAGCACCGCGAAGGTGAGCGGCCGGGCCACCTCCACCGCCGCGTGCTGCACCTCCCGCGCCACCCGCGCGCCGCGCGGTCGGCGCTCGGCCAGCCGGCGCACGATGTTCTCGGTCATGATCACCGCGCCGTCCACGATGATCCCGAAGTCGATCGCCCCCAGGGAGAGCAGGTTGGCCGGGATCCCGCGGAGGTCCATGAAGATGAACGCGAACAGCAGCGAGAGGGGAATGGTGAGGGCCACGATGAGGGCGGCGCGGATGTCGTAGAGGAAGAGGGTGAGCAGGATGACCACCAGGGCGGCGCCCTCGATCAGGTTGCGCAGCACGGTGTGCACGGTGGTCTGCACGAGCCGGTCGCGGCTGTAGTACGGCCGCAGCTCGACCCCCGCGGGCAGGAGCTTCTGCACCGCGGCCGCGCGGGCCTTCACCCCCTCGATGACCTGGCCCGGATTCTCGCCCTTGCGCATCAGCACGATGCCCTGCACCAGGTCGTCGTCGTGGTCGCGCCCGAGCACGCCCAGACGGATCGCGGTGCCGATGGCCACCTCCCCGATGTCGCGCACCCGCACCGGCGTGCCCTTCTGGGCCGCCACCACGATGCTCTCGATGTCGGCCACCGACTGCAGGAGGCCGATGCCCCGCACCGGGATGCGGTAGTCCCCCTGCGCGATGTAGCCGCTTCCCGCGTTGGAGTTGTTGCTCGCCACCGCGTCGAAGACCTGCTTGAGCGTGAGGTTGTAGGCGCGCAGCCGCCCCGGATCCACCACCACCTGGTACTGCTTGGTGCCGCCGCCCCACGACACCACGTCCGCCACTCCGGGCACCTTCTTGAACTCGCGCTCGAGCACCCAGTCCTGGATCGCCTTGACTTCGTAGAGCGGCAGGGTCTTCGACTCGAGGGTGTAGCGGAAGATCTCCCCGATCACTCCGGAGAGCGGGCCCAGCTGGGGCTTGGCGTCCGATGGGAGCTCCGCGCCCGCGAGCCGCTCCTGGACCTGCTGGCGCGCCCAGTAGTCGTCGGTGCCGTCTGCGAAGAGGACCCGGATGTTGGAGAGCCCGAAGAGCGTGTCCGAGCGCAGGAAGGTGACGTTGGCGATGCCGTTCAGCTCGTTCTCGAGCGGAATCGTGATGAGCCGCTCCACCTCCTCGGCGGCGTGCCCGGGCCAGAGGGTGATGATCTCGACCTTCACGTCGCCCACATCCGGGTAGGCCTCGATGGGCAGGTGCCCGTACGAGACGAGGCCGCCGACGGTGAGGATCAAGGCCAGCGCCAGCACCACGAAGCGCTGGTGCAGCGCGAAGGCGACGATCCGCTCGATCATCGGGCCGCGCGCTTCAGGAGGATCCCGCCCGCGCTGACCACCGTGTCGGCCGGGGTCAGCCCGTCGAGGATCTCGACCGCCCCATCGGCCTCCGCCCCCACGGTGACCGGCCGGCGCTCGTACTCTCCCCGCGTCTTCTCGACCAGGACGAACGTCGCGCTGCCGTCCCGATGGATGGCCCCCTGGGGCACCACGAGGGCCTGGCGCGTTCCGGTGTCGATGCTGACCCGCGCGAACATCTCGCTCTTGAGGGCCCGCCCGCGATTGGGCACCACCGCGCGCACCTTGAGGGTGCGCGACTCCTTGTCGATGGCGTCCCCGATGCCGGCCACCTGTCCCTGGTAGCGCTCGCCCGGGCAGCAGGGCAGCGTCACCGACACCGCCTCGCCCAGGCGCACCCGGGAGACGTCGGGCTCGTAGACGTCCGCGAGCACCCACATGGTGGAGAGATCCGCGATCACCAGGAGGCTCGAGGGCACGTCCGACTGTCCGTAGGCCACGACCTGGCCCGGGGACACGTTGCGCTCGACCACCACCCCGCTGCGCGGCGCGGTCACCGCCACGGTGGTGGCGCCGTCGGTCCGCGCCGGATCCACCCCCAGGTTGCGGAGGCGTGCGGCCGCGCGGTCCCGCTCCGCGGCCGTCTTCCGGTACTCGCTCTCCGCGTCCCGCACCTCCTTCTGGGCCACCGCCCGGACCTCGAAGAGGTCGCGGGCGAGCCGGAGGGCGTGCTCGGCCCGCTCCGCGTCGGCGGTGGCCTTCGCGTAGTCGGCCCGGGCGAGGCCTGCGTCCGGGCTGTCGAGCACGAGCAGGCGGTGCCCGGGCTCCACCAGGTCGCCGGGCCGCACCAGCACCTCCACCACGCGTCCGGTCACCGGTGCGGTGATCCGCACGAGGCGCTCCTCGTTGAAGACGACCCGGCCGGTGGTCTCGAGCGTCGTGGCCCGGCTCCGGTACTCGGGGCGGGCCAGCTTCACCTCCTCGACGGCGGGAGCGGGGTCGCGCCGCTCGGCCTCGGGGGCGGTCGGCGCGGGCGTGCTCGCGGCGGGGTCGCGGCAGGCGGCGCCGAGCGCGATGATCGACAGCAGGAGGGGGGCGAGACGCATGCTAGTTCTCCCCCAGCGAGCCGCCCACCGCGGCCTCGAGCTGGTAGTACGCGGTCTCGGCGCGGTAGGTGGCGGTCGGATTGGGGCGCAGCCCCGCGCTGATCTCGTTGGCGCCGATCGCCCGGTACTCGAACTGCTTGGCGCGCAGGGTCGGGTTGGCGCGGGCCGCGAGCGCGACCGCCTCGTCCAGGGTGAGCCGGCCGAGGGGGGCCTGCGCGCCCGCCGGATGAAGCGTCGCCGCGAGGAGCAAGCCGAGCGCGGCCGGGATCACGGTTCGGCTCACGCGCATCGCGATGCCTCCCCGGCGGGGGCGGCGTCGACCGCGATCCGGGTCTGCAGGACGTTGCTCCAGCGTCCCGATCGGTCGGCGACCTGGACCTGGCAGGCGTAGACCCCGGGGCGCCGGGGGGCGAGCGCCACCATCGCGTCGCCCGACGGCACCGGCTCGATCGCCACGATCTCGCGCCCGGACCCCCAGGCGCGGCGGTCCAGGCGCACCCAGCCGATCCCGGCGCGCATCCCGTCGTCCGCGCCCGCGTCCAGGTGCAGCTTGAAGCGCACCGGGCATCCCGCCATCGGGCGGGCCGTCGCGACCTCGAGCCCGGAGATCCGCGGCCCGTCCGCCGCGGGGGCCTCCATCTTCACGAGCGATCCGCACGCGGTCACCGCCGCGGCGACGATCGCCAGCCGCAGCGCGACCCCCGCCCTGCTCCTCCTGACACCTTGGACCATCACCATGGACCCCCTCGCTCCCCAGCGGGCGACGCCGCGTGAGCTCACCGGGGACGCCGGGCTCCCGGGCGCGGGCGCACCCGTTTCGGGACGTGACTCTTGACCAGCGCTGCGACCGCGGCGGCGCCGCGGTCAGGTCGACCGAGTCGGAGAGCTAGGCGGCGGGAGGAGCGCGGGGGGTGCTGCAGGAGGGCGCGCGCCGGGTCGGAACCGACGGAGACTGCCCCGGGCAGACCCGATCGGCGGGGGCGGGGACCGTCCATTCCCCGTGGAGCGGGAAGGGATCGATGGCCCCTCCGGCCGAGGTGACGAGCGCGACGACGTCGTCGTGGTCTCCGTCGTCGAAGAATCCGGAGATCCAGACCGGATCCGGCGGGCTCGCGTAGGCCAGCGGCGTGAGCAGGATCAGCGCCGGCAGCAGCGCCGCGAGAACGAGCAGGCCGAGGATCCGCGCCTTCATCCGGGCCGAACCATACGCGGAGCCTCCGCCGGTGTCAACGGGAGCGACGGGTCAGGCGTCGCCGTCCCGCCGGATCGTCCGGCCGTTGGCCAGCACCAGGCGCAGGTCGCCGAGCGCCTGCAGGCGCTCCGCC
>Ga0257156_1000043_pt1 | contig 16244 bp, 14 predicted proteins | sample NI49A_FD_185989 | JGI IMG/M metagenome (GOLD analysis project Ga0257156, IMG submission 185989) | Soil microbial communities from H.J. Andrews Experimental Forest, Oregon, United States - NI-49-A | ecosystem: Environmental > Terrestrial > Soil > Temperate forest > Bulk soil | place: USA: Oregon... | reverse complement strand
GCCCGATGCCCGTGCCGCCGCCCGTCACCACCGCGACCTTGCCGTCGAGCAGTGCCCCATTCTGCAGTCCCCCATTCTGTGGTCCCATTGACGTCTCTCCTCCCCCTGCCGTATCGTCGCCGCGTTCACGTCGACCGCCGCCAATCCTGGGAGAGGCCGGCCGTCGAGTCAAGGGCGCGGTCCGGCCCATCCAATGGAGGGGAGCGCATGGCGACGACGCGCTGCACCGGGCTGCTGATGCGGTGGACCGACGTGGACCCGCAGCACGAGGCGGAGTTCAACCGCTGGTACGACGAGGAGCACCTGGACCGGCTGCTGAAGGTGCTCGGCGCATGATCAAGCGCGTGTCGCTGCTGACCCGGAAGGACGGCATGACCCGCGAGCAGTTCACGCGCCACTGGCTCGAGATCCACGCCCCGCTCGCCCGGCCGGTACCGGGCCTCGAGCGCTACGTGCAGTCGCACATCCTGGAGGAGTTCAAGCGCGCCGACATCCCGACCTCGGCGGTGCAGGTGGACGGCATCGCCGAGCTGTGGTTCGCCGACCGCTCGAGCATGGAGCGCGCGCTGGCCTCGCCTCAGATGGCCGCGCTCCACGCCGACGGCGCGCTCTTCATCGGGGCCAACAAGACCTTCGTGGTGGAAGAGAAGGTGATCATCGGCTAGGCGACGCCGGTGACCGCGGAGCCGATCGCCATCGGGGCGAAGATCGCCTACACCCTGTTCCTCACGGTCCTGGTGCCGGTGTACTGGGCGCACTACGGACCGAAGAACTTCCTGTGGTTCTCCGACATCGCGCTGCTCGGCGCCGGGGTCAGCCTCTGGCTCGAGAGCCCGCTGCTGGCGAGCATGATGATGCTGGCGGTGCTGCTGCCCGAGTGCGCCTGGAACCTGGATTTCTTCGGCCGCCTGCTGACCGGGCACCGGATGTTCGGCATGAGCGCGTACATGTTCGACGCGGGCATCCCCCGCTACCTCCGCGCGCTCTCGCTGTTCCACGTGCCGCTGCCGATCGGGCTCGTGTGGCTGGTCCATCGGCTGGGCTACGACCGCCGCGCGTGGCTCGCCCAGAGCCTGCTCGCCCTCGTGGTGCTGCCGGTCAGCTACCGGCTCACCGATCCGGCCGAGAACGTGAACTGGGTCCGCGGGCTCGGCGCCCCGTAGCGCCGCCTGCCCCCGTGGCTCTACCTCGCGCTGCTGATCGTCGCGTTCTCGCTCGTGCTCTACCTCCCGCCGCACCTGCTCTTCGTCTACTTGCCCTTGAGCGCCACGTCCTCGTAGGGCGCGGAGTAGGCGTGGCCGGCGATCAGGCCGAGCCCCGACTCCCGCACTCGCGGGCCGACCCCGTTGAGAAAGGCCAGCTCCCAGATCGGCGCGTACATGACCTTCTCGTGGACGAGCTGCTGGATGCGCCGGAGCGTGGCCTCGCGGCGCTTCGGGTCGAGATCGACGGCTTGCTCCTGCATCAGACCGTCGGTGTCCGGGTAGCCGCCGTAGGCGTAGGCCCCGGTGCTGGCCACGAAGGCCTCGAGGCGCGTGGCCGCGTTGCCGAAGGCCCCGCTCGAGCCCTGGATGATGTTGTGGTACTTCTTGTCCGAGTAGCCGCTGAAGAACGCGACGCGCTCGAGCGGCCGCAGCTTCGCCCGGATGCCCACCGTCTGGAGCGAGTTGACCACCGCCTCCGCGAGGTTGGCGTAGGACACGTCGCAGTAGTACTCGCCCGCGTCGAAGCCGCTGGGGTAGCCGGCCTCGGCCAGGAGCTTGGCCGCGCGGGCGCGGTCGTAGACCGGCGCGGGCGGCGGCCAGAAGTACTCGAACGAGGTCGGGATGATGCTGCCGGAGAGACGTGAGTGCCCGAGGGTGAGCGCCTGGTTGATCGACGGCCGATCGATGGCGAGGCTCGCGGCCTGACGCACGCGCCGGTCGTGCCACGGCGACTTCGGATCCCACTGGTCCGGGAAGTAGAGCCAGAATGGGGACTGGATCACCGCCGGCTTGAGGGTGAGGCCGGCGGTCTTCTGCAGCTCCTCGGCCAGCTCGCCGCGGATCGAGTACGCGATGTCGACCTCGCCGCGCTTGAGCGCGGCCAGCCGGGTGGACTCATCCGGGATGACCCGCAGCACCAGGCGCTTCACCGTCGGCGGCTTGCGCCAGTACTGCTCGAAGGCCTCCAGCACCAGCTCGACCCCCGGCGTGAACGAGACGAACTTGTAGGGGCCCGCGCCCACCGGGGCCTTCTTGAAGCCCTCGTCGCCGACCTTCTCCACGTACTTGCGGGGCACGATCCAACCCGCGCCGGTGGCGTTGGTGTAGAAGGTGAGGAAGTCGGGCCACGGTTGCTTGAGGCGAATGCGCACGTGGGTCGGATCGGGAGTCTCCACCGCGGCCACCCGCTCCTTCAGGAGCTTGCTCGCAGTGCCGCGGTAGCGCTCCAGCGAGAACTTCACGTCGTCGGCGGTGACCGGGTCGCCGTTGTGGAAGAGGGCGTTCTTCCGCAGGACGAACTCGTAGGTCAGCCCGTCCTTCGAGACCGACCAGGACTCGGCGAGCGCGTTGGCCCGCGGCTGGCCGGGCATGGGCTTCACGAGCGCGTCGTGGAGCGCGTAGAGGACCATGTAGGGCGTGATCATCCCCGGCGTCTCGGCCGGGTCGAACCACGTCGGAGCGAGCGAGATGTGCACCGCCCAGGTGAGCTGGCCCTCCGGGCCCGCCGCGAGCGGCGCGCCGGGGGAGCCGAGCAGGCCGACGAGGACGACGAGCACCGCGAGCAGGGTCGGAGCAAGGGAGCGCTGAGCCATTGGGAGCTGGCCTCCTTCGGGATCGAGCCGGATCCGGACCGGGAACGGTGGCCCGATTATCCGCGCGCGGCGGGCGCTGTCAACCCGGCGGGTCTAGCCGGGCTTGACGCCGTTGCCGACCGATAACGGCGCCAGGCTGCGGTGATACAGCGCCGCGAGCTGCCCGCGGCCTCGCAGCATCAGCTTCTGGAAGATGTGGGTCAGGTGCGCCTTGACCGTCGCCTCGGTGATGTCGAGGCGGCGGGCCACCTCCTGATTGCTGAGCCCGCCCGCGATGAGCTGGGAGATGTCCTGCTCGCGGCGGCTCAGGCGGCTCCGGAGCGCGGCATCGAGCGGGACCGCGCCGGCGGAGCGGGCGGCCAGCTCCTCGACCATGAGGGTCAGGACCCGGTGGCTTGCCCACACCTGGCCCTGGTGGACGACGCGGACCGCCTTGATCAAGGTCTCGACGGTGGCACTCTTGCCCAGGATCCCCCGCGCGCCGCACTTGAGCGCCTGCACCGCCCACGCGTCGTCCGCGTCGGCGCCGGCCAGGATCACCCTCGGCCTCCCCCCGTTCTGGCGGAGCCCCGCACAGGCGGTCAGGGCGCCCACGACGTGGGCATCGACGAGCAGGATGTGCGGCGCGCCGGCCCGCACGAGCTCACGCACCGGCAGCGCGCTCGCCTCGCCCACCAGGGACACCGCCGGATACGCGTTCAGGATGCTGCGCAGGCCCGAGCGGAACAGCGCGCTGTCGCTGACGAGCGCGACGCGGATGAGCGCGGACGCACTCGTGGGCGACATCGTCTTGGCGGACGAGGGGCCGGTGGTCTTCGGGAGCGATCGTACTTCGTCGCGGCGGACCAAGCGCTGCCCCCATGATCAGAGCGGATGGTGGAGGACTTTCGTGGAGGACGTTCGATGATGCGCGCGAAGTTGTCAAGCGTGAAGTGCAGGCGAACGCGCTCGATGAATCGCACCGGGAAACAAGCACCCGCGTCGGGGGCCGGGTCGCGCAACAAGTGCAGCGGATGATTCGTGTGCGACGGAGTGCGCGGAGGTCATGAGGACTTCCGTTCCCACTGTGGGAAGTCGTCGTGAGCGCCCGCGGGGAAACATTGGCCCCCGGCTTCGAACCGCGCTCGGGTCGTACATCGGAAGTCGTAGTGGCCACGGGAGGGAGTCGCACGTCGATGACCTTCGTCTAATTGACGGCTCCCGGACCCGGCGTGAGGATTCCGCAAGATGATCCGACGCTTCCCCGGAGGGCGATCGATGCGGATCCATTACGTCGTGACGAGCGTGATGGCGATCGCGCTGGCCGCGTGCACCGGCGCCCGGTCGCCCGGCGGCCCGGACGAGGGAGCGCTGCTCCGGGAGACCGGATTGCCCGCCGGAGTGGCCGCGCGCGCGGAGCGCCCGCCGGACCCGGGCCGCTCGCCCAAGGACGCCGGCCCCGCGAGCGCGGCGGCGCTCAACAGCCGCCTGATGGAGCAGGCCGCGCGGTCGAGCCAGGAGACCGACCTGCCGGTGGGGACCGGGGATCTGCTGGAGGTCTCCGTCTTCGAGGTCGAAGAGCTGTCGAAGATCCGCCTCCGTGTGCCGGGGCGCGGCGTCATCGCGCTTCCCCTCATCGGCCAGATCCAGGCCACCGGCCGCACCACCTCCGAGCTGGAGGACGAGATCCGCGCCCGGCTCCAGGGCAAGTTCATGCACGATCCCCAGGTATCCGTGTTCCTCCAGGAGCACAACAGCCAGCGGATCTCCGTCATCGGGGCGGTCCGGAAGGGCGGCGTGTTCAATCTCACCCGGCCGCTGCGCCTGGCCGACGCCCTCGCCCTCGCGGAGGGCTTGACCGAGGAGGCGGATCGGCAGGTGTACGTGATCCGGCGCGCGCCGATGGCGGTGGTCACCGCGGCGGCGAACGGGGCGCCTCCGCCGAGCGGCTCGGGCACGGGGGGCGACGGGACCGCCGAGGTGATGGCGCCGATCGACCTCTCCGAGCTCGCGGACGGGCGCGAGGACCTGAACGTCCAGCTCCGCTCCGGCGACGTGGTGCAGGTGCCGCGGGCCGGATCGGTGTACGTCGGTGGCTCGGTCGAGCGGCCCGGATCGTTCCTGCTGAGGGGGAAGACCACCGCCCAGCAAGCGATCTTCGCCGCGGGCGGAGTCAAGGACGTGGCGGACTGGAGCGACGTGCGCCTCTATCGAAAGGCACCGTCCGGGAAGGTCGAGGTCACCGTCTACGACCTCGACGCCTTCGAGAAGGGCGCGCCCGCGCCCGAGCTGCAGCGCAACGACGTGGTGGTGGTCGGCAAGCACGCCGGCAAGGCCTTCTTCTACGGCTTCCTCGACTTCTTCAAAGGCGCCCTCGGCGTGGCGAAGGGAATATGAGCGATACATTCAGTCGCGCGCTCACGAACGGACGGGATCTCCCGGCGCCGCTGCCGCCGGTCCGACTCGAGGCCGAGTACCGCCGGGACAGCGAGGCGCACTTCTGGGACTACTGGACGGTGCTCCTCCGGCACCGGCGGGCGGTGGCGATGGTCTTCGTGGCCGCCGTCCTCACTGCCCTGGTCTGGAGCGTGACCGCCCGGCCCGTATTCACAGGCACCGCGATGCTCCGTATCGACAAGGAGGAGCCCCGGGTTCTGAAGTTCGAGCAAGCCGCGCGGGACGACGGGAGCGAGTCCGCCCAGACTCAGCTGCAGACCTATCACCGCCTCCTGCAGAGCCGCGCGCTCGCCAACCGGGTCGTCGGGCTCCTGGGCCTCGAGCAGAGTCCCGAGTTCGCCTCGGTCGGTCACCGGCCGGGGCAGCTGACGGACGCGTTTCTCGAGCGGCTGCAGGTCGAGCCGGTCCGCAACACGCGGCTGGTCAAGGTCTCGTTCCAGAGCCGCAACCCCGAGCTGGCCGCGAAGGTCGCCAACACCCTGGCCGACGGGGTCATCGCCCAGCAGCTCGATGAGAAGAAGGCGGCGGGCCGGTACGCCACCGAGTTCCTGGCCGAGCAGGTGAACGAAACGCGCCGAACGCTGCAGACCAACGAGGCGCAGCTGAGCCAGTTCCTGGCCGAGCAGGACATCCTGTTCGTCGGTGGGGATCGGATCGGCGAGCGCGTCGGCGAGCGGCAGGCCCTCGTGACCCAGGAGCTGGGCACCCTGGCCGATTCGCTCCTGAAGGCGAAGGCGGAGCGGGTCGCCAAGGAGAGCATGCTGGCGCAGGCGATGCGTCCGAACGCGGAGGCGCTGCCCGCGGTCCTGCAGAATCCGCTGGTCGGCCACCTCAAGGAGGAGGCGACCAAGCTCGAGGCGAGATACCGGGAGCTCGGCCAGACCTTCAAGCCCGAGTATCCGCGGATGCAGCGGCTGGCCGAGAACATCGCGGAGGTTCGCCAGCAGCTGCGCGCCGAGGTCCAGCGATTCGTCGAGTCGGTCCGCCGGGAGTACCTGGCCGCGCTCCAGAACGAGACCGAGATCCAGAAGCTCCTGGACGCGCAGCGCGGGCTGGCGCGGAAGCTGGACGGCCAGATGGCGCGGTACAACCTCCTGCGGCGAGAGGTGGACACGAGCCGGGATCTCTACGCGGCGCTGTCCACCCGGCTGAAGGAGACCCAGGTCTCCGCCTCGCTCCTCCTCTCGAACATCTCGGTGGTGGACCGGGCCGACGTTCCCGTGAAGCGCTCCGGCCCGCGTACCGGGCTCAATCTGGCGGTCGGGTGCCTGGTGGGCCTGGTCGGCGGCGTGATCCTCGCGTTCCTCTTCGAGTACCTGGATACGAGCATCCGCGATCCCCGCGAGATCGAGACCGTGCTCCGCGTGCCCACCCTCGGGCTGGTGCCGACGCGCTCCGCGCTCCAGGCCCATCTCGACGGCGGGCCTCTCGGATCGGGCGTGGAGCCCTCCGGTGGCCACGGCGCCTTCGCGCTGGTCGCGCACCAGGCCACCAGCTCGATCCTCGCGGAGGCCTTCCGGAACCTGCGAACGAGCGTGGTGTACGCCACCCCGGATCGCCCGCCCAAGACCATGCTGGTGACCTCGCTGCAGCAGCAGGACGGCAAGACCTCGGTCTCGACGAACTGCGCGATCACGCTGGCTCAGCTCGGGATGGGCGACGTGCTCCTGGTGGACGCGGACATGCGCCATCCCGACCTTCACGGGATCCTCGGAGTCGACCAGACGCCCGGCCTGTCCGACGTGCTCGTGGGGGGCGTGGGGGTGATGGAGGCCATCCGGCCGACGCGAATCCCGGGGCTCTTCGTGATCACGGCAGGCCCGGTGCCGACCAATCCGACGGAGCTGCTGTTCTCGCCGCGATTCACCCAGGCCCTGGCCGCGCTCGGTGAGCGGTTCGCTCACATCGTGATCGACACTCCGCCGATGCTGGGGGTCAGCGACACCCTGGTGCTCGCGCCACGGGTGGAAGGGGTCATCCTGGTCCTCCGCCACGGCCACACCGGTCGGGACGCCGCGCAGCGTGCGGTGCAGATGCTCGGATCGGTCCGCGCGCGACTGCTGGGCGTCGTCCTCAACCACGCCGACGTTCGGACCACCGCCGCCGGCTATCAGTACTACCAGCGCGAACCCGGCCCCTCCGCCGTGTCGATGTGGCCGGACTGGACGACGCGCGGGCGCGCCGCTTCGCGAGGGTCGAGCGAGAATCTCGACAAGGATCTCGGCGTCCTTTGAGACGACCGGTCGTCACCACCCGCCGCGCCTGGGTGCTCCTCGCGGATGCGCTGCTGGCCGTCGCCGGGAACTACCTCGCCTTCTGGCTCCGGTTCGACGGGACGATCCCGGCCGCCTACTGGATGCTCTGGCTGCAGACGGTTCCCTGCCTCGTGCTGATCCGTGGGCTCACCTTCATCGCGTTTCACCTCTACGACTCGGTCTGGCAATACGTCGGACTGAGAGATCTGCGGGCCATCGCGATCAGCGTGTCCGTGAGCAACGTCCTGTTCTGTCTCCTGATCCGCGGGGTTCTGGAGCTGCGTGCCTATCCCCGCTCGGTGTTCGTCACGGACCTGGTGCTCATGGTGTTCCTCATGGGCGCGGTGCGGGTGAGCTGGCGCCTCGGGCGGGAGTACCTGGCGAACGCCCGAACGAAGTCGGTCTTGATCTTCGGGGCGGGTGACGCCGGGGAGGCGATGGTCCGCGAGATCCTGAACGGCGGTGAGCACGGCTATCGCCCGGTCGGATTCGTGGACGACGATCCGGCCAAGGTCGGGCAGCGCATTCACGGGGTCCCGGTGCTGGGAACCCGGGCGGACCTGCCGCGGATCATCGCGCAGACGAATCCGAGCGAGGTGCTGGTCGCCATCGCCCGCCCCACCCCGCAGATGCTCCGGCAGGTGGTGAAGGCGCTCGAGTCGCACAAGCTGCCCATCAAGGCGGTGCCGCACCTGCGCGACCTGCTCGACGGACGCGCGCGGCTGCACGAGGTCCGTGATCTCGCGGCGGCGGACCTGCTGGGGCGCGCGCCGCTCGGGCTCGACGTGGAGACTGCGAAGCATCTCGTGGAGGGGAAGCGGGTGCTGGTGACCGGCGCGGGCGGGACGATCGGCTCCGAGCTGAGCCGGCAGATCGCCGGGCTCGGCCCCAAGAGCCTCGTGCTGTTCGAGCGCTACGAGAACGCCCTCTGGGCGGTGGAGCGCTCGGTCGCCGGGCTCACGCCCGGCGGAACGGTCTACTCCGTCATCGCGGACGTCACCGACGAGCAGCGGGTCGACGAAGTGCTGGCCGAGTATCGTCCCCAGCTGATCCTCCACGCGGCCGCGCACAAGCACGTGCCGCTGATGGAGCTCAATCCCTGCGAGGCGATCAAGAACAACGTCAAGGGCACCCGGATCGTGGGAGAGGCCGCGGTCCGCCACCGGGTGGAGCAGTTCGTCCTGATCTCGAGCGACAAGGCGGTGAACCCCTCGAGCGTCATGGGGGCCACCAAGCGGGTGGCAGAGCTGCTCGCGATGGCCCTGGCCGGGCGAGGCCCGACCGGGTTCATGGTGGTGCGCTTCGGCAACGTGGTGGGAAGCAACGGCAGCGTGATCCCGCTCTTCCTCGAGCAGATCCGCGCCGGCGGACCGGTCACCGTCACGCATCCGGACATGCGCCGCTACTTCATGTCGATCCCGGAGGCGGTCCGGCTCGTGCTCCAGGCCGCCGCGCTCGGCGAGAACGGAGCCCTCTACGTGCTCGACATGGGCGAGGAGATCAAGGTGGTGGACATGGCGCGGAACCTCATCCGGCTGTCCGGCTTCATCCCGGACCGGGAGATTCCGATCGTGTTCACCGGGGTCAGGCCCGGCGAGAAGCTCTCGGAGGAGCTGGTGGCCTCGGACGAGACCATCGAGCCGTCGCGCCTCGAAGGGGTCCGGCGGGTCCGATCGGCCCCGGACCGGTCGGCCGCGAGTCTCGCACGCGATGTGGCCGACCTCGAGCGCTTCGCCCAGAAGGGCGCGACCGGTGCCGTCAGGCAGCAGCTCGGGTCGATGGCCGCGCTGTTCCGGCCCGAGTTGCCGGTGAAGCCGGAAGTCCCCACCGGGCGACCGATCCTTCCCGTCGACGTGACGAAGCCCGCCGCCGTGATCGGCGAGTCGCGAGGCGCCGCGTGATGAGCGACGCGAGGCCCCCGGCGCGCCGGCCCGGATGGTGGCCGGGGTGGCCCAAGCGCGCCTTCGATCTCGTGGTGGCGTCGGTGGGGCTGATCGCGCTCGCGCCCCTTCTGGGCGTGACCGCCGTGGCGATCCGGCTGGTCCTCGGCCGACCGGTGATCTTCGCGCAGCGACGGCCGGGCCGGCACGGGCGGCCGTTCGTCCTTTACAAGTTTCGCACCATGAGCGGCGCCCGCGCGGCCGACGGGCCGCTTCTGCCGGATCGTGAGCGACTGACCCGTCTGGGCCGGCTCCTCCGCCGGACGAGCGTCGACGAGCTGCCGGAGCTCGTCAACGTGATCCGGGGCGACATGAGCCTGGTCGGCCCCCGGCCGCTCCTGATGGAGTACCTGCCGCGCTACACGAGGGAGCAGGCCCGCCGCCACGATGTGCGGCCCGGGATCACCGGGTGGGCCCAGCTCAACGGCCGCAACTCGCTGCCGTGGGACCGGCGCTTCGCGCTCGACGTCTGGTACGTGGAGCACCAGTCGTTCCGCCTCGACACCCGGATCTTGCTGCTGACGGTCTGGCACGCGCTCGCGCAGGTCGGCGTCAGTCAGCCCGGGGAGGGGACCGAGGAGCACTTCCGCGGGAACGAGACGGCGACGGACGCGCCCGCGTCGAACAAGCCCGCGTCGAAGATGGAGGAGGTCCACCGATGGATCTGATGCCGATCATTCGCCCGACCCTGCCGGAGTTCCGCGAGTTCGAGGAGCTCGTCCGTCCCAGCTGGGACGAGGGCCAGGTCACGACGGGACGGATCGGACGCGCCTTCGAGGAGGAGGTCTGCCGGCTGACCGGCGCGCGCGAGGCGGTCGCGATGTCGTCGTGCACCGCGGGTCTCATGCTGGCCGCTCAGGCGCTCGAGCTGCCGGCGGGCGCCGAGGTCATCGTGCCGTCCTTCACGTTCGCGGCCACCGCGCAGGCGCTGGTGTGGAACGGCCTGGTGCCGGTCTTCTGCGACTGCCGGCCGGATACCCTGACGCTCGATCCGACCGACGTCGAGCGGAACCTGACGTCGAGGACCGCCGCGATCTGCGCGGCGTATGTCTACGGATTGCCCCCGGACATCGAGGCGCTCACCGAGCTCGGCGAGCGGCACGGCATCCCGGTGTATTTCGACAGCGCCCAGGGACTGGGTGCCGAGTTCCAGGGCCGGAAGGCGGGCGGCTTCGGACAGTGCGAGATCTTCTCGCTGAGCCCGACCAAGGTCGTCACCGCGATCGAGGGGGGCGTGATCTGCACCGGTGATTCCCGCCTGTCGGCGCGCCTGCGGTCGATGCGCGACTACGGCAAGGATCCGCAGAAGGGTGAAGACATGGTCCACCTCGGCCTCTCCGCTCGGATGAGCGAGCTGCACGCCGCGGTGGGTCTCCTCTCGCTGAGACGCGTGGACGAGCTGGTGAAGGCGCGGCGGCAGCTCATCGAGGTCTACCGGGCGCGGCTCGGCGCGCTGCCCGGCTGCCGCGTGCAGAGCGCTCCGCCCGACCGGTCGAGCAGCGGCAACTACTTCGTGCTGCTCATCACCGCCGGGGCCCGGGCCGGCCGGGACGCGGTGTACGCGGGCCTCGCGGCGCGCGGGATCCAGACCAAGCGCTACTTCTATCCTCCGGTGCACGAGCAGACCCTCCTCCGGCGCGTGCCGCATCGGGTGAGCGAGCGGATGGAACACACCGTGACCGCGAGCCGGGAAGCCCTGGCCCTGCCGCTGTACTCGCACATGACGCCGGAGCAGGTCGACCGCGTGTGCCGGGAGGTCGAGTGCCTGCTGGCCTGATCCCGGCCGGGGCCTGATGGCGATGCCGACGCGTCTCTGGGCCGTGACCAGCGCCGCCAGGAGTGGGCTGACCATCTCCGCCGTCCCGGGCGATTCGACCGCGAGGCATTTCGCGATCGGCGCGTTCTGGGCGCTGGTGGGTGCGGTCGTGTCGCGCGGCCTGACGCTGGCATCGTCGGTGGTGGCGGGACGGCTCCTGGGCCCGACGGGCTTCGGCGAGATCGGCATGATTCAGAGCACCCAGGGCCTGTTCGGCGTCGTGGCCGGCGCGGGGCTGGGGTTGGCGGCGACCAAGTTCGTCGCGGAGTTTCGCTCGACCGATCCCACGAAGAGCGGGCGTTGCGCAACCCTGGCCACCACCATCGCCCTGGTCTCCGGCACCGTGATGGCGCTGGTGCTTCTCGCCCTTTCCGGGGTGATGGCGTCGAGCGTGCTGAGCGCCCCGCACCTGACCGTGGAGCTGCGAGTGGCGACCGGGCTGGTCCTCTTCGGCACGATCAACGGCGTGCAGACGGGCGCCCTCGTCGGCTTCGGCGACTTTCGTACCCTGGCGGTCCTGAGCAGCATCCGCGGCGCGTGCCTGTGTGGGTTCCTGATCGCCGGCATCGCGATCGGCGGTGTCCTGGGCGGGGTCGTCGGCCTGGTCCTGACCGAGGCGATCGCGGTGCTCGCCAACCAGGTCGCGCTCCGGCGCATCATTCCCGGGACGGTCACCTGGCGAGACCGGCGTGCCGCCTGGAGCGAGCTGATGCTGATGAGTCGCTTCAGCGGGCTGAGCCTGCTGGGGAGCATCTGCACGATGTCGGCGATGTGGTTCGCCAACCTGGTGCTGGTCGCGCAGCCCGACGGCTACGCCTCGCTCGGCGTCTTCAACGCGGCCGAGCGCTGGCGGCAGCTACTGCTGTTCCTTCCCGCCTCGTTCTCGCCGGTGATCCTCACGACGCTGAGCAATCTGCACGGCCGGAAGGATCCGGACGCCTATCGCCGGCTCTTTGGCCTCAACCTGGCGGTCAGCGTCGCGGTCGTGGTGGTGCCGTCGATCGGCATCATGCTGTGCGCCGGCCCGGCGATGGGCCTCTTCGGGGACGAGTATCGCGGCGGCTGGATGACGCTGGTCATCCTGTCGGCCTCGTCGGTCGTGGTGGTGCTCAACAACCTGCTGGGCCAGATCCTGGTGAGCCGGGGGGCCGTCATGGGACGCTTCGTCCTCGACGTGCTGCTCGCCGCGGTCCTCGCCATCGCGTCATGGCAGCTGATTCCGATCTACCGCGAGCAGGGGATGGCGCTGGGCAGTCTGATCGCTTTCGCGGTGACCTCGGCCGCTCTGATCGCGACGACCGTCTACGTCATGAGAACGCAGCGGTACGAGCGATGAGAGTCTCGACGAGGAACCCGATGCCCGGCGCCACGTTCTGGGTGCTGGCGATCAACGCCGTCGCCCTGATTGCATTCGCGTGTGCGCCGATGGCGCCGGAGTATCCGCTCGCGGCCGTCGGGATCCTCGCGTTCATGTTCGTGCAGGCGGCCTTGCCGGCGTGTCGGATTCGCGTGACCGCTCCCGTGTGCCCGGCCAACATCGCCCAGGGCTACTACTGGGTCCAGCTGGTCCTCGTCCCGGTCCTGGTCGGTTACTTCGGGTTCAGCCAGGGAGTGCTGCCGCACCTGCCGTCGAAGGGCGCGATCGACCTGGCCATCGTCGTTCACGTCGTGAGCTATCTGGCCTTCTGCGTGGCGTACCAGTGCTTCGGCCGCGCGACGGTGAGGCGAGGTCGGGGTCGAGGCCCGCACCCGGGCGGCGCCTACTTGATCGTGCCGTTTGCGGTCGTGGGATTGGTGGGGTTCTTGCTGGCGCACGGCGGCATCGGCGGGTTCGTCGACTATGTCTCGTCGCCGGTCGAATCTCGCCTGCGTGCGGAGGAGGCGACGACCCTCCAGGGGGCCGCCGGCACCTTCCTGAAGCATTTTCTCGGCTTCGCGGTGGTGCTGGCGTGGAGCTGGTGGCTGGGCAAGGCGCCGCGGCGGCCGGTGGCGATCATCGGCGTGACGACTGCGGTCGTGATCGTCCTGCTGGTGGTGAATTTCAACTACAACCGGGGCACGATGTTTGGCCCGATCGTCGCCCTCGCCGCCGCGTTCTCCCTGCACGTGTGGCGCATTCCGCTCAGGGGCGTGGTCCTGGCCGGCGTGCTCGCGCTGTCCCTGGCCTTCGTGTTCGGCTCGTATCGGTCCACCAACCTCGACATCAGCGAGCTGTCGGCCTCCGCGGTCGCGGACACGTGGAACGCCGAGGGCGTCGTCGAGTTCGTGCAGATCTACGCCTCGGCGCCGCAGATGGCCGCCTACCTGATCGAGGCCCTCGAGGGCAAGTTCTACTACGGCAAGACCTTGCTCCCCTCGCTGGTCTACCCGATTCCGGTGCTGGGCAAGCCCTTTCGTGACATCAGCGGCCCCGGGATCTTCAACGAGCTCATCTACGGCGATTCGGACAGTGTCGATCAGATCATTCCCCTGGCCGGTGAGCTCTACATCAACTTCCACCTGGCCGGCGTGGTTCTCGGGGGCGTCCTGGTCGGTTGTCTGCTCGCTTGGCTGCAAGGCAAGTTCGTGGCCGCCCCGACCGCGGTGGAGAGCTACGCCTGGCTCCTGATGGCGCTCTGGACCGTGTTCCCGGGCAGCTTGTCGGTCGCGAGCCAGATCTACCTGTACTCGTTCTGGCCGATCTACGTCTACTTCGCGGCCCGGCGGCTCTGGTGGTGGAATGCCGCGATGGCCGGCCACCGCGACCGGCGGTTCGCATGAACGTCTGCCTGGTCGGCGGCATCTTCGATCGGCCGGAGGCGGTCCGGTCGAAGCAGCTGGTCACGCCGGAGACGGTGCTGCTGGACGGCTTCCGCAAGGCCGGCGTGGCGGTGCACGCGGTCGGACACGCCGGCTTTCAGCCGTCGGACGACTACGACATCGTTCACGTCCATCACTTCGGTCGGGCGGCCCTCAAGATGGCGGCTTCGCGCTGCCGGGCGCGCGTCGTCTTCACCGGCCACAATGGGCTGATCCCCACCGGCTGGGAGCGCTCGCGGCTGCGGCGCTACGCCTTCCAGTACGTGGTGGACAAGGCGGAGGCCTACATCGCGCTGTCGCGCGCCGAGGCCCGATACTACGCCCGCGTGACGAGCGCCGACAAGATCCACACCATTCCCAACGGCATTCCGGCCGACGTCTTTCGCGCCGCCCGGCATCGGCAGAAGCGAGCCGGCAAGGAGCGCTATGACGTGCTCTACGTCGGCCAGCTGATCGACTGGAAGGGGGTCAACTTCCTGCTCGAAGCGATGCAGCAGCTTCGCAAGCAGCGCCACGTTCATCTCCGGCTGGTCTATCACAACGCGCAGCTGGAGGCGGAGCTGAGACGGCAGGCCGACGACCTGGGTATCGCGAAGCACGTGGAGTTCGTGGGCATCCTCGATCCCGGAGCGCTGGCCGAGGAGTATCACCAGGCGGACCTCCTGGTGCTGCCGAGCTTTGCCGATTGTCTGCCCAGCGTGGTCACCGAGGCGTTCCTGTGCGGTACGCCGGTGGTGGCGGGCGGGGTGTGCGGCGTGCCGGAACAGATCGGGCCTTACGGTCTGGCGGTGCCGCCGGGCGATGCCGTCGCGCTCGCGAGCGCCATGGAGACGATCCTGGCGGATCGGCCGCGCTGGCAGGGCCTGGCCGCCGAGATGCGGGCGTATGCGGAGCACACGTTCAAGCCGGAGACCATGGTCGCCCGCCACCTCGCCCTCTATCGCGACATGATCGAAGGCCGCGCCGCGCGGTCCAGGCGGCGGGCCGCCTGGATCGATCCGGCGATGCGCCTGGCGGTCGAGGTGTACTGGCGCCGCCGTCGGGCCGCGGCGTAGGGCGGCCCGCGATGAACATCAGCCACGTCAGTGTCAGCACGTTGCCGGTTCTGCATCGCTTCGGCGGCGCCATCGAACGGCGCATCGTCGAGATCGCGCGCGAGCAGGCGCGGCGCGGGCATCGGGTCAGCGTGTACTCGGTCGGCGACACCAGCGGCACGCGCGAAGTGGACGGCGTGACCTATCACTTCCTGAAGTGCCGCACGCGTCTCCCGTTCAGGCACCTGGAGTTCCAGTATCGGGTCGTGCGCGAGCTGAGGAGGCGCTCCGACGACGTGCTGCACTTCCACAGTCAGCCCGAGGGCGCGTGGATGAGCCAGACGGTGGGAGCCCGGAAGGTGCTCTCGTACGACTTCTTCCAGTTCCGCGGCGGTCGCCAGACGCCGCTCTATCACCTGTACAAGCGGGTGCTCCGCTCCTTCGACCTGCTCCTGCCGTGCTCCCGGTACTGCCTGGAGGAGTCGCAGAGCTTCTGGAGCTTTCCCGCGAGCAAGCTACGGATCCTCTACAACGGGGTCAACACGCAGCAGTTCCGGCCGGATCCGGAGGCGGCCGCGCGCGAGCGCGGCCAGCTCGGCATCGACGGCAAGGTGATGCTCTACGTCGGCCGGGTGTGCGAGCAGAAGGGGAGCGACGTGCTGCTGCGAGCGGCCCGGACGCTCCGCGAGCGGCGCCGCGACGTGCGGCTCGTGATCGCGGGACCGGTCGGGCAGTTCGGTCGGAACGACGACCCCCACGGCTGGGTCGCGCGCATCGAGGAGGTCGGCGGCCTCTACCTCGGTCCCGTCGAGGAGAGACGGCTCAACGCGATCTACAACCTCGCGGATGTCTTCGTGATGCCGACCCGGGTCAACGAGATGTTCGGCATGGCGGCCGTCGAGGCGCAGGCGTGCGGCAAGCCGGTCGTGGCCAGCGACTCGGGCGGTCTGAAAGAGGTGGTCCCGTCGAGCTGCGGAGCGCGCGTGCCGGTCGGCGATTCGTCCCGGATGGCGGACGAGGTCGAGAAGCTGATGGACGACGCCGAGCTCTACGCGGCGTGCTCCGCGAGTGCGCTGGTCAACGCGGCGACCTACGACTGGGCGCGCATCTGTGACACGTGCGACGACCTGTACCGCATCGCGAGCTGAGACACGGAGAGCCGCGTGA
>Ga0257156_1000042_pt1 | contig 16304 bp, 20 predicted proteins | sample NI49A_FD_185989 | JGI IMG/M metagenome (GOLD analysis project Ga0257156, IMG submission 185989) | Soil microbial communities from H.J. Andrews Experimental Forest, Oregon, United States - NI-49-A | ecosystem: Environmental > Terrestrial > Soil > Temperate forest > Bulk soil | place: USA: Oregon... | reverse complement strand
GCGCGGGTCGTCCAGCACGAAATGGACCACCTGGACGGCGTGCTGTTCATCGACCGCCTGCCGCCGGTCACGCGGGACCGCATCAAGAAGAAGATCCAGAAGGAAGGCTTCCCCAAGGAGACCGCGCACCACGCCTTCGCGCTCTAGCGAGTCGGGGCTGCGCGTCCTGTTCTACGGCACCCCGGCCTTCGCCCTGCCGACCCTCGAGGGCCTGCTCGCACATCACCACGTCGTGGCCGTGATCACCCAGCCCGATCGGCCGGCGGGACGCGGCCGCCCCCTGACCGCCTCGCCGGTGAAGCGCCGCGCGGGCGAGGCCGGCGTGCCGGTCCTCCAGCCGCCACGGCTGCGCGATCCGGGCTGGCCCGAGCGCCTCGCCGAGTACCGAGCCGACGTCGCGGTGGTCGCGGCCTTCGGCCAGATCCTGCCCAAGACCGTCCTCGACGTGCCGGCCCGCGGGTCGATCAACGTCCACGCCTCCATCCTGCCGCGATACCGCGGGGCCGCGCCCATCGCCTGGGCCATCATCCGTGGCGAGACCGCGAGCGGGATCACCACCTTCCAGATGGACCCGGGCATGGATACCGGGGCCATGCTCCTGCGCGAGCCGACCGCGATCGGCCCCGACGAGACCGCGGGCGAGCTGTCGGCGCGCCTGGCCGGGATCGGCGCCCGGCTCCTGCTGCGAACCCTCGGGGAGATCGACACCCTGCCCCGGATCCCGCAGGACGCGGCACAGGCGACCCTGGCTCCCCGGCTCAAGAAGGAAGACGGCTGGCTCCGGCCGGCCGAGCCGGCGCGCGACCTCGTCAACCGGATCCGCGGGTGCAACCCGTGGCCGGGCGCCGCCTTGCTCACGCCGGTGGGCCGCCTCCTGATCTGGCGCGCCACCGCTCTGCCCGGCGTCGCCACTGACCCGCCCGGCACGGTGATCCCCCTCTCCCCCGAGGGGAGAGGGCAGGGTGAGGGGCCCAAAGTCGAGGGGCCCAAAGTCGACGGGCCCCTCGGCATCGCGACCGGCTCCGGCATCCTCCTCCCGGTCGAGGTGCAGCCGGAAAACCGCAAGGCCATGCCCTGGGCCGACTTCCTCCGCGGCGCGCGCCTCGAGCCGGGCGCCCGCCTGAGCGAGCCCACCCCATGAGCCCGGTGCTCCGCGCGGGCCCGGTCTCGCAGGCGCGCTACGAGGCGCTCCACATCCTGGTGCGGGTGGAGCGCGATCGCGCCTTCGCCGACATCGCGCTCGAGCACGCGCTCGAGCGCGCGCGCCTGGACCCGCGCGACGCCGCGCTCTGCACCGAGATCGTGTTCGGCACGCTCCGCTGGCGTCGCCATCTGGACTGGCGGCTCACCCCGCACCTCAACCGGCCGCTCGCCAAGCTCGACCCCTGGGTGCGGGCGCTCCTGCGGCTCACCGCCTACCAGCTGATCTTCCTCGATCGCGTGCCGCGGTGGGCGGCGGTGGACGAGGCGGTGAGCGTGGCGCGGCTCAAGTCGCGCGTGCCCGGGCCCGCCGAGTTCGTCAACGCGGTGCTGCGCTCTCTCACGCGCGCGCCGGCGCCTCCGCGGCCCCCGGCCCTGCCCGTCGAGGCGGCCGCCGTGCGCTGGTCCTTTCCCGACTGGATGGCCGCGCGCTGGATCGCCCGCTACGGAATGGAGGAGGCGGAGCGCCTCATGGCCGCGCTCGACGAGCGCCCGCCGGTGACGATCCGGGCGAATACGCTCCGGATCACCCGCGAGGACCTGGCCGCCCGTCTCCGGGACGAGGAGCTGGCCGAGACCGACCCGACCGCGCTGGCTCCTGAGGGCCTCACGGTGCGCCGCGGGGCGGTCGGCCGCTGGGCCGCCTTCACGGCGGGCTGGTGCACCATCCAGGACGAGGCGTCGATGCTGGTCGCGCGCCTGCTCGATCCGCAGCCCGGGGAGCTGGTCGCGGATACCTGTGCCGCTCCCGGCACCAAGACCACCCACCTGGCCCAGCTCATGGCCAACCGAGGCCGGATCGTGGCCATGGACCCCAACGCGGCCCGGCTACGGCTGCTGACCCAGGCGGCGGCCCGGCTCGGCGTCGAGATCGTCGAGGCCCACGCCGGCGGGGTGGCGACCGTGAGCGGCCGCTGGAAGGGCCGGTGCGACCGGGTGCTGGTGGACGCTCCGTGCTCGAACCTGGGCGTGCTGCGCCGCAACCCGGACGTGAAGTGGAACCGCGAGGAGGCGGATCTCGGGCGCCTGGCCGAGAAGCAGCGAGGCATCCTGACGGCCGCGGCCTTGCTGACCCGTCCGGGCGGGCGTCTCGTCTACGCCACCTGCTCGCTCGAGCCGGACGAGAACGACCTGATCGTGGGGGCCTTCCTCGATGACCACCCGGGCTGGCGGGTGGATCCCCCGGCGGACTTCCCGGTAGCCGCGGACAGGGCGGGCTTCATCCGCTGCCTGCCCCAGGTCCACGGGACCGACGGCTTCACCGCGGTCCGTCTGGCCCGCGCCGACCGGTCCTGACCTTCCATCGGCCCGCGCCCTTTGCGGGCCCCGCCGCTTTCGGGTAAGGTCGCAGTATGAGGATCGCGCCGAGCATCCTGTCGGCCGACTTCACCGCGCTGGGGGAGGCGATCGCGCGGGTGGAGGCGGCCGGAGCCGACCAGCTCCACGTCGACGTCATGGATGGCCACTTCGTGCCCAACCTCACCATCGGGCCCCCGGTGATCGAGTCGATCCGGAAGCGGACGCGGCTGCCGCTCGACGTGCACCTGATGATCGAGGAGCCGGAGCGCTGGGTCGAGACCTACGTGAAGGCGGGGGCGGATTACCTGACCATCCACGTCGAGGCCTGCGCCCATCTCGAGCGGGCCCTCTCGCTGATCCGGGAGGCGGGCGCCAGGTCGGGGGTGGCCCTGAACCCCTCCACCGCGCCCGAAGTCCTCGAATACGTGCTCGACGACCTCGACCTGGTGCTCGTGATGTCGGTCAACCCGGGCTTCGGGGGGCAGTCCTTCATCCCGACCGCCTACGAGAAGATCCGCCGCCTCCGGGCCCTCCTGGGGTCCCGCGAGGTGCTGGTCTCGGTGGACGGCGGCGTGAAGGTCGAGAATGCCGGTCCCCTCGCCCGGGCGGGGGCCACGGTGCTGGTGGCCGGGTCCTCCGTCTTCGGCGCCCCGGATCCGGGGGCCGCGGTGGCGGCACTGAGGAGTGCGTCGGAAGTAGCGAAAAGCGCTTGACCTTTCCGGCCCCCGTCAGTATTCTTTAGCGTTTCCAGACGCAGTCTTCCAGGTGGTCACGCAATGCTCGACAGTCTGACCAGTCGTCTGACCGGAATCCTCGACCGGCTTCGTGGCTTCGGCCGGTTGACGGAGGACAACATCCAGGAGGCTCTGCGCGAGGTGCGCGTGGCCTTGCTGGAGGCCGACGTCAACTTCAAGGTCGTGAAGAGCTTCGTCGAGCGCGTCCGGGTGAAGGCGGTCGGGCAGGATGTGCTGCAGTCGCTGACCCCCGGCCAGCAGGTGGTCAAGGTGGTTCGCGACGAGCTGGTCGATCTGCTCGGCGGCTCCGCTCACCGCTTGGCCATGGCCTCGCACCCGCCGACGGTCGTCATGCTGATCGGCCTGCAGGGCTCCGGCAAGACCACCAGCGCCGCGAAGCTGGCCCGCCACTTCCAGAAGCAGGGCCAGCATCCGCTGCTGGCCGCCGCCGACGTCTACCGGCCCGCCGCGATCGACCAGCTGAAGACCCTGGGCGCGCAGCTCGGCGTCCCGGTGGTGGGCGAGGCCGACCAGCGCCCGGTCGACATCTGCTCCGCGGCGCGCGACGAGGCAGCGCGGCGGGGACTGTCGCCGCTCATCCTGGATACCGCGGGGCGGCTGCACATCGACGAGGAGATGCTCGAGGAGCTGCGGGCAATCAAGAAGGCGGTGGGACCGCACCACGTCCTGCTGGTGGTGGACGCCATGACCGGCCAGGACGCGGTCACGGTGGCGGACAAGTTCAACGCGGCCATCGGCATCGACGCGGTGATCCTGACCAAGATGGACGGCGACGCGCGCGGCGGCGCGGCCCTCTCGGTGCGAGAAGTGACCGGCCGGCCCATCGCGTTCGTGGGCGTGGGCGAGAAGACCGACGCGCTCGAGCCGTTCCATCCCGATCGGCTCGCCCAGCGCATCCTCGGGATGGGCGACGTGCTCTCGCTGGTGGAGAAGGCCCAGGCCTCGGTGGACGCCGAGCAGGCGGAGGCGCTCGCTCAGAAGATCCGGGACGACACCTTCACCCTCGAGGACTTCGCGTCGCAGCTCAAGCAGCTGCGCTCCATGGGACCGCTCGGCCAGCTCATGGACATGGTGCCCTTCTTCAAAGGGGCCAAGGGGCTGCCCAAGGAGATGAAGGGCGAAGAGCAGGAGCTGCACCGGTACGAGGCGATCATCGCGTCGATGACCCCGCTCGAGCGGCGGGAGCCGGCGGTGATCAACGGCAGTCGCCGCGCGCGGATCGCGCGGGGCAGCGGCACGAGCGTGTCGGACGTGAACCGGCTGCTCAAGCAGTACGCCCAGCTCAAGAAGATGATGAAGGGGCTCAAGCAGATGGAAGGGCGCATGGGCAAGCTCAAGGGCGCCCTGCCCTTCCTGCCGCGCTGAGCCCTGGAGAGCCGATGACGCAGGATAACCGAGAGAGAGGTGACCAGTGGCGGTTCACATCAGGCTGAGACGGACGGGGACGACGCGGAAGCCGGCGTACCGCGTGGTGGTGGCCGACTCGCGCGCGGCGCGGGACGGCAAGTTCATCGAGGTGCTCGGGCACTACAACCCGCTCACCAATCCGCCCACCATCAAGATCCAGGTGGAGCGGGCGCAGGAGTGGATCAAGAAGGGCGCGCAGCCCAGCAACACGGTGAAGCACCTGCTGGCGCGGGCCGCGGGAGCCGCCGCCAAGGCGTAGCCGATCGTGACGGACGCCCCCCTCGTCGCGGTCGGGGAGGTGCTGCGGCCCTTCGGGCTGCGCGGCGAGCTCAAGGTGCGCCCGCTCACCGATCGGCCCCGCGAGCGCTTCGGCCGGCTCGACCGCTGCGTGCTCTGGGAGCCCCGCGCGGATCGGCGCGAGGACTGCCGCATCGCCTCGTGCCGCTTCGAGGGCGAGACGATCTTCCTCCGCATGGACGGGGTCGACTCGCCGGAGGCGGCCCGCCGCTTCCAGGGCCGGCTCTTGGCGGTGGAGCGCGACGAGGTGCTGCCCCTGCCCGAGGGGCAGTTCTACCCCTGGCAGATGGAGGGCGCGGTGGTGGAGACTCGCGAGGGACGGCCGGTGGGCCGGTTCGTCCGCGTGGAGAGCGGGGCCCAGGACCTGTGGGTGGTCGAGGACGACGAGCACCGCCAGCGGCTGATCCCGGCGGTGCCGTCGATCGTGGTGGAGGTCAGCGTGGCGGATCGCCGCATCGTCATCGATCCGCCGGAAGGGCTGCTCGAGCTGTGAGGATCGACATCGTCACCCTCTTCCCGGCCATGCTCGAGGTCCCGCTCACCCAGTCGATCCTGGGCCGGGCCCGGACCCGCGGCCTGGTCGACGTCCGCGTCCACGACCTGCGGGAGCACGCGACGGGGCGGCACCGGGTGACCGACGAGCCGCCGTTCGGCGGCGGGGGCGGCATGATCCTCAAGCCGGAGCCGCTGGCCGCCGCGGTGGACGCGCTGCGGCCCGGCGGGGCCGACGCGCGGGTGATCCTGCTTGGGCCGGCCGGCCGGCGCTTCAGCCAGGAGGTGGCGCGCGAGCTCGCGGATCGGCCGCGCCTGATCCTGCTCTGCGGGCGCTACGAGGGCGTGGACGAGCGGGTGTCCGAGACGGTGGTGGACGAGGAGCTGTCCGTCGGCGACTACGTGCTGAGCGGGGGCGAGCCGGCCGCGCTGGTGGTGACCGACGCGATCGTGCGCCTGCTGCCGGGCGTGCTCGGCGACGAGGACGCGCCCGCGCGCGACTCGTTCGCACGCGGGCTGCTCGAGCATCCGCAGTACACGCGGCCCGAGGTCTTCCGCGGCGCGGCGGTGCCCGAGGTGCTGCGCTCCGGCGATCACGGAAGGATCGCGCGGTGGCGCCAGCTGATGTCGCTCTGGCGCACGTGGCAGCGGCGGCCCGATCTCCTGGAAACGGCGGATCTCACGCCGGAAGAGCAGAAGTGGACGGACGGCTTCCGGCAGGGCCGGACCCCGGCCGATTTCCTGGACTAACTTCAGCGAGCGAGGAGCGTCAGATCATGGAAGCGATCCGAATCGTCGAGGCGGGCGATCTCAAGAAGGACCGGGGCGGCTTCAAGCCCGGAGACACCGTCAAGGTGATGGTCAAGGTCGTCGAGGGTGAGAAGGAGCGGCTGCAGGCCTTCGAGGGCGTGGTGATCCGCCGGCGCGGGGGCGGCACCGGGGCCTCGTTCACGGTGCGCCGCATCTCCTACGGGGTCGGGGTGGAGCGCACGTTCCCGGTGCACTCGCCGCGGATCGACAAGATCCAGGTGATGAAGCGGGCCACCGTGCGGCGGTCGAAGCTCTACTACCTCCGCGACCTGGTCGGCAAGGCGGCACGGCTCAAGGAGAAGCGGGTCGCGGTGGTCCCGGCCTCGGGCGAGCACTCGAGCTAGACCCGGCCGTGGCGCCGGAAGCGCCCTACCGGTTCGAGAGCGCCGCCTGGCGGCGGGGGGTGAGCCGTCTCGCCGGCGTCGACGAGGCGGGCCGCGGGCCGCTCGCGGGGCCGGTGGTGGCGGCGGCGGTGGTGCTGGCGCCGGGGGAGCGGATTCGCGGGGTCGACGACTCGAAGCGGTTGGACCCGCTGGAGCGGGCGCGGCTGTTCGAGATCATTCACGCGCGGGCACTGGGAGTGGGCGTGGCGGTAGTGGATCACCTCACGATCGATCGCATCAACATCCTGCAGGCGACCCGTCTGGCCATGGCCCAGGCGCTGGGCGCGCTGGCGCTGGAGCCGGAGCTGGTGCTGACCGACTTCGTGGAGGTGCCGGGCCTGCGGTGCCCCCAGCGGAACCTGGTCGAGGGCGACCGGCGCTCGGCCTCGGTCGCGGCGGCCTCGATCGTGGCCAAGGTGACGCGCGACCGGATCATGGAAGAAGCGGATCGGGAGTTCCCGCTCTACGGGTTCGTCCGCCACAAGGGCTACGCGACCCCGGAGCACCGGGAGGCGCTCGAGCGCCACGGCCCCTGCCCCCTGCACCGCCGCACCTTCGCGGGGATCTGGAGCCAGCTGACCCTCTTCTCCCGTACCGAGCTGCAGTGGATCGACGCCGATGCGTAAGGAGTAGTGCACGTGCCCACCGACACTCGAAAGGTCACCGGAGAGAGAGGGGAAGAGGAGGCCGCCCGCTTCCTGGCCCGCAGCGGCTTCGCGATCCTGGACCGCAACGTCCGTACCCGCGCGGGGGAGATCGACCTCGTGGCGAAGGAGGGCAAGACCCTCGTCTTCGTCGAGGTGAAGACGCGCCGGGACATGGAGGGCGACCCGCCCCAGGCCGCGGTCAACACCCGCAAGCAGAACCGGCTCGGCAAGCTCGCCCACGGCTATCTCAAGCTCAAGCGGCTGCGGCAGGTCTCCTGCCGCTTCGACGTCGTCTCGGTGATCTTCAACGACGAGGGCGCGGTCAAGGCGATCCGGCACATCCCGAACGCGTTCTCCGTATCCGCCTGGTAGTGCGAGGCGCAGCCAAAGGCGAGCCGAGCGCATACCAAAAATGCCTAAGGAAGTAGAGGAGCGCCCGCCGCACCGCGACGAGCTGTTCCGCACCACCCTGCCGCTCGATCCCGGCCGCACCGCGCTCCTCGTCGTCGACATGCAGCGCGGCTTCGTGGAAGAGGGCCAGGCCATGGAGGTCCCGCCGGCCCGCGAGGCGCTGCCCCGCATCCAGGAGCTGGTCGGCATCTTCCGCGAGAAGGGCCTGCCGGTGGTCTTCACCGAGTTCACGTACTCGCCCGCCGCGCCGCTCCTGGTCGGCCAGCTGCACCCGGAGCACCGGCGGGCCGCGCCGGGCGCCGCGACCGGCTTCGGCCGCCCCTCGTCCTCCTGCCTCGAGGGCGACCCGAGCGCGAGCGTCGTCGCGGAGCTGGCGCCGCGGGCCGACGAGCTGGTGGTGCGCAAGCACTACTACGACGGCTTCAACGGGACCGTGCTGGATGGGGCGCTCCGGGCTCGCGGGGTCACCACCCTGGTGGTCACCGGGACCATGACCGACGTCTGCGTGCTCGCCACCGTGATCGGCGCCTTCAACCGGGAGTACCGCGTTCTGGTGGTGGACAACGGGGTGTCCACGCTCTGGCCCGAGATCCAGCGCGCCACGCTCGACATCATCCGCCGCGCCTACGCCCGCGTCCTCTCGGCCAAGGAGCTGGCCGACGAGCTGGCGCGCTGGTGAGGAACGATATGCTAAGGTCGACCAATGAGCCACGGACTGCGCTTCCACGGCTGCATGCCGGCCAACATCCTGCCGTTCACCGCGGACCTCGCCATCGACGAGCCCGCCTACCGCAAGCATCTCCGCTGGCTCGTGGATGCCCCCGGCGTCACCGGCCTGGTGGCCAACGGCCACGCGGCCGAGGTGGCCTCGCTCACCCGCGAGGAGCGCCGGCGCACGCTCGCGGTGGCCCTCGACGAGGTCGCGGGCAAGGTCCCGGTGGTCACCGGCATCTACTCGGACGGCACGCTCGAGGCGGTGGAGCTGGCGCGCGACGCGCGGGCCGCGGGCGCGACCGGGCTGCTGGTCTTCCCGCCCACGCTCTTCATGTGGGGCGCGCAGATCAAGCCGGACATGGTGCTCCGTCACTTCCAGACGCTCGCCGACGCGGTCGACCTGCCGCTCGTGGTCTTCGAGTACCCGGTCGCCTCCGGCATCGGCTACAGCCCGGAGACGCTGGCCGAGCTCTGCAAGATCCCGACGGTCGCGGCGGTCAAGGACTGGTCCAACGAGATCGTCTCCTACGAGAAGAACCTGCGGGCGGTGCGCGCGACGGGGCGCCCGGTCGCGGTCATGTCCTCGTTCACCATGTCGCTGATGGCGAGCTTCCTGCTCGGCGCCGACGGGTGCATCTCCGGGATGGGCAGCGTGACCGCGGACGTGCAGGCGGCCCTGTTCGCCGCGGTGCAGGCGGGCCGCCTCGACGAGGCGCGCCGGCTCAACGATCGCATGGCGCCGCTCGTCAACGTGTTCTACGCCCCGCCGTTCGTGGACATGCACAACCGGATGAAGGAGGCCCTCGCCATCCTCGGCCGGATCCCGGCCGCGCACGTGCGGCCGCCCCTCACCGCGATCTCCGACGACGAGCGCCACCGCATCCGGCTCGCGCTGCGGGCCTCCGGCCTGTCCCCCTAGCCGCGCTCGCGGTGCGGTCTCGCAACTCGACCGTGTAAGTGCACCCTTGCACGGTGGAGGGCTTTACGGTATAAAACCCGCCAATCTCTCCGTCCCAGCGAGGTCGAATGGCAGGTCCGGCCGGTCGTAGCCCCGACGAAGAAGCCCTGCTCCAGAAGGCGATGCGGGTCCTCCCGGGAGGTGTCCTGGGCGGATACTATGCGCCGCAGGAGCTCGCGTTCGTGGTCCGCGAGGCGCACGGGCCCCGCCTCTACGACTTCTCGGGCCGCGAGTACATTGACTACATCCTGGGCAGCGGCCCGCTGGTGCTGGGCCACGCCCACCCCGCGGTGGTGGCCGCGGTGGAGGCGCAGCTCCGCAAGGGCACCACCTACTTCCAGCTCAGCGAGCCCACCCTGTCCCTCGCGGAGGAGATCTGCCGCGCGGTGCCGTGCGCGGAGCAGGTCCGCTTCTGCGGCAGCGGCAGCGAGGCGACCTTCTTCGCGCTGCGGGTCGCGCGCGCCCATCGGCGGCGGGACAAGATCCTCAAGTTCGAGGGCGGCTTCCACGGGGTGCACGACTACTCCTTGATGAGCGTCGGCCCGCGCGAGCCGAAGGCGTTCCCGGCGCCGACTCCGGACTCGGCCGGCATCCCGCACGTGATCCAGGGCGAGGTCCTGATCGCCCCGTTCAACGACCTGGCCGAGGCCGAGGCCATGATCGAGGCGCACCATCACGATCTCGCCGCGGTGATCATGGAGCCGTTCCAGCGGCTGATCGTGCCGCAGCCGGGCTTTCTCCAGGGCGTGCGGGCGATCACCGCGCGGCACGACATCCCGCTGGTCTTCGACGAGATCGTCACCGGCTTCCGCTTCGCCTACGGCGGCGCCCAGCAGTACTACGGGGTGGTGCCGGACCTGGCCGCCTTCGGCAAGATCGTCGGCGGGGGCTTCCCGCTCGCCGCGGTGGCGGGCCGGCGCGACATCATGCGGCACTTCTCCCACGACCTCGACGGCACCGGAGAGTTCGTGCAGCAGGCGGGCACGCTCAACGGCAACCCGATCGCGGCCGCGGCCGGCCTCGCCACCCTGGCCGAGCTGCGCCGACCCGGCAGCTACGAGCGCCTCTTCGCGACCGGGGCGCGCCTCAAGCAGGGGCTCGAGGCGGCGGCCCGCCGGGCGGGGCTGCCGGCCCAGGTGGCGGGCGAGGCGCCGGTGTTCGAGATCTACTTCACCGACCGGCCCATCACCGACTACCGCGCCACCCTCACCGCGGACCGCGACCGGCACGCCGCCTTCACCCGCGAGATGCTCGTGCGGGGCGTGGTGAAGGCGGCGCAGAAGTTCTACGTCTCGCTCGTCCACACCGACACCGAGGTCGCCCGCACGCTGCAGGTCTTCGAGGAATCGCTGGCCGCGGTGGCGGGAACTTCCCACTGAGCGGCTCGATTACAGAACAACAGGAGGCTCTCCCCATGGCCAATCACGGCATCGAGCACGTCGAGGAGTTCTGGTATCGCGGCAAGATCACCCGGCGGCGGTGGCTCGGCCTGAGCGCGGCCGCGGCGGGCGCGCTCGGCTCCGGCCTGCTCGTCCCCGCCCCGTGGCGGGACGCGTTCGGCCAGGCCAAGCCGTACAAGATCGGCACGCTCCAGCCTCTGTCGGGTACCGCGGCGGCCGGGGGCAAGACCGCCCTCGTCGGCGTGCAGATGGCGGTGGACCGCATCAACAAGTCGGGCGGGGTCAATGGCCGCCCCATCGAGCTGATCGTCGCCGACTACGAGTCCAAGCCCGACGTGGGGCGGCGCAAGGCGGAGAAGCTGGTGCTCGAGGACAAGATCGACGCGCACGCGGGCGGCTACCTCTCCAACGTGTGCCTCGCGTGCATGCCGGTGTACGAGGAGCACAAGCTGGTCAACATGATCACAGTGTGCCTCGACACCACGATCACCACCTCCAGGTGCAGCCGCTATACGTTCAGGCCCTTCGACTTCGCCCCTTCCCAGGCGGTGGCCATCGCCCCGCACATGGTCAACAAGATCGGGAAGAAGTGGCACATCGCGTTCGCGGACTATGCCTGGGGCCAATCAACGCGTGATGCCTACGTCGAGCAGATCAAGAAGAACGGCGGCGAGGTGACGGGCACCACCGGGGTCCCGCTCACCACCTCGGACATGACCGCGTTCCTCAGCAAGATCAGCGGGAGCTTCGACGGCCTCTTCGGCATCTTCTTCGGACCGCAGGGCATCTCCTTCGTCAACCAGAGTTTCGACCTTGGCCTCTCGAAGAAGGCGCGGATCGCGGGCGACGGAGCCATCGTGGTGGCCACCAGCTTGCCTGCCATGGGGGCCAAGGCCGACGGGTTCGTCGGCGTCGACCGGTACATCCCGCTGCTGGAGGGACCGTTCAACACCTCGTACCACAAGAAGTTCCTCGACGACTCGGTGGCGCGCCTGACGCCGATTGGCGTCACCCTGCCCGATCGCTACGTGCAGTCCAACTACGAGGGGGTCAACTTCCTCAAGCTCGGCATGGAGCGGTCGAAGTTCCGCGGGCGCGAGGACAGCATGAAGCTGATCGAGGCGCTCGAGGGCATGGAGGTCAAGGAGTCCGACGACTTCCCGCAGGGCGACAAGACGCTTCGCAGGGAGGACCATCAGGCCTTCGTGCGCGAGTTCATCTTCGAAGTCCGCGACATGAAGTACAAGATCCTCGACATCATCCCGAAGGAAAAGACGGTCGTTCCGCCCGCGTGCAAGTTCGCGTAGCCGCGTGACGGCCTCCCACGCTGAGGCGCCGGGCGCCCCGGTCCAGTTGGACCGGGGCGCCCGGGACCCGATCCTTCGAACGGACGGGCTCACCATGCGCTTCGGCGGCCTCACCGCCGTCGGCAACGTGAGCCTGACGGTGCCCCGGGGCGAGATCCGCGCCATCATCGGCCCCAACGGGGCCGGCAAGAGCACCTTCTTCAACTGCGTGACCGGCGTGCTGAGCCCGACGAGTGGGCGCATCTTCCTGAACGGCGAGGACGTGGCGGGGCTGCCCCCGCACCGGATCTCCCACAAGGGACTCGCGCGCTCGTACCAGATCACCAATATCCTGCCCGGCGCGACGGTGCTGGAGAACGCACGCATCGCGGCCCAGTCCCGCCACCACGGCTGGAGCCTCCTGCGCCATCACCGGAGCTACCGCGATCTCCTCGAGCGGGCCCGGTCGGTCCTCGAGGCGGTGGGCCTCCTCGAGAAGGAGGCCGAGCTGGCCGCCAACCTCTCCCACGGCGAGCAGCGCAATCTCGAGATCGCCATCGCGCTGGCCACCGATCCCCAGCTCCTGTGCCTCGACGAGCCGACCGCGGGCATGAGCGTGACCGAGACCCACGCCACCGTCGAGCTGGTGCGGCGCATCGCCCGGAACCTCACCATCCTCGTCGTCGAGCACGACATGGAGGTGGTGATGAACCTGGCCCACCGGATCACCGTGCTCCATTACGGCGAGGTGCTGGCCGAGGGGACGCCCGACGAGATCCAGTCGAACCCGCGCGTGCAGGAAGTCTACCTGAAGGGCTGATGCTCACGCTGACCGACGTCCACACCCACTACGCGAAAAGCCACATCCTCCACGGCATCTCCCTGGAGGTGCAGCCCGGCGAGGTCGTCGGGCTCCTCGGGCGCAACGGGGTGGGCAAGTCCACCACGCTGAAGAGCATCATGGGCCTCGTGCGGCCCTCCCAGGGGCGGATCACGTTCGAGGGCCGCGACATCACCGGCATGGCGTCGCACAAGGTCGCGCACCTCGGCATCGCCTACGTTCCGGAAGACCGGCGCATCTTCAAGCTCCTCACCGTGATGGAGAACCTCCGGACCGGCCTCGACCGGGGCGGCCTCACCGAGGGGCGGCGCAAGGAGCTGCTCGACAAGGTCTACGAGAGCTTTCCGGTGCTCGGGGAGCGGAAGCGTCAGCTCGGGGGCACGCTGTCAGGCGGCGAGCAGCAGATGCTCGCGATCGCCCGCGCGATGATGCTCGAGCCCAAGATCATCCTGCTCGACGAGCCGACCGAAGGGCTCATGCCGCGCATGGTCTCGCAGATCCGCGACATCATCGCCCGGCTGCACCGGGACGGCGTCGCGATCCTCCTCGTGGAGCAGGACGTCGGGCTGACCCTCGGCGCCTCCAGCCGCTGCTACATCATGGAGAAGGGCCTCATGCGTCATCACGGGCCCTCGGCCGATCTCAAGGCCGATCCGGCGGTCATCCACCAGTACATGGGAGTGTGAGCGGTGTTCGAGCAGATCCTCGTGCAGACGGTCAACGGGCTCGTCAACGGGATGGTGCTCGCGCTCGTCGCCTCGGGCCTGACCCTGATCTTCGGCATCATGGACGTGGTCAACTTCGCCCACGGCGACCTCGTGATGCTCGGCGGGTTCACCGGGGCGGTCACGGTGGCCCACACCGGGAACTTCTGGCTGGGGCTGCTGGTGGCGTCGCTGGCCCTCGCGGTCTTCGGGGCGCTGCTCCAGATCACCACGCTCCGTCCCCTGATCGGACGCGATCCTCTGACCACCATCATCGCGACCTTCGGCATCTCGCTGGTGCTCCAGAAGTACGCCCTCTGGCAGTTCGGCCCGACGGCCCAGAACATCCCGCAGCCCATCCCCGGCCGGTTCGAGCTGTTCTACCTGCAGTACCCCTGGTATCGCCTGGGCGCCGCGGTGATGGCCGGCGCCATCATCGGCGCGCTCTATCTCTTCCTGAAGTACGGCAAGTACGGAATCTGGATCCGCGCCACCACCCAGGACCGGGTGATGGCCTCTGCGATGGGCATCCCGGTGCCACTGGTCCACACCGGCGTGTTCGCGATCGGCTCCGCCATGGCGGCCGCCTCCGGTGTGCTGTTCGCACCCCTGGCCGCGGTGACCCAGACCATGGGCTTCGACTTCACCCTGCGCGCCTTCATCGTGGTGGTCGTGGGCGGGATGGGCAACCTGGGCGGATCGATCCTCGCGGCCCTCTTCATCAGCCTGCTGGAGGCGTACGCCTCGCTGGTCGTGAGCCCCTCCCAGGCCGTCATCGTCTCGTTCGTCGCCTTGATCCTCACCCTGCTCTTCCGGCCGACGGGCCTGTTCGTACCCACGCCGAAGTGACGCCCATGGCCTCCCCGACGAACCGCAGGTTCTGGATCGTGTTCCTGGCGGTGGCGGCCGCCCTCGCACTCGTCCCGCTCGGGCTTCCCGAGTTCTGGCGGAAGTTCCTCACCGAGATCCTCATCTGGGGACTGCTCGCCATGTCCTCGGACATCCTCATCGGCTATACCGGCATGGTGTCCTTCGGGCACTCCGCCTTCTTCGGGCTGGGGCTCTACGGCGCGGCCGCCGCGCTGCTGGTGCTGCGCTCTCCCAATCTCTGGGCCGCGATGTTCGTGGGGCTCGCGACCGCGGCGGTGATCGCGATCTTCGTGGCCTACTTCTCGACCCGCCTGCGCGACATCTACTTCGCCATCACGACGCTCGTCTTCTCGCAGATCTTCTACGTGGTCATCTTCACGTGGACCGACCTCACCGGCGGGGAGAATGGCCTGTACTTCAGCCAGCCGCCGTTCACCATCCCCGGGCTCTGGAGCGTGCGCTTCTCGACGGTGAGCCTCCACTGGTTCATCCTCGCGGTCGTGGCGATCTCCTACCTACTCCTCCGTCGCATCACCCAGTCGCCGTTCGGCATGGTGCTCCAGTCCATCCGGGAAAACGAGCCGCGGACCCGCGCCATCGGCTATCACGTGGAGCGCTACAAGATCGTGGCCGTGATGCTCTCGGGCCTGTTCGCCGGGCTCGCCGGCGTGCTCTACGCGATCCAGCACCGCTTCGCGGCACCCGACTTCGTGTTCTTCACGGTGTCGGGCGAGGTGGTGATCTTCAACGTCATGGGTGGGATGGGCACCCTCGTGGGCCCGCTGGTGGGCGCCGCGTTCTTCTTGCTGCTGCGCGAGGGCCTCTCCCGATTCTGGACCGAGTACTATCTGATCCCGCTCGGCATCGCCTTCACCGCCATGGTGATCTTCATGCCCCAGGGGCTCCTGGGCTTCTGGAAGCGACGGCTGAACCAGTAGGGATCCCGCGCCCCTCAGACGCCGGTCGAGCCGAAGCCGCCCGTTCCGCGTCGGCTCTCTCCCAGCTCCCGCACCTCCACCAGGCTCGCCCGCGCCACCGGCTGGATCACGAGCTGCGCGATGCGCTCGCCGCGGCCGATGGTCACCGCCTCGGTCCCGTGGTTGACGAGCAGCACCCCGATCTCGCCGCGATACCCCGAGTCGATGAGGCCGGGCGCGTTCAGCACGGTCACGCCGGCGCGAAGCGCCAGCCCCGATCGCGGCAGCACCAGCCCCGCGTAGCCGTCGGGGATCGCCATGCGCAGCCCGGTCGGCACGAGCTGGCGGCCGGAGGGTGGCAGCGTCACCGCCGTCGCCGCCGCGAGGTCGAGGCCCGCGTCACCCTCGCGCGCATAGGCGGGGAGCGCGAGGCTCGGATCGTCGCGTATCACTTCGATGCGGACCACGGGATCGAATCGATCGGTCACTCGAGGCGTCTCCGCGAAGGGATTGCGCGCGCTACTCGTGCGCGCTCGCGAAGAGTAGCAGAAACCGAGGCCGGCTTGACAAAATTGGGAGTGCGCCGCCGAGCGTATCGATCCGCAACTACTCAATAGTACAGGCATATTTTGCTGGCCTCCTCCTTGCTCTTCCACTGATCGCGGTTGCAGGCAGACCCAAGCGAGGAGGCGGCGGACATGCTGGAGCGACTGGGACCGTCGGGCCTGCTGAGGCTGGCCACGGTGATCACGCTGGGAGCCTCGCTCCTGCTCTCCGGCTGCGCGGCGTCTACCCACGAGGCGACCCAGACCGCCGCCGATGAGAAGGAAGGCTGGAGCCGCTGCGATCACGGCCACCCGGGCACGATCACCATCGTGTGCTGGAAACGCTAGGCGACTCGTGATGCGCGCGC
>Ga0257156_1000041_pt1 | contig 16326 bp, 14 predicted proteins | sample NI49A_FD_185989 | JGI IMG/M metagenome (GOLD analysis project Ga0257156, IMG submission 185989) | Soil microbial communities from H.J. Andrews Experimental Forest, Oregon, United States - NI-49-A | ecosystem: Environmental > Terrestrial > Soil > Temperate forest > Bulk soil | place: USA: Oregon... | reverse complement strand
ATCTACCCGGGTACCCAGCACGGCTTCCACAACAACTCGACGCCGCGCTACCACGAAGTCTCCGCGAATCTGGCGTGGGAGCGCACCGTCGCCTTCTTCCGGACCAACCTGGCCTGACCATCACCGAACCTGGAGGCGACAATGGCGAACGCCGGCACGGGCACGGGACTTCAGCTCCGCTCGACGGTGAAGAAGGACGGCACCCTCGAACTCTCGCTCGTCGGTGTTGGGACCCCTGAGCCGAAGCCGGAGGAGGTGATCGTCCGCATCGAGGCCTCCCCCATCAACCCCTCCGACCAGGGCCTGCTGTTCGGAGGCGCCGACATGAGCACCGCCAAGGCCTCCGGCACCGCCGACCACCCGGTGGTGACCGCGAGCATCTCCCCGGCGGTGATGAAGGCGATGGCCGGGCGTCTGGACCAATCCCTGCCCGTCGGCAACGAAGGGGCCGGAGTGGTCGTCCAGGCCGGGGCGTCTCCGGCCGCGCAGGCGCTCATGGGCAAGACCGTCGCCATCCTCGGGGGCGCGATGTACTCGCAGTACCGCTGCATCAAGGCCGTGCAGTGCCTGGTGCTGCCGCCGGGAACCACTCCGGCCGAGGGCGCCTCCTGCTTCGTCAATCCCCTCACCGCGCTCGGCATGGTCGCCACCATGCACGCGGAGGGGCACAAGGCGCTCGTGCACACCGCGGCCGCCTCCAACCTCGGGCAGATGCTGAACAAGATCTGCATCAAGGACAATGTCGGCCTGGTGAACATCGTGCGGAAACCGGAGCAGGCGGACGTCCTGAAGAAGATCGGGGCCGCCTACGTCTGCAGCTCGAGCTCACCCACCTTCATGGACGACCTGACCGCGGCGCTCGTCGCCACCGGGGCCACCGTCGCCTTCGACGCCATCGGCGGCGGCACCCTCGCGGGACAGATCCTCACCGCGATGGAGATCGCGGCGAACAAGACGGCGAAGGAGTACAGCCGCTACGGCTCCGCCACTCACAAGCAGGTCTACATCTACGGCGGGCTCGACCGCGGGCCGACCCAGTTCAACCGAGCCTTCGGCATGGCCTGGGGCATCGGCGGCTGGCTGCTGACCCCGTTCCTCCAGAAGATCGGATTCGAGGCGGCCCAGAAGCTGCGCGAGCGGGTCGCGGCCGAGATCAAGACCACCTTCGCGAGCACGTACACGAAGGAGGTCTCCCTCGCCGGCGCCCTGCGGCTCGACGAGATCGCGGTCTACGGCAAGCAGGCCACCGGCGAGAAGTACCTGATCAACCCGAACAAGGGCCTTCACCAGCCTTAGCCGAACCACCACCTCAGGCCGGGGTCCTGGTAGACCCTGACGCCACACGAGCAGCCGGCCCTTCTGTCCCTGGACGAACCGAGGTAACTACACGGGGAACACCGAGGGGATGGTCGTTCAGTTTCCGGTCTGCCGCCGCCCCGTCACCGCCCTCAAGAGAGGGGTGAATGCGGTGAGCGTCGTGGTCAGGACCGCCGTGCTCAGCGTGAACGCCAGGGCCCGCGTGATTCCGATCGGGGCGAGCATAATCACCCGCACGGCCAACTTCGCGAGCTCTAGAGGGTCGACTCTCCGTGTCGGCATCTTGATCACCTCCCAGACGTGGCCAAGTCAGCATGCCGCGTGCCTTCCTCGGGAGGCACCGTTAGACGCCAGGTCGCGCGCTGGAGCGATGGATCTCCCGAAAGGTGACGGTTTTGGGAACCTCCCCCGTGAACTTATTACGACGCCGGGGTCGACCTTCTTACACGGTCACACCGTCCACCGAAAAGCGGTCATGGGGAATCGGGCGAGACGGCCGGGACATCGGCGTATGGCACCCGTGATGCAAGTTGCCCGGTGGGGAGGAACTGCGATGAGATGGCAAAGCGGTTTCAGCGTGGCATCCGTCGTCGTCTCGCTTGCAACCTTCGTGGGCACAGGTGGCGGAGTCGGGCCTGTTCATCCGGCCAGCGCAGCTTCGGCCGCCGCGACCTCGGAGCCTCGCTTCATTCGCGAGGCTCAGCGTACGCTCGGAGAGCTAGGATATCGGCCGGGCCCGATCGATGGCGTGGTCGGTCGCCGGACGCAGGGCGCGCTCGCGAGGTATCAGCGATCGGAGGGAATTCCGGTGACCGGACATCTCGACGCGGAAACCCTGGTGCGCCTCGACATACACCGGCGGGTGTCACCGGCCGGCGATCGGCGCGAGAGCGAGCTGGGGGTGCGGCCGGCGGGGGCAACCGCCAGGCACTGACGCGGCTCCCTCAGGTCCGGCTCCGCGCGAGGAGCTGCGCGACGGCGACGACGAAGTCTTTCACGTTCAGGGGCTTGCTCTGGTACGCGTCGAACCCGGCATCCATGATCTTCTGCCGGTCCTCGGTCATCACCGACGCGGTGATCGCCATGATCGGAATCGCGCGCGTGGTTGCATCGGCCCGGATCCGCCTGAGCGCCTCGACCCCATCGATCCCGGGAAGCCGAATGTCCATGAGGACCAGGCTCGGCCGTTGCTCGAGGGCGAGGCGGACACCCTCTTCCCCCGTCTCCGCCTCGATGACCCCGTACCCCTTGAACTTCAGCACGTCCCGGACGAGCTTCCGGTTCTTCTCGTGGTCCTCGACGATGAGAATCAGCTCATTTGCCATGGTGCACCGGGATGGTGAACGTAATCGTCGAGCCCACGTCGAGCAGACTCTGGAGCCGGATCCTCCCGCCGTGCAGCTCGACGAAGTTCCGGCATAGCGTGAGCCCGAGCCCGGTACCCTCCTGTTTCACGGCCCCGGCCCCCACCTGACGGAACTGCTCGAATACGGCCTCCTGATCCTCGGGGGCGATACCGACGCCGGTGTCGCTCACCGCGATCTCCACCATCCCGTCCACCGGCGTCGCCCGGACCTCGATTCGCCCGCCCTCCGGCGTGAACTTGATCGCATTCGAGAGCAGGTTCAGGAGCACCTGCTTGATCTTGCGCTCATCCGCCCGGACGTCGCCCACTCCTTCATCGATCAGCTGATGGAGGGCGACCCCACGGCGGGAGGCTCGCTCGCGGACGAGAATGAGCGCATTCTGGATCGCCAGCGGCAGGTCGAAATCCGTGAGGTCGAGCTCCATTCGCCCGGCCTCGATCTTGGACAGGTCCAGGATATCGTTGATGAGCGAGAGGAGGTGCCCGCCCGAGTCCCGGATGTCCCGAAGATACTCGTCCTGCTTCTCGTTCACGTCGCCGAACATCCGATCCAGTAGCACGTCGGAGAATCCAATGACCGCATTCAGCGGGGTGCGCAGCTCGTGCGACATGTTGGCGAGGAACTCGGACTTGTGATGGCTGGCCGCCTCCAGCTGTCGTCCCTTGACCTCGAGCTCCCGGAAGAGCCTCGCATTCTGGATGGCCAGCACCGACTGGGCGGCAAAGGTCTTCAGCAGGTTCACGATCTCGGCGGGAAAGTGACCCGGCTCGTGTCGCCAGACGACGAGGCCACCGAGCAGTCGCTGTTCCCGCACGAGCGGCAGCGCGAGGAGCGACCGGAAGCCCAGCCCCGCCAGGATGTGCCGGGTCTGGGGGGCGACGGACAGGTGCTCATCCAGGATGTCGGCGATCTCGACCGGCGCGCGGGTCGCGCCCGCCTGGCCCACCGCGCCCTGACCGAGGTGAATCGGCGCCGCCTGAAGCGCCTCGAGATGCTCGGGCGCGATGTGGTGGGAAGCCGCCACGTGGAACGTCTCGGTCACTTCGTCGAACTCGTACACGGTGCCTCCGTAGCTGCCCGAGAGCTGGGCCGCCCGGGTGACGATGGTCGTGAGCAGGTGTGCAGGTCCAGGGTCGAGCTGACAGCCTGGCCGACCTCCCCGAGCGCTCTGAGCTCCTCGACCGATCGCGTCAGTCCCTCGTTTGCCTCGGCCAGCTCTCGCGTGCGCGCCTCTACCTTCTGCTCCATGTTCTCGTAGGAGTGCCGGAGCTGCGTGGCCATCTGATTGAACGAATCCGCCAGCGCCTCGAGCTCGTCGCCGGTCTTGATGCTGATCTGCTGGTCGAGCTTCCCCGAGCCGATCCGCTCGGCTCCCTCCTGAAGGCGGCGAATGGGGCCGACGATCTTCCGCGCGAGGACGAGGCTCGCCACCACCGAGAGCACCAGGCCGCCGGCGAGCAGCGACACGCTCCGCACGATGGAGGCGTAGAGAGGCTCGAACGCCTCGTCCAGCGGCCGTTCCAGGAAGACAAGCCAGTCGAGCGGCTCGATCGGGGCGTGAGCGGTCAGGACCCGGCGACCGTCGACGTCGGTCCCGACGGTGGCCGCGTTCTCCGCATCCGGCTGCGTCCGCCCGGCCAGCGCGGCGCCGACGTGCGGGAGGCCGGAGAAGCTCGTCTGCCGTAGTACCATGCTGATGTTCCGGTGGGCAATGAGCGTCCCCGACGTGTCCACCACGTAGGCGTGGCCGGCCTTCCCGACGTGGATCCGCGAGACCACCTCCCGGATGAACTTCAGATTCACCTCCGCGGCGACCACGCCGGACCCGAGGCCGCTGCCCGCGACGGCCACCGTCATGTAGGGCTCGGACCCGTCGCGGAAGTAGACCGGGCTGAAGTAGGCGGTGCCGAGCTTCGGGGTGAGGAACCGGCGCTCGCGGGAGTGATCGTCGCCGCTGTTCCGGACGTCGAGATCGAGGCGGGACACGCGGAGCTGCTCGCGGCCGGCGCCGTCGAGGTAACTCACGTCGGTCACCGCGGCCACGTGACGGAGCATGCGCGCGAAGTCCAGGTCCGACGAGCGCACCGCCTGTGACTCGGCCACGAGCGTCACCTGGCGCTCCACCTCCGACACGAACTGCTCGATGCGGGCGGCGGCGACGGAGGCCTCGCCCTTCTGGATCGCGAGGAGAGCGCCCTTGTTCGCCTGGTAGGAGGAGTACATCTCGAGCAGGCTGTTGGCCAAGAGCGCAACTCCGAGCAGCGCGACCAGGAGGAGCGCGTACTTGCGGAACAGGCTACGGCCGCGCCTCACTGCAGAACCCGGTCCGCGCGCACCAGGATCGATTCCGGCAGGGTCACCCCGAGGGCCTTCGCGGTGGCGAGGTTGAGGACAAGCTCGAAGCGGAGGGGCTGCTCGACCGGCAGGTCCGCCGGCTTCCCGCCCCGGACGATCTTGTCGACGTACGATGCGGCGCCGCGGAAGATGTCCGCCAGGCTGGGGCCGTACGTCATGAGCCCGGCCGCCTCCGCGAACTCCCGGTAGGTGGAAATCGTCGGCAAGTGGTCCCGCAGCGCGAGCAGCGTGAGCCGGCCCCCGTGAGCGTAGAACATCGGATCCCAGAGCACGAGCAGACCATCGGCCCGCGACCGTTTCAGCGTGGTCACCGCCGTTTCGAAATCGTCCGGCCCCCGGACCTCGATGAGCTGGAGCTTGAGCTCCAGCCGGAACGCGGCCGCGGTGAGCTTCTCCAGAACCGGGGCGTGACCGGGGTTGGCGGGATTCCACAGGACTCCGACTCGCCGCAGCGACGGGATCGCCTTCTTCAGCAGCTCCAGCTGCTTGCCGGCCATCGCGCCGAGCGGGAACGAGAGGCCGGTGAGGTTGCCGGCCGGCCGCGCCAGGCTGGGCACGAGACCGAGCTGGACGGTGTCGGCCAGAGCCATCATCACGATCGGGACCTTGCCGGTCGCATGCTTGGCGGCCAGGATCGCGGCCGAGTCCCCGGCGGCCAGGATCACGTCGACCTTGAGGTCGACGAGGCTCGCCGCGAGCGCGGGGAGCCGGTCGTAGCGCCCTTCCGCGTACCGAGCCTCGAACGCGATGTTCCGGTCGTCGACATAGCCGAGGTCACGGAACGCGAGCCGCAGCTCTTCGGGCACCGACGAATTCCCGAACGGGGTCGAGCCCGACCACAAGAGACCGATCCGGACTATCCCGGCATCGCGCGGCTTGAGCGAGCCGCCGGGCGCCTCCACGGTCTGAGGCGGCACCGCGACGCCGATCGTGATGTCGACCCCTTTCGCCCCGACCGCCACCGGGTTTCGCGGATAGCCGCCCTCGAGTGATCCGGCCGGCATTCCGCTCCCATCCCCGGGCTCGACACGCGCGGTGACGTAGAGCTTGCCCTCGAGGCGCGAGCCGTCGAGCGTGATGTCCTCCTCCCCGAGCGTGTACCGGTACGGGAACTCGGGAGCCGGGACGCGCTTGACCGCGATCGGCGCCTTCTTCGTATCCGGCGTCTTGGAAACCCGGATGATCAGGAGGAGCTCCTTCGGCAGCTTCAGCTTCGCGGCCGGCGCCACCGTGATCGTGCCGGAGATCGAGACGTCCTGCGCCTCGGATGTTCGCGCGCACGTCGCGATCACCAGCACCAGGATCAGAGACGTGACGCCGCGACGCCGGCTCCGCGTCACGTGCCGTAGATCCCCTTCAGCTGCGCCTCGCCCCACTTGAGGGACTCCTCGGGGGCCATCTTCCCCGTCGCCACGTAGGCGAGCATGTCGATGAGAGTGTAGTTGAGGACCACTCGCGCCGCCCCCGCATCGGCGGGAGCTTTCCAGCCCAGGTACTTCCCCTGCAGCAGCACGTCGCGGTAGGGCCGCAGCGCCGGGAACATGTCCCACATCTGGTCCTTCACGTAGCTCTTCAGGGCTGCGCTCTGATAAGCCTGGCTCCGGCGCACGTACTTTGCCAGCTGTTCCTTCTCCATGAGCCAGGTCAGGAATTCCTTCGCGGCCTCGATATTCTTCGAGTACTTCGGGATCGCCAGCTGCTGGGTGGGGTGGTAGTGAAAGACTCCGGCGGGTCCGGCCGGGTACGGGGCGTGCGTGATGTCGTTGGTCAGTGGCTCCCCCTTGTCGTCCAGAACCACCTGGTTCGACGCCACGAGATAGACGCTGGCTCCATTGCTGGTTGCCGCGATGGAGCCATTCAGGAACGCCCGGTTGTTGCTCGAGTCGTCCCAGGTTGCGCCCCCGGGATCCATGGCATCTTCCCAGAGCGCCTTGAAGAACTTCAACGCCTCGAGCGTCTGCTTGCTGCCGATCGTGACGCGCCCCTTCTCGTCGCGCTCGAACGCGCCGAAGCTCCAGAGGTAGGGATAGCTGAAGCACAGGGCGTCGCCCCAGGTATGAGCGACGGTCTGGCCGACGGGACGCCCCGCCGCCTTCCACTTCCTTCCCTCTCGCCGGAGATCGTCCCAGGTCTTCGGAAACTCCGAGGTCCCGGCCGCCTTCAGGTAGGACTTCCGAGCGACGAAGCAGGTCGGAGTGATGGTGTGTGGCACCGCCGTGAAGCGGCCATCGAGTGACGCCTGAGCTTTCGCGTAGTCGATGAAGCCACCGTACTTGGTCTCGATCACGGTGCAGATGTCGGTGACGTCGACGAGCGCCTCCGCGTACTGGTTTTGCCAGTTGTTGAAGAACTGCAGAATGTCCGGTCCCTGCTTGCTCTCGATGGCGGCGGCGGCGCGGGCGGGAAGGTCGTTGGGATTGATCTGCTCGATCTTGACGTTCACGTTGTTCTGCTTGCCCCAGTCGCCGCCCTGCCGGAGGATCTCGGCGTCCCCCGACGGCGAGAAGTTCTTCCAGAGCAAGAAGTGCAGGGACGTTCCGGCCGGATACGCCGGGGCTTGTCGGGCCGCCAGGATGCCTTCGATTCCGAGGCCGGCGGTGGCGAGACCGGTGGCCACCCCGGCCGTCCTCAGGAATCCCCGACGAGTGACGGATGCTCTGACATTGGTGATCACGGTTTTCTCCTGACGGGGAGCCGGGCAGCCGTCGTGACGCAGTTAGTCACACTTGCTTCGGATTGCGAGCGCATCCTCATCTGAGCGCGAGCATCGGCGGGGAATTCAAGCCGAGGATCCACCCGGGGGCTACCCTCAGAGCCTGCGGGTGGTGCGGGGTAACGTCGGGGACTGGAGAATCTCGTTCTACTGGTACCTGGCGGAGTCTAACAGAGCCGGTCCGGGAGCGTAGGAGCAACTGGAGGGCCGGGAAATGGTACAAGTACGATCATGTCCACCCCGACCGAAGCCCCGCGGTCCCGGGCGGTGCTCGTCGGCGTGCAGCTTGCCGGCGTCACCGACGCGGAACAGCGGTCGTCGCTGACGGAGCTCAAGCGCCTCTGCGAGACGCTCGGCTTCGAGGTCGTCGGCGAGGTGACGCAGAAGCGCCAGGGCCTCGGCGCCGCCACGCTGCTCGGGGAGGGGAAGCTGGCGGAGCTGGCCGGCTGGACCGGCGGCACCGGCGTCGTCCGCAAAGGGCCTCCCGGGAAGAGGAAGGCGACCGAAGAGACCGACTCGTCGGGCCGGGAGAAGCCGCCCCTGGCCGCGGGAGAGCCGCGCTCCACCGTCGTCGTCATCGACCACGATCTCTCGCCTCGGCAGCTCCGCCACATCGAGGGCGCGACCTCGGCCGCGGCGGTCCTGGATCGCACCGGCGTGATCATCGAGATCTTCCACCGGCACGCGTCGAGCCGACCGGCTCGGCTGCAGGTCGAGATCGCCCGGCTCACCTACGTGGCGCCCCGGTTGCGCGAGACCGGCGGCGGGGAGCGCCAGCGCGGCGGCATCGGCCAGCGGGGCGCGGGGGAGTCCTCGATCGAGCTCGACCGCCGCAAGATCCGCGACCGTATCTCCGAGCTCAAGGCGGAGCTGGCCGCCATCGACGACGAGTCGAAGACGCGCCGGGCGAAGCGTCAGGAGGCGCTGCGCGTCGCCCTGGTCGGGTACACCAACGCGGGCAAGTCGTCCCTGATGCGCGCCCTCACCGGCTCGCACGTGCTCGTCGCCGACAAGCTCTTCGCGACGCTCGACACCACCGTCCGGGCGCTCTGGCCCGAGAGCCGGCCGCGCATCCTGGTCTCGGACACGGTCGGCTTCATCAAGAAGCTCCCGCACGACCTGGTGGCCAGCTTCCGCTCGACCCTCGACGAGGCGCTCGAGGCGTCCCTGCTCCTGCAGGTCGTCGACGCGGCCGACCCCGGCTTCCGGGCCCAGATGCAGGTCACCCGCGAGGTGCTGGACGAGATCGGCGCGGGCGACGTGCCGTGGATCCTCGTCCTCAACAAGATCGACAAGGTCGCCCCGGCCGGGCGCGAGGAGCTCTCGAAGGAGTTCCCCGCCGCGCTGCTCGTCTCGGCCAAGGATCCGGCCGACGTCGGGCGCGTGCGGGACGCGATCATCGGCACCTTCGAGGCGGATATGACCGAGGTCGACCTCGTCGTCCCCTACGGCGCGGGGCGCGCGATCGGCGAGATCCACAAGCTTCACGTGATCTCGGAGTCCTACGAAGGCGACGGCGTGCACTATCGGCTGAGGGCGCCCGGGTCTGCGCTCGAGCGGCTACGGGCGATTCTGCGCTAGGCAGCGCGACGACCGGGTCGCCCGGTTCCGGCCCCGGGGATAGGAGCCGCCCCGCTCGAGCGCTCCCGGCCTAAGATTTCACGCGAGGTTTCCTGGCCCCTCGCGATAGCCTGTTCGCGCGATGAAGGGACGACGGGTTCACTTCCTGCCGGCCGGTCGAAAGCGACCGTTGTGCAAGTCGCCCGGCACCGGGGTGTCATCCGACCCGGCGGCGACGACGTGCCCCCGATGCATCGCGCTCGCAAGACGGGATCTCGCGCACGCCCACACCCACCGCGCCTCCCCCTGACGCCCTATCGGGCGGCAGCAGCCTGGCGGGAGGTTGCTCGAGCTGACCGGGGACCTTGCGGCCGACGAGGACGGTCAGCCGGTCAGATCTCGCGACGTCCCCCTTCGCGGCCCTCCCCCGAGGCCGGCTGGTCGCTTCGGTGCTCTGCGATCCGTCGCTCGTTGGCGTGTGGAGGCGGCGCAGCCGCTCCCATAGTCGGATCCGAATCCTGAAGACTCGCCAGCCGGCCTCGCCCCTCGCCTTCATGCTTCGCTGAACAGCAAGGGACGTGCCGCACTGGAAGCCGCCTAGATCTCCGGCATTCCCCGGGGGCCGCGCGCTCGACGGGCCGGGGTCCCGGTAAAATGGGCGCGGTCAATCCGACGGGGAGCGCAGTCTAGGGCTCGCCGGCGCCCCTCATCGTGGCGCGAGACGGGCGCGAGCCTGGTCCAGGTCGGGCACGTTGCCGGAGGAAGCGGCCAGGAGCGGCGACTTCGTAACCGCGAGCGCAGCAGCCGCGGCCTCGTTCTCGGTGATCTTCGCCATCACCGCCTCGCGGGCGCGGTTGAAGTACTCGCGGTTGTTGGCCACGAACTCGCGGGACTGGCGCAGCTTGGCCACGTAGCCGTTGATCTCGGGCACCACGTAGCGGGCCACCATGTCCCAACTCCGCATCGTGTTCTCCGGGTTCGCCCAGTCGTGCACGAATCCCACGACGGTGCCGAAGCCGCCGGAGATCTCGAGAACCGACTTGATCCGCTCCACCAGATCGTCCGGGGTGCCGATCGTGGCGACCGCGCCGGGGGCGAACGCGGTCTTGTCCACCGCCTCGTCGGGGGTCGTGAAAGCTCGGGCGCCGGGCCGCTGCAGGGTCGCGGTGATGTACTCGTTGTGGTGCCGCAGCAGCCCGTCGCGCGCCTCGGCGCGCGCCTTCTCCCGGGTCTCGGCGATGTGCCAGCTCAGGAGTACCCGCCAGTTCTTGCGGTCGACGGTCTGGCCGTGCTTGGCGGCCGCGTCCTCCGCGAAGCTCCACTGCGTCGGCAGGGCGTTCAGCCCTTCCTCCGACAGCGACCCGATCGAGATGATGCCGATCCCGTGCTTTCCGGCCAGGGTCATGCCGGAGGGGCTGATCTGGGAGGCGACCGCGCAGGGCATCTCCTCCTGCAGCGGCAGCAGCTGCAGGGCGGCGTCCTGGAGCGTGAACCAGTCAGACTTGTAGCTGACCCGCTCGCCGCGGAACAGGCGGCGGATGACCCCGATGGCCTCGTCCTGGCGGTCCCGGAGGAGCATGGGATCGATCGCGAGGGTGTGGGCGTCCGACGCCAGCGCTCCCGGCCCGGAGCCGAAGATCGCCCGGCCGCCGGTCATGTAGTCGAGCTGCACCATCCGCTGCGCCACGTTGAACGGATGGTGATACGGAAGGGAGATCACGCCGGTCGCGAGCTTGATGCGCTTCGAGCGCTCGGCCGCCGCGGCGAGGAACATCTCGGGCGAGGCGATCATCTCCCAGCCGCTGGAATGATGCTCGCCGCACCAGAATTCCTCGTACCCGAGCTTGTCCAGATGCTCCACCAGGTCGAGATCGCGGCGGAACTGCAGCATCGGGTGCTCACCGATCGGATGGTGGGGGGCGATGAAGGCGCCGAAGTTCAGACGTGACATGAACGGGTCTCCTGGGTGGGGATGATGGGCGACGACGCGCCGACGCCGACCCCCACGTTACCATCGTTGACCCGCCGGCGGCACACCATACCGGATCAGCCGAGCCGGGACAGGTACTGGGCCACGAAATCGGTGCCCACGTGCTCGATGTACGCCTGGGTGATCCGCCTGGTCACCGGCCCGGGCACTCGCCCGTCGCCGATCACGTGGCCGTTCAGCGAGCGGACCGGGCAGACGCACAGGCTGGTCGAGGTCAGGAAGACCTCGTCGGCGGTGACCGCGTCGTAGACGTCGAGATCGCGCTCCTCCGCGGTCAGGCCGAGCTGCGCGGCGAGCTCCATCGCGGTCCGCCGGCTGACTCCGGGCAGCACGTACTTCTCGCGCGGGGTGTAGATCCGCTCGTCGCGCACCACGAAGATGTTGCTGCCGACCCCCTCGCAGAGGTTGCCGTTCTCATCGAGCAGCACCGACCACGCCTGCGGGTGCGCGGCCTTGACCTCCTTGTCGGCCAGGATGAGGTTCAGGTAGTTGTGGGTCTTGGCGCGCGGGCTCAGCGTCGACGGCGGAGTGCGGCGGATCGAGGGCACCACCACGTCGATGCCATCCCGGAACTGGGCCGCCCGGGCCTTGAGGGGCAGCGGGGTGCAGTCGACGATGACCTGCGGCCCGGTGTGCGCCCATCCCTCGTCGCCGATCGCGTCGACGCCACGGCTCATCCGCTGGGCCAGCCACCAGTCGCCCGCGGCGGCGCGGAGGTGCTCGTTGCGCAGCACGACCTCCTCGCTGATCGCGACGATCTCCTTGGGCTCGAGGCCGACGTCGATGCGCAGATACCGCAGCGAGCGGTAGAGGCGCTCCACGTGCTCCGCGAGGCGGAAGATGCGCCCGTCGAAGGTGCGCGTCATGTCGAAACAGCCGTCGCCCCGGTTGAAGCTGCGGTCGCGGTAGGGGATGAGCACCTCGGTCTCGGGGACGAACTTGCCGTTGAAGTAGGCGATGCGCGTCATTGGGGGCCTCCCTCGGGTGTCGGTTGCCTGACCTGACCTACCGCAGCACGCCGCGATTCGAGAACCGCGTCTCCTGGCTGGTGATGAACTCGAGCAGCGCCGCCTGCCCGCCCTCGGTAGCCTTCCTCGCTCGCGCGAAGGCGCCCGCGATGTCCTCGGGCCGCTCGACCCGCTCGCTCCAGCCGCCCATGGCGCGGCCCATGTCCGCGTAGCGTCCGCCGATGTCGCGTGTGCCGTACTTGTCGTGCGACACCACGAGGTGCGGGATCTCGATGGCCATGGCCTGATTGTTGAGCACGACGGTGAGGATCGGGATCCCGCAGCGCACCGCGGTCTCGAAATCGAGCCCGGTCATGCCGAAGGCGGCGTCGCCCATGAAGTTGACGCAGAACTTCTCGGGGGCGGCGAGCTTGGCCCCGATGATCAGGCCGAGGCCGGTGCCGAGCGCGTGCGACTTGCCCCAGCCGAGATAGCTGCGCGGCGGGACCGCCCGGTAGAAGGGCAGGAGCTGGTCGCGCGGGCTCCCGGAGTCGTGCGTGACAATGGCCTCGCGCGGATCCACCGCCCGCATGAACTCGGCGATGACCCGGTAGGGGGTCATCGGGACCTCGGTCGAGCCGAGCGTCGCGCTCCACTCCGCGAGCCACGCCGCCCGCACGTGCTCGAGGTCTGCGCGCACCTGCTCCCGGCCCGCCGGGCGGCCCCCTTGGCTCTTGATCGCCTCGATGAACTGGCGCAGGACGAGGCGCGCGTCGCCCAGGAGCGGGTAGTCGGCCGCGTAGCTCTTGTTGAGGTCACGCTCGTCGTTGGTCGCGTGGATCAGGGTCTTGCCGGCGGGGATGCTGGCCGCCATCCCGTGACGGGTGAAGCTGCACCCGATGCCGAAGACCACGTCCGCCTCGCGGAGATACTGCAGGGTGTGTCCGGTCACGACCGGGCCGCCGGTGCCGAGCGCGAGCGGGTGGTCCTCCGGGAACGCACTCTTGCCCTCGAGGGTAGTCATGACCGGGGCCTGGAGCAGCTCGGCCAGCTCGACCAGATCATCCGACGCCTCGGCGTACAGCACGCCCTGGCCGGCGTGGATCACCGGTCGCCGCGCCTCGCGGAGCACCCGGGCGGCCGTCTCGACATCGCGCACATTGGCGCCGGCCGTCGTCGCCTTGGCCGGCCGGTACGCGTCGATCAGGGCCTCGGGCACCTCCTCGTTCACGAGATCGGCCGGGATCTCGACCATCACCGGGCCCGGACGGCCCATGCGCATCAGGCTGAGGGCCCGGCGCAAGACGTCCGCGACCTGACTCCCCAACGTAATCGTCTCGACAGACTTAGTCACCGCTGCAAAGCTGCGCGCCGAGCTGAACAAGGGGAAGACCTGGGCCCGGTCGCGCGGATGGCCGAGGGGCAGGAGGAGCATCGGCGTGGAGTCGGAGTACGCGGTGGCCACACCCGGGAAGGCGTTCTCGGCCCCGGGGCCGTACTGCATGCAGAAGGCGGCCAGCGTCTTGCCGTTCTTCACCCGCGCATACCCATCGGCGATGCCCACCCCCACCCGCTCCTGGCGGCAGAGCACGGGCCGGATCTCGGCCTTGGCCGCGGCTTCGATCAGCGGGGTGGTCGGATAGGCGCTCAGGAACTCGGCGCCCTCGATCTTGAGAATGCGGGCGATCGCATCGATGACCTTCACGGTCGGGCTCCTCGGGGCCCCAGGATTGCCGCCCCTCGCGCGAACGAGGGGCGGCCCGCGGCCGCCGTCGACTATACCGCAGAAGGGCGCGGGGGGCCCGGCTCCGGACCGACGCCCACCTTCACTCCGGGGGCGCCACTCTACCCGTCGCGGTCGCTCGCCGTGCCATCCCGCGGATCGAGCGAACGAGCCCCGCGGCGCACCCGACCTCGATCGCCATCGACACGAGGGGGATCAGCACATCGAGCGATCCGCGTGTCCCGCCCAGTCGAAGGGATGTGAGTACGCCGTCGCTGATGACCGACGCGATCAGGGCCCCCGTCCCGGCCAGGCACAGAACGACGAATCGACGAATCTGCTTCCGATACCCGGAGGTCAGCGCGCTGGGGACCCGGCGGGTGCCGATGTACACCCAGCCTCCGATCGCGACCACCATCGACAACCAGAACGCGTAGCGGTCGATCGAGACGACGATCTCCCCGAGCCTTCCGCTCTGGCCCGCCGCATTCTCCGTCGCGACATACCAGGCGAGACGAGCCTTCATCGCGATGAACACGGCGGCGATTCCGAAGATGGTCGCGACGCCAACCGCCCGAGCTTGCCTCGCCAGCGACACCACCGCGAACTGGGCCGCCATCGCATCGGGGTCACCGAACCTCTCGACCGCGCGCCGCTCGGCCTCCGGTCCACCGCCCGCGGGATCGGCGGCGACGCTCTCCCAGAGATGATCCTCGGCCTCCCGCCGCACGCGCTGCGAGAGCGCCGGATCGAACGCGAGCCCGCTGTCAAGAAGAGGGCGTGGGGCGCGCCCGGCAGCGCGGGAAGTCCTCCGCCGGCGGCCGAGGTCCCTTGCTTATTGGGGAATGCCGGTCGACTGCCACGACACGAACTCGGGCCCGGAGGCCCGCTTCGCCCAGATCGCGGTGAAGCGCAGCGGCACGGAGCGGTCCTGGCCGCCCGCGGTCACCTCGTACACCGCGGTCCCGGTGATGATCGCGATGCAGCCGTACGTGCGCGTCTTCAGATCGCCGTTCGGCGTCATCTTGCGGTACTTCGTGCGCCCCGAGCGCATCGCCTCGATGTACTTCGCCTTGTCGTCGCTCGCGGCGGAGGAGTGGTTGTACGTGAGGTCGTTGCCGAACAGCTTCTCCATCGCCGCGAAGTCGTTCGAGGTCTGCGCGGCGTAGCGCGCGGTCTCGGCCTTCATCGCCTCGTCGGCGGTGATGGTTCCAGTGCACTCCTGGGCGGCGGCGGCACCCGCCGCAACGAGTCCCAGCACCGCGAACACAGCGGACACTCGCACGAACCGGTGGGCCATCGCGTTCTCCCTCGTTGGAGTCGGGACAGGTGGCGAGAGCTTAGTCCCACGGGTCCGAGCGGTCAAGGTCGAGCCTCACCCGGCGGTGGCGGGCCGGGACCCACGGCGGCCCACTTGGGCAAACCGCAGTGCATGCACCGGCGAGCGAACGGATTGTGCTGCCATACCCGACGCCAGGGACGATCGTCGAACTTCCGGAAGAACAGCTCCCCGCAGCGCGGGCACCGGAAGTTCCCCTTCTGATAGCCGACCAGGGCGAACCCGATCATCCACACGAACGCGGCCAGGAAGATCGCGTTGCCCTCGCCCGCCCAGCCGAGGACGCGGGCGACGAAGGCCAGGGCCGGGAGGTAGCCCACGAACACGATCCAGAACGCCCAGCTCCAGAGCCGGTAACGGCGCCACGCCGCCGAGTAGGGGCCGTCCTCCTGCGGCACCGCTCCTCCTTTCGTGGCATGCGGCGGTCGGCGCGGGTGGTGGGAGCTTAGTCCTCGGCCCCCGAGGGGGTCAAGGACGGCCGGCGGCGCCACGCGTGCTTGCCCTGCGGCAACCGGGGGCATAGATTGACGGCATGAACTCGAGATCCCCGCATCCCCGGTGGGCTCACCAGGTCTGGCGGGCGGGCCTGGTCGTCGGCGTCAGTGCGCTCAGCTTCGTCTTTGCCTGCGCGACGCCATTCGCCGCATTCGCAGTCCCGGCCGCGATGACGCTCTCCCGACCCGACGCCATCCGGACTACCGTCGCCCTGTGGATGGTCAACCAGGTGATCGGCTACGGGGTGCTCGGGTATCCAAGAACCGTGAGCAGCGTCACCTGGGGCCTGGCCATCGGTATCGCCGCGGTATCCTGCACTCTCGTCGCGCGACTGATCATCCGGCGCCTCTCGGCCGCTCGTGGCCCGATCCGGGCGGCGGTGGCCCTCGGCGCAACGTTCGCCGTGTACGAGGCCGCGCTCTTCACGCTCGCGGTGGCGGGCCTGGGCGGCACCGGCAGCTTCGCCGCCCCGATCGTGGGCCGCGTCCTGGCGATCAACGTCGCCGCCTTCGCGGGCCTC
>Ga0257156_1000038_pt1 | contig 17091 bp, 16 predicted proteins | sample NI49A_FD_185989 | JGI IMG/M metagenome (GOLD analysis project Ga0257156, IMG submission 185989) | Soil microbial communities from H.J. Andrews Experimental Forest, Oregon, United States - NI-49-A | ecosystem: Environmental > Terrestrial > Soil > Temperate forest > Bulk soil | place: USA: Oregon... | reverse complement strand
AGGCCGCGCGTTTGTCCGGGTCCATGAGGACATCGTACGCTTCGCCTAACTCCTTGAACTTTTCTTCTGCGTGCGGGTCGTCCGGATTTTTGTCAGGGTGAAACTTGACTGCGAGTTTGCGATAGGCGCGCTTGACTTCCTCATCAGTGGCGCTTCGTCCAACGCCCAGCACTTCGTAGTAATCGCGTTTCTCAGTTGCCATGTGGCCGACAAGTCTTGCGTGACCTATGCGACGGAGAGGCGCAGCAAGTAAGCTGCCTCACTTGTTTGCTGGACCGCTGGAAACCACAACGTTCGCAGGGCGAAGCAATCGGTCTTTAAACCGATAACCGCGACGGGCCTGGCGCAGCACGGTCCCTTCGGGAACGTGATCGCTAGCCTCATGCGCGATCGCCTCGTGCAGGTTTGGATCGAATGGTTTGCCTTCGGCTTCCACGGGTTGCAGCCCATTTTCCGAGAGTAAATCGTTAAGTTGTTTTTGGACGAGAACCATTCCAGCATAAATTGGGGATTGCTCCCCCTGCTCTCTTGCGGCTGCGAGACCAAGCTCAAAATTATCAAGAATTGCCACCAGCCGCTGAAGTAAGGATTTGTTGGCGTAATTGATCGCCTCTTCCTTTTCGCGCGCAGCGCGCTTTTTATAATTCTCGAAATCCGCCTGGCTGCGCAGAGCCAGATCGCGGAAGCGGTCGAGGTCGGCTTGTAAGCCGGCCATTGGATCTTCCGCCTCGGATTCCTCGCGCCCACCTGCGGGCGCGGTGGGTGAAGGCATGTGTTTTGCCGGGCGTGATTCCGGCGTTTGTTTGTTTTGTTCAGCAACAGGAATCTTTTTCATGTTTTGCGGATCGCAATCAACGTCATGTCATCATTTTGAGGTTCCGAGCCGGTAAAGTCGCGCACGTCTTCGATGATTTTCTTTACAATCGCTTGGGCGCCATCTTTCGTGCTGGAGCGAACCGATTGCATCAGGCGATCGACGCCGAATTCGTCTCCCTCAGTATTAAGCGCTTCTGTTACACCGTCGGTGTAGAGGACGAGGCAATCATCGCGCTCGAGGGAGACGGCGAAGTCAACAGTAAGCCTATCAAACACGCTCCCGCTGTCAATTCCGACGACCATCCCTGGCGGTTTCACTGGCGTAACAGTTTGCGATCGCCGCTGATACAGCAGCGGCGCGTCGTGTCCGGCGCGAGCGAGGGTAACGCCGTTCCGCTGGTGATCCAGAATCAGATACGCCATGCTGATGAACATGTCTTCCTTGATATCAGGGTAAAGCTGACGATTCACTTTTCGTAAGACATCTGCCGGAGAAGGGTTCCGCGCCGCCTCGGCCCGTAACACACTGCGGCAAATCGCCATGATGAGCGACGCCGGCACACCTTTGCCTGAAACGTCCGCGATTGCCACGCCCAGCCGTTCGTCATCGACATGGATGTAATCGAAATAATCGCCGCTTACCTGACGGGCCGGCACGTTGATGCCGCTGATCTGAAATCCATTAATGGCCGGCGCCTCCGAGGGTAGCAAAATTCGCTGAATGTCCCGTGCAATTTCAAGATCGTGATCCAGTCGCTTCTTTTCGTTGGCCATCGAATAAATGATGGCGTTGTAGAGCGCAAAGGCCGACTGCTCAGCGATCGATTTAAAAACGACGAAGTCCCCCTGCGAGAACGGTGCACCCATCGGGCCATTAGCGAGTGCCAGGACACCCAAATCTTGATCTCCATAGCGAAGCGCTGCCGCCATGATGGATCCACTACCAAACGCGCTGCCGCGCAACTTCGCCAATTCCGGGGCATGCGAGAACTCGTTTGAGCAAACAGATTGACCTGTTTGCCAGACGCGTCCGATTAGTCCTTCGCCCGGGCCGACTGTATGGAGCCGTAGAAACTTCTCGACTGCGCTGGGAGAAGCCGCCGCTTGTTGCAAAATATTCGGCGGGATGTCGACTAACGGCGGACAGCCCTTGGAGATGAAAGTCGGCGTTAGCTTCCCGCCAGTTCGATCAGTAACGTAAAGCGCGCCGCCATTCGCGTCGAGAACGCGGGTAGCCCCTTCAACGATGAGCCGATGAAGTTCCCGAGGTCGAATCGTCTCTCGAAAGGCTTCGCCAAGACCGTGCAGGAAATCGAAAACGAGCGTCTCCTCGACCTGGATCTCCTCATGAGACCGCTCTAACCTGCGAATCCGCTGTCTCTGGAGATAGCCCGTGACAATCCATCCCGCAACGGACGCGACAAGCAGTCCGAGAAGAAGAGTCGGCCACATCGCGCAAGGGCCAGCTTACTTCGAAGGCGTCTCGCGATGAAGGTCTTGTCTTAAGAAATCGAGAACGTCCTTGAATCGAAAGAGATTTTCCGGCGCCGCCTCGCAAAGTGCTTCGTGCGCTTCCAGCATCGTTTCTGCCTGCTCCTGTTTTTGGGCCTCTCGCGACTTGCCTTCGGGAGTTCGCTCGAGCGCTCCGCATTCGGGCTCCCGCGCTCCGTTAGCATGAATATCAAATATCTGATCGAGGCCGAGTCCAGAAAGAAGCTCCTGGCTGCGATTCCCGCAGTGAATGATGTGAAGGTGACCGCGCCCGAGTTCTTTCAACCGCAGCGCCACGCTGGCCATTGTTCCCATGAATGTGGAATCCATCATGGCGCAATCTGCTAAGTCCACCACAAACTCGCGATAGCCGTGGTCCAACATCGCGCGGGCGAACTCCTTGAGGTTTCCGCTATTGAGAAAACTACCTTTCCCCTCGACTTTCACCCATACGGTCGGGCCTCTTACCCCTACTTGAATAGATGAATCCACAGTTAGCTCCTTAAAGGATACCAGCCCAAAAGGCATGCTGTCAAACCTCACCGGACGCACGAAGTTCCAGAAATTGATTCGAAACGCAGACGCGGAAGGGCCGCATTAATGAAAGCATTGCCGAGGAACGCCGAACGAGCAAGCAAGCGGCCGGCAACCGCTGTCGAATGTTACTGCCACATAAACGACCGATTCTCGGCTACGACCCGGCCGTTTGAGATCAACAGGCAGCGCCAGGCAATAACCTCCCCGTCGTCCCAGTAATCGTCTCCGATGACCTTGAATTCCGTCTTATGAGTGCCATGCACGTTTTGGTATGTAATCTCCTGTGCCTGGACGTGCTCGTGCAATTTCTCCTGACGATACTCCAAACGTACCGTGATATCGGAGGGCCGTTTGGCCCGCCAGAAAAAATCGAAGTAATTACCGAACCGCTGGCGTTGATCGAGCCCCGTCACAGCACCGAACATCCGGTACTGCCGCTCAAAAGTAATCGGGGCGTCCTGAAGAGTCGCAGTCTTTTGGCCGGGCGAATTGCCAGACTTTTTGTTAACTGAGCTCGTTGTCTGTCGTACACGCTGAGTTGCTTTTGACGCTTTCTCACTCAGGAGGAAAAGCTTCGTTTTTCGAAACTCGAAATCTTTGTCTAACGCTACCGGGAGCGGCGTCACTTTTTCCACGATTTTCGGTTCTTCCCGTGCGGGCTTGCCGGAAGAGACGGAGGCAAAAAGGAGCAGAACCCAAAGTGCGACGGCAAACCTCATTTGGCTAATAAAGCCGATGTTCGAATTGGGTGTCAACGCGGAAGGCGTAAGCCCACGCATTGCATAGCTGTCATTGAACTAGCGGTTTTGCTCATGCCGATCCGAAGTAAATTTCTTGTTAATGATTGAAGTTCGTTACGAACGCGGCGTTTACTTGCCGAAACAGGACCTATGGCTGGATCCTTGGGACGCAAAGCGTTTGGCTTTTATTTCGCACGCGCACAGCGACCACATTGCGCCTCACAAGGAGATTATCGTTTCCAAGCCGACAGCGCGTTTGCTCAAAAGTCGGCTGCCGGCTGATCGCATCGAACACGTTCTGCCATTTGGTGAAGAACGAACCGTGCGAGGCATCGAGGTTACGCTATTGCCCGCCGGACACATCTTCGGTTCGGCGCAATCTTTTCTTTCCCTCGGCGAGGAAACGCTGCTGTACACGGGAGATTTCAAACTGCGCCCGGGGAAATCCGCTGAACAGGCGCAGTGGCGCCACGCCGATACGCTCATCATGGAGACTACATTTGGTCTGCCGCGTTATCGATTTCCGCCAATGCAGCAAGTCATTGATCAGATTATCTCATTTTGCCGCGAAACGATTGACGCCGGCAACGTGCCGGTGCTTTTGGGTTACTCGCTGGGCAAAGCGCAGGAAATACTGTGTTCGCTCGATGGCGCCGGGCTGACCCCCATGCTGCATGGCTCCGTTTACCGGATGACGCACATCTATGAGCAGTTCGGCCAATCTTTTTGCAAATATGTGCATTACAACTCGAACGATGTTGCAGGAAAAGTCCTTATCTGGCCACCCAGTGCGAATCGGTCGCACATGTTGGAAAGAATTCCGCGCAAACGTGTGGCGATGATGAGTGGCTGGGCCGTCGATCCAAATGCCATTTACCGCTACCAGGTCGACGCAGCATTTCCTCTCTCGGATCACGCGGATTATGACGATTTGGTCCGCTACGTTGAACTCGTACAGCCCAGGCGAGTGCTTACGCTCCACGGTTTCGCTGCTGCGTTTGCACGTGATTTACGGGCGCGTGGCGTCGAAGCCTGGGCGTTGAGCGAAGAAAATCAAATGGAACTGCAATTACCTGCCGCGGCCACCACACAGCCTGTGCGTTCGAGTGCGCGCGCCTCGCGTACTGCCGAATCAACTGAAGATCCAGTTCGGCAAGACGTGTCCGGTACAGAGTCGGAATTTCTCACGTTTGCGAATGTCGGTGAAGCCATCGCTGGGACCCCAGCAAAACTTGAGAAAATTCGGTTGCTTGCCGATTACCTGCGCGGCCTAACCAGCGAGCAACTCCCGATCGCCGCCCTCTACTTCACCGGAAGAGCGTTTGCCCAAAGTGATTTGCGCACACTGCAGGTTGGGTGGGCCGTCATCTTTCGCGCATTGCAAGCTGCCACCAGCATCGACGATGCGGAGCTTCATCGCATCGCCAGCGCCCATGGCGATGTCGGCAAAAGTGCCTTCGAAGCGCTCAATGGGCGAACAGCGCCGCAGTCGTTCAGTATCCGTGAATCGCGCGAATTGTTCGAAAATCTTCACCATGCGCGTGGCCCCGGAGCCAAGGCGAAGTTGCTGCAAAATCGATTCTCTACCCTGTCAGCACACGAAGGCGAGTACGTCGTCAAAATTTTGACCGGCGATTTGCGTATCGGATTGCGCGAGGGTTTGGTCGAGGAAGCGATCGCGAAGGCATTTGACGTTGCACTCGACCAGGTAAGAGCGGCCAACATGCTGCTAGGCGACATCGGTCAGACGGCAGCGCTCGCTGCGCGAAGGGAACTGCATCGGGCGGAGCTGTCGATCTTTCGTCCGATCAAGTGCATGCTTGCGACTCCTCAGCCGAGCGCCGAAGCGGTGTGGGAACGGTTTGTTGAATCAGCGGACGCCGATCGGAAGCCAGCGTCATCTACCAGAACCGCGGTTTATTTGGAGGACAAATTCGATGGTATCCGGGCGCAGCTTCATCGCGGTGCAGAACGGGTTGAAATATTTTCCCGTGATTTGCGGCGCATCACCGGGCAGTTTCCAGAATTGGCAGATCAAGCGAGGAACCTGGACGAAGAGCTGATCATCGACGGTGAAATCATTGCTTTCCAGGAAGGTCGGAGGCTCACCTTTTTTGATCTGCAAAGGCGGCTCGGCCGCAAAAGCGACGGTGAAGATTTGTTCGCGCGCACGGCAGCAGACGTGCCGGTCGCGTTTATCGTGTTCGATCTTCTCTGGTTGAATGGGCAGTCATTGCTGAGAATTCCGTTGCTCGAACGGCGAAGACATCTCGGCAAGGTTCGATTTCCGTCGCAATTTCAAATTGCGAAACTAACCTCGGCTCATTCTGCCGCTGAGATCGAACAAACGTTTCAACAGGCTCGCCGACGATTGAATGAAGGTCTGATGATCAAAGACCCGGAAAGTTTTTATCTGCCTGGCAGACGCGGAATGTTTTGGTTTAAACTCAAGAAAGAGCTGGCAACGCTGGATGTGGTGGTTGTCGCGGCTGAGCTTGGCCACGGAAAGCGCAACCATGTTTTAAGCGATTACACCTTTGCCGTGCGCGATGAAGCGACTGGCGACCTTTTGCCGATTGGCAAAGCTTACAGCGGATTGACCGACGAAGAGATTGCTGAGCTAACCGAGCACTTCAAGCGGAACACGATCGCCGATCTTGGTCGCTATCGTAAAGTGAAACCGAATGTTGTGCTGGAGGTCGCCTTCAATTCAATCCAGCCGAGCACGCGTCACGCCAGTGGGCTGGCACTGCGTTTTCCGAGAATCAAGGCAATCCGCCGGGACAAGAACGTCGATTCCATCGACACACTCCAATACGCTCGGGACCTCGCAGCACAAACCGGGACTGCCCCGGCAGATGAGAAAGAACGCAATTAGCCCTCGGGATTACTCCGGGGTAGGCGACGGACTTGGCGAAGTAGCCTCTACCGCAGGAGTTGGAGTTGGCGAAGTAACCTCCGCCGCTGGCGGTGCCATTTTGCGAGACATCCTCATTTTTTGTAGCTCTTCCAGCCTACGCTGTCTTTGTGCGAGTCGCTCTTGCATTCTGCTGTCTTTTTCGTCTTTCATCCGCGAGGGATCGGCAATCAAACCCTGCAGCTGAAGGTCGCCGGGAAGCTGTTGTATTCTCTTGTCCCTTTCAGCTTTTACCTGTGCGGCGTCGGGACTCCGGCTCCGCAACTGAGCGGCGGCAGGAAGCCTTCGGGCGGTTGCTGTCGCTTTTTCCCTTTGCTCCAAGGCTTTTTCTCTTTCGTCTAATGCTTTCTCGCGCTCGTCCAGCTCCGCTTTTCGTTGAGCAATTTGTTTTTCAGCGGCGAGATCTTGCTTTTGGCAGGAGCAAATCATTACAGAAGAGACGAGCATCGAAAGGAGAAAGAATTTTTTCATATCTTGGTCCCGCGTAATTGGGAGCGAGAAAATGGAAGGCCACCCTAGTCAAACGAAACTTAAGGCGCCTGCGGTGTTGGGGACGTTGGCGGTCTCACGATGACCGTCTCCACGTGGCCACGCTGAAAGCGCTGCACATTGGCGAAGACAGCCAATAAGGCCAGTGTTCCGATGACGACGAGCATCACTGCAACAGCGCTCTTTGAGACCCGGGAGGACCGATGCCTTTCGGTAACCGGGTGTGGCGAATTCACGTCCTAGTATCGGTGCCGGTTTCACGCGCGCAACGCGGCAATGGTCGCTGCTGGAATTCTAAATCGATTGGACCCGGCCGGTTCAACCTCGAGGCTATTGCATTCGAATTAAAGCTGCCGGTGCTCGTCACTCCAGGCGCAGCGCCGCAATTGCATCCATAACACGCTGGCTTAATTGCTGGTAGAGATTCTTTCCCGGCAGGCCAACGTCGGCCGCGTTAAAAAAAATCGGTTCTCCGATCACGATCGTAATTGGGACAAAGTGCAAACCGCCTCCGCCTCGTGGCAGGGCTTCGTGCGCGCCAAAGATTCGCATCGGGACGACCGGCGCGAGTGTTTTCGCAATCACCAAGCCCAATCCAGGCTCGGCCGGCTGCAAGTTACCGTCGAGAGTGCGCGAGCCTTCAGGGAAAATCAGGGCGCCGTTGCCGGCCTGCAAAATGCGGATCACGGCCTTAATGGCGCTGCGATCGACGCCTTCTTGATTAACTGGAATCACATTGAGCTTTGGCAAAAGCCAGCCCAGCAGCGGCGCGTCTAACAACGTTCGCCGGGCCAGAAAGTAAATCGCTCGATCGCACGTAATCCCCGCAAGCAGCGGATCGAGATAACTCTGGTGATTCATTGCAAGAATCGCCGGCCCACTCTGAATCATGCGCTCCCGATGAATTACGCGAAGCCGAAAAAACCATCGCCCGGCAAGACGAGAAAAGTGATAGCCAAGCCAGTAATAAAAATTCATTTTAACAAGGAAACCAGTTTCGCGACTGGGCGATCGGTTTTAGCGAAATCTGGATCGCCAGATCATTCAAATTAGTTAAATTCGAAGACCCGTTTCTTGAAGTCGGGCGAGAATCTCGTGGACAACCTTTTCGACGCTTAAATGCGACGTGTCTATGACATGTGCGTCTTCCGCAATGACGAGCGGTGAAACAGGCCGGGAAAAATCGGCATGATCGCGCAGGGCGATTTCGTCGCGTTCGCCCTGTGCAGCACGACGCTGGAGACGCACCTCAGGCGAAGCATCAACATAAAACTTATGGGGCGTCCCTGGGAAAACGACCGAACCAATGTCTCGCCCTTCCACAACCAAATCGCCGATGCGGCCATGCTCATGCAGTTTCTGCGCGACGATTTCGCGAACCACCGGCAACCTGCTAACGCGTGAAACGGTTTCGTTCACACGATCATCCCGCAAATGGTCTGCAGGATCGACATTATCGATAACAATGTGTGACTCGCCGTTCTTAAGACAGCTCGTGATCGTTGCTGACCCGAGAGCCTGGGCGATGCGGTCGACGTCTTCTGTACGAATCCCTTTTTCAAGGGTGTACCAGGTGATCGCTCGGTAAAACGCGCCGGAGTTGACGTAGATAAAGCCGAGCCGCCGGCCTAGCTCTCGCGCCACGCTACTTTTTCCAGAGGCAGCCGGACCATCAATAGCGACTACTCGATGAAAATCTCGCTGAGAAGAGTGCATAAAACCGAGGGTCTCAGTTTAGTCGCGCATCGCAGGGCAATGCAATTTCGCTCTAGCGCCAGGGACGCCACGAGCGCAGCCCCTACGCACGTTAACCTTCCTCTGGGGGAGTGGGAGTAAGTGAACCGATCACGGGCGTGCTGACCTGCATCCGTTTCGGATTCGTGAACTCTTCAAGCACTGCTTCAAATCCTGGATAAGACTCGCGAATACATTCGGCATCCTGAACAATAGTTTCGCCGTCAGCGAAAAGACCCGCTATGGCAAACGCCATTGCGATGCGATGATCGCCGAAGCTTGCCACGCGCGCACCATGCAGCGGCGCTGGCCCATGGATTTCGAGGCCATCACTCAACTCGGCCACGTGGGCGCCCATGGTTCGCAGATTGTGCGCAATTGCCGCGATGCGATCAGTTTCCTTTACCCGTAATTCCTGTGCCTGCCGAACAATCGTTTTGCCGTTTGCCAGGGCGCCCGCAACAGACAAAATCGGCAGTTCATCAATCAGCTGGGGCACCTCCTTACCCTGGATCACAGTTCCCTTAAGCGGCAAACCAGTGACCTCGACAATCCCGCGCGGTTCAACCTGATCGACATCCTCAACCGCCTCGCGCACCTGCGCACCCATGCGGAGCAGAACTGCGAGTAACGCGGTTCGCGTGTCATTCAGGCCAACGTCGCGGACGAGCAGATGGCCCCTCCGTTGCGCCGCAGCGGCAACCAGCCAAAACGCTGCTGACGAGATGTCACCAGGAATGGCGAAGTCGCGCGATTCCGGAACCTGGTCGCCGAATACAGTGACACTGCGATCGCCTTCAGTTGCCGTTGGCACCAGGAAATAATTGAAAATTTTTTCCATGTGGTTTCGCGTCGGTAACAGCTCTTCGACAGTGGTCTTGCCCCTGGCAAAGAGACCTGCCAGCATCAACGCCCCTTTCACCTGTGCGCTCGCCACCGGTGGCCGATAATGAATTCCACGCAGCGAACCGCCGCGGATGCGCAACGGCTGCGTTTCGTCCGGGCCTTCGGCAACAACGGTGGCGCCCATCTCACAAAGCGGCGCGATGACGCGGTCCATCGGACGTCGCGACAGTCCCGCGTCCCCTACCAGTCGACTTTCAAATGTTTGTCCGGCCAGCAGACCGGCGAGCAGCCGCATAGTGGTACCCGAATTGCCGCAGTTGATTTCTTCTTTGGGTGCATTAAGCACCCGTTTTTTTCCGTGAACGATCAACGTTGTCGGCTCAGGCTGTTCGATCTTTATACCCAGTGCGCGCATTGCGTTCACGGTGTGCATACAATCTTCGCTTGGAAGAAATCCCTTCAGCGTGCATATCCCATTCGACAATGCGGCGACGATCACCGCGCGATGCGAAATACTTTTATCGCCTGGTACGGTAATTTCGAGGTCGATTCGAGTCGCCCGTTTTACCCGTAACTCCATAGGAAACGAAAGGAAGCAATACTGGATGCTTAATGCTGGATAAAAAAATCCAAGCTGCTGTGACAATCCGGCGTCCGGCATGTAGGATCCAACATCAGTGCGACCGGTAAATTATCGGGACAGCACGGCTGTTACGGCACAAGAAAGATCTTGTCGGTATAAGGATCCTTCACTTCAGTTCCAGGAGGGAATCCTTCCACATCGATGTATTTGCCAGGGGAATAAGGGCTCTCCACCAGGTGCGGTTTGCCAGGGACAGGAATTCCGTACGGATAATCTCCCTTCGCGACCTTTGTCGGCGCAGCCGTGGGAGGAGGTGAGCTTGCTACTGTTTCGGGCGGCGGCGAATTCGTAGGCTGAACGGGTCCGTTTGGATTGAATGGCTGTTGCTGCGGCGGGTATTCGGCGGTCTGGGCAGGATACTTCGCTGGTCTATGGTGAGTGGTTGGCGGCGGCGGTTCTTCAGAACAGGAGGCGAGCAAGAAGGCCGCAAGGAGCGCAAGCGACAATGAAAATTTCATAAGTGTAAAGACTGTCCCAATCGTATCCGGAGTCCGATTCGTTGCCAATGATTAAATCACTTTTTTCTCAAGCGCCCCACGGATGTTTGAGAAACACGGCGACCAATACAATGACCGGGAACGTCTCATCCGAATCGGAAGAAGAGATGTCTGATAAATCCCGTGCAGAAATTTTGGTCGTGGACGACGATGCCATGAGTCGCAGGGTCCTCGCGCAATTGCTCACCGCCAGTGGTTATAAGTGCCGCGTGTGCAAAAACGGCTCCGAAGCTCTAGAGGCGGTTCAGGCATGGCCCCCTTCACTCCTGCTGCTTGATTTCGATATGCCAGGATTAAATGGCGCTGAGGTGTTACGACGCCTGCGCTCGGATGGGAATTCGGCAGTCGCGCAAATTCCAACCATTATGTTGACTGCCCACGGGAGTGAAGAAAGCGAGGTGTCTTGTCTGCAGGCTGGCGCAGATGATTTTGTGACAAAGCCGGTCAATGCCGCAGTATTGCGGGCCAGAATCGAGACCCAGCTTCGCCTCCGCTCGATGCGGCGGCAATTAGAGCGGCAGAATGATGAATTGGAGGAATGGCGTCGTAATCTTGAGCGCGATCTGGCAGCTGCACGTTTAACACAGCAATCGTTAATCCCACAAAAACCGCTGGCGTTGCCGGGTTGGGAGGTTGCAACGTGTTATCGCCCAGTCATTCAGGTGGGTGGCGATATCTATGGCTGGCTGCGAATGAAAGATGGCCGGATTTTGTTCTGGATCGTAGACGGCACCGGTCACGGAGCTGCTGCGGCGTTGCTTACTACGCTGGCAAAACTTCTCTTCCACCATGGCAACGTCGAGCAGGATACACCGGTCACCATGATGGAAGCCGTGAACCATGACTTTCGCAGCATCTTTGGCTCACGCTCTTTTATGACGGCGATGTGTGTGGCGCTGGACCCTGCAACGGGAAGTGCCAGCGTTGTAGGCGCAGGTCACCCCCCGCTTTTGGTCACGCGCCGTAACGGCAAGACGGAATCGGTGGCCTCGATTACGCCTCCGTTGGGCTTAATCGAACAACCGGAATTTGCCGAAACGCCGATCGATCTTGAGCCAGGTGACGCTTTTCTGCTGTACACAGACGGCTTGTTTAGCTGGACAAAAGACGAACACCGTCGTTTGACCCCCCAGGAACTCCAGAAAATGCTGGATCACTCCGCGCCCACCGCCGAGGCGTTGCTCAAGGGAGTTTTAGCGCACGCGGCACCAGATAACTCGGTGAACGCTTCACCGGACGATATGACGGTTCTCGCCGTACGCCGGATGACCGGGCAATAAAATTTTTTAAGTTTGCCTAAAATTTAGTCTTGCTCTCTTTCAAGCGAAACGTTAGTCAGCCTCCATGCCGAAAACCAAAAAGAAAACTTCCAAGCGCAAACCGAATCCCGCCTTCATGAGACCGGTTCAACCTGATGACAAGCTCTCTGCCGTCGTTGGGTCGCAGCCGCTGCCACGCTCCGAGCTAACAAAGAAGCTCTGGAACTACATCAAGAAGCATGGGCTCCAAGACAAGAAGAAGAGAACAATGATTAACGCCGACGACTCACTAAGGCCGGTATTTAATGGCAAGAGCCAGGTGAGCATGTTCGAGATGACCAAGCTCGTCTCGAAACATTTGCGTTAGGTTTTGGTTATCCGCAAATAGCCCGGCGTTGTTCAGCTGGGCTATCTGCGGGCTTGGTAAAAGAATGATTGCCGCATCGGCGGTGCGCTGTACCGCTCTTGCGCCGGGCTGTAATTACATCGAAGATGGTGAGGTGAAAACGTATCGTCTCATTCCTCTCGTACTCGCAATCTCTGTTTTTCTCGCTGCGCAATTCGCGCGCGCGGAGTCTGGCTGGCTGAATGATTACAAGAAAGCACAGGAAGAGGCTAAGGCGGCTAACAAATTTCTTCTCCTTAATTTCACCGGTTCGGACTGGTGCGGCTGGTGTATCAAATTCGATAAAGAGGTTCTGTCGCAGCCGCAATTCAAAGATTATGCGCGCAACAACCTGGTGCTGGTAGAACTCGATTTCCCTCGGGCCAAGGCCCAGAGTGCCGAGGTTCGAAAACAGAACCGGGAATTAGCACAGCATTACGAGGTTGCCGGGTTTCCCACGATCGTCGTGCTCAACAGCGACGGACAACCAGTCTGGCACTACGACGGTTACTTCCCTGGCGGGCCTGAGGCGTTCATCGCGGAACTGCAAAAATTACGGAAAGGTTAAAAAGCGCATTGCCCCGACCGTTTGGATCTACTCGTGGGGGGGCAAAAATGCACGCGATTACTTTCTCTGCCGTCCAGGTCGGCTGCTTATTGCACGTGACTGACGGCCTCCGCTAGACACACGTGTTCAGTGTGTCACTTTCGTGCTCATGTCTGTTTACCTTTACTTCGCGACAGTAATCGCCGCGCTCGGGCTCGGAGCCGAATCCATATCGGCAACGCAGGATTCGGCGCGAGAAAAGCCGGCCGCGCCGGAGGAATTAAGCATCACCTTCAATTCGGTGCATGTCGATGGACCTTACATCGCCATGACTTTTGACGATGGACCAAGTGCAACGCTTACCCCAAAATTACTTGATCTACTGGCCGCGCATCACATTAAGGCCACATTCTTCGTCATCGGCGAAAACGTCGCGGAACACCCTGAAATCGTAGCACGGGCTGCCCGGGAAGGGCATGAAATTGGGAATCACAGTTGGTCGCATCCCAACTTCGGCAAAATGTCGGATCAGGGTGTTCGCAGCCAATTGCAGCGAACCGATGACGCAATCAAAAACGCAATCGGCCAGCGTCCCACATTAATGCGGCCCCCCTACGGATCGATTACGGCACGCGAAAAACGCTGGATTCACGATGAATTCGGATACCGGATCATTCTTTGGGACGTTGATCCGCTTGACTGGAAACGGCCCGGGCCGGCTGTGGTTCGCAGTCGCATTCTTAAGGAGACTCAACCCGGTTCGATTGTGCTATCCCACGACATTCACCCTGGAACAATTGAAGCGATGCCCTCCACTTTTGATGCCCTCGAGGCCAAGGGATTTAAATTCGTCACCGTATCGGAACTGATTCGTATGGCGAAGCCGAAAGCTTCTCATCCAAGTCCATCGCCCAGCGGAAACGCGCCGACGGAAGCTGTTCCCGTGACATCGCCGTCCCCTACCCCTGTGCAGCGGACTTCTCCCAGCGGGTAGGTCGCCGACAGAAAAGCTACTTCTTCGCGGCGCTCACGTTTCGGTCAGCCATTCGCTGTTCGGTCTTACTGCGCGCAATGACGAAGTGATTATTTTCGCCGTAGCTTCGCCACGGACCGGGAGGCACGTCACGCACTTCGACGAATTGCCAATCGGTTACGTCGGTCGGCGCCAGTCCCAGATAGTCACGCACTGCCGGCGAAACATCCAGCCCTGCACCATGATTAAGATTTGGCTTGGGACGTTCGTTTCCAAAGACATACTGAAAATGATCAGTGCGAAAAGGCCCGCAGTCTTCCCATTGCGCATAACAAGTGCGGTTGCCTTTACGAATGGCAATCCAACGGTGCCAGCATACCGACTGCCCCTGCCCCGTATAAGATTGCTTGAACCACGGAATCACCAGCGGCGCTTCCGGTTTGAACTGGCCATGCGTGACATCGTTGTACGGCAGCGCAAAGTAGAAGGGATTTTGTCGCGGTATGAACGCGATCGGAAGATAACTGCGCCGCGCTGACGGATCGGGGTTATCGAAGCCGCCGTAGTTGTTCGTCCAATTCGCGTCCCAGGAACTTCTGTAATTGGGAACCGGATTATTTCCCGCAGCCTGTTCTCCGACCCAGAACACCGTCGTCACGATGTTCGTTTTCCACGGGTAACGCTGGATCGCAGGACGAGAACTGGTCGGGATGAAAACTTGCGGTTCCACCTTGAGCAATGCCTGCTCCCGCAATTTCATTGCGTATTTGGCAAAGTCTGCCGCCGTTGCGTATGGGGAAGTGGATTGTTCATCCCCGAAGACTTTCGGGACAACAAAGACCGTAAGACTCAAACAACCCGCAAGAAGTCTCCTCATGTTAAGGCGCCGGCTTCTTCTATTCGATTCCGCCCTCTCAAGCAAGCCGAATCTTCTCAGGTGCACGGTCGTGCTGCCCCAAAAACATTTGGGGCGCGTTGTACGCGGTACCTTATCCTGAGCCCGAGTCAGCCCCGGCTGAGGATCGTATCGTGCTTGAATTGTCGATCGTCCACCTCTGGATAATCGAGGGTAAAGTGAAGGCCGCGGCTGTCTTTGCGGCGCAGCGCCGAGTCGACAATCAACACTGCCACCGCTGCGAGATTGCGCAGCTCAAGAAGGTCAACGGATACCTTGAAGTTCCAATAGAACTCCCGAATTTCGCGCTGGAGATTTCGCAGCCGCGCACTCGCGCGCTGCAGCCGCTTATCGGTACGGACAATTCCTACGTAATCCCACATCAGGCGCCGGATCTCGTCCCAGTTGTGATAAATCACGACCAGTTCGTCGACGTCCTGCACGTTTCCGGATTGCCATTCCGGCAACGGGATTTTTTGTTTCGGAGTTGATCGCACCTGCACAGCGGCCGCCGCCGCGCGATGTGCAACCACTAAACCTTCCAATAGCGAATTGCTCGCAAGCCGGTTGGCTCCGTGCAGGCCGGTGCACGCGACCTCGCCGATCGCATATAGCCCTGGCAAACTCGTTGCGCCATTGATGTCCGTTTTGATTCCGCCGCATTGATAATGGGCTGCCGGCACCACCGGGATCGCCTGCTTCGACATATCGATCCCGAACCGCAGGCACGTCTGGTAAATGTGCGGGAAACGCTCCCGAATGAACTCTGGCGGTTTGTGTGTGATGTCCAAAAACACACATTTCGCCCCTGAGCGTTTGATCTCGGCGTCGATTGCGCGCGCCACAATATCTCGCGAGGCCAGCGAGCCACGCGGATCGTACCGTTTCATAAAGTCTTCGCCGCGATTGTTTCGCAAGATGCCGCCTTCGCCGCGCACCGCCTCGGAAATCAGAAATGATTTCGCCTCAGGATGAAATAGACATGTGGGATGAAACTGGATGAACTCCATGTTCGCGATCTCGACGCCTGCGCGCCACGCCATCGCCACGCCGTCTCCAGTCGCGACGTCTGGATTCGTCGTGTACAAGTAAACTTTCCCGCAACCGCCGGTTGCCAGGACGATTCGATTCGACCGGATCGTTTCCACGTCACCGGTTTTTTCGTCCAGAACATAGACGCCAAGGCAGCGGTCTTCTGTTGCGAAACCGAGCTTGGCTGCTGTGATTAAGTCCACGGCCATATGATTTTCCAATAGCTCGACGTGTGATTGTCGCCCCAGCTCGCGCAGCAAAGTCTCCTCGATCTCCCGCCCGGTTACGTCTTGAACATGCAGGACCCGACGCTTGGAGTGACCGCCCTCCTTGCCCAGATCAAGCTCGCGATGCCCGCCGACCTCGCGCTCATCGAACTGAAGACCAAGCTCTGCCAACTCGCGGATGCGCTCCGGTCCTTCGGTCACAATCATGCGCACCACGGCTTCGTCACACAGGCCAGCGCCCGCCTCAAGCGTATCGCGCACGTGTAACTCGAATGAGTCTTCGTCGCTAGTCACGCAAGCGATTCCGCCCTGCGCCCAGGCGGTGTTTGTGTCGGCGCCTTTCCGTTTGGTAATAACAGCGACCGATCCCTGCTTTACAGCTTTCAATGCAAAACTGAGACCGGCGATGCCGCTGCCGATCACGACGAAATCGTATTCCTTCATGGCCGTGAAGCAGGCAATCTTGCCTGCTAGGGATAAATGCTCAAACACGCAGATAGGATTGTCTGCGTCACGATGTGCTCCTTCATCCCAGTCGGATGTTATCGATCAAGCGAGTTTTCCCAAAATACACGGCCAGCGCGAGCAGCGAATTAGGCCCGACCGTTTCAACGGGCTCGATCGTCTCCGCGTCGACAAGCTCCACATAATCAATCCGCGCCAGCGGCGCTTCGTTGATCACCTTCCTCGCAAGTGCGATTAGATCTCCCGCAGGTTTTTTGCCGGCATCTGTCGCGGCCAGCAACGCTTTGTACAAAACTGTCGCTTGTTTCCGCTCTTCCACATTCAAATACTGATTACGCGAGCTGCATGCCAGCCCGTCCTGTTCGCGCACGGTAGGCACAGGAATGATGTCGACCTTAAAATTGAGATCGCGCACCATGCGGCGAACGATCGCCAGTTGCTGAAAATCCTTCTCGCCAAATACCGCCGCGTCCGGCGAAAGAGTATTGAACAACTTCGCGACCACGGTGCAAACCCCGCGAAAATGTCCGGTTCGCGATTTTCCCTCCAGCGTCTGCGAAAGGGACAACTCATCGACGAACACGGAACGATCGTCGGC
>Ga0257156_1000036_pt1 | contig 17275 bp, 17 predicted proteins | sample NI49A_FD_185989 | JGI IMG/M metagenome (GOLD analysis project Ga0257156, IMG submission 185989) | Soil microbial communities from H.J. Andrews Experimental Forest, Oregon, United States - NI-49-A | ecosystem: Environmental > Terrestrial > Soil > Temperate forest > Bulk soil | place: USA: Oregon... | reverse complement strand
ACGGCGTGCTCATGGCCAGCGCGATGGCCCTCGGTCTCTGGCTCGGCCACCGGGATGCGCGCCGGCGCGGCATCGATCCCGAGAGCCTGCTCAAGGCGGCGGAGCTGGCCCTGCTCGGCGGCCTCGTCGGCGCGCGCCTGTACTACGTGCTGTTCAACCTCGACTACTACGGCCAGTTCCCCGGTAAAATCTTCGCCCTCTGGGAGGGCGGGCTCGCCATTCACGGCGGCGTGATCGGCGGCATCCTCGTCGGGGGCGGGTACGCCTGGCGGCGGGGCCTGCCGGTGCGGCAATACCTGGACATCGCCGCGCCGAGCCTCGCCCTCGGGCAGGCCATCGGGCGGTGGGGTAACTTCTTCAACGAGGAAGCGTTCGGCCGCCCGACCGATCTGCCCTGGAAGCTGTTCATCTCCCCGGTGCACCGGCCGCTCCAGTACGCGCAGTCCGAGTACTTCCACCCCACGTTCCTCTACGAGTCGCTCTGGGACCTGATCGTGTTCGCGGCCCTGCTCCTGGGCCTGCGGGACCGCCTCGAGCGCGCGCCGGGGGCGCTGTTCCTGGCCTACCTCGGGCTCTACTCGGCGGGGCGGCTCTTCACCGAGGGGCTCCGCACCGACGCGCTGATGCTGGGCCCGCTCCGCATCGCCCAGGTCGTGAGCCTGCTCGGCATGGCGGTGGCCGCGGTGGGCGTGCCGCTGCTCCTGCGTCACCAGAGCCGCGCCGCCTGAGCGGGCCGCGCGTGAAGCGCTACGCGAGCCGCGACGGCCGGCTCCGTCTGCGGGTCGGAGACAGCCGCCGCCTCGCCGAGATCCCGACCGGCAGCGTCGGCTGCGTGCTCACCTCGCCGCCCTACTGGGTGCGGGGGCAGGGCCGCGCGCGCGCCGAGCGGTACGCGCGCGAGCTCGCCACCGGGTTCGGCCCCGAATGGCGCCGGGTCCTGGCCGACCACGGCGACGTGTGGCTCGTCATCGGCGACCGCCACGACGGCCTCGAGTGGATCGGCATCGACGGCCTCGTGACGAGATGGCTCGGGCGGGTGGGGTTCCGTCTCCAGGCCAAGGGGCTCTGGGCCCAGGTGCGCTCCCGGGAGCGCTGGGACAACCGAGTGAACTACCTCCTGCGGTTCCGGAAGGCGGGACACCCGGTGCGCCCGGGCGGCGCTACCCTCTGCTGGATGCTGCCGCTTCCGCGCTCGCACCCGGACAGCCTGTGGGACGCCACGCCGGACCCGGTGCTGCGCGCCCTGCTGGAGATCTCCGCGCGGCGCGGGGCGGTTCTCGACCCGTTCGCGGGGGCCGGCACGGTGGGGCGCATCGCGGCCGCGCTCGGCCGCGAGTGGATCGGAGTGGAGCGGGATCCGCACATGGCCGCGATAGCCGCGCGACGGCTCCGGCTCCGCCCGGTCACTCCTTCACCGTGTTGAGGGTCACCGGCCGCCCATCGCGCAGGACGACCACCGAGATGGTGCTGCCGCGCGGGAGGCTCCGCAGCCGGGCCTGCAGCGCCTCGTAGGTCTCGGTGCCGATCTCCCGCTCCTGCACGGCGAGGATGATGTCGCCCCCCAGCAGGAACGACTTGCCCTCGATCGAGGCGGGGATGACCCCGGGCCGGATATCCATGTGGGCCGCGGGCGAGTTCGCCGCGACCTGCTGCACCATGAGCCCGACCGCCTGGGGCAGGTTGAGCGCGCGGGCGACCTGCCCGCCGATGATCACCCCGCTCATGCCGCTCCAGAACGAGCGCTGCTGGAGCAGCAGACGTCGGGCCATGTTGATCGTGACCACGAAGCCCAGGCCCTCGGAGCCGCCCGACTTGGTGATGTTGTGGCTCGCGATCCCGATGACTTCGCCCGCCATGTTGAACATGGGGCCGCCCGAGTTGCCGGGGTTGATGGCGGCGTCGGTCTGGAAGAACTCGGCCAGCGCCATCTCACTGTAGACGGTGTTGGGCTTGCGGCGGCCGGTGACGTAGCCCACGCTCAGCGTGTGCGCGATCCCGTAGGGCGCCCCGATGATGAAGACCTGGTCGCCGACCTCGGCCCGATCCGAATTGCCGAACCGGGCCACCGGCGCCGTCGCGGGGACCCGGTCCAGCTGGAGCAGGGAGACGTCGGCCTCCGGCTCGGAGGCGATCACCCGCGCGTTCACCACCTCGCCCCCCAGGAACTCGGCGGTGATCTCGTCCGCGGTCTGCACCACGTGGGCGGCGGTGATCACCTTGCCGTCCGGCGAGATCAAGACGCCCGAGCCGACCTCGTTGACGCCCCCGATCTGGCCCGAGCTGCCCACCTCCTTCCAGCGCGCCCGGATGATGACGACCGACGGGTTGACCCGCTTGAAGGTCGGCACCAGGCCCTGGGCCTCCGCGCGCGGGGCGGGGGCGATGACCAGCGCGAGCAGGACGGCCGAGAGCAATCGCTTCATGTCGAGCCTCCGAGCAGGGAGTGGACGAGCCGCCGGAGCGAGGCCTCGTCGAAGGCGGTGGCCCGACGGCCGGGCCCGCTCGCCTCGGTCTTGAGCCCGGTCTCGCTCAAGATCACGCAGATGGTGGCGTCGGGGTCGAGGGTCCGGGCGGCCAGGAGCTTCCGCAGTACCGCGAGGGCCGCCACCCCGGTCGGGCCGGCCCAGATCCCCTCGGTTCGCGCGAGCAGGCGCTGCGTCTCGAGGATCTCCTCGTCCTCCGCGTCGCCGGCCAGCCCGCCCGTCTCCTTCAGGATGCGGAGGACCCACTCGCCCTTGCGCCCTGGGTTGCCGGCCGCGAGCCCCTCGGCCACCGTGTAGCCGATCTTCACCGGCGTGAGCGGACGTCCCTCGCGCCACGCCCGCGCGATCGCGTCGGCCCGGCTCGCCTGCGCGGCGACCATGCGGGGGCGCCGCGGGATCCAGCCGAGGCGCTCCATCTCCACGAAGCCGCGGTGGGTGGCGATGAACGTCTCGCCCACCGCGACGGGGGCCACCACCACGTCCGGGACCCGCCACCCCGACTGCTCGGCGATCTCGTAGGCGAGCGTCTTCTTGCCCTCGTGCTTGTAGGCGTTGCGCGAGGCGCCGCAGTCGAAGAAGAGCTGGTCCTCGACGAGGCGATCCCACAGGACGATCAGGTCGTCGTAGACGCCTTCGTAGAGGATCAGGTCGGTGGCCGTCGCGGCCATGTGCAGGAGCTTGGGCGCCGAGGTGCGGGCGTAGGCGAAGATCAGCGAGCGCAGGCCGGCCCGCGCGGAGTAGGCCGCGATCGACGAGCCCGCATTGCCGGAGCTGACCACCGAGGTGATACGGAAGCCGAACTGGAGCGCGGCCGCCACCGCGGTGGGGGAGGAGCGATCCTTCACGGTGCCGGTGGGGTTCGAGCCCTCGAACTTCACCTGGAGCCGCCGCACCCCGAGCGCACGGCCGAGGGTCGGGCAGTCGAGCAGCGGGCTCTCTCCCTCTCCGAGCGACACCCGGTGGGCCGGATCGGCGATGGGCAGCACCGGGGCGTAGCGCCAGAGCCCGCGGCCCTCGAAGATCGTGGGCCCCGCGCGGCGGAGGGCCTCCCAGTCGTAGTCGAGCTCGAGGAGGCCCCGGCAGGCCGCGCACTCGAGCCGGTAGTCGAGCGCGAACTCCGCGCCGCACTCGATGCACCGCAGCGCGGTCGCGAACGAGGCGGCGGTCACCGCAGGATCGCCAGCATCTCCTCGATGCGGTGGCGCAGGGTGTGCTCGGCGAGGGCCCGCTTGCGCGCGCGCTCGCCGATGTCGCGGGCCTCGTCCGGGTGGGCGAGGTAGTAGTCGAGATGGCGGCGCAGCTCGCCCAGGTCCTGGTAGACCACCGCTTCCTGGCCGGGCGTGAAGAGGTGGGCGAGCTCCTCCTTCGCGTCGACCAGCTGGCACGCCGCGCTGGCGGCCAGCTCGAAGGCGCGGGTGTTGACGCCCACGATGTCGTTCATCGGATGATGGTGGTTCAGGGACAGCGTGGAGCCGGAGTACACCGCGAGCTTGGCGCGACCCCACACCGGGCCCCCCGCGACCATCCCGCGGATCTCGGGCGCCTCCACCCGGTCCCAGCCCGCGCCCCAGAGGCGGAGCGGCGTGCCGGCGAGCTCCCGCACGAAGCGCTCCCGGTAGGCGTAGGCGCTGCCCACGAAGGAGAGCGGCGCCGCGTAGCGCCGCCTCTCCTCCGGCGAGAGCTCGATCGGGTGGTGCATGTCGGGCACGCAGTACATCGGCAGGTAGTGCAGGTTGCGCAGGCCGGCCTGCTCGAGCGCGCGGAGCGCGTAGCGCTCCTTGGTGAAGAAGGCGTCGTAGGCCTCGATGCACTCGAACGGGATCATCCACAGCGGGTTGTCGGGAAAGAAGTTGAGGAAGCGGGTGTCGATCCGCGCCTTCACCCGCCGCACGAGCCCGGGGGTGACCGGCCCGCCCTTGATCACCAGCACGAAGTCCGGTCGGTAGGCCACGCACGCCCGCTCGAGCCGGCGCAGGATGAAGAGCTGGTAGGTGGCCTTGGTGGACCGGTTCTTGTAGAGCGGGTTGTCGCGGCGGTAGGCGAAGGTCCGCGCCTCGTGTCCCATCGCCACGAGCTCGTCGCGGAAGTCCATACCCATGTGCCCGGGACGGGCGAACGGCAGCACGATCAGCCAGCGCACGGCGGAAAGCGTATCACACCGTGGCCGGCGGTCAGGCGAAGGCGGGGCGGACCTCCTTCGCGATCAGCTCGAGCTCGCGCATGATGTGCCGGTGGGGCATGCCCGGGAAGAAGACGCGGCAGATCAGATGGGTCGTGCCGTACTCGGCCACGAACGGCTTGAGCGCGCGGATGACCTGGTCGGGCCCCCCGATGAGGAAGCGGTTCTTCATCAGCGCGTCCAGATCGGTGGCGATGGAGGCGTCGATGAACGGGTGCCGCCAGCCTCCCGCGTACTCCTTCCGGTAGGAGATCATGATGTGCTTCTCGGCCAGCTCGCGCGCCTCGCGGTCGGTCTCCGCGATGATGACGTCGCGGGTGAGCGGCCACTCGGTCACCGGCTCGGTCCGGCCCGCCGCCCGCCGGTTGGCCAGGAACTGCTGCTTGCCGGCCAGGAGCCGGGCCAGGTCCGCGGTGGGCCCGGGCACCCAGTTGTCGGCGAGGGTCGCGGCGCGGCGCAGGGTGATGTCGCCCCAGCCCCCGATCCAGACTGGCGGGTGGGGGCGGGTCACCGGCTTCGGCTCGAGCCGGCCCTCGACCGTGTAGTAGGTGCCGCGGAAGTCGACGCGCTCTCCGGTCCAGAGCGCTTGCATGATCGCGAGCTGCTCCTCGAAGCGCGCCCCCCGTTTCTCGAGCGGCGCGCCGTAGAGGGCGAACTCGTCGGGCTTGTAGCCGATCGCGATCCCGAGCACGAAGCGGCCGCCCGACATCACGTCGAGCATCACCGCGTCCTCCGCGAGCCGCACCGGGTGATAGAACGGGGCCACCAGGATGTCGGTGCCGAGCCGCATGCGGGTGGTGCGGGTCGCGAAGCCGGCCAGCACCGGCAGGGGCGAGGGCCAGTAGTGGTCGGTGACCGAGTGGTGCTCCTCCATCCAGACCGAGTCGAAGCCGAGGTCCTCCGCGCGCACCACCTCTTCGAGCGCGTCGCGGTAGTAGTGGCCGCCCTCGATGGGGATGAAGCCGACCTGGAGGCCCGCCACCCTAGCGGTCGCTCGCGAGCTTGCCGTTCACGCCCCAGTTGGTCTTCTCGACGTCCTGGAACACGACGTGGACCTGGTCGGCGGTGGTCTTCCCGATCTTCACCATGGCGTCGGTGATGGCGGCCACGATCTCGCGCTTCTGCTGGTCGGTGCGGCCGGCGTACCACTGGACGGTGATGTTGGGCATGGCGGTCTCCTCCTCGCTCGGTCGGATGTTATTTGGGTCGCCGCGGGTCGTCGAGCCGCCGCAGGTCGTCGGGGAAGCTCGAGCTGAACGCGTACGACTTGACGATGCCGTCGGCGCTGAAGCGCACCGTGAGATCCTTGCTGATCTCCACGGTGGAGTCGCGCTGGCCGTAGAACCAGCGCCACGTGGGGTCGCCACTGTCGAAGCCGATCTGGACCGGCTCGCCGAACATGCGGACGAGGCCCCACCGGTCGGTCTTGCCCTTCACGATCCAGCCCTCCTCGGGGGACGGGAAGTCCCGGCCGAACTTGACCGAGACGCAGCCGGTCACGACGACGAGTGCGAGCAGACCGACGAGCCATCCGGGCCAGCGCATGGCGCGGAATATGGATCCAACCGAACAGAATGTCAACCGATCGCGAGTCCGTGCGTCGAGGGAAACGCGGAGCCACGCATCTCAGGCCCGTCGTCCCGGCCGCGGTCCTCCGCTCAGAACGTATACTCCGGCCGAGATCGAGGTGATGGCCGTCCAGTCTATGGCTCTCGGCCACTGAGGGCCCCTGCACGAAGGCCTGAAGCGCGATGTCACCTCACGGGGCTTTCGCGAGGTTCGCCCCCGCGACGAGGTAGGTAGACCGGTACGTAGAGAAGCAAGGCACCGACTGCAGCGATGGCGGCGGCGTGCAGTCCATCGAGGCGAGCGCGACGCATCGCGACCGTGTAACAAGCCCAGGCCAAGCCGAGGTGACGGGCCGCGACGCGCGCGACTACGCCTGGGGCTCCGGCGGGACGAGGGCGGGCGGGCCGCCGAGCGGCAGGGTGAGCGTGAAGGTCGCGCCGCGGCCGACCGCGCTCTCCACCCAGATGCGCCCGCCGTGGAGCGTGACGAACTTCCGGGACAGGGCGAGTCCGAGCCCGGTGCCCTCGACGGTGCGGCTCGCGGTGCCCACCTGGCGGAACTCCTCGAACACCGCCTCGTGGTCCTCGGGCGCGATGCCGATCCCGGTGTCGGTGACCGCGATCTCGACCGCGTCGTCCCGGAGCGTGGCCCGCACGTCGATGCGCCCGCCTTCCGGGGTGAACTTGAGGGCGTTGGAGAGCAGGTTGAGGAGCACCTGCTTCACCTTGCGCTCGTCGGCGCGGATCGTCGCGAGACGCTCGTCGACCGCGCGGGCGAGGGTGACGCCGCGCCGGGCGGCCCGCTCCCGCATCAGGATCAGGACGTTCTCGACCGCGTCGGGCAGGTCGAAGTCGGCGAGGGCCAGCTCCATGCGGCCCGCCTCGATCTTCGAGAGGTCCAGGATGTCGTTGATGAGCGAGAGGAGATGCTGGCCGGAAGCGTGGATGTCCTTGAGGTACTCCTCCTGCTTGCCGGTCAGCTCGCCGAACATCCGCTGGATCAGCACCTCGGAGAACCCGATGACCGCGTTGAGCGGGGTGCGGAGCTCGTGCGACATGTTGGCGAGAAACTCGGATTTGTGGCGGCTGGCCGCCTCGAGCTGACGGCTCTTGTCCTCGATCTCGGTGAACAGTCGGACGTTCTCGATCGCGATCACGGCCTGGTCCGCGAAGGTCTGCAGGAGACCGATCTGCTTGTCGCTGAACGGGCTCACCGCGCCGCGCCGAAGCTGGATGACCCCGATCGCCACGCCGTCTCGCACGAGCGGCACGCTGAGGGCGCTCCGGAAGCCGAACCTCCGCGCGTTCGCGCTGGCCTCGGGGAATTCCTCCGTCTCGGCCTGGAGGTCCGCGACGTGGATGGTCCGCCGCTCGAGCGCGGTGCGGCCCCCGAGCGAGCCCCGCGCGAGCGGCAGCTGGAAGCCGGGCGGCTGGTGGACCGGGCCGTGGTGCGCGTCGCCGCGCAGGCGATCACCTTCGACCCGGAACAGCGAGGCGTCGTCCGCTCCGCAGAAGCGGGCCGCGTTCTCGACCACCGCGTCCAGCACCGGCTGCAGGGCGGTGGGGGACCCGCTGATCACCTTCAGGATGTTGGACGTGGCGGCCTGCTGCTCGAGGGCCTCGGCCAGGGATTGCTCCAGCGCGCGCCGGGACGAGGCCCCGCGCCCGCCGGCCGGTCGCGCGGGCGCGCGGCGGCTCGGCGGGCGCGCCGCCTTCCGCTTCGTCTTGCCGGATCTGCCCCGCCCCGCCATCGGTTCTCCTCACCTTTCGCGGAAAGCGCAACGTCCCGCGGTCGGCGATAGGCTAGGGGAAGATGTCCACCGGAGCAAGGGCTCGACCCGGTCCGGCGCCCTCGGCCGGCCCCGGGGACTCGAGGCCGCGTGCTAGGATGGCCGCCGTGGAGACGTTCACCGCCGAGGAGCGGGCGGCCCTCGCGCCCTACTTCACCGAGCTCGACGGCCCCGTCTTCGCTCTGGTCAACCTGCCGGAGGTCGTCAAAGGCGCGCTCTTCGCGCGCTACTCCCGCTCCGCCAAGTCCCTGCGCCGCCTCTTCCTGGACGAGTTCCTCGAGCCGGCCGGGCGGCCGGCGGAGGCGGGCTCCATCGGCACCGCGCGCGCCGATCGGCTCTACGAGCGGGTCTTCAGCGAGTACGGCGACGATTCGGTGGCCCAGCTGGGCGGCGTGCACCTGGCCTGCGAGGGCGCGTCCAACATCCTGACCAAGGTACTCGAGTGGGGGCGGCTGATGGCCTACCTCGAGCAGTCCACCCGCTACGTGCCGTACACCGATCGGCCGGGCGGGCGGTTCAAGTACCACGTGCCCGCCGAGCTCGACGGCCTCGCCCTGCGGGACCGCTACGTGGAGGTGCTGGATCGGGCGTTCGAGACCTACACCCGCTGGATCGATCCGATGCGCGAGTACTGGATGCGGCGCTTCCCGCCCCCGGCGGGGGAGAGCGACGCGGCGTACCGCATGACGATCCGTGCGAAGGCGCTCGACAGTCTCCGGGGGCTCCTGCCCGCGGCGACCCGGTCGAACGTGGGCATCTTCGGGACCGGCCAGGGCTACGAGGCGCTCCTGCTCCGCATGCGGGCCCACCCGCTGCGGGAGGTGCGCGACTACGGCGCGTTGATGCTGGTCGAGCTGCAGAAGGTGATTCCCGCGTTTCTCCTGCGTCTCGAGCGGCCGGAGCGCGGCGGCGTCTGGGCGCGGTACCTGGAGGAGACGCGCGAGGCCACCGCCGCGGTGGCGGCGCGCCTGCTCGAGGACGTCGAGCCCGAGACCCGGCCCGAGGTCACGCTCACCGACTTCGATCCGGACGGAGAGGTGAAGGTGGTGGCCGCCGCGCTCTACGCGGTGTCCGCCCTCCCGGACGACCAGCTCCTAGCCGTCGCGCGCAAGCTCGGCGACGAGGCGCGCCGCGAGGTGCTCGAGGCCTACGTGGGCCGGCGCGAGAACCGCCGCCACAAGCCGGGCCGCGCGTTCGAGCGCACCGTCTATCGCTTCGACGTGCTCGGCGACTACGGCGCCTTCCGGGACCTGCAGCGTCACCGGCTGCTGACGCTCGAGTGGCAGCCGCTCTCGACCCGGCACGGCTACGTGACGCCCGACGAGCTCGCGGAGGCGGGCGTGCTCCCGGAGTGGACGCGCGCGATGGAGGACTCGGCCGCGCTCCACGACGCCCTCGCGGTCGCCGCGCCCGCCGCGGCCGCCTACGCGGTGCCGATGGCCTACCGGGTGCGGTTCTACATGGAGCTGAACGCGCGCGAGGCCATGCACATGATTGAGCTGCGCACCGCGCCGCAGGGGCACCCCGCGTATCGCCGGATCTGCCAGGCCATGCACCGCCTGATCGCCGAGCAGGCCGGGCACCGGGCGCTCGCGGCCGCCATGCGTCATGCCGACCACTCGGGCGCGGAAGGCGGACGGCTCGAGGCCGAGCGGGCCGCGGAGCGTCGGCGCCTCGGACGCTGATCCGGGCTCAGGCGCCGCGCGCGCGTCCGTCGTCGGGTATGGCCGCTACGGCGCCCTCTCCGTGAGCCTGGACTCGCCGCAAGAGAACCGTCTCCTGCGGGCCCATCATCCGTGAGGGTATGGCAACGCCACGCCCCCTCTTCACGGGCCTCCTCCTTTCGGGGTGCGACGCAGGGCGCCTATCTGAACGAAGGGCCCACCGCGCTCGGCAAGCCCCCGTACCAGGTGGGGCCGGTGACGGTGGTCATGCGCCCGCAGGCCGAGGTGGAGCTGATCGGCCGCCTCCGGAGCCCGCCCGCCGCGCCGGAAGGCCGCATTCACGGCTGCTACGTCCCGGCGGATCGCCTGATCGTGGGGCCCTGGCACAAGTAGCTCCCTCGCTCCTTCTCCCCGCTTGACCCGCCCGCTGTTTCCGTCGCATACTTCTGCCGCAACATAATTGGTCGACCAACCAACATAAACTTCGGAGACAAAAACTGGCGTGACCCCCAAGCTCGGGATGGGGCCGCTGCGGCGCGAACAGATCGTGCGGGCCACCATCCGCTGTCTGGCCCGCGACGGCTACGCGGGCCTCACCATGAAGCGGGTCGCCGCGGAGGCCGCGGTGAGCCAGGGCATCCTCCACTATTACTTCCGCGACAAGGCGGCGATGCTCGCCGCCGCCGCCTTGCGGGTGACCGCCGATCTGGACCGCCGGGTGGCGGTCCAGGCGCGCGGCGCCCGCACCGCCCGGGCGCGGCTGCGCGCCGTGATCCGCGCCTGCCTCGAGACCGCGGTGGAGAGCCGCGACTTCTGGACCGTGTTCATCGAGTTCTGGGGCGAGGCGCTCCACGACCGGCGCCTGGCCGCGGTGAACCGCCAGGCCTACGCGCGCGCCCGTCGCTTGATCGGCGCGGCGCTGGCCCGCGGGCGGGCCCAGGGCGGGGTGCGTCGGGTCGACCTCGAGGAGGCCGCCGCGGTGGTCCTGGGGCTCCTCGACGGCCTCTCGCTGCAGCTCACCTTCGATCGCGGGCTGATGACCCTGCCGCGCGCGGCCCGGCTCGCCGAGACGGTACTCGCCCGCTACCTCTCACCCGGAGACCCGACATGACCATGACCCCCGAGCAGGTGAAGGCGAAGACGTACCTCCTGGAGAAGGGCACGCAGGCCCCGGTCGCGCAGATCCGCGAGCGCGTGGCCGAGGCGTTCGCCGCGATGGACACTCTTCTGGAGGGCGTCACCGAGGCCCAGGCCCGGCGCGCGCCGGGCGGCGGCGAGTGGAGCGTGCACGAGATCCTGGATCACCTGGTGGAGACGCATCCGCGCGCCCTCGAGGAGATGCGCGCGCTACTCGAGAACCGCCATTCGCCGGTGAGCCCGATCCCGGCCGGCCTGCAGTCGGCCGCGCCCATGGCCCGACGGTGGGACGACCTGCGCGCTGGGCTGCGCCGCATCCACGCCGAGGTGCTCGCCGTCCTCGCCGCCGCGCCCGACCGGCCGACCGAGGCCCGCGCGCCGGTCATCATGGTGATCAACACCCGGGACGCCGACGGTCGGGTGACGCCGCTGCACTGGAACGAGGCGTGCGACTGGAAGGCCTGCGCGGTGATCTTCCGGCTCCACGAGCTGGACCACCTGAGCCAGACCCGCAAGGTGCTCCGGGCGACTTGACGCGTCGGGTAAAGTGACAGCCATGCGGCTCACGCGGTGGCTCGGGCTGGCGGTCTCGCTGCTGGTCCTTGTGGCCTCTTGGTCGGGAGTGGCGCTTGCCGCGGATACCCCTGCGACCGGGTCCCCGGCCGGGACGATACGGTCGATCCCCGATCTGCACCTCTCGATCAGCGAGACCCCGGGGGAGACGACGGTGCGCGTGCCCCTGGCCTCGGAGAGCTACCGGCTGTACGGCCTGCTGAGCCCCTATCTCTCGCTGGGCTCCGCCACGACCCTCGGGGTGCCGTGGAATGCGAGCCTCGTCCCCGGGCTCCAGCGGGACGCGGATGGGCTCGACGACGTGCGCCTCGGGGCGGGGATGGCGCTGCCGCTCTCGGACCGAGCGCAGCTCTACGGGGAATATCGCTTCCTGCGCGGCCGCATCGACGGCGGCGCCGGCCGCAGCCTGCTCCAGCGAGAGCCCGATTCCTCGGACTTCCGCGCCGGCTTCTCGATCCGCCTCGACTGAGCGCCGGCCGGGCCCCGGCTAGGCCCGCGCGAACTCCCGCTTCGCCTTCTCGAGCTCGTCCGGCCGCGCCACCAGGTCGAGTGCGGTCATCGCGAGGGCCTTGGCCGCCGCCACCATGCCGGTGCGCGCGATCGGGGACTTGGCCCACTCCGCGAACTCGCGCGAGTGTCCCGGGATCCCGTCCGGCGAGATGCGGATGTAGGGATGGATCGTCGGGATCGCCTGGCTCACGTTGCCGCAATCGGTCGACCCGTAGCCCGCCTCTCCGTCGTCGGGATCCACCGGGAAGTCGATCCGCTCGAGGTTCTTGCCGAAGAGCTCCGCCATCGCGAAGTTGGCCTTCAGCGGGTCGTGGATGATCGCGTCCGCGGTCACCTTGACGGTGCAGCCGGTGGCGGTCGCCGCGCCCGCCGCGCAGCCCTCGAATCGCCGGAGCAGCTCGCGGCAGTAGTCCTTGGTGGGTGCGCGTAGGTAGAACTCGGAGGCGGTGTGCTCGGGGATGATATTGGCCTGATCGCCGCCCTTGGTGATGATGCCGTGCACGCGGGCGTCCGGGCGGAGCTGCTGGCGCATGGCGTCGAGCGAGACGAAGAGCTGGATCATCGCGTTGAGCGCGTTGACCCCGCGCCACGGCCAGGACGACGCGTGTGAGGCGCGGCCGAAGAACTCGCACTTCACCTTGATGATGCCGAGGCTGGGGCGCCAGACCTGGGTGCCGCAGCGGCCGTGGATCATCATGGCCGCGTCCACCCCCTGGAAGACGCCCGCCTCCATCAGCCGGACCTTGCCGGCCCCGCCCTCCTCGGCGGGCGTGCCGATCACCTGGATACGGCCCGGGAACGGCAGGGTCCGCAGCCCCGCCGCGATCGCCGCCCCCGCGCCGGTGCCCGCGGTCGCGATCACGTTGTGCCCGCAGGCGTGCCCGATGTTCGGCAGCGCGTCGTACTCGGCCATGATCGCGATGGTGGGCCCGGGGCCCGCCCCCGCGATGGTGGCCCGGAACGCGGTGGGTAGCCCGCCCACCCCGCGCTCGACCGCGGCGCCCTGCCGGTCGAGGAAGTCGGCGAGCCAGCCCGCCGCCTTGTGCTCCTCGAAGCACAGCTCCGGGTTGGCGTGGATCTGGTGACTGATGCGCTCGAGCTCGTCGGCGAGCCGGTCCACCGTCTCGGCGACGCGAGTCTTGGCCTGGTCGAGCTCGGCGTGGGCGGTCATGGCGTCACTTGCTCTTGGCGAACTCGTCCTTCGCCGCCTTCACACGGGCCGGCTCGGCGAGCAGGTCGAGGGTGGTGAGGGCCATGGTCTTGGCCGCCGCGACCATGCCCGCGCGGGCCAGCGGCTTCACCGCCGCGTCCGCGAAGTCACGGGTGTGGATGGCCATGCCGGTGGGGGCGATGGCCACCATCGGCTGGATGGCCGGGATCACCTGGCTCACGTTGCCGATGTCGGAGGAGCCGAGTCGGTCCGGGATCGGGGCGCCCTCGGTAAGGCCCGCCGTCTTCATGTTGGCCGCGAACAGGTCGAGCATCACGCGGCTCGACTTCATCGGCTCGTAGACGCTGTCGTGCTGGGTGATCTTGAGGGTGCACCCGGTTGCCTTCGCGGCGCCCTCCGCGGCCGCGGTCACCCGCTTGAAGAGCTCCCACATCGTGTCGATGCGCGGCGCGCGCACGTAGAAGATCGCGGAGGCGTACTCCGGGATGATGTTGGCCGCCGCGCCCCCGTTGGTGATGATGCCGTGGATTCGGCAGTCGGGGCGCACCTGCTGGCGCAGCATGCTGATCGCGTTGTACGTCTGGATGACCGCGTCGAGGGCGTTCACGCCCTCCCACGGGTCGGCGGAGGCGTGGGAGGCTCGGCCGTTGAACTCGAAGGTGCCGCGCACGATCCCGAGCAGGTCCTGGTGGAGCAGGGTGCGGTCGAAGCCGTGGATCATCATGGCGCAGTCCACCTCGCGGAAGACGCCGCTCTTGATCAGCTTCACCTTCCCGCCGCCGCCCTCCTCCGCCGGGGTGCCGATGACCTGGATGCGGCCCTTCGGGAGCTGGGCCCGGACCGCGGCGAGGGCCGCGCCCGCGCCGACACCGGAGGTCGCGATCACGTTGTGCCCACACGCGTGCCCGATGCCGGGGAGGGCGTCGTACTCGCACAGGATCGCGATGGTCGGGCCCTCCCCGGTCTCGATGGTGCCGCGGAACGCGGTCTCCACGCCCCCCACGCCTTTCTCCACCTTGAAGCCCTGCCGCGCCAGGAAGTCGCTGAGCCAGCCGCACGCCTGGACTTCCTGATATGCCAGCTCGGGGTGGGCGTGGATCTGGCGGGAGAGTGCGTCGAGCTCGTCGGCCAGGTGGTCGACGGCCTGCGAGATGGAATCCTTGAGGGTGCTCATGGGTGCCTCCATGCTCAGGGCGACTGGGCGCAGACGAGGAAGAAGAGTGGCCGGGCCGAGTCGGACGAGTAGCCCCGCCCCGGGTCGTTCAGGCACCGCAGGCTCGGCGCCGAGTCCGAGGCCCGTCGCGGGGAGTCGATGGTGGCGCAGGCGGCCAGGATGAGGGCGGTGCCGATTGCCATCAGGGCACGACCGGCGAAGAGGGGGCGCACGAGGGAGCAGGGTACCACGAGCCCGGCCGGTGAAGGGGGGCGGTGAGGCGGGACGACGGATCAGGCAGAGGGGGCGAGTGCGGGGTCGGGGGCCGGGCTACCCACCGGCAGCTCCATCACGAACATCGCGCCGCCGCCGGGTCGGTTCTCGGCCCAGAGGCGTCCCTCGTGCTCGGCCACCACGCTGTGCGCGACGGACAGGCCGAGGCCGCGTCCCTCGCCGGGCCCCTTCGTGGTGAAGAACGGGTTGAAGACGCGGGCCAGGTCGTCCTGGGGGACGCCGGGGCCGTCGTCGGCGACCTCGATCCGCACCCCGTCGGCGGCCGGCCGCACCCGGATGGCGAGGGTGCCCGAGCCGCGGGACGCGGACATGGCCTGCTCCGCGTTCTGCACCAGGTGGAAGAGGGCCTCCTGGAGCTGGTTGCTGTCAGCCCAGATCTCGGGCGCCTCGCCGAAGTCGGTCTGGACCGTGATGCGGGCGCCCTCGAGGCGCGACTGGTGGAGTGAGAGGACCTTGTAGATCTGGTCGCTCACCTTGCATCGCGCGCGGCGCAGGGGCGAGCGCTCCGCGAAGAGCACGAGCTCGCGCACGATGTTGGCTGCGCGCTTGGTGGCCCCGTCGATGACCTTGAGCCCGTTCAGCACCGACTCGTGATCCTGGGACTGCAGCAGCAGGTGCACCTGTCCCAGAATGATCATGAGCGGGTTGTTGATCTCGTGCGCGACCCCGCCCGCGAGCTCTCCCACCGCGGCGAGCCGCTCGGCCCGGATCACGTCGGTGTGCGCGCGACGGAGATCCTCGAGCTGCAGGCGTGTCTCGGAGTACAGCCGCGCGTTGTCGAGGGCCAGGCCGATCTGGTCGGCGGTGGACTCGAGCAGCGCGACCTCCTCGTTGGAGAACCGCTCCTCGGTCTGCCGGCCCAGCGAGAGCGTGCCCAGGATGCGATGGCGCGCCCGGATCGGCACGCAGACGAAGCCGCGGATGCCGTCGGCGGAGACCGCGGCGCGCGCGGCGGGCAGGAGATCGGGGGCGCGGCTCGCCTCGTCCACACGACGCACCCGGCCCGACGCGGCGACGCGCCCGATCAGGCCCTGGCCCATCGGCAGCATCTGGTTGGTCTCGCGCAGCCGATCCGAGAGCCCGCGCTCCCCGCGGAGCAGGAGCATCTTGCCGTCCACCGAGACGAGATGGAGACTCGCGATCTCGTGGCCGGTCACGTCGGTGAGCGCGCTCAACGACTTCTGGATGACCTCGTTGAGGTCGAGCGACCGGCTGACCGCCTCGGTGACCGTGCGGAGGATCTGCAGGTGCCGGATGAGCGAGGTCGTGCCGCCTCGGTTACTTACTCGCGCCATTAGATCGTGTGGGCTCCCCATGATCGTTGTGTGCTGGACGGTTCTCTGTACTTAGCAAGCCAAGTGCCATGGGTAGCTATCAAATAATACCATCTATTCCAGCTAGTTAGATTTGTTGCTTGGAGGGGTGCGCCGGGCAGAGCGGTACTGCCCGGACACTCTGTCAGGTCAGACCACCGGGAAACTGCCGCGCGTACGCGATTCGCCGGCCGATCGGCGGGTGTGAGTAGAGAAAGAACTCCTCGACCGGATGCGGGTCCCGCTCGGCCAGGTTCAGCGTCGCCAGTCGCTCCATAGCGCCGATGAAGGGCGCGGGGCCGGGGAGCGTCTCGAGCGCGAACCGGTCGGCGGCGTGCTCGACGTGACGGGACCAGCCGTTTGCCAGCGGGAGCGCGGCCAGCCCCACGACCAGCAGGACGAGGCCGAAGAGCGGCAGCCCGCCGATGTCCGCCGGCCCGTCGAGGCCGAGCCAGACCCCGCCCGCCCGCAGCGCCCCCGACGCCACCCAGAAGGTCACGAGGGTCAGGGCGCCCTGCACGAGCAGGCCCCGACGGATGTCGCCGTGGAGCTGGTGCGCCAGCTCGTGCGCGAGCACCGCCTCGACCTCGTCGGCGGTGAACGTGTCGAGTAGCGTGTCGAACAGGAGGATGCGGCGCGTGCGGCCGAGGCCCGTCACCGCCGCGTTGGCGGTGCGGCTCTTGCGGGACCGGTCGACCACCCAGACCCCGGTCACCGGCACGCCCACCCGCGCGGCGAGCGCGAGGAGTCGGCTCTTGAGCGGACCGTCGGCCAGCGGGGTCAGGCGGTAGAAGAGCGGCGCGAGGCACACCGGTGCGACCAGGGCCAGCAACGCGTACCCACCGAGGAACACCACCGCTCCCCACAGCCACCACCACGGGCTCCAGCGCATCAGCCCGTACACGACCTCGACCGCCACCAGGCCAAGGGTGCCACCGATCAGGGCGGTCTTCGTGGCGTCCCAGAGCCAGCGACCGAGCGATTGATGCAGGAGCCCGTAGCGCCGCGGGAGCCAGAAGCCGCCGAGCCAGGCGAGCGGCAGGCTCAGGAGGCGGTAGCCGCCGCCCAGCACCAAGACCGCCACCGCGAGGGCGAGCCACCAGCGGGGCGTCCAGGTCGCGAGCCGCTCGGCCAGGTGCACCGCCGCGCGTGTCTCGACGAGGACGATCAGGTAGCTCGCGGAGAGCGCGAGCTCGGCGAGCGACAGCGCGAGCTGTCGGCGGTGGTAAGCGCGGGCCCGCGCGTCTGCGGGCGCCTCGGTGGGGCTCATGCGTCGAGTGTCCCACCGTTCGGGAGGCCCGCCAACCGGGGTGCCGGTTTGTGCTACACTGTGCGCCAATTCACAACCAGGGAGCCGCCATGTTTCAGTCCGTCGAGGACGTCCAGCAGCAGTTCAAGAACGCCCGCTACATCGCCAATCGCCGGATTTCCACCGTGGTG
>Ga0257156_1000034_pt1 | contig 17531 bp, 17 predicted proteins | sample NI49A_FD_185989 | JGI IMG/M metagenome (GOLD analysis project Ga0257156, IMG submission 185989) | Soil microbial communities from H.J. Andrews Experimental Forest, Oregon, United States - NI-49-A | ecosystem: Environmental > Terrestrial > Soil > Temperate forest > Bulk soil | place: USA: Oregon... | reverse complement strand
CCCCTCCTGCCCCGCCGCCCCCAGCACCACCACCGGGCTCTCCAGCCCCAGCCCCCGCAGCCGCTGCCCCAGCTCCCACGCCGTCAGCGGCGGCTGCAGGTTCACCACCGTCAGCGCCGGCCGCCCGTGCGCCTGCACCGCCTGCTCCAGCTCGTGCAGCGACCCTACGAAATGCGGCTCCCAGCCACAGATGCTCGCAAGCCCGTGGATCGGCGCCGATAGCTCCATCGTCTCGTCAAGCACTAGGACATTCACTGTTTGCACTCCTCGAAGGATTTGCGCTACAAACGGGGAACTACGCAACGGGTATGCCATCGAAGGACTGCAATGCTGGCATGCACTTATGCCCAACTGAGGAGGGCTTCAAGCCAAAAGCTGGTTGCCGCGGGCTCCACTTTTTGTCACCCGATAGGCTAGGTTTCCTTTGTAGAGCGAAAGCGTCTCCACGACGCGGCGCCGAGCAGCACGACATTCGATCCGATCAGCAGAATCGTCGCCGGCTCGGGAGTGGGCGCCGGCGCGCTCGGATCACCCGGGTCACTGAAGAACAGCGGACCGCCGCCGCCCGACCCGCCCGCACCGCCGCCGCCATTGAACGGGCCGAGGTTGTTCGGCAAGCCCGAGTAAGTGCCGCCACCCCACCCGCTCCCGGAGCCCGTGCCCTCGCCTCCAGGTGGCCCCGAGAGAAACTGCACGGGCGCGGGCGGTGAGTCGCTGGTGCCGGTCGATTGATCCGGGCTGTCGCCGTTGAGCGCAGTGAACGGGCGCGGCAGAGTGTCGCGCGGCCAGGACAGCGAGGTACCGCTCGACACGATGCCGAGCGGCCCGGCGCCGGGCACCTCCTCGAGCCGGGCAATCCGAGTGAGGTTCCCGGGCACATGCCTCGTGTCACCCTTCGGGCCCGTTCGCCCCTCGTCCATCAAGCCGTCCCAGACGTCGGCGGGAAGGTGCGCTACCGCCGTCGCATCGCGCGGGTCACGCGGAGGCCCGGAGAGCGCGGCCGCGCCGGGCAGCCCGCTCCCGCCTCCCCGTAGCGGCCATAGATAGAGAGGCAGCGCGATCAGCAAGAGGATCAGCAGCACGATCGCGATCCTTCGCCCCCGCGGCGGGGCAGACTCTGGGCCCGACGAGCGCCTCATGCTCGTGAAGGCCAAGCGAAGCGCGTGCCACGCGAAGATGGCCAAAAATCATATCCACTTCAGGTAGTTGCATCGACAGACTTGACGCCGGCAGCAATTGCGCGGAAGGCGCCTTCTGGGGTGAGACGGCAGTGGCCTCAGTCAGGGCAACTGGCTACCCACCGGGCCCCATTGCGCTTTTGCGCCCGGCCGCCCTAGGATGCGGCCATGAAAATCACCGCCGTCGACACCGCCATCCTGCGCATTCCGACTCGTAAGCCGATCGCGCTCGACTTTCCCCACCACAGCCTCGTGGTGGCGCACATCCACACCGACGAGGGCGTCTCCGGGCTCGGCTATACGCTCGCGTTCGGCGGTGGTGGCGTCGAGTCCATCCAGGCCTACCTGGTGACGCGCCTCGCCCCGCTATTGATCGGCCAGGACCCGCTCTTCGTGGAGCGCCTGTGGGAGCGGATGTATCGTGCGGACCGCGGCATCAAGCGGCAGGGCATCGCGGCGTACGCCCTGAGCGCGCTCGACATCGCACTCTGGGACATCGCGGGCAAGGCCGCGGGCCTTCCGCTCTACAAGCTGTGGGGCGCGGTGACCGACCGGGTCGCGGCCTACGGCAGCGGCGGCTGGCCCAGCTACGCGCTCGAGGACCTGATCGGCGAGGCCCAGGCCTACGTCGCGCGCGGCTGCCGCTACTACAAGATGAAGATCCACCATCCGGATCCGCGTGCGAACCAGGCGCGGGTGGAGGCGGTGAAGAAGGCGGTGGGCGACGACGTGCGCCTGATGGTCGACGTCAACCAGAAGCTCGACGTGCTCGGCAACATCCGACAGGCGCGCCTGCTCGCCGACCTCGATCTCGTCTGGTACGAGGAGCCGGTGCTGGCCGACGATCTCGCCGCCTGCGCGGAGGTGGCGGCCCGGATCGACATCCCGGTGGCGACCGGGGAGAACAACTACACGCGCTTCGAGTTCCGGGACCTGATCGAGCGGCGCGCCGCCCGCTACCTGATGCCCGACATCTGCCGGGCCAACGGCTTCAGCGAGACACTGAAGATCGGACGGCTCGCCGCCGCCCACCAGATCGCGGTCTCGCCCCACGTGGTGCACGAGCTCTCGCTGCAGGTGGCCGGCGCGCTCAGCAACGGCTTCCTGGTCGAATGGATCGACTGGGTGCCCGACGATCTCTTCGCCCAGATGCCGGTGATGGACCACGGCGACTTCCTGATCCCCGACCGGCCCGGCCACGGCATGGCGCTCGCCCCGGGGGCCGAGCGGAAGTACCGGATCGACTGACGCTCAAAACACCGCGAGTGGGTTCGCGGGGGATCCGGTCCCGCCCACCACCACGAGCGGCGCGACGATCAGCATGAACTCGTCGCGCTGCTCCTCCACGCACGCCCGCGCGAGCGGCTCGAGGAGCGCGTTGTCCACGAGGGCGACCCCGTAGGCGAAGAGCGCGGCGTGCACGGCCCAGGGAATGTCGTAGCCCACCGGCAGGTGATCCAGCATGTCCCACACCAGCACGCTCACGTCGTGGTCCCGCAGGAACTCGAGGCAGGAGACGTGCAAGCCGGGACGCTCGTTGGGCCCGATCCCGAAGGGGCGTCCGTAGGGCCGCTCCGGGTTCGCGGCCTGCCAGGCCTCGCGGCCCGAGTAGACGCAGACCGCGTCGCCCGGCTCGAGGCGCAGGCCGCGGGCCCGCGCGATATCCTCCAGCTCCCAGCCGTGCACTGGCCGCGCCTCGGTCACCGACTCCGTCCCGCGGTGGCGCGGCACGTCCAGCATCACCGCGCGGGTGAGGATGCCTTCCGCCCAGTGCTCGACCGATCCGAAGGTCGCCCCGTCGAAGGTGATCTCCTTCTTCGGATCGCGCCCGTTCCACATCGCGTGCTCGTCCCACGTGTGGCAGAGCGCGTCGAGATGGGTGGACGCCACTCCGTGGTAGAAGATGCCGTAGTAGTCGGCCGCGAAACCGCCCTTGCCGCGCGGCAGCGTGCGCATGTAGTGATGCGCGGGCAGCGCGTTGTTGAGACCCGGCTCCTTCGGGAACGGGCGGCTCAGCGAGACGCTCCGGCCGCTCCGGACGAGTCGAGCCGCGGCGGCCCGCTTGGCCGGCGTGATGAGGTTGATCGCGCCGAGCTGATCGTCCTTCCCCCACCGTCCCCAGTTGCGACGATCGTGGATCAGCGCGCGCACTTCCTGCTCGGTCGGCAGCGGACGCTCGGGCATTGTCACTCCTCCGGAAGCGGGACTCTACGCCGCCGGCCGGGCGCGCGCAAGGGATTGACGCGTAGCGTTGTCAGAGTTGACTCGCCCGAGGACGTGTGGCATGTTTGCGACCCGCGCTTCCCTATCCGGAGCCCGGGCCGACGGCGACGCCCACGGCGGGTCGTCGGGGGGTGGTCCGAGCGGCCACGTTGGGTAGGGAATTATCCAGTAGTGCAGGGTGCTCACGATGCACGGTCTCGCGGTTGGCGGCTAACTCACCGCGTTCATTTGACTTCGGCGACTGGTACGGCGCTTGCCCCGTGGAAGCGGTGGGGGAAACTTTCGCCTAGAGGAGACACGCCAGTGACGAAGTTCATCATTCATTGCTCGGTAGCCATCCTACTAATCCTGATCGCCGCAAGCCTGTGTCCGGCCGCGGAGGACATGGGGATCATCACCGGCAGCGACAAGGGCACGTACTACCAGTTCGGCCTCGACCTGCAGAAGCTGACCAAGCCCACCGGGGTAAACCTGACGGTTCACACGTCGAAGGGCTCGATCGAGAACGTCTTCGCGGTCTACCAGCGGCCGGGCGTGCAGATGGGCATCGTGCAGTCCGACGTGCTCGCCTTCGTGGCCCGGGTGCAGTCGGACCCGGTCCTGCAGCGCATCGCCAAGAAGACGCGGATGGTCTTCCCGCTCTACAACGAGGAAGTGCACGTACTGGGCCGCAAGGGCATCCGCGACTTCGACGATCTGGCCGGCAAGCGGGTGGCCATCGGTCGTGACGGCAGTGGGACGTACCTGACCGCGCGCCTGCTCTTCAAGCTCTCCGAGGTCGCCCCGAGCGAGATGGTGCCGATCGACACCTCCGAGGCGCTCGGCGAGCTCAAGGCGGGGCGCATCGACGCGATGTTCTACGTGGCGGGCTATCCGGTGAAGCTCCTCAAGGAGGACGTCGCCGAGAAGGACGGGCTCGAGCTGATCCCGATCACCAACAAGAGCATCACCGAGTTCTATCCGCGCGCGGAGATCCCCGCCAACGCCTACGAGTGGCAGCGGACCCCGGTCAGCAGCGTGGCGGTCAAGGCGGTGCTGGTCTCATTCGACTTCCGCCGGAAGGACTGCGACAACGTGGGCCGTTTCGCCCAGACCATCTCGCGGCAGATGAGCTGGCTGCTGCAGAACGGCCATTCGAAGTGGAAGGTCGTCGACCTCAACTATCCGCTGAAGGGCTGGGAGCAGTACGACTGCGTGCGGAAGTACGTCGGGACCGCCGCACCGGCCGGCACCGCGAGCCCCGCCAAGTCCGGACAGAACGAGAACCCGGTCTTCAACGCCATCAAGGGGCTCCTTGACGACTAGGCACGTGGTGCCGGGAAGCAACCGTCTTCTCTCCCTGGCGGCCGCGGTCGGGAGCATCGCGCTCCTGGCCGTGGTCATCTTCATGCTCTGGCCCGCCGATCCGTCGGATACCGCCATGGCGGACCGGGACCAGGTCGACGGCGAGGCGATCGGCTGGATCTCCAAGGTGGAAGCCAACACCATTCACGTCAATTCCGGTCCGTTCGGTGGCGGCGTGCTGCCGCTGCTCGTGACCCGCAACACCCGGATCATGGTCGGCTCCAAGGAGGGTTGGTTCGAGGACATTCGCCCGGGCGGCCAGGTCAAGGTCGTGTACCAGATCGCTCACGGCAAGCGGCTCGCCCGCACCGTGCAGCTATTGGTGGACGAAGGGCCGCGCCGTCCGACCCGCGCGGAGCCGCTCGTGAAGAGCACGTCCGGAAGCGCGGCCGGCGGAGACGCGGCGGCCGAGCGCGTGCCGTCCAAGCCCGCCGTCGCGAGCAACCCCCCGGGCCCCGAGCCGAAGACGCTCGGGGCCCCGCCCGCGAAGCCACCGGTCGCCGCCGCACCGCCCACGTCCGCCACCCCGGCCAGGCCGGCAGCCTCTGGGCCGCCCGAAGTGCGACCGGCGGCACGACCGGAGCCCGCGCGCGCCCAGGCCACCGAGCCCGCCCTCCCGCGGCCCGCGTCGCCGAACGGACGCGGGAACGGCGCGGCGGACAACGGGGCGCGGCCGCAAGACGCCGCGCGCGCGCCGCAGCCCGTAAATCCGGCCGCTCCGGCCGCGACCCGGCCCGCCGACCCGCCCCGAGCGTCCGAGGGCGAGGGCGCCGACGGCGCGGCGGCGGTGGACTGGCTCCTGAAGGGGCGTCGCTAGCCCTACCCGATGATCTCGCGTGCCGGCCCGGCCATGCTAGGGTGCGGCATGAGCCGGCGAGCCCGGGTCGATCCGCTGCCGCACCTGGCCGCGGTGGCCGCGACGGTTCGGACTTCGGGCGAGCCGGAGGCGACCTTCCGGGCGCTCGACGCGGCGGTGGCCGCCACGCTCGGCCACAAGCTCTTCACGTGCCTGCTCCATCATCCGGCGGTGCGCGAATCGGAGCGGCGCTACACGAACCAGCCCGAGGCCTACCCGGTCGGGGGGCGGAAGCCGGTGCCCCCGACGCCGTGGGCGCGGCGCCTCTTCGAGGAGCGCCAGCCCTACATCGGCTACACCGCGGACGACATCCGCGAGGTCTTCTTCGACCACGCCCTGATCGCCTCGCTCGGCTGCGCTTCGGTGCTCAACCTGCCGGTGGTCCACGACGGCCGCACCCTCGGCGTCCTCAACCTGCTGCACGAGGCGCGCTGGTACGGAGAGGACGACGTGCCCCTCGGCCAGGTCTTCGCGGCCCTCGCGGTCCCGGCCTTCCGGCTCCTCTCCGGCTGACCGCCACGCGCGCGCCGCCTAGGCGTCCCAGTCGGGGTAGGTCTGGGGCGAGAGCTGGTCCGCGCTGCGTCCCGCCCAGTCCGACTTGGCCATGCGCGGCCACATGCGCTCGCCCGCCGCCTGGAGCGCGCCCAAGATGGCCCCGTCGTCCGCGCCGAGGACCTTGCCCCCGTCGACCACGAGGCGTCCGTTGACGTAGACGCGGTCCACGTCCTCGTCGGCCGCGTTGTAGACGATGTTCTTGATCGGGTCGCGTAGCGGAGTCATCCGCCACGAGGTCGCCCGCCACAGCACGAGGTCGGCCTTGGCCCCCGGCGCGATGCGCCCGAGATCGTCGCGCCCGAGCGCCCGCGCCCCGCCGAGGGTGGCCGCGTCGAAGGCGTGCGCGGCGGTGGTGGCCTCGGTGTTGCGCTCCACGATCTTCGAGCACACCGCGGCCCAGCGCATGGCCTCGATCACGCTCTGGGGGTTGGTGTCGGTGCCGAGTGACAGGTTGACTCCGGCGGCGCGGTAGCGCGCGAACGACTCCATGGCCACCCCGCGCCGCGCGAACACCCAGACCGCGTGGGCCACCGAGCAGCCGGCGTCCGCCATGATCGCCACGTCACCGGCCGGGTAGTTCGTCCACGAGGAGCCGCCGATGATGATGGCGTGGCCCAGGATGGTGTTGGGGCCGAGCACGCCCAGCTCGCGCATCCAGGCGATGGGGGTCTTGCCGTGGCGGGCCACCATCTCGTTGAACTCCACCACCGACTGCGCGGTGTGCACCTGGTACGGCACGCGGGCCTCGTCCGCGAAGCGCTTCGCGTCCTTTAGGAGCGCGGGGGTGCAGGTGTCGATCTGGGCCGGCGCGAAGAAGCAGCGCACGAGACCTCCGTGGGCGCCGTCGTGCCGGGCGTGGAAGTCCACCGCGCGCCGCAGGCCCTCGCGCCCCTGCTCCTCGCTCCACTCCCACTCCGCGCGCTTGCCGTCCCGCGTGAGCCAGCGCCCGGAGCGGAAGGCCTGGCCCACGTAGACACGGAGGCCGAAGTGGGCCGCGCGCTCCACCACGTACTCGCCCTGGCCCCCGATCTCCATCACGGTGGTGACCCCGCCCCGCAGCAGCTCGGGCATCGAGAAGTCCACGCAGGCGCGCCCGCCCTCCTCGTCCTGCGCCTCGCTGCGCACCGGCAGCATCTCGAAGAGGCCCGAGAACCAGAACTGGGGATTCCCCCGATCCTCGATGAAGGAGCGGTCCAGCGGCGAGCCGCCGATGTGGGCGTGGGTCGAGATCAGCCCGGGGGTGACGACGCGGTCACGCGCGTCGACGGTCTCGTCCACCGTGCCGTCGAAGCGCGGGCCGACCGCGAGGATGTGATCGCCCTCCACCACCACGACCCCGTCGCGCAGGAGGCGGTGGCCGCGACCGTCGAAGGCGAGGATGTAGCCGGCCCGGATCGCGGTGCGCTTGGTCGGGCTCATCGGGGTGGCGTCTCCATGGCGGCGAGTGGAGGGAGACTAGCCGCGCTCCCCCGGGCAAGTCAAGGCGGGGTAAGATCGAGCCATGCCGCTCATCAAGCCGCGCCGCCTCGCGCCCGGGCAGACCATCGGGCTGGTGGCGCCGTCCTCGGCTCCCAACGAGCCCGACCGCATCCGGTTCGCCGCCGAGACCATCGAGTCGCTCGGCTTCCGTGTCCGATCCGGTGCGCATCTGCGCGACCGGGACGGCTACCTGGCCGGGAGCGACGCGGACCGCGCCCGCGATATCAACGCCATGTTCGCCGACGACGCGGTGGACGCGATCTGGTGCGTGCGGGGCGGCTACGGCGCCTCGCGCCTCCTGCCCGCGCTCGACTACGAGCTGATTCGACGCAAGCCCAAGGCCCTGATCGGCTACAGCGACATCACCGCGCTGCACATGGCCATCCAGCGCCACGTGGGCCTCGTGACCTTTCACGGCCCGGTGGCCTGGCGGGCCTTCACGCCCTACACCCTCGGCGCGCTCCGCCGCGTGCTGTGGCACGCGGAGACACCCGCGTGCCTGGCCGAGCCGCCTCCGTTCGAGCGGCGCGAGGGCCAGGTGGACTGGGACCATCGCGTGGTGACCCTGGTGCCGGGAAAGGCGCGCGGGCGGCTGCTGGGCGGCAACCTGTCCCTGATGTCGCATCTGATCGGGACCCCCTACCTTCCCGACCTGCGCGGCAGCATCGTGTTCCTCGAGGACGTCGAGGAGGCCTACTACCGGGTCGATCGCATGCTGACCCAGCTCTGGCTCGCCGGCGCGCTGGACGGCGTGGCCGGGATGGTCTTCGGCAAGTTCACGGACTGCGATCCCTCGCCGTTCTTCCTGCAGAATCGTCCGCTCGAGGAGATCCTCGCCGAGCGCTTCCGGGCCCTCGGCATCCCCACCGTCAGCGGGGTGATGATCGGCCACACCGACGATCAGGCCACCCTGCCCGTCGGCTGCCTCGCCGAGCTGGACGCCGACGCCGGAACCCTCACCCTCCTCGAGCCGGGAGTGAGCTAGCGCTCCTCGTCAGTTGCCCCGGCCGATCGCCCGCTGCAGATCGGCCAGCGGCACCATCCGCCCGTGCAGCGGCAGCAGCCGATCCACGGAGAGCCCGAGCTGCGTGATCTGATCGGCCAGGTCCACGCTCAGCGGATTGATGATCGCGGGGGTCGGAGCGTTCGGCGGGCCGGGGGTGAAGGCATCGGCCTGGATCAGCAGCCGCTCCTTCGGCAGATACACGAGCAGCAGGCCGTCGGCGTGGGTGTTGCCCGCCATGTGATGGATCTCGACGGCGCGCGCGCCGTCGGTGAGCACCCGCTTGTCGCGCACGCCCTCGACCGCGACCTTTCGCTGGGCGGCCTGCTGCCGGTCCGGGGTCATGGTGGCGGGCGCCATCAGGGCCGTCTCGAAGAAGGCCCGGTTCGTCTCGTGGGTGATCACCCCGAAGCCCTCCGCCGCGAACGCGCGAAGCCCGCCCGCGTGGTCGAAGTGGTGGTGGCTGTTGATCACCGCGCGGATCGGCTTGCCCGGCACCAGACGGCGCGCTTCCGCGATCACCGCGGTCGCCCGCTCGTCGTTGAGCGGGGCCTCCACCACGATGACGTGGTCCTTCATCTCGATCACCACGCTGTGGTGGCTGCCCCCCGTGACGTACCACACCCCGTCCGCCGCCGCCTCGCTCGTCACCCGCGCGTAGGGCTTGGTCGCCTGCTGTATGGCGTCGGGCACCTGGATGTCTACCGGCGCGTTCGGGCGCACGTCGGTGACCGTGAAGTCCACCGTCGGGAACCCGCCCGCGGCCTGACGGATGCGCGTCGGAAACTTCACGTCGCCGAACTCGCGGTAGTCGGCGTACCGGATCTCGACCGGCATGTCGCCCACCACCGGGCTCGACAGTACCGCCTCGACCTTCTCGACCAGGCCGGCGCCGTCGAGGGTGGCCCGGACCGTGTAGCGGCCGGGCACCGCGAAGGCGATCGTGCGCCCCTGCACGGTGGCGTTCGAGGCCATCGCGGCCCAGATCACCCCGTGGGGCGTGGTCCAGAGCTGGAGCTGGCGCTCCACCAGGGCGACCGGGGAGGGCGCGACGGTCTCACCCACCAGGTTCCACGCCAGATCACCGCTCAGCAGCGCGACCTGCCGGGCCTCGCCGACCGTGGGAACGCCGCCGCCACGCGGCGGCATCTCGGCCCGAGACCGCACCTGCTCCTCGCGGAACGAGGCGGTCTCGTAGTTCACCGCCCGGGTGAAAGACGGGATGTTGAACCGCGGCCAGGCCGAACCCGGCACCACGCTCTGGCCGACGGCGAAGCTCACCCCGTTCGCGGAGTACTGGAGCGTCCTGAGGGTGCCGGCCCCCAGCGCCCGGGAGGCGCGCTCGAGCGCGGCCCGCGCGTCCTCGGCGGAAGCGGCGAGTGGAGACCACAGCAGCACGAAGGTGGTGACCAGCGCGAGCACTCTGCCCATCTCGAGCCTCCTTGTCGTCGGGGTCAAGGTCGATGCGCGGTCCAGAACCGCGTGAGCTCCGACCTCGGGCGTCTGACAGAGGCGGGCCGCCTGGTGCCATTCGTAGTCCGGGTCGAGCGGAGCGTCGCCCACCGCCCAGGTCCGGCCACCACCGCGCCGGCCGGCCGAAGCCGGGCAGCGAGAGCGCGACAACGTCCCGCCGCGGCAGCCGAGCGAGGACCCCCTGCCATACGCGGGCAGTATCGGGCACTCCGTGAACGAAGCCTGGTCGGCATCCTAGGGATGCCGCGACGGCGAGTCAAGCGAGGACGGCGGGGCGGGTGGAGCGAGTCGAGCTAGAACGCGTCCTGGTCTTCGGGCTGATCTTCGGACTGCTCGTCGTCCTCGACGATGGCGGCAAGCTCGTCCGGGGCCGGCGCGAGGAGCCAGCCCGCCACCTCGTAGAGCGTGGCCGGGGTCGGATCGCCCACCGCGCCGAACAGGTCCTGGGCTTCCCCCAGGCTCATCACGCACACGTCGGATGTGGATCGCCCCTCGCGAGCCTTGCGCATCAGCTGGGCCTGCGTGGGGCTGGTCACGAGCCAGAGCATCGCGCCCGGCAGGTAGTCCACCCGCACGGCGAGCACGTCACCCAGATGGAGCAGGCTCTCGTAGAACTCCCGGCCGCGGCGCGACAGCGTCCGGTGATGCCTCAGCACCTCCTGCAGCGTGACCACACTCGGCGTCATCATTGGCGTGTACCTTGACCACGCAAAAAAGCAAACGCCACGCCATTTCCGGAAATGCACGAAGTCAGCTAGTTGCGGGGCACTCTCGGCCAGACGCCCGCGCCGGATTGTCAGCCGGGGTGCCGCAGAATGCTAGCGCGGCGCCCGCCCGGCTACTCGACGGGACCCCGTGCTCGCCCGAAGAGGTAGCGGTTCACCTTGACGGTGGCCGCGACGTAGCCGGACTCGAGGTTGGCCAGCCGGGCCCGGACGTGCTCGTGCAGGCGCGGCAGAACGTGGAAGGGCACCGCCGGGTAGGCGTGGTGCTCGGCGTGATACGGCATGTTCCACGCGAAGAGCCGCACGAGGGCCAGGGTGCGGGTGGTGCGCGTGTTCTCCAGGCAGTCGCGGGTGGATCCACAGGCGGTGTGCTCGGCCAGGAGATACGGGCGGAGGAATGCCTGCCCGACCAGCAGCGGCGCGATCCAGAGGAGCAGCGCCATCGGCGAGCCGGTCAGCGCGGAGGCGAGGGCGACCACGAGGTAGACACCCAGGTAGATACGCGCCTCCAGGATCAGCGGCCGACGCTCCGGCGCGGCCATCCACGGCCGGTCGGCCCGACCACTCGCGAGCCGCAGAAGATCGCTCACGCGCCGGATCAGGTTCGGCACCCCGGTCAGCACGAGCAGATAGGCGCCGACCGACGCGGGCTTCGCGAAGTAGAGCTCGGGATCGCGCGCCGCGTCCTGCGTGAAGCGGTGATGCTCCCAGTGGTAGACGCGGTAGTTCCGGTAGGGCCAGAAGATGAGGAGGCCCGCCAGCGTCCCGAGCGCGGTGTTCAGCCAGCGGGTGCGGAAGGCGGTCCGGTGCGCGGTCTCGTGGAAAGCGCAGAAGACGAAGGCGAGCACGTAGCCGTGGGCGACCAGCAAGGGCAGCGTCCACCCGGTGCCGCGCAGACGCCACAGGAGCACCCCGGTGACCGCGAGCACGCCCAGGTGCATCGCGGCGCGCCGGAGCGCGGGCCCGTCGGAGCGGGCCATGAGGGGGTGCAGCTCCTCGCGGGGGAGCTGGTGTGCGGTAAACCGGACGAGCGATTCGTCGATCATGAGATTTCGGTACTATCCGGGTCTTGCCCAGCTCCGATATGATTCGGCCAGCGATGCTGAAGCGGCTCCCTCCGCGCAAGGTCCCAGGCCGTCGGCCCCCGCATTGGCTCGTCATCGTGGCCCGCGACGAGGACGACATTCACGCCAAGCTCCAGCGCGTCCTGGCCGGCGACCGTCACGTCCGGGTGATCTTCGATCGCCGGGGCGACACGTCCCGCAATCCGCCTTGGGTCACACGCAGCCTGTGTCTCCACGGCTTCGCGGTCGTCCTGGCCGCCCGCAAGGGCCGATCGAAGCCGCCGCGCGCGGTCGCCTCGGGCTGATCGGGCGGAGCCCGTCAGGTCCCCTCGGCCCGCAACCGAGGCGACGGGCCCCAGACGAGGGTCTGGCGCGTCTCGTGCCGGCCGGCCTCACAGAAGCCCCCGAAGCGCCGCTGGCAGTCCCCGCGCTCGTGCAGGCTGCGGACGAAGACGGCCAGGTCCGACATGTGGCTCGCCGGGATCCTGGCGCTTGTCGCCAGGTGCTCGAGGCAATAGGTCAGCAGGGTGCCGGGCGAGCTCGTCCAGATGAGCGCACGGACGCGAGCTTCCTGGGCGCGGGAGAGCATGCGCCGGCTATCGTAGCCGAACGCGCCCCGCTGGGCCAGCGACGGCTACACGCCGGTCGGCAACCCCATCTTCGGCGAGGGGGCCTCGCTGACCGGGGCATCCTCCGCTTCCGTTACCGGCGTCCAGATGACCGACGCGCCGCCTCCGGCGCCGGTCTGGGCCTTGACCGTGATGTGCCCCCGGAACAGGGCGCCGTCGGCGCGAAGTCCCAGAACCCGCATTTCGTTCCACGTGCTGCTGAGCACCGAGACCTGGGTCAAACCCTTCATGGTGACTCTCCTCTCCTGGGTGAACGAGCGCATCGACGCGGGACCGTCGGAGTCGGTGGGTGGGTGGAGCCGGGGGCGGGAGTTGAACCCGCGACCTACTGATTACGAATCAGTTGCTCTGCCACTGAGCTACCCCGGCGTTCGTCCGTAAACTCTACCACTTCCGACGCATTCTGTCCCGACTCCCCCACCCGCCGACCGCTCGGTCTTCGCCATCTCCCCGCGGAGATGCTCCGGGCTCATGTGCGCGTACCGCATCGTCATCGCCAGCGAGGCGTGGCCCAAGATCTCCTGCAGGGCGGGCACGGATCCACCGCGCATCATGAACCAGCTGGCGAAGTGGTGGCGGCAGTCATGGAACCGGAACGGGGCAGCCAGCCTCGCGGCCTCCACGGCGGCCTCGAAGCCAGCGCGGGTACTTCCCTCCGGCCAGAGGCGGCCCTCGCGCGCGCCCGGGCGGCTGACCAGCACATCGTAGACGCGCTGGCGCATCGGGACCTCTCGGCGCCGGCCGGACTTAGTGATCTCGAGCCGGAGCACACCACGCGAGAGGTCCACCCGATCCCACGCCAGTCCCGCAAATCGCCCATGCGGTCCGGTCGATCCAGCGCCGGAGCCTTGCCTGAGGGCCATCATCTGGCGGCCCATCCCGAGAAACTTACACTAGAGCGACTCGCGTATGGACCGTGATTTGTTCCTCCGGGCGAAGGCCGGGTGTGCCATGAGGTGTCGCACGTGGACGACTGAGCGTGACCACAGGCTAGAAGCTGCACAGGCAGCAACCTCTGCCCGCAGCCACGCTCAGGCCGCCGAGCTGTTACTTACGGAGAATCGTGGCCGGGAGTCGTCGGGACAGTTCCGACTCTCCCGAACCCCGGCGTCACCCCACTTGGTGGGTTCGCCCGTCCAGGTGTCGGGGCGGACAATCGTCCGGTTGCCGTACCCGAGCGATGCTGGCTGCCGGGTGCAGTGAGCGCGGTCCCGCGGCCAGCGCCGACCGTGATGCCGGTCCCGCCATCGCTGTGGCCGGCGGCGACACCGTTACCATTGCCGTTACCACTGCCGTTACCTCCACCGTTACCCCCGCCGTTGCCTCCACCGTTACCCCCGCCATTACCTCCACCAGCTCCCGCTCCGCCACCGCCTCCTCCACCGCCTCCTCCGCCGCCCCCGCCCCCACCGTGCGCGAGTGCCGGAGTTGCCGTCAGGGCGGTCATCACTAACGCAAGCACGAACATACGGAATCCTGTCATGTCGCACCGCCTCCCTGAGACGATATCGCTTCCCCCCGGGCCGGGTGTCCGCCTGCTGACGGGAAGCCCAACGCGAGGGCCGTCATCGTTCAGCATCGGCCATGCCAGCATGTGGGTCGGCCCAATTGCGCATCACACTTGGGTTCTCCTTCTAGGCGTTGGTGTGTCAGCGTGTAGAAATTTCAGTGGCCCGCCCACCGCTCCCCTCCGGAATCGCTCAGCCGCTAACCGCCTACTTCTTTCCGAACGGCTCGAAGCCGAACTTCTGGCCGCCAACACTCGCTTCGAACATGAGGCCCCCCTTACCGGTGGTGAAGACCGCCACGCCGTTCTGGTATTTGGCGTTCGTCGACGCACCCTTGGTCGCGGCCACCGCGCTTGCTTGAGCCGCCAGCGCTAACGTCCCCTTCTTGAAGTCCGTGAACGCCGGCGCCGTCTCAAAGAAAATGATCTCCGAGTAGGTCTGGCCACCGAGCTGGGCGCCGACGGTCACCTGGGTGAGCGACGTCTTGCCGATCGCCTTGCCTTTCTCGAAGACGACGCCCGAGCCGGTCGCACCGCCGATACCGACCGCTCCTTTCTCAACCGTTGGGAAGACCGCGTACCCGACCGAGCTCTTGAAGAAGCGGGAGAGGTCGGGGTCCGCCTTCTTGAAGACAGCGACCGTGTCTTGCGCCTCCTTTACATCCTTCGTTACATCCATAGTCTCGGCAGCGTCGGCCCGGTTGAGGAGGCCGAAAACCAGCAGGAGTCCTACGCCGAGTGTTTTCGCTACCATTTTCGCTACCATATGACGCTCCTTTCTGGCCGGATGCTTGAGATACTTGGGCGCGATCCCAAATATTGAGCATACTCCTGAGGAGTGACAGGGCGGGGATGGCCAGCGGTCTCCCCATGCGAGCCAGTTACCCCAATGGCGACACCTCAGCGCCTGTCCGGGAATCGGCTGATCACAGGCGGGGCAGGGCCGGATTTGCACATCCGCAAGCGTGTGACGAGAGGGCGGATCAAGGGGCGGGCCAAGGCGCCAGCGCCGCGCAATCAACCGCCGCTCCCAGCATGCTGGTCTGGGCTACTGCCTCACGACCACGCCTGGACTACGCCGGCCAAGGCGAGCAGGACGGCCGCCAGAACCAAACACAGGCCCACGGAGACAGCCTGGGCAATCTGGTCCGGCTCGAATTCCGGCCTCTCTGTCGAGATCCTCATGTTGCCGGTGTACACCCGTCCCGGGGGCGCGTCGAGCACTTCTGGATCTAGGCCTCAAGGGGACCTGTCCCGACTGCGCTACCATCCCTGCATGGTCCCGCCGCGCTGGTCTGACGAGCAGGGCCGGCCCCTACTTGTCCGGCGCTATCAGCCGGAGGGCTGTCGCTAGTCGCTCGAAGCCTTGTCTATTTGCATAGCGAAGAAACGAGCGGGCTTCGCCCTCCGTCAAGGAAGACGTAAATCCGCGGCTCAGCCTCGCGGTTCGCGTCTGATCTCGGAGTGCCGTGCGGATGGCGGTGGAGACTCCAGAGTCGTTCGCGCAGAGTCGGTCCATGTCTTCAACCGAGATCGGAACGCTGACTCTGTGCGCGGGCATTGCATCTAGTCTCGTCCTGGACAGGGATAGGGACAAGCCGGACCTTAGCCGTAGGAGAGGCAGGCCTCAAAACCGACCAGACGCACGGGTTCAGCAGCTAGCGCCAGCCCATTTCGGCGAGGGCAAACAATAGGATCACGGAAATGACCACAATCCAGCGGTAGAGGGGTCTCTCGTCCATCACCATTCAGACGTATCGACTTGACCAAAGGATACGGGCACGGGCAAGAGATCAACTGGCGTTTGAGAACTAGCGCCTAGCCTGCTGTCCCGGGCGTTCGGGTGTACACTGCAGTTGCCTCCTGCGGGCTCTCCGGTTGGCGCACCGGGCGCCTCAGCCCGCTGAATCTGGCTCGCCCCGTCCGCAGACAGATTCGACGACACCCGTAGTGTCGCCCTGCATCGTGAGGAAGCTCGCCATGATCCTCGCCAAGGAACGTCCCTCTCATCCCCACGCGTCTGGCTGGAGTATCTCGGGTGGTTCAGGTATCCCTGATGACGAATTGCGGCGGCAGATACGCGCCCGGCTATCCGAGGCTCGCCTGCCCGCCGTCGATGGCGTGTCGAATCCCCACCCAGGAACTGGCCGGCCATGCATCGTGTGTCGCAGGGCAATAGAACCGACTGAGGTCGAGCGCCAACTCGATGGCGTGGGGATCGTCCTGATCGCGCACGAGGCTTGTTACACGCTCTGGCGAGAGGAATCGGTGTTGTTCCTGACACCGAGGAGACCGTAGCAAAGAGCCCGAAGAGCGGAGGCTCCCAACAGTGGCCCGTCAATCAGACAGCGCGGCGGGCGAAGGCGAAGAAGAAGGAGGGCGCGACATGCCCACACGCCCGAATCGCTGTGAAGGTTGCCCCGATCCACCTTCCAACAAACTGCCCATCCGCGAACACGATCTGTACATGCTGGACAGTCCGATCATCGTCGCGTTTCTATGCCCCGACTGTATTGCGGTAGACGAGGGTGACGACAGGAATGCGAAGCGGAGGCTTCGGACCCGCGTCAAGAAGCAGCGTGATCTAGCATCACAGGAGCGAGCGGAATGAACGCGCGGCGCTGAAGGGCAGGGTTTAGAGCCCGAAGGGGCGTATTCCTCGAAGGGCATGGTGGCGGCTCCCGGCCCTGATACATGGCCGCACGGACTCTCGCAACCACCCTGCCGGGTCGCGAAGGGGCAGCCACTAGTAGGGGGCGGCTCATCTCCCAGCCTTCGTGGTGGATCGGGCGCGGCAGGTGCCTGGTCGTGATGGGGTGCACGACTTCAGTTTAGCGATCCGGGCAAGAGGCCTCGCCCAGTCAGTCATCATCCGATCTCTCCCCGCTGGATGCGGCGCCGGAGCTCCTCGAGCTCCTCGTCCCTGACGATGAGCAAGGCGAGGGCCGCCTCGGCCCGATCCTCCCAATTCATCTGCCCAACGGCGGACTGCCAGAGATCGAGCCCCCGGAGCAACGTCTCTTGCTCGCGCACCGTCACCGCCTCACTCCCCCACCGGCCCCGGTTCGCTTCATGATGGGCCTCCTCTCAGGTGTGGGGCGAGTCTAACAGCGGCGGCGTGTGAACGAACTGCGCGGTGGCCGGATTTATCCCCTGGCCTACAAGACAATAGGACAGAAGCGCATCCTTGTGGTCGATGACGAAGCTGTCCTCCGTGAACTGCTGGCAATACTCTGGCTCGTGAGGGTCACCAGGTCGATACCGCCTGCGATGGTCTCGAGGCGCTCGACTGGCTTGACCAACATCACTACGATGCCGTCTTCATCCACCTTCATATGCCGCGGCTGGATGTAACGGTCGCGCGGGTGTTACGACTGGTCGGTGCCAGTGTGTTGAGGACTTCTACCGGCTGGGAGCGGACACCTAGGTGGTACCGCCCACCCCACCCACCGCTTTCCCCGCATCATCGCCCCGACCGGAGGAGCGTGGCGCATG